>Ga0105237_10000374_pt1 | contig 63655 bp, 54 predicted proteins | sample KBSC24metaG_FD_81520 | JGI IMG/M metagenome (GOLD analysis project Ga0105237, IMG submission 81520) | Corn rhizosphere microbial communities from Kellogg Biological Station, Michigan, USA - KBS C2-4 metaG | ecosystem: Host-associated > Plants > Roots > Rhizosphere > Soil | place: Michigan, USA... | reverse complement strand
TGGAGCAAATAATAAATATGGGTACTTCCCTTCATTTGCCTTTGGCTGGAACGTTGCCCAGGAGAATTTTATGAAGAGTATTCCGGTCCTGGAAGAATTTAAATTACGGGCTAGCTGGGGCCAGACTGGTAACCAGGAGGTTGAAAACAAAATCACTAAAGCCAGTTATGCTCTTTCTTCTACAGATGGCTATTACCTGAACAGCGATCTGGGTCTTGTCAATGGGGTATCGGTAACCCGGACACCTAACCCGAATTTAAAATGGGAAGTGGTTACCCAATACAACGTGGGGCTTGATTTTGCTTTGTGGCATGGAAAGTTATACGGAACATTGGATTATTTCAATAAAACAACAACTGATGCCATCCTGAATATTCCTTCGCAGGTGTTAAGTCCAACCAATACGGTATGGGTAAATATTGACGGTAAAATCGTCAATAAAGGTCTCGAGTTTATGCTGGGCACAAAGCTGATTGACCAGCGTGATTTTACCTGGTTGGTAGATGTGAACGGTGCAACACTGAACAATAAGATCAAAAACCTTCCGGTTTCGGAAATTCTGTCTGGTACCATATCTGGTCCGGGGCAATCTGGGGTAGCCGCCAACATTTACAAAAGCGGTTATGCTGCCGGATCATTTTACTTGCTGGAACACATTGGATTTGATGCAAAAGGAAATAATATTTTCAAAGACGTGAACAATGACGGTGTAATCGACAACAAAGACCGGGTGATCATTCAAGGTGCATTACCAAAATTCACTTATGGTATCAACAACCAAATGACTTATAAGAACTTTGATTTCTCCTTCTCTATTATCGGACAAACAGGAGGATACCTGGTGAACAATACCGGATTAAATGCTTTGAACATCAACAACCTCGCTTCCGACAGAAACGTTGCGGTGAAGTATTTTGATTCAGGAGCCAATCCTGCAAATTCACCACAACTCTCTACACTGTACCTGGAAAAATCAGATTTTATCCGATTAAACTCCGCCCGCTTAGGTTATAACTTTAGAATTAATAAACTGAAATGGCTGCATGGCCTGGGTGTCTATGTAACCGGGCAAAACCTGTTGACCATTACCAATTACAGCGGTTACGATCCATTGATCAACAGCCCTAAAGCGACAGGTGGTAACCAGTCTTTAGGTATTGATTATTCCAGCTATCCAACTGCAAAAACATTTCTTTTTGGCGCAACTATTAAATTATAAACATGAAGACGAACAAATTAATTAAAACTATTTTGTGTTTATTGGGTGTGTTCTTTTTGAGCAACTGTACAAAACTCAATGAAAAAGTATTGGATGAGGTTTTGGGTGATGATGCCTCCAGCCCCGCAGGCGCTTTAGCCGCCGCCTACGACAGACTGGGCAAAGGAACCTTTGTAGACCATGGTGCTGTTTTTGCATTGCAGGAATACACCACAGATGAAGCCTTACTGCCTACCCGTGGAAGTGACTGGGGAGATGGTGGAAAATGGAGGTCTATGCACGAATTTACCTGGGCGCCAGATAACGCTATTGTAACCGACAACTGGAATATGCTCACCAACGGCATTACCAGGGCTTTGACTGCCATAAAAGCGGTAAACAGCAGTAACATTGCAGAAAAAACTGTATATCTTGCTGAAGCAAAAGGCTTACTGGCTTATTACAGTTATACTACACTTGATCTTTTTGGCCAGGTGCCCTACCGGGATCCTTCCAAAGAAAATGCACCTTTGGAAATTAAACAGGCCCCAGCAGCCATAGATGAACTGATTCTGCAGGTCGAAAGTTTAATCCCTAACCTGGCCAGCCTTGGACAACAATCCACGCACAACGGAAGGTTTACCAAAGAGGCTGCTTATGGCTTGCTTGCGAATATGTATTTGAACCGCGCAGTTTATAAAGATCGGTATGCCGCCTCTTTTAATTTTAATGAAAAGGCAGTTAATGGTACCGATACGGATATGGATAGAGTGATTTATTATACTTCCCTCCTGATCAACTCGGGAAAATTCCGTTTGGCCAGCAATTATTTTGACAGCTTCTCTATCAACAACACGGCGGGACCGGAACTGATTTTTGTGGTTACACAAAAGATTGATTACATCAGAAATGGCTCCAATTCTTTTGCCTATGTTTCCATGGAGCGTAACCAAAGAGCTTCTCCAGCAAACAGGGGAACCAATGCAGCCTGTATGTCTCCGGAATTTTATGCCACATGGGAAGGCTATCATGAAGACCCAAGATTTTCCAGGAAATATCAGTATAGTGACGGAACCTGGTTTATGAACAATGCCGTTGGCAGTGTTCCAGCTTCGGATATTGTGCCAAACAGTAAAAACCTGCCTTGGTTTCATTTCAACAGGGGCATTGTGGCCGGTCCTCAATATGGACCAAAACTGACTTCTTCAGGAGGTTTTGAAATGACTGCAGATGGGAGGATCAAAGTTTCTGAACTGTATATGGAAAAAAGTACAGGTACACGCATGGATTTCACACCAGAATTAAATTTCAGCAATCCTACACAGGCTGTATTTGCGCAAAACGAGATCAACCGCGGTGTACGGGTATTTAAATATGAATTTGATCCTGAAGAAGGGAACGGTTCCAGCAATGTGGATATTCCATTGATCCGTTTAGGCGCTATTTATACCATGAGGGCAGAAGCTTATTTCCGCAAAGGGCAAGCCGCTCCTGCCCTAAGTGATATCAACTTGTTGCGTACTTCAAGAACCAGGGAATCTCTTTATGGTGGTGCCGCGGGTGTAGCTATCCCTTCCCTTGATGAAGCTACCCTGTACAGAGAAATTGCATTTGAAACCTATTGGGAGCTTTACAGACGCCCGCAAATGATCCGTTTTGGGAAATACGAAAAGTCTTTCAGTGCAAAACCAGTGTCTCAGCCTTTTAGAAGGATTTTTCCTATTCCACAGTCTACTTTAGATGTAACTAAAGAATTCCACCAGAATTCTGGTTATTAAGGAGCTGATAGTAAGAAAGATATTTGTTAATATACAAAAACGAGGGTATAACATCACCCTCGTTTTTTTGTATAATTGTCAACCGGATTCGAAGATGTTTTTATCAATCATCTGACAGAGCAGTGAAAAGAGCTTTATAAAAAGGCTCTGGCTGCTCAAACATGGCAAAATGCCCAGCTTCCTGAATCCAGGAAATTTTTATACGGGGTTGTAACAGTTTATATTCGTAAGCCATAAATGATAGGGGGTCTTGTCTCCCACAGATAATAGTAACAGGTATGTTTAATTGCTTAATATCGTTAGTCAGGTCTACCTTTTTACTGTATGCTGCCATCATTAAACTCATAGTCTTTGTACTCATCTTACCGGTGCCGGCTTTGGCCATTATTTTGTCAATGTCCATTTTATTATAGATACTGGTACTGTTATTTAGTTTTCTGAAAGTCGCAGAATCTGCTTTGGAAAGAGTCCCCTTTCCAGCCTTTTCGTCCAGCTTATTCATTTCTTCAATATCCAATAATCCAAAACGACATTCTTTATTGTTTCCGTAGGTCGTCATCTGATCGCCCAGGTAATTAAATGGTGCGGGGCCTGCAAGGATTAACCGGCTTACGCTTGCCGGGTATTTACTGGCATAATATACAGCCAAAAAACTTCCATAACTATGACCATAAAAAGCTGCATCTTTCAAATGCAGGTGATCCAGCAGTAAGTTAAGGTCACTCACTGCGGTATTGAGGTTTACCGTTTCTTTGTCTAATACAGCTGGCATCGATCTGCCCGTACCTCTTTGCTCCAGCAAAATAGCCTGATACTGTTTGCCCACCTCGATTGCTACTTCCTCCTGCTGTTGGTAGGATATCCCAGGGCCGCCGGTTAAAATAATTACAGGTTTTCCCTTGCCGTAGACATGGTAGAAAAGCGAACCACCATTGAATGGAACGGAATCCATTTGCTGCGCCCTTGTAACAAGAGAAAAAAGCATGGAAAGGATAATAAAGAATTTTGTTTTCATCGTTTAATTTTAAAAAGTAATCAGTCTTTTGGATCTTTTAAATTACTGCCTTCGTTGTACTGTCTGGTCAAACCGATGGTTTTGCCGTTTTCAACGTTCATCCTTATGCGTAAGAAAGGCGTCTCTGGAATATAAAAAGTATCCATGGTTAGTGGGATAAGCTCATACTTTGACTCTCCGGCACGCTCAACATATAGCTTGCCTTTTTCATAAGTGAGCCTTCTGGTTCCGGCTCCATAGCTGCCCGTATAAGATTTCAAGACGGCCTGTGGTACAGCGACAGGATTGACCCTGGCTTTCAGTGCCTCCAGTGCCCAAGTTGCGCTGAGGTTTTGGACCGGGTCTTTCAGCACTTGTTCCAATGCGGAAATATGTGCAATCAGCAAAGCCTCTCTCTCAGGTACGGCAATGTGTGGTTTAACTCCCGTTCCTTCCCAGTCTGTTTTTGTAATTGGATCAATAGGTCTGGCATAGGGAGTGAATATAGTAAACCTATCGGTCAACATTTGATGCTGAACGGGGTGTGCACCTCCGCCGGTAGTCTGGCCAACCAGGGTGGCGCGTTTGCGGTTCTTTAAAAAATAGACGAAGCTTTCTGCTGCAGAAAAAGTTCCCGGGCCAGTTAACAGGTACAAAGGTTTGTCGGCTATTCGTTTGCCTGGCAGGTAGGGCAAAGTCCAGTCCTGTCGGTGCTCGTTGCCTGCTCTGGAATAGATGTCTAAAATTAGGATTGGATCAGGTTCAAAAAAATAACTGGCAATCAGTTGAACCATATCCCCTCTGCCGCCGTCATTTTGGCGCAGGTCGATGATAAGCGCATCGGTGTTGCTAAGAAAATTCATGGTTGAGACTGCCGTCTCACCGCCCATTGCAGGATCGTAAAACCTACTGAGGTTAAGGTAGCCTATATTACCGTCCAGTATCTCAACTTTCCTGAATCCGAAATTATCCGCACGTGCGTTTGGAAAATCACGTTTGAGGAGCTCCAAGCTATCATTCTTCCTTATTACTTTCTTGCTGGCCTGCACCCAGGCAGGATCAAAGGTGATGTTAATATGCCGGTCATGGGAAACATCTACCAGATCGGCTGCCAGTTTGCCTGCAAATTGTGATGGGCTACTGATAGCATTGTAATCTCCCTTAATGAATTTAGCTGAAAGCGCAGCGGCCATTTTTTGGGCAGCTTCAGGAAAGATGTAGACATCGTTGAGCCTTTTAACAATAGAATCGATCACCTGCTTTTTTTCTGTAGTGGTCAATGAAGCGACTGGATCCTGAGCAAATAGCGTCATACTAAAGAGTAAAAATACCAGCGTAAGTATTTTAAAATGGTAGTTTTTTTTATGTATAATCATCATTTCGAATAGTTAGAAAAATTTTGTATTTCATATCATTTGCAGTTTTATCCGTAAATTTATTCACCAGGGCTCAGCCACGTGTTCGCATTTATCCACCCGAATGTATTAATTGCTCTTTTGCTACATAAAAATATGATTTGAATATTTCTGTTTACTGCCTTGATATAGGCAACTCAATGGTTAAAGGCAATTCAGTCCGAATATCCTTAAGCTCAACGATATTCAACTCATTAACAAGATTGCCCAAACTGTCCAGAATCGCAGTATCCAAATCTTCTGGAACAGGCTCGCCCCCAACAACATATCGTCTTGCAACAATATGAATAAGTTCTGAAACCGTAATTTGTCCGTCTGCAAACAAATAAATTTCATGAGGCCAAAAATCCATGATAATCCTTGTTGGTCTGCCATCCAATTTAGAAACCACATAAATTTCTTCTTCCTTCAACCAGTCCCAGGGTTTTGTACGTACGAAGTACTTATCTTTTAATAAAGAAGATTCAAGGCTTTGAAAATGAGGCACACTCACCTCCTTTACTTTAAAAAATTCATCCAACATATCAATAAATATAAATCGTTATAAAATTCAATTCTGTATGTTAGTAATACAATCCTCAACGAGCTGAGGACTAGTTAAGTTGAATAATTATTCCCGTCAGTATGATACTGTTTTAAAATAGAGGGTGCTGAACTAGTCCTATCCGGGGTTTTATTTGTATCTATCATAGATACAAATGAAACTTTAAACAACCTGCCATTTTACTTTTACACTATATTTATAACAAGGCCTAATTCAAATATTTAAAAATCACAAAACCTTAAAAAATGAATCAAGAAATTTTATTTTCAGAAAGACAAAAATTTAAACAATGGTGGCTTTTGGCAATTCTATTAAGCATCAATACACTTTTTATTTTTGGTGTTTGCAAGCAAGTTATCCTGGGAAAACAATTTGGAGATAAACCAATGAGTGATGCCGGGCTTTTAACAATAACAGGTTTATTTTTGCTGGCAACCATTTTGATCTTTACTTCGCGTTTAGACACCGTAATTAAAAGTGACGGCATTTACGTTCGCTTTTTTCCTTTCCATTTAACATTTAGGCATTATAAATGGAACAGTCTAACAAAGTCATTTGTAAGAGAATACTCACCTATAACCGAATACGGGGGATGGGGACTGAGACTCGGGTTATTTGGAAAAGGCACCGCATTTAATGTTTCAGGTGACAAAGGTTTACAACTTGAATTTAATAATCATAAAAAACTCCTTATAGGAACTAATAAACCTGCAGAATTAACCGAAACTTTAAATAAAATCGGACAATTAAAACCATAAGAAAAAAGAGAAGCTAAAGTCCATACCGTTCAATTTAATATGGATTGTACTGGTTTCTTTCGGTTCTTGTCTCAAAAGCCTTCCCTTTCACCACCCCCTCCGGTCTGCACCCAGGAAAATATGTTTTTATGATCAAGCCTCAGAACCTGGAAGGTTCAGCGCGATCAGAAAACCTATTTTCAAAGCAACCAGATTCACAGCTCCTTCACAGCAGAACCATACCAGAACCACAAAACAGGTACTTTCAGCGGATCTCCCCCCAATCTGCCCCAACTCTGGCATGTATCTGCCCCGGCTTCGCCATCTGCAAACCCCTCAGCCACACACATTAACTCGTTACTTTTCAACATGTTAAAAAAAGTTAAAAGATCTTAAACGACTTGATCTGACAAACGAATAACCTTAATTTGGTTAACATATTTACCTGTATGAAAAGAATAATGCTCTCGCTGGCACTCCTTATTGGAGTTTCTTTAGCTCTGCATGCGCAGAACAACAACTACCAGATCAAAGGATTTGTAGTCGACACCGCTTATAGCGCAAAGCTTGCTAATTCCAGTATATCTGTACTCAACGCAAAAGATTCTACCCTGGTTAACTTTGGTTTCGCAGCAGAAAATGGTTCCTTTACTATAGATCAGCTTTCACCAGGACAGTTCATTTTATTGGTTACCTATCCAGGCTATGCAGATTATGTTGAAAATTTTAAACTGGATTCTATACACCGGGAAAAAGATTTTGAAAAACTCAGCCTAACGCTTATAGCCAACCTGCTGCAAGGTGTGATCATTAAAGGCAAAGCGACCGCTATTAAAATAAAAGGAGATACAACAGAATTTAATGCTTCCAGTTATGTCATACAACCCAACTCTAAAGTGGAAGACCTGCTCAAACAGTTACCCGGGATACAGATAGATAAAGACGGAAAGATCACTGCTCAAGGTCAAACCGTAAATAAAGTGTTGGTTGACGGAGAAGAGTTTTTTGGAGATGACCCGACCCTGGTGACAAAAAATATACGTGGCGACATGGTTGATAAAGTACAGGTCTACGATAAAAAAAGTGACCAGGCAACTTTTACGGGTATTGACGATGGCGTAAAAGCAAAAACGATCAACATCAAGTTAAAAGAAGATAAGAAACAGGGCTATTTTGGAAAAGCAGATGCCGGGCTTGGCACAAATAAAAATTATGAAGACCAGGCCATGTTTAACCTGTTTAAGGGAAAGAAGAAATTTTCTGCTTACGGCACCTTAGGCAATACAGGAAAAACTGGTTTAGGCTGGCAAGATAACAGTAAGTATGGAACCTCAAGTAATATGGAATTCTCCGACGATGGGGGCATGATGTTTTATTTTGACGGAGATGGCGGACTGGATTCATTTGACGGCAGGTATGATGGGCAAGGAATACCACTGGTTAGATCTGGCGGTGTACATTATGATGCAAAATGGAACGCGGATAAAGAATCTATTAATGCCAATTACAAAATAGGATCTATGAATGTAGATGGAACCAAAAATGTACTTTCCCAAAACAATCTTCCCGGCAATGTGATCAAGAATAACTCTGATGAATCCTTTAACAATTATGCTTTCCGGCAAAAAGGAGATGTCAAGTATGAAATTAAACTCGACACGCTGTCTTCCTTAAAGGTTTCTGCCGAAACAACTTTTAAAAATAGTGAAAAGAGCAGTAACTATATCGGTTCATCCAAAAGAGAAAATGATATATTGTTAAATGAGAGCAACCGCAGCCTGGACAATAAAAGCGATGAAAAACTCTTTAAAGCGACCGTTTTCTGGAACAGAAAGTTTAAGAAAAAAGGAAGAAGTATATCTGTAAGTTTAACAGAAAACATCAGCAACTCAGAAAGTAATGGATTCTTAAAATCCACAAATAAATTTTACGATGATCAGGGCATACTGCTGCCCGACAATACAAAAATTATAGACCAGTATAAGACCAACCGATCTACAGCCAATGTATTTAATTCCAATATCACTTACTCCGAACCAATTTCCACCTATTTTTCTGCCTTATTCAATTATGGCTTAGGCATCAACAACAGCTTGCAGGACAGGAAATCATTCAATCCCTCCGCTCCCGGACAATATACCATATTGGACAGCGTGTACAGCAACCGTTATAAACTTGACCAGCTGAGCAATCAGTTTGGCCTGATCTTTAACTACAATAAAGACAAAACCATTATCAATTTTGGGAGTAAGGTAACAGCCGTCCAATTTAATCAGCTTGATGAATACAGCCATGGAAGCCTGCACCGAAATTTCATCAACTGGAGCCCTCAGGCTTCCTATCAATATAAATTCTCCCAGCAAAAATCACTGCGTTTTAACTATAATGGATATACTTCACAACCACGGATAGATCAGATTCAGCCTGTAAGTGTGAATACCGATCCTTTGAACATTACCATGGGTAATCCAAACCTGAGACCTTCATTTACCAATCGTTTTAATTTAAGTTATAATTCTTATAAAGTTTTGAGTTCCACCTATCTCTGGGTGAACGGTTCTTATGGCTTTACCATGAACCCTATTGTGAGCAATGTAACAACCGATTCTGCGGGTAAGTCAACTTACCAATCTATCAATCTAACCAGCAGGAATAGTTCTGATTTTTATTTCTATGCAAATCTGGACAACAAAATCAAGTCCATAGATCTTAGCCTTGGTTTTTACGTGAATGCCAATGGAAATACCTCTTACAATTATTCCAATACTGAACTGAACAAAACGAAATCTTATACCTATTCGGGCGGTGTCAACATTTCCAAATACAAAGAGAAAAAATATAGTTTCTACCTAAACATGGGCCCCAATTATAACACCAGCGAATCCTCCTTACAAAAGAACTTAAACAACAATGGCTGGGGATTTAATGGCAGTTCTTCCTTTACTGTCTTTTTGCCATTTAAAATGGAGCTTGGCTCAGATGGCAATTATGAGTTTAAAGGAAAGACGGAATCTTTCAACGAAAACTTTAGCCGTTTCATCTGGAACGCCTCGATCACCAAAAAGTTCTTCAAAGAAGAGAATCTGCGGCTATCCTTTTCCGGAAAAGACCTTTTGAATCAGAATACCGGTTTTAACCGCAGCGCTTATGGCAATATGATCAGCCAAACCAACTATACCACTATAAAAAGATATTTCATGTGCTCTCTGACTTGGGACTTTAACAAAATGGGAGGCGGAAAAACGCAAAAATAATGAAGATGAAACTGATCTATATCGCTTGTATAATCTTAACGGTTTGTTTTGGAAACAGATCCTCAGCACAAAATGCCAGATTTATTCGTCAAGGTGTTATTGAGTACGAAAAAAAGGTAAACATGTATGCTCTGATCATAAAAAATATGGGCAAAACACCCAATAGCTTTTATGAACAAGCTTTTGATGCCTATAAAAAAAACCAGCCTCAGTTTAAACTATTGAAAAGTATATTGAATTTTTCAGATCAGAAAACGCTGTTTACTCCTGTTGATTCTAAAGCGAATGCTTCGCAGCGAAACTTCTTTGGCGACGAGCCTTCCGCTCTTCAGAATAATATCATTTACAGTGATTTATCGGCAAAAACAAGCTGTACGCAGAAAAAAGTATATGAAGAAACCTTTTTAATTAAAGATAAGACCAGGAAGTTTACCTGGAAAATTACTGATGAGAAACGTGACATTCTGGGATACAGCTGCAGAAGGGCTAATGGAATTATGATGGACTCTATCTATGTAGTTGCATTTTATACAGATAAAATACCTGTTCCAGGTGGCCCGGAATCATTTTGCGGGCTTCCGGGTATGATCCTTGGCGTAGCTTTACCACATGAAAACATCACCTGGTTTGCAACCAAGGTTAGTGATGTACCTGTATCGCCAGAAGCCGTCAAACCACCTGTTAAAGGAAAACCAATGGATCTGGAAGGCTTTAAAACTTTTTTGGGGACCGCATTGAAGGATTGGGGCGATTACGCTAAAGCAGCCATGAAAGGTTTCATAATGTAGAAAAGTCGCATTTTTCTTGTAATCTCCGTTTTTTTTTAGATTCTTTACCTCGAACATGAATTTATTAATCGTAGAAGATGAGCCTAATGTGGTTTCGGTGATTTCCCGGGGCCTTACCGGTGAGGGATTTTCGGTCAGTGTAGCACCCGATGGACTGATTGGCGCCCAGATGGCTAAAAATAATTCTTTCGATTTGATTATTCTTGACATTATGTTACCAGGCATTAATGGTCTTGAGCTCTGCAAAATCATTAAAAATGAAAAACCTGATATCCCCATTATTATGCTCACTGCTCTGGGTACAACAGAGAATATTGTGACCGGCCTGGACAATGGTGCTGACGACTATATCGTTAAACCTTTTAAATTTGAAGAACTCTTTGCCCGCATCAGGATGTTGCTCAGACGTTACAGCGGCATTGTAAATACTGACCAGATCATTAATATTGCTGATCTATCCATCAATTTAACAGCAAAAACCGTGAAGAGAAATGACGTAGAGATCATCTTAACCGCTACGGAGTATCGTTTACTGGAATTTATGGCAAAAAACAAGTCGAAGATCCTGTCCAGGATAGATATATTAGAAAGTGTCTGGGACATAGACTTTAACCTGGGCACCAATGTGGTGGATGTTTATGTAAACTACCTTAGAAAAAAGATTGATAAGCCCTCAGATCAGAAATTGATCCATACAGTTGTGGGTTTGGGTTATGTTTTAAAAGATAAATAATGCAGATTGCCAAGAAGATTACCTTATTGTTTGCCATCTTATCGGCCATTATCATTTCATTGCTGAGTGGCTTTGTCTGGTATTTTTCTAATGAATTTGCCTTTGAAGATTTCTACAAACGACTGGAAGCAAGAGTCAATATTGCTGCGCAAATTAAACTCTATGATGATGGCAATAATGAGGCTTATGCTAAAATCAGGAACCGTTATCTGGAACGGTTACCTTCAGAAAAAGAATATATTCAAGAGGCCGTTAAAGACAATAAAGGTACGGTTAAAACAGACTTAGACCTACCTGCCAGCTTTTACGATCAAATCAATTCCGGCAAGATGGCGCGTTACCGCGTGGAAAATCATTTTTATGCAGGTAAATATTTCCAGGGACCGAATCAGGGCTATATCGTGATCATCTCTGCCAACGATCCATTTGGCTTCAGAGAGTTAAAATATCTTCAAAAGATATTACTTGCCGGCTTCTTTTTGTCTATTGTTTTGTCCTTTGTAGTGGGTTGGAAATTCTCCGATTATATGCTCAGGCCTTTGCGTAATATTATAAAAAGTGTCAAAAAGATAAAAGCAGAAAATCTACATCTTCGTTTAGACATTAAAAACGGAAGTGATGAGATGACCCAACTTGCGCAAACTTTTAACAATATGCTCAATCGGTTGGAAACGGCATTCGAAACCCAGAACAATTTTATAAGCAATGCCTCCCATGAGCTCCGGACCCCCTTAACCATTATCAGTGGAGAAGTAGAACTGGCTTTACAGACCAATACGGATCCTCTTCAGCAAACTGCATTATTGAAGATAAAAGACGAAGCAGAAAGACTTGGACATATCCTCACCAGCCTCCTGGGTTTGGCCCAATCAGGTTTCAATGGCAAGAACCAGCCCTGGGAAGATGTGAGAATGGATGAGATGCTTTGGGAAATTAAAGCATCCGTTGGCCAGGTTTACCCCAAAAGCAAAATAGAAATTGATTTCAGTAAACTGCCGGATAGTGAAGAACAATTGAATATACGGGCAAACAGGAACCTGATTAAACTGGCGATCAGTAATATTGTGAGCAACGCCTGCAAATACTCCAACCATCAAACCGTAAACCTGAGCATTGAGTACAAGGCCAATAAACTTTCCATAGCAGTTATAGATAAAGGGATCGGTATACCCGAAGGTGATGTGCAGCATATCTTTGAGCCCTTTTTCAGAGCTTCGAATACGAATGATTACGAAGGCTATGGTGTAGGCCTTCCACTTTCTTTGAATATTATCCGCTTGCATCAAGGCAGTATTGCGATCAAATCCACAGTAATGGAAGGCACAGAGATTAAAGTGCTCCTTCCTTTAAAATAAGGAACATTACTTAAATTCTAATGCGGTTCTAATCTCACTCTTATCCGGTTGTAATGCTTCTGGCCTAATCTTGTATTAAATCATTATTCATTTAATATTCAAGATTATGAAAACAGTATTGGTACCGACAGATTTTAATCCCGAAAGCACAAAGATCATTGATGCCTTAGTGGCAAATCTAAAAAATGAATCGTTAAAAATCATTTTTCTGCATGCTTTCAAGTTATCGGATTCGATAACAGACATGCTCATGCTGAGCAGGAGAAGCCGGGATTACGAAAATGTGAGTGATGAGTTTTATACACAACTCCGTCAGTATAAAGAAAAATATACAGATCATAGTTTCAGGATAGAATATTTCTACGGCAGTACAGCTGTTGCCTTTAGAAATTTCACAGAAGCCCTGGAAGTAGATTGTATTGCCTATCCCAGACACTACGATTTCAAAAAAATCAACAAATATAGCATTGACCCAAAATTCCTGACAGAACGCACAGACTGTAAAGTAATTTCATTGGATATATATGCTATTACTGAACAAACTTACGGCAGGGAATCGTTAATGGATTCCAAAATACACGAACCTCAGTTACAAACCTCTCCTGTATAGTTTATACACCTTTTAAAAAAGATTATTATGCTGTTAAAAAACAATATTCCGCTGACTTATATTTTTGGAAAGATAAAAAAGGAAATCATTTTTGTAATTGCTTATTCAATAGGCATTGTTGTCCTTTATCAGAATTTCCATGTTACACGCATTACGATTCCTGTGGCGGTACCGGCACTATTAGGCACAATTATATCGTTATTGCTTGCCTTTAGATCCAACCAGGCTTATGACCGCTGGTGGGAAGCCCGGATCTTATGGGGAGCTATTGTGAATGATTCCAGAAGCTTGTCCAGACAGATCCTCTATTTTGTTGAAAACCCTTATGATCAGGAGGAAGTAGAAATCTTTAAGAGTCGTTTCGTAAAAAGACAAATTGCCTGGTGTTATGCATTGAGCCAATCTTTAAGAAACCATCGTGCAGATAAGGGTTTGGAGCGTTACCTGACCAAGGAGGAGATGCAGTTCATCAAAAACAAAAATGTTTTGGTGGCTTTATTAGAACTTCATGCCATTGATTTGAAGAAGGCTTTAAATGAGGGCTGGATCAATAAATATCAGCAAATTGAAATTGACAAGACATTAAATGCTCTATGCAACCATATGGGTGGCTGTGAACGGATAAAGAATACCGTATTTCCGGTTACCTACAGCAAATATATTAATATGTCGATACATCTGTTTATCATTCTGTTGCCCTTTGGCCTGATTGAATATTTTGGTTACGTTGAGATTCCGGTGGTTATTGCTATTGCTGCTTTCTTTTTACTGGTTGAAAAAATGGCAGTGCATCTTCAGGATCCTTTTGAAAACAAACCGACTGATACGCCAACGACAACTATTTGCCGGGTTATAGAACGGGATTTATGCCAGATGTTGGACGACAACAAGTTATACGAAGATCGCCCTCAAACAGAAATGGCACCGGTAGGTTCCTACTATATTCTTTAAATACAAATTCATATATCAAAGTGCGAATTATGCGGTCTTCGGGCCTGATGACCGCATAATTCACATTATTATGCCCCAAATTGTCTTAAGTGATGATCGGCATGTTTATAGGCAAATATGCCAATTTGTTCTTTCGTCATTTTACCAAAGAAATCGTGAATAAACTTGTCATTTGAAAAGTTTGCGTAGTCGGTTACCAACGCAGTCCACTTTGCCTGATGTGCCTGCAGGTCATTTTCTTTTTCTTTTACCGCAAATTTTCCTGCCGGCATGTTTTTGCCCAGGGCTTTGTCGTCTTTGGTATTACTTTTTAACGCTATTTTACCAAATATTTTACCCAATAACCCCTGTTTATATACATAAATATTCTTACCCAAAACCCATTCGTCCCATATGGAGCAGTGTTTAGCCATCTGACATACACTCATTTTGCCCCAAAGCGCGGTGCTTTTTTCTGTAAGTGTATTTATTCTATTGATCAGTTCCTGCCTGGATGAGGGATCAAATATTGTTTTCATTGCCAAAGTTATTAATGGGCTGCAAAGAGAAAAAATTTCCTGAATCATCTTTGAACAGCGCTTCTGTTCCGTAAAATTCTTTGGTTGGTGCTTTAATAAATTCAACACCCTTGGATTTTAACTCTTCATAGGTTGCAAAAATGTCATTGCAGGTTAAAACCCCGCAACCAAATATTCCCTTTCTGATCAGATCAATTAAGTTATCAGCGATTTCTTTTGGAAACATTTTGCTTACTGTAACCGGAAACAAGACCAATTGTAAGTCGGGTTGTTCTGGTGGAGAGACCGTAAGCCAGCGGGTTCCCGGTCCCATTTGGATATCATCTACAAGTTTAAAACCTAATTTATTTACATAGAAATCATAAGCACTATCCTGGTTGATGACATGGATGTTTGTGATGGTCATTTTTGTAATCATAGCTGTTGCGATTTAGTATTAAACATAACACAAATCTCAGCAATGATTTAGTCACTGGCTTCTTCAAAATTGCTATTTTCAAGCCAGCCATGTTGATACGCATAGCAACCGGGTACAAAAGAAAGCGGAGCTAGACTGATCTTCCTTTTGGTTTGCTGATGCTTCGTTAAATATGCCGATGGAGAGGTTCCAACTACTTTTGAAAACAGGCCACTGAAAGAAGAAACGCTGTCAAAACCGACAAAAAAACAGGCTTCTGAAACGGAGACTTCATTTTTCAACAGTTCTTTCGCTTTCTCAATCCTCACATATTTTAAATATTGATGAGGTGTTTTCCCATATACAGACTTGAACAGACGGATAAAATGAAATTTAGAGAAATAAGCCTCATCTGAAATATTACCAAGATCTATCTTCTCAGCATAGTTGTTGTCAATGAATAGTTTAGCCTGAACTATTCTTCTGTACAAATAAACTTTTGGGTATTGTTCTGCTGTCATTTTAATCTGTACATTTCCTGAGGGTATAAATGCAATATACAAAAAATGCGGCATGGTATTGCACACTAGCTACCATGCCGCATCAGACCTAATTTTTAGCACCCTCAAGCAGGAGTTCTATTTCTACAGCCAGTTTTTTTTGCAGGATCTCTCCCTCAAACCCAATGGTTCTGAACTGCATCAGACCTTTCTGATCCAGTACTACGATAGTTGGAATTAGGGTAAACCCTACTTTATCCCCTATATTCTTATCGGTATTGTAATACACCGGGAAAGTATATTGGCTGTTCTGCCCGGCCCATTTTTTTGCATCAGCCAGGGTATTGTTGGCACCGCTGTTCACCACCATAAATATGACATCTGGGTTGTCCTTATATTGCTGATATACTTTATGAAAATAGGGCATTTCCTGCATACAGGGTACACACCAGGTGGCCCAGAAATCCAGTACAACAATTTTTCCCTTCATCATCTCCGGTGTAACTGCTTTACCCTCCAGGTCTGTAATACCGGATAGCTCCGGCCCCGGCTTATTCATTAGTTGCTTTTTAAGTTTTTCTCTTAACTGTGCAAGTTCCAGTTTTTCTAATTCACTTACTTTGGTTTCAAATTCTGCGGAAGAACTATTGAACTTCATGAAATTGGTCTTTGCCTGCTTCAAAACAACGGTATCTGTTGGATTCTTAAGCAACAGCTTCCATAAAGCATCAAAAGCTTTCTGGTGCTGACCGGTTTGCTCATAAACCGCTGCTGAATTTAGGATGCCTTCTCTTCCATTACTTTGGTTTAAAGCTTCGGCAGTATATTTTAAAGAAGAAGCGCTGTCACCCTGATACAATTTGTTTAATGCGATTAAGGAAAGCAAGGCTGATTTGGCTTCTGCAACCGCTTTAGCCCTTACACTATCTGCAACGTAGGACGGGATATGTCCAAATTCAGGAAAATACCGGATAATACCCACAGGCCATTGCGCTACCCTATCCAGGGATTTGCGGGCATATTGAATAGCGTGTTCAGGGGCAATTTTGCGCTCCGTTAGTTTTTCCGCTATGTCTTTTAAAGTTTGAGAGGTTTGAGGGCTGTTTTTAGTAACCAAACGGGTGGCATGGGTCAAAGCCTTTACAGAATCGCCAGCAGAGGTATACAGATCAAACAATAAAGAGTGGATATTGGTGGAACCTTCTCCACCAGATTGATCGCCTGTTTTTAACAAAGCTTCCAGTTTTTGGATCTTCTGCGCAGGATCTTTTTCCCTGGCGATCAGATCAGCACGGAGGTCTTTGCCCAGATCAGAATTAGGGTATCTCTCGCGAATTACCTTTCTGACCGAATCTAACCGGCTTTTCTCTCCGATCATCAGGTATCCCATGGTCACCAGGTTTACATTTCCAATAGTTGTGGGGCCGGCTTTAAATTTGGCTTCAATGATTTTCCTGGCTTCATTTCTGTATTTAAGTTTTTCTGTAGGATTTTTGGAAAGGTTGATCCTGGTGTTCAGCAATGCGATTTTAGCTTCATAATTATTGGGATAATTTTGAAGTTCTTTTTCCAGCAGCGCAATTTTCAGTGTTGCGATATCTGCTGATTTGGGCATCTGGGCCGTCAGGCTGTAGGCTTCATGAAGTAAACCGCTTTCCACCCTTTTACCTCCTTTATATACTGGAATTTCAAAATGTTTTTGTTCTGATGGTTTTTCTACAATGTCACCGCTCTGGATATAGAAGGTTGCATAAGTTGCATAACGCTGCAAAACAAAAGAGGCTACCCAATCCTCTCCTTTTTTTACCATTGGCATTTTCCAGGGCAGTTCGTAAAAAGTTGAATAGGTAAAAACGATATTTACCTCCGCTGCTGTTTGGCCGATCTTGGCGCCGGCAGCAGCAGTATGATAGGTAATGGTCACTTTCTCTCCCCTTTCGGGTTGTTCAGGGCTCACATCAAGAACCTGAGCTTGTACTTGCCAGCTGGCAAGTACAAGTAAGATCAGGATATATATATATTTCATTTTCTTTAGCTTAATTATAACCTGGGTTTTGTACCATATTGGGATTGGTTCTCATCACATCAGTTGGTATAGGCATTAAAATAGCCGTAGATTTCCAAAGTGGTTTAGTTGCCGGAAGGACATCATCTGCACGTGTTTTCCCAGCTGTAACCGTACTTTTCCAACGTTTAAGATCAAACCAGCGGTGTCCCCATTCTGCGAAGAACTCGACTCTTCTCTCCTGCTCCACCTGCAGCATCCCTGCTGCAATATTGCCTGGTAAAGTTAGGGGCGCAAGCCCCGCCCGATTGCGGATCACATCCAAGTCTTCTTTTCCGGATTGTAACTTGCCTTGTTGTATCCTTGCTTCTGCACGGATCAGGTAGGCTTCTGCAAAACGTAAGACCATGGAGTATTCGGTTACAGCTGCATTTGTTCTGACTTTATATTTATAAGGGTAAGTATGAGTTAATGGAGGTGTAGCTGTTGTTGTATAGTTTCCTGTCCAATTAGATTTTCTAAGATCATTGGGTTCAAATGCAAACACAAGTCCGTGATTAGGATCTTTAGTTAGCCTGTAAAAAGCTGTTGGACTGGTAATACTGGCAGGCGTCATCGTAAAACCTTCCCAGGTATTCCTGTTTCCGGAAACATTAACCGGTTGAAGCTGCCAAACGGCTTCTCTGCTGTTCTTCAGAAAAGTTCCGTTAATATTTTCCTTTGGCAAAAGATTGTAATTTGAATTCCCGATCACCTCACTTGCTTCTATTTCGGCCTGTGCATTATTTCCAGTATACAGGTAGGCTCTAGCTAAAAGTAAAGTTGCTGCGCTCTTGGTTGGCCGCGTACGTTCACCATTTGAAGGATAGTCTTTGGACATCAATGCCTTTGCGTCTATCAAATCTGCAATAATTGCCTGGTACACTTCGGTGGCCGGTATTTTTGGTAAATTGGTATTTTTAAGTACGTCTGTGTCTTTAATCAGAGGCACATCACCAAAAATATTCACCAGATAGAAATGACAAAAGGCACGAACAAATTTTGCCTCACCCAATAACTGGTTTTTAACCGAAGTACTTAAGGTTGTTGATGCGGTTACACCTTCAATGATGGCATTAGAGCGATAGATATAATCGTAGGGCTGAGACCACACCTGTGAAATATACCTGTTACCCGGAGAGACCGTATTATTCTTAAATTCATCAAATTCGGCGAGTGTAGAGGCATAAGTAAAATCATCGGCGGACATAGAGCCCAAAAACATCGTAATGATATTTGCAAAATAATAATTATAGGCATTCATATCAGAATAAACCCCAACCATAGCCGCAGTAGCCGTTTTATCATTCACAAAAACACTGCTTTGTGCAAGTTCCGTTCTTGACGGGTCTACATCTACATATTTTTTGCAGGAGCTTGCTGCAGTTAATATGCTGATTAGAAATATATATTTAATAGCTTTCATCGTGTAAATTTTTAGGATTAGAATGACATTTGTAGTCCAGCTGTGTATGCAGTGAGCGGGGGAAGAGCAAAGCCCTTGGTCTCTGGATCATAACCATTATATTTTGTAATTGTGAAAAGGTTCTGCCCCTGTATATATACCGTAAAGTTGTTCACTTTTAAATTCTTAAACAGCGGTGCCAGGTTATACCGTAGCGATACATTCTTCAAACGGATAAAAGATGCATCGCCCCAGTTGGCACTGGACAACCTCCACTGGTTATAAGCCGTATAGGCGGCGCCGGTGGTTGTCGTTGCAACTGGAATATCGGTGATCTGTCCGGGCGTAGTCCAGCTGTTCAACGCGCTGATGTCCTTATTTACCCTCACCCCATAAGGAGAAGACTGATAACCATAATTCAATAATGGCCCTTCCTGTTTTACAAATTGAAAGAAGAAATCGAGACTCCAGTTTTTATAGCTAAAACTGTTCTGTATACCTCCGTAGAATTTCGGAGTGGTTGTACCTAATATGTATAAACCGTCCGGGTCAGTTATGCTCCCACTTTCATTTTTATCTTCAAATGTTGGAATTCCGTTTTGAGGATTAATTCCTGTAGATTTATAACCTGTAGTTACGTTAATAGGTTGTCCAATAAAATATTTGCTTGCAAAGGATGAATTTTCCAATCCCGGGTATTTAAGAAGTTTATTCCTTGCTATGGTCAGATTTAATGAACTGTTCCATTTGAAATCATTTTTATTGATGTTAATGGTACTCAATTCAAACTCAAATCCGTTGTTTTGCAGTTCAGCTGGCAGATTGGCTACATAGGAAGTAAAGCCAGATTGAGAGGACAATACATACTCAATTAACATATTTCCTGATTTATTCTGGTAGTAGTCTGCTGTTAATAAGATCCTATCTTTAAAAAAGCCCAATTCTAAAGCAGCCTCAAACTTATGATTGACCTCCCATTGGTAATTTGGATTGGCAAAGCGCGTTGGATATAAAGTTCCCGAACCGGCATATGGGAAACTTGCAGCACTCCAGCTATCATTATACTGATAATCACTAATTTGATCATTACCCACAGTTCCATAACTGCTTCTGATTTTACCGAAGCTCAGGAAATGTAAATTGTCTTTGATAAAAGATTCATTAGCAAACAGCCAGGCTGCACCTATAGCTCCAAAATTTCCAAATCTTTTACCCGGGCCAAAACGGGAAGACCCATCTCTTCTAAAAGTTCCATTGAGAATATATTTCTCCTCCCAGTTGTAGGTGGCACGTCCAAAGACAGAAGTATATTTGTAGTCAGAATAGTTATAGGATTTTGACGTCATACTTACCGCAGCATTTGGATTGTTCAGCTGCTCATCGCTCGGAAAGCCTTCTCCCTGTAGCCGCTGCCCTTCGCTGATGCTGGATTGTATGGTTCCTCCTGCCAGTAACTTTAAATTGCCCTTGTCTATTTTAAGTGAATAGTCCAGTTGTGGTTCAACAATATAGGAATTGACGCTACTATTACCATAATAACCTAAACTTGCTGAATAGGAAAGTGGATTGAATGACTTCTCAGGATAGGTTTGGGTTTGCTTCATCGTCATTCTATTATATCCTGCGCTGACTTGAGCATTTAATCCTTCAAAGATGTTATACTTAACCAATGCATTTGTCGAAAGATTTTGGCTGGTTGATAAGTATTTGCGTTCAAAGGAGGCAATAGGATTCTGGTCATTTATGGTTCTATAGTAATAGCCGCCGTCTGGAGTATAAATAGGAATGTTAGGGGTAAGGTTATAATACTGAGCAGCATCCGTTGGAACAGATCTATTCTGGTCACCAACGTATTTCGCGGACGCATTGAAACTAAACTTATTGTCAGCCGATTTATGGTTCAAATTAAAATTAGCCGCTCCTCTGTTATATCCCGTACTCGTCGGCAGAACTGTAGTTTCCCTTCGGTAAGTTCCGCTGAACAGAAAATTGGTTTGTTCAGATCCGCCAGATAAAGATGCCTGTGCTTCTGTAAGCTTTGCTGTATTTCCAATGAGTTTATCTTGCCAGTTATTATCGGTATTCTGATCCCAAAGGGTTAAATCCGGAGCATTATCCTGGTCTGGCGTTATTTTATCGTTCTTAAAAGCTTGTCTGCGCAAGGCCAGAAACTGCTGTGTATTTAACATCTCAATTTGATGGTTGACATAGGATATTCCGCTGTATACTCTTGTATCAAGCGTTGTTTTACCACTCTTTCCTCTTTTTGTGGTAATTAGTATAACCCCATTTGCAGCTCTTGACCCATAGATCGCTGTGGCATCTGCATCTTTAAGAATATCAATACGCTCGATATCTGATGGATTAATGCTATTTAGAGGACTTGTCGTACCGTTTGCCCCTGTAAATTGATCTAGGTTCTGTGAGACAACAGGGACACCATCAACAATGTATAAAGGGCCGGTGCCGCCATTAATAGAATTTATGCCCCGCAAAAGAACATTATAGCTTGATCCCGGGTATCCTGTTGTTCCTGTAATATCCAGACCGGCAACCCTTCCCTGCAAGGCTGAAAGCGGATCTGAAACGGGTTGGTTGGCGATATCTTTAGAGGTGATGGAAGTTACAGAACCCGTATTGTTTCTTTTGGTGGTGGTGCCGTAGCCAATCACTACTACTGCATCCAGCGTACCTACATCCGGCTTAAGGCTAATGGAAATAACCTGGCCAGCTTCTGCCTTATATTCCTGGCTTGCATAACCAATATAACTAAACACCAGATAAGCGGTTTTATCGGAAACAGATATAGAGAATTTACCTTCATTATTTGTGGTCACCACAATTGGCTGACCTTTTACCCGCACAGAAACACCCGGCATGGCAACTCCATTTTCATCTTTTACCGTACCGGTAATACGCTGTTCCTGTGTCGGAACATGAGTTGCTTCCTTTTCCGGATCCTTGTACAGGATAATATTGTTGTTCATCTGCTTATACAGAATTCCAGTACCCGACAGCAGCTGATCAAGTGTATAGCTTACAGAACGAACCTGTTCCGGTAAATTGACTTCTTTAAGCCCGGTGATCAGTTCTTTTTTATAGGCAAACCTGAAGTCTGTCTGATGTTCAATTTTAGTTAGGGCTTCGCGTAAAGTACCTCTTTTTAACCCGACGGTAACCGTGACCTGATTTAGTGTCTGGGCTTTAGTTCCAGAAGAAGCCATCAGGCTGGTAACAGTGGTTAAAATGGTGATCAGTATAACTGCGTTAATCTTCATAAAAAAACTTATTTTTTTGAAATTAAACGTGTAATTCAAAGCCGGCACAGACCGGCTTGCATAACGAGTAGAATTGTAATACATTGCATTGGTTTTAGGTTGAACTGATAAGAAAATTTAAGACCATCTGCAGGTTCCGGTTGCCGCCGGAGCCTGCTTCATCTGGCTGAGGGCCTTATATTAAGGGGAATCTTTATTCTTCATTTTTGTTGGTTGGTTTAGGTTATATGGGATTTAACACCCATTTCCGTCAATTGTGACGATATTGTTTTTTAAAATAATCTTTGCACCTGTAATATCCCCGATCACGTTCAGGACCTGCGTGATTTCATTCCGGTTAAGAAAGGCTGCTGTAAATTTGCAGGATTTTACTTTGTCGCTATTGAAATGAACTTTAACGGCATAACGTTCTTCAATCAATTTTGCCGCATCCTCCAGACTAACATCATCCATGATTAAATCCTGTTTTTTCCATTCCACAACTTGTTCTGCATTCACTTTTAATTTAGCAGGTACCTGGGTTTGGGTATTCCAGGCCAGTTGCTGGTTTGGTGTAAGAATGGCAAGAACCTTATGGTCATCCTCCACTTTAACCCTTCCCCTGGTCACTGTAACTGTAACAGCACTGCCTGATTGATACGCGTTAATATTAAATGCTGTTCCCAGAACAGTAGTCCTGATCTTACCTGTATGAATGATAAAGGGTTGGGAAGAATTGTGTTTAACATCGAAATAAGCTTCTCCCGTCAGTGTAACCTCCCGGTTTTTTTGTCCTTTAAAACTATCCGGATATTCAAGTTTACTATCACTATTAAGCTGAACGGAACTACCATCAGGAAGTTTAATCCACTTATGCGATGCTTGTTCTTTAAGCGCCGGGATTTCTTTATGGGCAACGAGTTTGACTTCGGAGCTAACACCCGACTTGAAATACCAAACTCCAACGCTTAAGGTCATGAGCAATACTGCAGCTGCAGATAACCATTTCCATGGTTTTGGATTGGATTTAACGTCAATTGGTTTCGAATGGATAGTCTCTTGAATTTTCAATAAAAGTTTGTCCTCTTCCAGACCGGGGGCTAAAGAAGAGGAAAGAATAGTCTCCCGTTCCCTTTCTTTCATTGCCTGTCGCCATTCCTCCTCATACCCTCCTTTGTTTAGAAGATGACGAACCTGTTCAATTTCAGATGGATCACAGCGGTTAGCAATAAAACGTACAAATAATTCTTTTATGGGCTTTTTCAACTTTTTTATTCCTGTTTAATAGTATTACAATTAACAGGGGCACTACATGTACGCTAAACAGAAATAAATTTTGTTTTCTTCAAAAAATTAGAAAAACAGCAGGAATACACCATTTCTTACCATATATTCCTTGATGCTTTTAATGGCTTTAACCATCTGGCTGTTCACGGTACTGTCTTTGATTCCGAGTTTTTCTGCGGCTTGCTTATACGAATATCCATAATTTCGGCAAAGATCATAAATGAGTCTGCGCTGAGGAGGTAATTGCGCTATGGCTTTATTGATGTATTCATTGGTTTGTTTCCTCTCTGTATACTGTAAGCCATTTTCAGATTGGTGCACAGCATGCTCAATGATTTCTTCTGTTACCCAACTTTCTCTCGAGGCCCTTTTGATCATATTCAATGCTCTGTTACGTGCAATGGTAAATAAGAAAGCTTGTAAGGACCGGTCTGTTTGTACCAGAGATGCTGATTCCCATAATTTAACAAATGTTTCCTGGACAATATCTTCTGCGAGCATGGGAGATTTCACTATACCAAGGACATACACATAGATTTTTTTTACATACAGGGCATACAATTCAGAAAAAGCGGCTTCATTCTGAACCTTAAGTTTCTCCAACAATTCCAACTCTGTGGTATGGCTCACCTGCATAGACTACAAATCTAGTAGAATTTATTTGTAAATATTAGAAAGAAGCGCGCGCAATTCCCGGTTAAATTAGAGATTTCAGATACAAATCCATTCATTTTCAATAAAAAAACATAAATGTGACGTATTTTACCCTGCATTTTGTCTTTCCACCCCCTTTAATGTAATCTTTCTTTAATGTAAATTTAGGGATATCAAATCAGATCAACTATGGAAAACTATAATTTAGATCATGACATCCCGGTGATGTACGTAACCGCCTCTTCTTTCCCCGAAGGAATTTGCGAAGCTCATAATCAACTGCATTCCCGTGTCCCTTTTCAGGGTGAAAGACACTTTTTTGGAATTTCCAGACCCGAAGGCAGTCTTCATAATATTGTTTATAAAGCAGCAGCAGAGCAATTAAATGAAAACGAGGCCAGGAAATATGGCCTCGAATCACTGATAATTCCTAAAGGAATGTACCGCAGTATGTATATTTCAAATTATGCAAAAGATCCGCAGCAGATTGGACAAGCTTTTGAGCAATTGCTGGATAACCCATCCATTCTGGATCCCAATGGCTATTGCATTGAAATGTATATTGGAAAAAGTGATGTTCGCTGCATGATCAGGTTAAATGCAAAAAATGGTGAGTTAAAGATGTAATTTTGAATAGTAAATCCTGGAACGACCATTTTCTTCTCTGATCCAGGACACCAGCATCCCCTTGTTCGAACCCACAAGAACGGCATGGTGATCCGCTTCTTTTCCATCAGTAACCTCTACTGTTTTTTCCGTGTTTCCATTTTTTAACACCCTCAAAATAATCTTTGCTCTACTGGCAGGCATCATGTGCATATGCCCCATAGGCATTCCATGTTTCGAATGATCCATTTTCATAGGCTCCTCAGCCGGAGCATCAACAGGCTCCTCATAAACCATCGCTAGTTTCCCCCCAGGTAAGGAGAGCGTTTGAGGGTGTCGTCCTGTTGCCGTGATCAGATTTCTGTTTTGAAAATCTCCGCCAATAACTGAAGAGGTATAGTATAATCCCGGGTTTCCGCCAGCGGTAAACCAAACTGCATTGATTGTGTTATTCAGGGCAGCCAGAGAAGGACCTGAATGTGGACAACCTTCTATTTCCCAGTTGTCTTTACTGATGGTTTTCGCATCGCTAAAGGTTTTGCCATTATCAGTGGATAGTTTATAAGCCATATCCCGAACTTGCTTCCCGGATAATGCAGAGGGAAACATAATGCTTCTATAGGCGAGATGGATTCTCCCTGTGCTGTCAGAAAGGATATCTGTTCTACAGCATTCACAGGTGCCTTTATCCAGGCAGGTATCTAATCCAAAACCTTTTCCTTTTTCGGTTCTGCTAAAGAATAGCGCAGAACCTTTAATGCTTTTCCCAAAACGTCCGTCCAACCAGATGGAAGCAACTTCTCCATCCTTCAACGTAGCCAGATCAAAGAAACTACGACCATAAGTATGTGAAGTATCTGAGTGAAGAAAAACTTCCTTCGACCAGTTTTTACCATTGTCGGTTGACATACTGTAGTAGATTGCTCCTGCATAAGGGTTCTTTTCCTGAGGAAAACGTTTGGAGAAAACGGCTATTATTGCCCCATCTGCCTTAAATGCAATTTTCCCCATGCTTTCGGCCGGAGTACTGCTTCCTGCGGAAGCAGGAACAGTAACCGGTGTACCAAATTTATCCTGCTGCTCATTATAGACAGCATACTTTAGTCTGTACAAAGAATCTTTGCCGTCCTGCTCTGTCCAGCAAAGTACTGGATTACCCTTATTATCTTTTGTAAGATAGGGGCCAACAGCGCCAATACCTGTTGTATTTAAGGCCGTAGCAATCGGTGTTTCCGGATGTTGTTTACATCCAGAAAAAAAGACGAAAGCGCTGATCAGTATAATGAATACTTTTTTCATAAAACTAGAATATATATTTAAGGTTTAAACCGCCATAACCATTCCTTTTTGGTGATGGATTAAAATAAGCGGGCTGTGCTCCTCCATAACCAACTGCATTTAGAGAAATAATGGAGCTATAATTTTTATTTAAAATGTTATCCAGGCCGGCATAAAGATTTATCTCCAGGCATTTAATGAGTTGCTTCTTATAGCCAACTTTGGCATTAACCACCTGATAAGCCGGATTATAAGTTGAATTTGCATCATTTAACGGAAGTTGGTCGCTAAAGAAATAATTTCCGTAAAAATACAGCCCAGTTCTTGTCTCCAGGTCAATCCCCATGTTAACGACCCATGGTGAAATTCCTGTGAGTTTATTTCCATCGTAACTTGCAATAACCTGATTTTGGGCATTCAGGGCTTTATAGTCTTTAAACTTAAAGTCGGAATAAGTCACTGCAACAAAAGGTCGCAGACTGTTGATTTCTTTCTGATCTTCAGTCTTCAGCAATTGATAGGACAAAGATAATTCTGCTCCGTTATGTGTCGTTTTGCCTGCATTGTTATAAATGGTGATGCTCTGCTGTACAGACTGTGCAATCAGCTCTCCTTTCATATCCATTTTGAATAAAGCAAGATCATACTCCAGCCTGGATTTCAGCAAATTTCCTTTGGCATTGATTTCATAATTTAGCGCTTTCTCTGCCTGCAGTGTCGGATTGATTGACCCGTCCACATTTTTTATCTCTGAACTGGAAGGCGGCGAAAAACCAGAACTTACACTGGCGTGGAGGCTCAAGGCATCGCTAAAGGTATGGCTCAACGCAATTCTGGGCGTAGCCTGGGGATTAAATTTTTTAAAGCCACTCTGGTTGCTTTTTAAATGATCCTGTACATCGTAACTTAAACTGTTGTAACTGATCCCCAGCGTTAAAGTAGTTTGAAGATCCAGTTTTGTTTCCGATTGATAGAATATGGAATACTGTTTATTCTGGTAATCAATATTTGAGTTCATTGCACCTTCTTTTCCATGGTTATTCACATATTGGGTACCCTTGGTAATGCCTTCATTATACTCCGCCCCTACCGTAAAACGTGTAGGTAAAATTGTAAACTCCGGGTCATAGGTAAACTTTGTTCTTCCACCATAGCTTTGATAATAATTACGAATATAGGCGTAAGGCAGAGGATGGTTCAGGTCATAGAAATAAGTAAAAACACTGGTACTGTTGGAAAATTGGTCGTTAAAACGATATTGTTGTCCCAGACCTATCCGTGTCCAGTTCTGGTATCTTCCAGCTGCCTTATCTAAATTGGTCGCATTAGCTTGCTGAGGATTAGCCGCCACCTGATCTGCTGTCAGGGCTCCCGGGATTTGCGAATGCTGGGTAGTCCTGTTCAGAAGTAAGGTGATGATGCGTTTTTCACTAGGAAAAAGCTGAAAATTACCCGTCAGAAAACGGCGCATATCATTACTGTGTTCCCGGTAGCCGTTATATTCCTGCCATCCATAGGATACATAACTGTTCACTTTATCTCCGCCGCTCCTGTATGTAGTAGCTAAACGGTGTAAGCCATAAGCACCAACCAATCCCGATGCTTCAATGCTTTGCTCCTGGTAAGGTGCACGCTGTAACTGAAAGTTAATGACCCCTGCCGTACCAGCGCCATAAATACTGGATGCGGGCCCTTTAATAACTTCTGCACGGCCAATACTATTCACATCCAGTGCTTCAATACGGGTCGTCCCGTCTGCTTCTGTTACAGGGATTTCATTCACATATACTTTTACACTGCGGATCCCGTAAGATGCACGCACACCATTACCCCGGATAGAGATCCGAGCTTCAGAAAGTGTACTCTGATCCATTCTTACTCCTGGAATAGCATTTAAGGCTGGCTGCAGAGAAACGGCATTCCCCCTGTTGATGTCTTTTGAGGTGATCAGGGCAACACCACCAGCAGTTTCCTTATTGGTCTTATCGCCATTGTATCCCGATACCCTAACCTCGTTCAGACTTAACCCATCAGCTTCGAGCTGAATATTCAGGTTATTTTCATTGATATTAATTTTAACCAGTTGAGCTTTATAGCCATTTAAAACCGTTTTAATCTGGTGATCTGGCTGCGCATTTTGGATTTCGAAATAGCCTTTGGTATTGGATTGTGTAAGTTCCTGTCCTGCAGAAGAAAAGATATGTACACCTGCTAAAGGCTGTCGGGTTTGAGAATCATAAATATAGCCTTTAAACGGCTGGTTTTGGGCCTGTAACTGGAGGGTCACCAATACAAATCCAATAGATAAAATAAAGTATCTGAATAAATACATGCTACAAAAAATTATAAGATCAACCAATCCTGTAACCGCAATAAGAGCGGGCAGGATATGGCTATTTTGTTCTGTTAAAAAAGGACAAGATTGTCCTGAAAGAAGAGAACTAAGCCTGTGGAGGATGAAATATAGCAGTTGAATGCCTTGGAAGGACAAAAGGAAGTTCTTCAGTATACAATACTTTGAGCAATTGAACCTGAAAATTAAAATTAGTTTTTTGTGTGATCAGGGCCTCCTGAAAATGATTTTTCTGGGATTCTCTGTTTTGGCTTTTTTCTTTTTCTTCTGCCTGTTTCAGTTTTTTCATTAGGTAACATTTTCCGTTACAGTGTAACTGGGGCTTATCCCTGTTCTCACAAAGTGTAGAGGCAATGTAATTCCTGTTCAACTCGAAACCGGCGTAAATGAACAGGCGGCTCAAGTTAGCCCCAAGCATAACAAAGATTAAAGAAAAGGCAATCAGGCTCCTGAACATATCCGGGCGCAAAGGTAACGCTTAGATCCAATAATACAATATCATTTTTTTACAAGAGGCATATCAAGTACATCAACTGCAAAATGTTCTGTTTCCCGTTCTACCGCCGGCACATCTTTAGATAGCATTGGTGAAGCAATAACATGACTGCCGGCATTTGGGATAGCGACTTTTCTTTTCATTTTAGCTTCAGTTCCCAGTTCGTCAAACATTCTCAGCATGGCGGAAACCCGCGATGTAGCATCCTGATGGGTTGCATCTTTATAGTAATAAAGCATTAAAACGGGTTGTTTGATTTTTTCAAAAGCTTCCGGAATATTAGAAGTCTCCATAAATTCTTCCAGCTGGGGCAGGGCTTCCAGACGGTATTGGCTATACCAATACTGAAGAACTTTAGGATCGGTATCTTTTGTTTTTTTAGAATACTTTCCTCCAATAAAGTACCTTGCTATCTGAAGCCCCCATGGATCATTCATCATCCATGCCTTATCATCATTAATCTCAATATTGGGCGAGTATAAAATCAATCCATTAATTTCCGGATAGGTTGCAGCCAATTTGAGGGCCAGCGTTCCTCCTGTAGAAGTACCTATTATAATGACCTTTTTTCCAAGCTTTTTCCCTATGGCATAGGCTTCCCGGCCCGAGGCCCATAAATTATCAGCTGTAAAATCAAGCATAGCATCTGGATCATTAAGCCCATGTCCGGCCAGGCGGGCCAGGTAAAGGTTACAGCCAAACTTTTTTGCAAAGTTACGGTGTACAGGATCACCTTCACCCTCGCTGGCTGTAAATCCATGCAGGTAAACAATAGCATATTCTGTCTGCTCTTTTTTCGCTGAGTCAGCCCAGACAATTCTTGCTTCATTGTCTGGCTTGAGAGAAAGCTTAGATTCTTTACTGTTCACCAGTGAATCTAACTGAGGCAGACCGGCCGGCAGAACAGGAAGGTCTTTAACATACACAGGTGTTTCAGGGCGAGGCCCAAGGAGGTATACAACAACCAAAATGACAAAAATACTGGTTAAGGTGATCAGTATTCGTTTGATCCAAAGCATAATGTTATGATTTACATCAAAAATAGCTTTTCCTCTTTGATATTTTGTACAATTTCAAAGAATCAATTTTGATATCAGCATCATTTAATTATGTTTGTTTCACAATTAACCTGACTAAGTTAGTTTAAACATCTATCGCATCTAAATTATGAATCAACAAAAACCTTCAAATGCCTTTATTGGCGCTTCCTGGGCAGCCCTCATTGTTGGCTTTGCCGCCTATAACATCGGACTTTTTAATGCCACAATGCAACTGAATGAAAAGGGATATTATTTTACAATTCTAATCTTCGGTGTGTTTGCCGCTATATCTGTACAGAAATGCGTACGCGACCGTCTGGAAGGAATTCCGGTGACCAGTATCTATTACAGCATCAGCTGGTTTTGCACCATTCTTTGCCTGGTACTTTTAACCGTAGGTCTGTGGAATGCGACCTTAGCTTTAAGTGAGAAAGGATTTTATGCAATGTCATTTGTTCTGACCATTTTTTCTGCAATTGCCGTACAGAAAAACACTCGGGACAGCATTGGCGGGGATGCTCCAAAAGCATCGCAGGACTAAAAACTGAGAGGCCTGAGATCAGGCCTCTCAGTTAAAATTGAATACCATTTAAAATGATCAAAGAATTTTTAAAATCATTTCAAATCCTTACTCTTCCTGAAATAGAAAATTTCGAAACTGTTCTGGTTAAAAGAACACTAAAAAAAGGAGATTTTTTTATTAATGAAGGCAAATTAAGTAAGGAAGTCGCCTTTATTAATAGTGGCATCTTGAGGTCATTTTTCACGCCGGAATCCGGAGAGGAAATCACTTATTGCATTACCTTTCCAGGGAGTCTAATGGCCGCCTATTCTGCATTTATTACTGGGCTACCAACAGTAGAAAACATACAGGCAGTAGCAGACTCAGAGTTATTGATTATCCAAAAAAAAGAGGTAGATAACTTACTGGAAACAAGCCCTAACTGGATCACATTTTTTAAGATCATTGCCGAGCAGCAGTATCTGGAACTTGAAAAAAGATTATTTCTTTTTCAAAAAGAAAAAGCGAAAAAGAGATACGCAGATCTCCTGGAAAACCAACCTGGCTATATCCAACAGATACCACTGCAATATCTTGCCTCCTATCTCGGAATTACTCCCCGCCATCTGAGCCGTTTAAGAAGAGAAATCCATTTATAGACAAATGTCCTGTAGCCCGGGCAACGGAGCCGATACCTTTGTCCTGACAATAAAATCAGGACAGAATGCCAAATTCCAATAAGAAAAACATATTAATTATAAACGGTCATCCCAATAGGGATAGTTTCAACTTTGCCCTGGCTAACGCTTACAAAGAAGGAGCCATACAGAAAGGCGCATCAGTTGCGGAGATCAATATTGCGGATCTTCACTTTAATCCAAATCTTCAATTTGGATATTCCAAACGCATGGATTTGGAGCCGGATTTACTTGAAAGCCTGGAAAAAATCAGACGGGCGGACCATCTTGTCTGGGTGCACCCGGTATGGTGGGGTGGTCTTCCGGCTATAATGAAAGGTTTTATTGACCGTTTATTTCTTCCTGGCTTAACCTATAAGTACAAAGATAATTCCCTTTGGTGGGATAAGCTCCTGACCGGAAAAACAGCCAGGATCATTACCACCATTGATCAGCCTGCCTGGTATTACCGTTTCATCTATGGAAACCCGAGCATCAATCAGCTCAAAAAAAGCACTTTAGAATTCTGTGGTATTAAACCTGTAAAAGTAACCACTATTGGAATTATCAAAACTGCAGATAGCGAAAAAAGAGAACAATGGTTAAACAAGATAGCCGATTTAGGCCGCAAACATTTATAATTTCCCATCACTATGCCCAGAGTAAAAATACAACGTAAGTCATTATCTATTGATATGACTGCGATGACCGATGTAGCTTTTCTATTGCTTACCTTTTTTATCTTAACAGCCACTGCAAAACAACCTGATCCCTTAGAGATCAAATTACCTTCTTCAACCTATAAAACAAAGGTCCCTGACAAAGACATTGCCATACTCACGATTGGAAAAGGCAAAGTATTCTTTGAAGCTACCGGACAGGACATCAAAACAGCTGCACTGGAGAAAATGGCTGCACAATATAAAATAGAATTCAGTGCAGAAGAGAAAAAAAGATTTAGTCTAATTGGAGCTTTCGGAGTTCCGCTTCAAAACCTCAAAGCATTTGTCAGGATGGATGCCGCTCAAAGAAAATCTTCTGGAATGGACACCGGTATTCCTGTAGACTCCATAAACAACCAACTTGCAGACTGGATCTTTCATTCCAGGCAGGCCGTTGCCGAATTACATGGCACAGCAATGCGGGTCAGCATCAAGGGAGACGCAAAAGAGGGGTATTCTTCTGTAAAAAAAATCGTCGATATCCTTCAAAAACAGAAGATCAATAAATTCAGCCTGGTTACAACAGGTGAAGCCATTAGATGACCCTAGCTCTTCAAGTGTTCTTTTAAAAAAGAAAGGGGATTATAGAAACGCAGATCCAATTGGCTTTTGTTCATGGTAAGCCAGCTTGCGCAGCCATAATCATCAAAGTTTTTCCGGATCTCGAGGTGCAAATGATGATAATCACCACCATACTTCTTTGACTCCTGAGGTGTAAATAAGCGGGCAATTTTTGTATGCTCATCCAACTGTTGCCCGTTTTTAACATACACTTCCTTTAAATGTTTATACGAGCTAAATATGATTTTCCCATCCGGAAGCTTATGTTTCACGACAACTGTACGCTGGTTCTCCCCTAAATGCACGGAACATACCGTTCCACTTGCAATCGGATAAACCCCAACATATTTATCTTTTGGACTCGCAGGATTCATATCAATTGCAGTATGTATATGACCCTTGAAGAAACTATCTCTATGGTCACCAAAAATGCTAATGACCTTAACTTGTCTGATGTCTTTACGATTGTTTGTTTCAAAAGGTAAAAACCAACCGCTAACTGCTTTTACAGGAACAACCTCGGCATAATAGGGTTTCCACCTGTCTTTATCTTTATCAATTGTTGGGATATTTTGTTGTAAACCAAAAAGAAGAAATCCCAGTAAAACAGTTTTGATCATAATATTATTCTAAGATTTGCTTCTTTCCACATTCCGTAATCTCAACGCTTCCTTTTTAGAAAGTATAACCGCTTTAAAAACGATAGGATCTAAAGGCAAATCGTCCTTGTTTGTAGCAACACTATTAATTTCATCAGCAATATCCATTCCTTCTACAACTTCTCCAAATACAGTATAGTCCTGATCAAGATGCGGAGTTCCTCCTATTGTTTTGTATGTTTCCCTCTGCTTTTTAGAAAATTTTATCCCTTTCTTAGTCTCAATGGCATCTAATTGTGCGTCTGTTTGCTTTTTACCGGCAACCAGATAAATCTGGGATAAGTAGGAGCTCTTCTCCGGATTATCATTTCTTCCTGCACCAAGGGCCCCTTTTTTATGAAAAAGACCTGGCTTAATCTCTGCCGCCAGGCGCTTTGGTGCGTTTTCCGGGTGTTGTTTCTCGCGGTCCAGAATCACCTCATCCAGTTCACCTCCCTGACTAACGAAGGATTTAATTACTCTGTTGAAAGCAGCCTCGTTATAGGTTCCGTCCTTAATGGCCTGCAAAAACATGTCCCGGTGCTTAGGCGTTTGATCATACAGCATCAGGGTAATATCCCCTTTACCGGTCAACAGTCGTACAAAAGTCGATTGAGCTTTCAGCGAACAGATAAAGAACATCAAGATGAAAGAGAGTGCAAGTGTTTTCATGATTCTGATTTAGAGTAACAATAGTTGGAAATACTAATATAACAGTCTTGCTTTATTTTTTCCACAGCTTATATAACTTAATCTTATATTTAGCCTCCATAGATTATAATCCCATAAAAAAACACAGGAATGAACAACTGGTTTAAGCACAACAGCCTCCACTTCATTATCATTGCCCTATTCTTAGCCATTTGCTTTGTCTATTTTAATCCCGTTTTCGAAGGAAAAACACTCGGACAAAATGATGTGACCAGAGCACAATCTACACAAACAGAAATTAATGCTTACAAGGCCAAAGGAACAACTATACTTTGGACGAACCAGATTCACGGGGGAATGCCAACTTATCAGATATGGGCACCTTATAAGTCTAATTTGACTTCCTGGATCGTCAACGCGATTAACTATACTTTTCCAAAACCAGCTGGTATTGTGATCATCTTTCTGCTTGGCGCTTATCTACTGTTCTGTGTCCTTAAACTTAATCCCTGGCTGGCAGCGGCAGGTGCTATCGCTTTTACTTTCTCTTCCTATAATATAATTTTACTGGTGGCGGGCCATGCCAATCAGGCTTTCGCTATCGCCTTTTTCGCTCCTGTTCTTGCAGGTATCCTTTTGGCATTCAGAGGCAGGTATCTTACCGGAGGCGCATTAACCGCTTTGTTCCTTGCCATGGAAATCAGAGCGAACCACATTCAAATGACCTACTACCTCTTGCTGGCATTGCTGGTATTGGTCGGCATCGAACTTTATCATGCCATAAAGCAAAAAACAACCGCTAATTTCGGAAAAGCCATGGGCTACCTTGCAATTGCAACTTTGCTTGCCGTGGCGGTAAATGCATCTACTTTATGGAGTACATATGAATATGGAAAAGACTCCATCCGGGGCAAATCCAACCTGACTACAACAAAGGAACCAAGTAATGGACTGGATAAAGAGTATGCTTATCAATGGAGCCAGGGATTGGGAGAGAGCATTACCTTTCTTGTTCCAAATGCTTATGGTGGCAGTACCAGGGGTTCACAAAATAAAGATTCAAATGTAATCAAAGCCTTAACAGGAGTAGGTGCAGATCCGGAGCAAGCCCAATATATTGCCAACGCAATGCCAATGTACTGGGGAGACAAGCCCTTTACAGAGGGCCCATTCTATTTTGGAGCAGCCATTTGTTTCCTATTTGTACTTGGCTTGTTTATCGTTAAAAACCACTTAAAATGGTGGTTACTGGCAACCGTTATTCTCACCCTGCTTTTATCTTTTGGTAAAAACTGGCCACTGGTTTCTGATCTTTTCTTCGATTACTTCCCTTTGTACAACAAATTCAGAGCCGTCGAATCTATACTTGCGGTAGCAGGTTTATGTTTTCCTGTACTGGCTTTGCTGGCTGTTAACGAAATCATTACCAATAAAAACAAAGCTGAACTGTTCAGGAAAACAAAGATAGCTTTTTATATCGCCGGAGGGCTGAGTCTGATCATTGCTATCATTCCCGGCTTACTGCTTTCTTTTAAAAGCAACAGCCATGAGCAGTTTATCGGGCAACTGTCGCAGATGCTGAAAATTGATGCTTCCACAGCGAATTCCTTTGGTAACGCTTTAGTTGAAGACAGAACTGCCGCTGCGAAGGCAGATGCACTCCGTTCTTTGCTTTTTATTGTTGTCGCATTTGGACTCCTATGGGCCTATCTAAAAGATAAACTGAATGCAACACTGCTATCTGCGGGTTTTCTTGTTCTAGTTACTATAGATATGTGGACAGTGGATAAACGTTATCTTAATCAGGACAGCTTCGTATCTAAACAGGATATTGAACAACCCAAGCCAAGGGCTGTTGATGAAATCATTTTAAAAGACAAAGATCCTGATTATAAAGTAATAGATCTCACCGAAAATATTTTGAGTGATGCCACTACTCCCTATTTACACAAATCTATTGGTGGTTATTCAGCTGCCCGCTTAAAACGATTTGATGAATTGGTGCAGGCTCAATTCTCTAAAGGAATAAATCCTGGTGTTCTGAGTATGCTCAATACGAAGTACCTCATCCACAACAATCCGGAAACCAAACTCCCTGATGTGCAAGTCAATCCCGATGCTTGTGGACATGCCTGGTTTGTTAAAAACATTAAATATGTACAAAATCCAGATCAGGAAATGCAGGAGCTAAATGCCTTTAATCCAAAGGAGCTTGCTATTGTCAATGAAAAATACAAATTCATGATTACAAGCCCTGCTACAGGAACAGTTCCCGGTGATCAGATTGAACTGACTAGTTATGCTCCTGATCATATGATCTATCAAAGCAATAGTTCCAAACCTCAGGTGGCTGTTTTCTCCGAAATCTATTACAATAAGGGATGGAAAATGCTGATTGACGGACAGGAAAAACCCTATTTTAGTGCAGACTATCTTTTAAGGGCTGCGCAGCTTCCTGCAGGAAGCCATAAAATAGAGTTCGTTTTTCATCCTGCTTCCTATTATACAGGAGAAAAGATTTCTTTAGCGGGTTCTGTACTACTTGTGCTGGCATTAGGTGCCTCTCTATATTCAGAAAAGAAATCCAGAAAAACCAGTAGGGCGTAATTCACCTAAAAATACTTTCACAAGTATACTTTGTTACGAGTAAATTTTTAAGGAATGTAAACCAAAACTGTTTATTGCCGTTATAGTAAAGATTGATGAAATGAAATCGTCGTCAATCTTTACTATAACTCTATACCAATGAAGAAACTCCTCGTTTTTGATCTTGATGGTACACTTGCAGAAAGTAAAGCTGCATTGGATGAAGAAATGGCAGCACTCTTTAGCAAATTATTGAATATTGCTGATGTAGCAGTAATATCAGGAGGAGACTGGCCTCAATTCGAAAAACAAGTAATATCCCGTTTACCCCAGGGAAGCAATTTTGACAACTTATCTATCTTGCCTACTTGCGGTACAAAGTTCTATCAGCACCGCTCTTCTGGATGGAAGAAATTATATGCAGAAGATTTTACAGATATGGAGAAGCAAAAGATCATCAGTGCCCTGGATCAAGCCCTGCAGCAATCAGGCTTTAAAGCAACGCAAACCTGGGGCGAACAAATAGAAGACCGGGGAAGCCAAATCACCTTTTCTGCTCTTGGACAGCAAGCTCCGCTTGAACCCAAAAAAGCCTGGGATCCTGACTTTGCTAAACGGCAGAAAATAAAAATACTGCTCGATCAGCTAATTCCTGAATTTTCTGTAAGACTTGGTGGTGCTACTTCTATCGATGTAACCAAACCCGGGATCGATAAAGCTTACGGAATGTATAAGCTGAGGGATATTTTGAATATTTCTATAGAAGAAATGCTGTTTATGGGCGACGCCTTATTTGAGGGTGGAAATGATTATCCGGCACGTACAACCGGTGCAGATTGTATTCAGGTAAAAGATCCGGAAGAAACCAAAAGAGTAGTTGAAGCCATCATTGCCTGTCTCGGATCTGCTAAAACAGAGATTTCTTACGGCAACTAAAAACAGTAAACCGGCATGATCAGAAAATTATCCCTCTACATGCCGGTTTATTGATTAACAAAATATTTCTATTGAACAACTTTAATCTCTACTCTTCTGTTCAGTGCTTTACCTTCATCTGTGCTATTGGAGGCAATTGGTTTAGTAGCACCAAAACCTTTTACAGTAAAATTAGAGGCGCTGATACCTGCATTTACCAGGTAGGACTTTACCGCATTAGCTCTATCAACAGATAAAGACATATTGTGTTCAGGCGTTCCTTCAGCAGATGAATTACCGTTCAAAATGAATTTCACAGAAGAATCTTTTCTCATTTCCGCAACAGCATGGTCTAATGCCTGAATCGACTCAGTTTTCAAAACGTCTGAATTGAATTCAAACTGGATATTACTGAAGTTATAATTTGGCTTTTTAACTTCGGCTGGTTTTTCAGGTTCCTGCGCAGGAGGTTCTGGTTTCTTTTCTTCCGGTGGAGGTGTTTGTGCAACCGGGGCAGGAGCTGGTTTTGCTACAGCCTTCTTTGTTTTACAGGAATACATCGTTAAGGATAATGATCCCATAACGGCTAGTAATACTAGGGTTCTTGAAATTTTCATTTGTGTTTATTTGTGTTATTTGTTGTGTTCTTTGGGTATATAAAATTATACGCAAAATATAAAAATGTATCTATAGTGATACCATTTATAACGAAATATTTAACACGAACTTATATGCACATCAGCTTTTTATCTTCGGTAAAGAAAAATGCTATAGATTACGGCCATCAATAACTTTTGCAGACGGTCGCTTTAATTCAATGAAGACATTCCAAACATCAGTACCAGCTTATTGTCCTGATAGAGGTTTAAAGTTTGGTCTGCAACGTCATATCTGAAGGTTTTATCAGACATTAAGTTCAGTAGATCAGCCTCCAGCTTATTCTTACGTTCATCAGCACAAGCCATTAAAGTACTGCCTATTTGTTTAAACGTGATCGTTGTCGCCGTCTTTTCAAATCCTCCAAAGAAATTATTACAGCCTGCATATCCGTTGAATCGAGCTTTATCCGTGTCAAAAATTAAAAAAGCAGGAGAATTTTCCTGTGTCACGCCATTTAACTGGATCAGATTCCATTTATGTTTGGACACGAAACCCCACAGGCCGTCTTCTTTAACTGGTTTCGTCTGTACCTTGTATTTTTTAAGAACCTTCTTTAATTTGTATTGGTATGCAGATGCATCCGCTGGAACATTTATTCTCTTTGTTCTCTGTACCTGCAATACATAACGGTAACCGGGCTTATATTTAAAACCAGCAATCTGGTCATAGAAAAGCTCCCAGTTTTTACTGTTATTATATTTCACCTGATAGCAGGTTTGTGGTGCCACCCCCGTGCAGCTGGCCCGGTCTTCTTTCACCACCAGTCTGATGATATCGGCATGGGCATATAAGTTAAGCCCGAATGATAAAATAACTATTGATACTAATTTAAGGGCTGAATTTTTTAATAACTTTTTCATATTCTATGTGTGTATACATCAATGATGCCTATTAGACGACTTTTCCATAAGGCACAAAAAAGAAGCCAGATTAGGTGTTTTGATGACGGAATTTAAATACCGCAAAGAAAATCGGATTTCAGAAAGGAACTAAAATAAAAAAGCGAAACACATCCTCCAATGTGCTCCGCTATCTAAATTAACGCTCTTGCCTATATAAACGCCTTCAAATGCATTTTAGTTTATAAAAGATAAAAAAAGTTGATAAAAATTAAAATCAAACCTTATTCATCCTCAAAATCAGCAAGATATTTTATAGTTCGATCTCCAAATGAATATCGTTTGGTTCCATTTTGAATAATTCTACATCCAGTTCTTTAACCAGTATAGCCTTGTTACCGGTATAAAAATCGACAGTACCTTTTGTTGGCGTTGCAGAGATATATAGTTTATTTGCCCCAAATCCCTTAGCAATTTCTTTGCATTTCCGGAGCAAGGTTTGTCCTACTTTCTTACCTCTGGAATGTTTGCTCACATACAAAATATCCATCTTACAATAGTCTTTATTTCGGCCTCGCTTTCTCCTATCCACAGAAGCAGCGCCAATGATCAGTTTATTTTCAAATGCGGCAATAACTTTACCATCCGCATTGATCAATTCCTGCTGACGTTGTATCATTGACTCTAATTCAAGGGGATCAAATGGACCTGCTGAAATTGGAGTATCGATTAAAACAAGTGCCCCATTTCGATGTTGATAACTGGTAAATATCTTTTCCGAACGGTCTATCTCCGCAAGGAGATAAAGTTCATTTTCAGTAAGTTCTCTATATGTTATTTTTTGCATCACCAGGAGTTGTTAATCAGGGTTTCGATACTTTAGGAATCAGAATTGCACAATTATTCCAGCCATCAGTAATGGTTATAAATTTCAATTTAAATCTATTTTAACATTTTATTTGCAAAAGCTGAACTTTTACTTACTTTTGCCACCCAAGCCACACGGGGGATTAGCTCAGCTGGCTAGAGCGCTTGCCTGGCAGGCAAGAGGTCAGCGGTTCGACTCCGCTATTCTCCACCCATTGAAAGCTTCAGAAAATCTGAAGCTTTCTTTTTAAGACAAGCTGGGGGGATACCAGAGTGGCCAAATGGGACAGACTGTAACTCTGTTGTCGCAAGACTTCGAAGGTTCGAATCCTTCTCCCCCCACTCAAAAAAGCCTTTCAGTAATTACTGAAAGGCAAATATCAAATCATCTGGTCATATTCAAACTGCCATTCTTGTCCCTGATTATGATATAGATTAAAATCCAGATAAGTACGAAGTTATACTCCATCCCATTCCTCCCTCCTCCCACGACAAACCAACCTTCTTTAAAATGGACCGTCACTATGCCCATTATTAATATAATGATGGTTAACCCTGCTGCAGGTTTTACGAATTTATTAGCCAACAATAATCCGGCACAAACTACATGTGATATTTTTATCAACCAGGCCAGTGGAACCCCAATTGGTGAAAAACCAATCTTGTTTAGAAATAAATTACCAAAATCGTTAATTCCTCCATCCAGCATACCGGGTATACCATGTGATAAAAGAATAATTGCAATAACAATACGCAATAATAAAGTGTCCTTTTCCATTTAAACTTATAATTCTTATAGTGAATCAAAATTCCATTAAAACTACATATCAGAATTGTAAAAAATCGACATTTTTTATTGCGTATTGTTTAGCCAGCAGTATAAATAAATGATGAACTTTCAGATCCAAAATTTTGAGTTTTAATAAATTTATATGGCGTCATCCCCGAAAAAGTCCTGAAATCCTTGATAAAGTGAGATTGGTCTGTATAATTCAATTGATATGCAATCGCTGTTAAGTCATTATATTTAGCATCGCCGAGCAATTGAAGTGCCTTTTCAAATTTAACAATGCGTTGAAATTTCTTAAGGGATACACCCACCGAAATCTTGAATCTTCGCTCCAGATGTCTTTCGGAAGTATGGTATTTATCAGGAAGTTCATCAATCAAGCTATCTTCATTGATTTCATTCGCATGTATAATATGCTGGATCAGTAATTCTTGTTTCTTCGATGCATAAATTTTACGATATAGGTAGGCACTCAAAAGCTGAACCCGTTCTGTATGTGAATTTGCTTTTGCCAGCTGATACTTTATTCCGCCATTACAAAGCAATTGAATATCCGGCATTTCATTGACCAACTCAAATGCAGAAATTTTAAAACAGGCATGTAAGGCATGTGGAAAAAAACTAACTCCAAAATGAGAAAAGTTTCCTCCAAAAGTAGACTCAGTATTTTGCGTATCTATTCCACTGATGTAACACTCTGGCAGGGCCTCTCCATGCATGTTTCTGATCGGCTTAAAGTTGTTCAAATCCTGAAATATTAAACGGGGATATTGGTCAGCGAAGCTTTTAACATGAAATACAGAAACATCAGATGAAAAGCAATCAAAGCTCCAAAAATACCGCACATATTTCTGGAGTGCTGGCGGAGGAGGATATCGGGTATATTTCATAGCAATGATTGATATAAATATACAGAATAAGAAACGAATCAGTTGATATCTTGTATTTGAACAAATAAATCTGGTACTTTATCTTACAACTAATCAATCGGAATACATAGATCAAGTATAAATTTACGTTCAGGGTGTGTTCTGTAATCGTTTCGGTAGATCTCAAAACAATTCCTTTCCGTTGTCTTATATCCATTTTTATTCAACCACATAAATAAACTGCTCCAGGTCTTTCCCAAATCTTCCCCTGCAACCTCAAAGTGCCCAACAATAAACTTTCCTTTTTCAATCTTGGCAGCATCAATTTCTCCTTCGCTTCTTATAGGTTCTTCAACTGCAATACAAGCACTCATCCTTACTTTATCCGGATCAGTAACTTTAAAGCTATCGTGATAGATTGTCAACATTTTCACTTCAGGTTTATCCAACAAGCCTTTTGCTCTGGCCCATTTCAAGAGCTTTTCATAAGTAGAGTCTAAATAAAGGTGACCAATGTGAGCTATACAAGCTACGTGCAGAACAGGCATTTCTTTAATTTCAATATTTGCATTCATTTCATTCCAAATTTTATGGTTATTGATACTGCAAATATCTTTTTCAAATTCAACTGTTATTTGTCCATTCTTGCTTTCTGTTTTACTAATCTTGCTAAATTGATCAGGAGCCTTATTTCTAAATGCAGTAGGACTTAGACCATAATATTTTTTAAATGCCCTGGTAAAGGAAGAGTTACTGTTAAAACCATACTTTAAATACAAATCCGTTATAGATACTTCCCTTCTTCTCATTAAAACAGAGGCAGCTTTCTCAATCCTTTTACGGATAATATAAGCATTCAAGGTTTCACGAATAACTGCCTTAAATAAACGGTGAAAATGAAACGGGGAATAACTGGCAACCTCTGCCACCCGTTCAAGAGAAAGCGATTCATCCAGATGATTGTTGATAAAGTTAACAGCCCGATTGATTCTTTCAATATGATCAGGGTGGATATTCCGGATTTCATCTACATTCATTGGCCATAAAATTACAAATAACTATAAGAAAGCTGATGACTAATTTCATTCTTAACATTTTATCCACACCCGGTTAAATGCAAAAAATACCAAATAACAAACTGAGAATCAAACTCAATACAACACAATTATATCATCATCAAACAATAATTAAATTACAAAATCCACAACTTTGCAAACATATGTCCAATGGAACAACAAACAAAATCCGCTTTGTACGTTAATCTGCAGTTATCCACATTTTTTATGTTAATAATAGAATATTGGTTAAAAACTTCATAGCTAAACATCAGCAATAAACCCTCTTTTTAAAGAAGATGAACTTTGTCTACTAGAAGAAACAGGAGTTATTAACAGAGTTACCAACATTCCTTTGTTTAAAAAAGCATTCACTAATAACTATATTCTATTTCTAATCTCCATGTGCCAGTTTAATGACGAAGCTGCCCCACAATAAACCTCACCTCCGTCATGATGTGAACAACCGACAGCACAAGTGGATAACTATGTGGATAAGTTGATTTATTGTTAAAAAAGGAACATAAGGTTAGTCTGATACTAATGTAGCCTGCCGCGTTCCTCTTCATTGCCCGAATTCCTGTCTCCCGATTTCATTGCATTATTTCCAAAATGATAACTGATCCACAGTAATACATATCTGTATAACTGGAAATTGGTAAACTTCTGTTGAATGTTATTAACCGTAGTGGTTATAGAAGGTACACTACTTAAAAACACATCATTTACCGTAAGAGAAAGATCTACTTTCTTCTGAAAAGCTACTGCCTTCACACCAAGATCTAATTTATAATAACGGTCAGTTCTGCTGATGTGGTCCACTTCTGGAAATTGGTACCCGTACGCTTCCCTTTCCTGCAAGGCCAATCTGCCCATCCCCGATTTTGATTCCAGGTACTTTACTAAGGGCATTCAATGCGTCACTCCCATTAGCTGTAATACTTGCAGCTACATTGTAAACAAGCTTATCTGAATTATTTTTAACAGTAGATTTAACAGCAGTGATTTTAATTTCTCTCAGGTTGGTATCAATCTGTGCTTGTAGTTGTTGATGTAGAGTGATCAGCAAAAATAGGGCGAGTAGTCGTTTCAAAGTTTAAGGGCTTAGATGGTTTCAATGTGTTTGTGTCTTTGCAATTTACTATATTTCCTTATTTTAGCAAGACACACAAATAGAAAACAGATGGCACGTATATTACTTTTAATGTTATTCTGCTGTATCAGTATGGCAGGATTTGCTCAAACAATTACACAAAACAGCGGTTGGCTGTTCCTGTTGAACAACACCAAATTGAGCGAGAAATGGGGTACACACCTGGACGTACAGGTTAGATCTTCAGACAATTGGGAAAATGTAAGAAATTTCCTGTTCAGGCCGGGGCTAACCTATTTCATCAGTAAAAAACAAGATATTACTTTAGGTTACCTGCTCAACGAAAGCCACAACTTAAAGCAAGGATTAAACGAATACAAACTCACTGAACACCGGATTTGGGAGCAGTACATTTATAAACACAAAATCAGTACTATACAAGTAAGTCACCGGTTGAGGTTGGAACAGCGGTTTATTGATCGACACGAAAAAGACGACCTTTTCTCCCAGCGCTTCCGTTACTTTTTCCGTATGATACTGCCTTTGGAAAAAGGAATTAAAGATTTTGAAAAAGGAATGTTTGTCGCTTTGCAGAACGAATTTTTCTTAAATCTGCAAAACAAAGATGAACTCAATAAACATGTGTTTGATCAAAACAGGGCCTACGCAGCAGCGGGTTACCGTTTCAGCAGGAAATTTGATCTGGAAGCCGGATATTTAAATCAGGCCATCAAAGGAGTTGGCAACTCAACCATTAACAATGTTGTTCAACTGGCCGTTTACACTCGATTCTAATACAAATTGATTAAATGAAAAAGCCGGACCACATGATCCGGCTTTTTTATTTATCATTAAACTTTTGTTTCTTCACTGAACTTTTCTCCAAAACGGTCTGTTGCAACCACTTTTACTTTCTTTACACCAGGAGCAAAATGAGCAACAAAAATATGATCGGTTTTTCTTGGCTCCGGAAAAGTACGGCCAACAGGGAGTTGATCTCCTTTGTATAAAGTAACGGCAAGGGGATCATAGCCAATCTGGTTTTCAAGCAGTCCCATAGGACGGTCATCCAGAAAATACTCCACTTTCCATTCCGGATCCCAGTTCCACACATTGGCAATCAATCTGATCTGGTTGGTCAGCTGATCTACGGACATACTGATCTGTTTTTCTCTTTCCAATCCTGTCGATTTATAATACCATTTCAGATCTGTTCCATCTACATCATAAACCCCATAACCTCTTGGAGTTCCATCTTCACAAATTGGTCCTGTCCACCAGGCACCGCACACCGTACCGTGGTTATGCTCATAAATCCCATTCTTAACTACATTCTTATTAAAATGAGTATGCCCGGACATAATATGAACATGTTTGTATCCTTTAAGCAATTCATAAAATGCTTCATTATTTTTCACTGAATTGTGTACAGGAATATGAAGATTAACGATCAGCAACTGCTCCTTATCTACATATTGGAGGTCTTTAGCCATCCAGTCCAGTTGTGCCTCAGTAATATAACCATCATACTCCCTTTCTACCCCTAAATAACGCACATCATCTAAAACAATATAATGGGCTTTCCCACGGTTAAAGGAATAATAAGTTGGTCCGTAAATCTCTTTGAAAGTAACATCAGAGGTTTCATCTCCTCCCTTTCTGTAATCCATGTCGTGATTGCCCAGCGCCTGAAAAAAAGGAATTCCCATTTTTGATACTGCCAGATTATAATCTTCAAACAAAGCATGATTGTCCCATACGATATCTCCGACACAAATCCCATGGATCAGCGTCTTTCTATCCATACTCCTAAGCAGGCGCTGCACATCAGGAACAGAAGTCTCCATCATTTGCTGCACATCTTTTTTATTTTTCACCTGAGGATCTGCCCAGATGATAAATTTATGCTTGCTATCGTCCCTGCCCAGCGGCTGTAAATGAAAATCGTAGTTATTTCTCACGCCCAACTTTTCATAATGCTTCACAACGCTGTCATTTGTACGAAATTCATAGCCAGCTGGTGTACTTACAAATATGCTCGTTGCTTTCTCATGAGGTTCTATAGAATAACGACCTTTTGCATCTGTCTTTACTACGGAATAACCATCTGAAACCACCACACCTTCCACTCCTTTTTTACCAGACAGCACAGCTCCATGAATAACCGTATCCCTTTTGAGCCCGTTAAAAGCATGACTGTTTAAACTAATGAATGCAGCCCCGCTCAAAAGACTCATCCGCTGTATAAAAGATCTTCTCTTCATTTTAAAGTTTTATTTAAGTATTGTTGAACCTTCCCCCTCTATCTCTGAAAGTACAGATGTTTTGCTGAGCAAAACATTTGTCTGCGTCCTGGCTTTGATCCATCGTCCTAAGGAAGCATTATAAACTCCACCCAGAACATAGAAATAACCTATATCCGCCGTTGTATAAGCCAAACACAAAGTATTAGAACCATTGGCATAAAATGGCTGGTTCTGCAATGTAATTGGATTGGTCACATCATAAAAATCTGTATTCGTAATACGGTACCCAATAGCCGGAGGCCCTGCGGTAAATAAACTTCCTCCGCTGGCCACAAATAATACGTCAACTGGTTTAGATGCGGCAGTAATATTTGTTCCGGAGAAAACGGCCAGCCCTGAAGCATTTCCACTATTGGCAAACAAACCACTAGTCTTTGTACCAAAACCGTCTCCGTCTGTAGTCGTATAATTAAAAGCTCTGATCCAGTTTGACGTACTCATACTGGTAGACCCAGAGCCATTAATGGTTTTTCCTGCCCCACCAACATAAAAGAAAGTTCCCTTAGCTGCCGTTCCCGAACTGAGGTTAAATTTAAAAGTACGCATACCACCGGTTGCCCAGCCATTTGCCGGATAACCGGTTGGCGTGGATGCATTGGCATTATTAGTCACCACAACGGAATAAGGCGTAACAGCGAAATTAATATCTTTAGTAGCCATTAACTGGATATATTCATAATTTCCATCTCCTCCCTTAACATCGCTGATGAAACCAGTGATGATGATTGGGGCAATTTCTATTTCAGAACTCAATACCACCACATCATCACCTGTACGCGGCCGCTGCTGCGGGATAAGCTGACCGTCAGGCCCCGGCTTGTTAAAGATAATTCCATAATAATTGGCCATGACCGGCAACTGTTTACTGGCAAAATTTGCCGTAGCTTCAGTATGCAGGTTTAAGTTTCCAAAGCCGTCATTGAGAATTTTGTCCCCGGATAAAATATCTGTAGGCGCAGGCAAAGGATCAAATCCACCTTTTACAATGGCAACCAGTGTACTTTCATATTTATCCGGATTGGCCAGGATCAGGTTACCAGGTACTCGATTTGCCGGGATGGTTTTACCTGACGACACTCTGATTACCGCCGAAGAGGGAACGTTTGTAATTTGTAAAGTGCCGTTTACCCTTTTCAGCACACCACCCTCCACATTAACAATAACAGAGTCTCCTGGCATATATTTCGCTGCATCGCTGCCAATGGGAATAGAAATCCCTCTAAGTTCCGACAAACGTCTTTTGTCCTGGAGTACCAATAAGCCTGCAGGCATATTACCTCCGGAATGATCTGAAACTACAATCCCTGTGATCTTATTGGATCCCAACATATTTTCGGTATTCAGCGTCACATCGGCACCTCTGTACAGATTCCTTAGATCATAGAGTCCAATATAAGGGCTGACCATTCCACCTGGATAATTGCCCTTTTTACAGCTTCCTATAAAAGCTGCAGAAAAAAGAAGAAAAGTATATAAAAGTATCTTTTTCATGTATTTGAGTTTTATGGTTTTTGCCACCACACCTGAGTAAATATTTCATCTCCACCCATAGCAGCAACCGCCGCCTTATAATTGGTTGGATTGGCCGATTGCACATACACCGGGTAGGTCAGTCTGGCCGGCATCACACCATCATTTCTTAAACCGGTTCCCTTAGGTAAAACCGGATGTCCTGTACGACGATATTCAAACCATTGCTGCAGATCGGTTAAAAACAAAGCATAATACTTTTGAAGATGAATCCGTTCCATTTTTTGATCCAGAGAGGCTGTCTCATCCCATTCAATATCCGCAGCCGCAAGAAAAGTATTGATATCTTCATTCCATGTAGGCAGCCAAAGTGTAATGCTGCTTTTAGCCCCATTGGTATAATAGCCAGCTGCAGAACCATTGATCCAGCCTTTAGCCGCAGCTTCGGCAAGAATAAACTGAAGTTCAGCATAGTTCATGATCATTCCTGTCAGGGGGTCGCTTTGCAGTGTAGCTGCAGGCAGGCTGTTCACAGTTTGTCCTGTGGAATAAAAGTATGACTTCTTCACCGGGTTTTCTCCGGGAGCATAACCACTCGGCACCCCTAAATACGCTCCCTGATAAGGTACAATAGCAAACCTGTTTACACCATTGGTACCATAGGTAGGGATATTTATCCGAGGATCATTCCAAACCACCAGATGGTCAATAAAGAAACTGGCTATTCCCGGCGTCCTGAAATCCTGTTCTCTGACCCCACCAATAAATGGCGAGGTATAAGGCGCAACACCTGTCCATCTCAATATGGCAGAATCCTCATTACCGGCCATAAGGGGATAAGAAGATGCGTTGGTATCTATAATTTCCTTGATCTTATCAATACAGGAAGCAGCGACCTCCGATTTTCCAGAAAGCCTCAGCAGTAAGCGCAGGTATAGTGTGTTCCCAAATTTTCTCCATTTCAATGCATTACCAGCATATACAGGATCACTTCCACCAAGAACGTTTCCAGCTCCGTTCAATAAAGTATTGGCTTCTTCCAGTTTCTTGAAAAGATCCAGATAAATGTCTTTCTGCTTATCAAATACCGGGGTAAAGTTATTATCATCTTTACCTTTATTTGACTCGGAATAAGGCACATCTCCATAGGTATCGGTAAGCATACTATAAATCCAGGACTGACAGATTAGTGAAATACCCATATACGTTTTACTGGAGGTCAGCGGCTGTCCTGCTATGGCATAGATATCCTTAAAATTAGTAAGCTGGGTATACCAGCCATTCCAAAGATAATCTCCCCAGGTACGTTTAACGTCGTACCTGAATACCTTGCCTTCTGCATCACTTGCATCCACGGTAACTTGCATCAGCTCGTTCGTGAAGTTTCGGTTGCGAAACATATTATAGCTTACTGTATTCACCAGCGCCGGAGCCAGCAGTTGCTGGGGCAGAGCATTCGGTGTATCGTTAGGGCTTGTATTAATATCGTTGAAACCTTTCTTACAAGAAGGCAGTACAAATGCCAGAAAAGCAACTAAGGCTATAATTTTATACGTTTTATCTTTCATTTTTATTTTTATTAAAGACCAATGACCAGATTAAATCCAAAAGTTCTTGTTGAAGGAAATTGTGCAATTTCAAAGCCCTGTGTAATATCACTTCCACTCAGTGTACCAAATTCCGGATCAAAGATTGGCCAGTTAGACCATATGTACAGATTACGTCCGTAAACACCTACAGTAGCCCGCTGCATCCCCAATCTTTTAGAGAATTTTGGATTAAGTGTATAATCCAGCCTGGCTTCTCTGAACTTAATAAAGTTGGTGGAAAAGGTATTGCCTTCTGCATTGTCAATTCCATAATGCGAGCGGTAATACCCATCTACATCAGATGCAATGACATCGTTTTTCCTGTAGGTTCCGTCCGCATTTTGAACGACTCCATTTCCAATGATCCCATTATACCTTCCTGGCAATGTATTGGTCGTTTTTCCTTGTTCTGCTAGCTTATAATTAGTTAAAGAATAGGCTACCGCCCCATATTGGGCATCAAATAAAATGTTTAAACGAAATTGTTTGTACTTAAAATCATGGCTCATACTGGTCTTCCATTTTGGAATCGTATTTCCCAGATATACCAGATTGTCAGATAGCTTTGCAAAGCCAGTTTTGGCGTCATATACAATCTGGCCGTCAGGTGCTCTTAAATACCCTCTCCCATACATATCCCCCATACTTCCTCCAACCTGAGCAACAATTTGTCCACCTCCGGTGGGCCCGTTCTGTAATACGACAGCACTATCCGCCAATGCCTTTATGGTATTCTTGTTGGCAGAAAAAGTCATATTCACTGACCATTCAAAACCATTTCTAAGACGTACAGGTACACCGTTCAAAGCCAGCTCCAGGCCTTTATTACTTACTTTTCCGGCATTAATTACAGCCTGTGAAAACCCTGAAGATCTGTCGATGATCCTTTTAAGAATCTGATCTTTTGTATTTCCACTGTATAAAGCCAGGTCAAAACCTAAGCGGCTTTTGAAAAATTTCATTTCAGCCCCTACTTCAAAAGTTGTGGTTCGAAGTGGCCTGAGGTTAGGATTCGTTAAAAGCCCCGGGTTTTGCAAGCCTCCAGAATATATACTTCCTGCAGAAACATAATTAAATATAGTTTGATAAGGATCAATCCCCCCACTACCCACACTTGCTACTGATGCCCTTAGCTTTGCATAATCAATTTGACGGGGAAGTTTAAACAGTTCTGAAGGCAGGAAACTCAGACTTAACGAAGGATAAAAAAATCCCGCATTATCGGTTCTCTCAGCGGTAGCCAATGTACTCGCATAATCCTTACGCGCAGTAATATCCATATAGAGATAATCTCTAAAGCTTGTGGATATTAATCCATAAAAACTGTTCAATGCATAGGTAGCCTTATAAGGCAAAGTAACCAGTGGCCCTGCACTGTTAGACATCTTGTATGATCCAGCGTACACCAGAGAATCTGCACGAACCTCATCCTTGTTGTAGTTATTCCTCAACATACTTCCACCTCCGGTAGCAGTTACCGTAAAATCCCGGTTTATTTTTTTGTGGTATTTCAATAGAAAATCACCACTTACTTCCTGAGAGAAAATGTTCTGAGTCCGGTAAGATCCTTTAGGATATTTCGTCCCGGCATCGTATGGACGTTGTTGAGCTCTTTGTTCATAACCAAAATCCATAGAGGTACGGAGCTGGAGGCTAAGCTCTTTGGTAATATCATAAGTAGCCTGAACATTTCCTGTAAAGGAGTTTCTGCCGGATTTGTTAATAAACTCATATGAAACAGCATAAGGATTTTCGGGATACGAACTATAGGGGTAAAAAATCACCTTATTCTCTTGTCCGTTCTTCCAATAATTTCTTAACCAGTTGATATCTGCATTGGGCTGCCAAAAAATGAACCAATACATAATAGATTGGTTTCCATAACCCGCACCAGGTAAATTATCACTTGATTTATTATTATAGTTAATTTTTGAACTGATACTGAGTTTATCATTAATCTTTGAATTTACGGATAAAGCCACGCTGTTCCTTTGATAACCTGTATTTGGTATGATCCATTTGTTATTCACATTGGTTGCAGAAAAACGCGCTGTAGTTTTATCTGAACCACCGTCTATACTCACAGAATTGGTGTAGGTCTGTCCAACATCAAAAAATTTTCTGATCTGATTTTTATAGGGTACCCATGGCGTACGTGTTGTACCTTGTGTCTGAGTCAGCGGGTCCAGTTGAAAGAAACTCTGTCCATCAAATTTAGGACCATACGCAGAACTTGTGCCGCTGGTACTGGCACCATCAGCACTATTACCATATGAATAATAGTTAGACCCGGCCGTACCCTGTCCGTATTCGTATTGAAGATCCGGCCAGCGGTTTGGTTCTTCAAAAGCCACATTAGAGTTAATGGTAATCCCAATACCCTTCTTCTTCGCGCTTCCGGATTTAGTGGTAATCAATATGGCACCATTTGCACCTCTTTGACCATACAAGGCAGAGGCTCCAGGTCCTTTCAGTACACTTACACTTTCAATGTCTTCCGGATTGATATCATTAATCCCACTTCCGTAATCTGCAGGCATCATATCGCTGCTGGTCCCGTAAGCAGATTCACCACCGTTGGCAGTCCGGCGGCCACTTCCCTGACTAATCACCACCCCATCTACCACAATCAGGGCCTCGTTATCACCTGTTAAATTATTCTCGCCCCGCAGGATAATCTTATTAGAACCGGTAGGACCGCTATTTGACCTTACCAAATTCAGCCCGGCAACTTTACCGGATAAAGCATCTGTCCAGTTGTTTGATATCGCACCGGTTAGTTGTTCTCCGCGAACTGTGCTTACTGCATACCCAAGAGATTTTTCCTCTCTCTTTATTCCCAAAGCCGTCACCACCACTTCATTCAATGCATTTGGTACTGTTTTTAATTGCACATTTAGTGTTGTAGCATGATTGGCCTGAACAACTATATTTTCCTTTTTTAAGGTTTCAAAAGAAATAAAGCTGATTTCTACCGTATATATACCCGGTACGACATTCAAGATATAAGAACCATCATTTTGACACTGTGCAGAAACATTAGCCCTTACAATCCTAACAGAAGCCCCCGGGAGCGGCTCACCCTGGTCATCCAGTACCTTTCCTGTTACCTTACCTTTTTCCTGCGGTCTGGGCAAAATCAGAATGTTTCCATCACCGGAAGCCTTAAAGGTAAAAACTGTACCTCTTAACAGCAGATTTAAGATTTCCTGAACAGAACGTTCTGCTTTGGCAATACCCGAAATCATCCGTTTATCATTTAACTGTGTGTTGTTATAATTAATAGATACTCCACTCAACTTCTCCACCTGCTGAAAAGCGTTTTTAAGCATAATCCCTTCTGCCTCAAAAGTGATCTTCTTGTTGGTGATTTGCGCTTGTGTTTTAAAACTGCAAAACGACAGCTGCAAAAGCACCAGTATGGTCAGAAACCATATATTTTTCATATATTTACTTAATTTTATACTTATTCCTAAATGAGTTTAAATCAACTTACAGCCTGGGGTTGTTACCAGCAACTCCCGGGCTATTTTGCACTAATTCCTGGTAAATTCTATTTCATAATCTTCCCTCCTTTTTGATCATTATTGGAAATAAAAACATGATTGTCCTTTTGCGTAAAAGATAAACCAGAGAGTGTTGTCAGATCTTCCATAACTTGTTTTAACGGAAGGTTTTTGAATTTAGCTGTAAGTCTGCTCTCACCCAATTCAGGATCAGTAAACTCTATTTTCACACCATAACGGTGTTCCAGCGATACGGCAATCTCCTTTAAAGGCGTGTTATAAAAAACAAAATGATTATTGATCCATCCGCTTACTTCCCTGGCGTCAGCTTTGTTAAAAGTATATAAACCGTTATCAGTATTAATTTTAAGCTGTTCATCAGGAAGGAGATACCTCACCAGCTGGGTCTTTCCAGCTACTGATGCCATTACTCCAACTTTACCGGTTCGAACGGTTACATCTACTTTATTTTCCGAAGCATAGGCTTTTACATTAAAAGAAGTACCCAGTACAACGGTGGTGATTTCTCCGCTTTTCACCACAAATGGTCTTCTGGACTGGTGTACGACATCAAAAAAAGCCTCTCCATCCAGATAGACCATGCGTTTTGTTCCAAGAAAGGTTTTTTCATAGCGGATCTTACTGCCGCCACTCAAATACACCACCGAACTGTCTGGTAAAAGAATCCTGGAATGCTGGCCATTGGGGTTACTGAGTTCTGCATAATCAACAGGTACTGTTGTTTTATGAAAGTAAAAGACCAAACTAAACGTACTCATCAACAGTGCCACCGCAGCGTAAGCCAGCCAGCGAATCTTTCTCTTTGCATGTATCACAGGCTTTTCTTCCTGATCAATATGTGCCTGTACCCTGGCCCAGGTTTGAATAGCGTTGTCCCGGTTTCTAAAATAAACCCGGGATGCCTCCAGAATTTCTATAGTTTCACTAAACTGTTCCAGGTGCTCCGGACTCTCCTCTATCCATTCCTGCAATTGTGTCAACCCCTCATCACTGATGGTTTTCTCAAAATACTCTACAATTAGGCGGTAACTCTGTTCTTCCATTTCATCTGTCTCTACCCATAAAGACAGATTTTGCAACACCGATACGTAGCCAAGAAGATTAAGTTTAGGTTAACAAATCATTAACTGCCAGAATTAAAATAACTGGAGTTTTTCAACAGTTCCCGAAGTTGCTTAATAGATTGATAGAGCGTAGTTTCCACAGTTCTAACTGAAATTCCAAGAATCTCAGCAATTTTCTGTTTATCAAAATGCTCAAACCGGCTCATCAACAAGATCTCCCGTTGACGAAGGGGTAACTGATCAATGGTCAACAATATTCTTTGATAAGATTCTCTGCCCGAAAGAATCCGAAAAGGTGTTTCCTTATCCGTAAATAGATGTTGTTCCAAATCGAAATTCTCTACCAGATCTACAGGATCCTTTTTCTTTTCTTTATAATTGATAGACTGATTTCTGGCAGATACAAACAAGTAGTTTTTAATTTTAAGAATATCACTTTCTTTCCTGTTGTCCCATAATTTGATAAAAATGTCTGCTATAATTTCTTCCGCAACAGTATAATCCTTTGTATACACTGCACAAAACTGGCAAAGCGATTTGTAGTAACGATCAAAAAGAGTTTCTAAAGCCAGTGGATCATCTGATTTCAAAAGATTTGTTAAGGCTTCATCTGTAAGTTCAGGATACATGCCGGTTTCGGTATTTCCAACAAAGTTAAAGAAGTAATATTAGCCTAATGTTAAATTAAGAGGGATTCTGACATCGGCTTTCAGGATAGTCTGTTATACCATACATCTTATAATATTCTAAGATTAGATTGCAGTAAGTCATTGTAAAATAGCAATATATTTGTAAGTTTGGGCATACAGGATATAGTCAAAAAAAATAGCTATACAAATAAGACAGCATGAATAAATCATTAAATCTTTTATCTGATCAGGAACTTTTAAACCAATGCAAGTTGAACGATGAAAGAGCATTTAATACTTTATTTGACCGCTATTTTAAACGTCTGTACAATTTTGGATATGGTTTAATTCAAGACGAAGACGTAGCGAAAGAAATTGCTATGGATGTGATGCTGCGCTTATGGCAAAAAAAAGGAGATTTGGTTCTGGAAAACGAATTGCTGCCCTATCTTTTCAGGTCTATTAAAAATGCCGTTTATAATCATTGGAGAAAAGCCAGGATCATTACCCATTCTTTAGAGGTATTCGAAGACAGCCTTCAAAATTCGGTCCCTTCTGCCGACAGCAACCTGGAGTTTAAAGAGCTGGAAAAACAATACGCTGATTTCTTAAATGAAATGCCGGAACAACGAAGAAAGATCTTTCATTTAAGCCGGAACGAAAATTTAACCTACGCGGAGATCGCAGACCAGCTGAACCTCTCCGTGCACACCGTCCGCAACCAAATGAGTTCTTCTGTGCGTTATTTCCGCAAACATATGGGCGATATTACCAAACTGATCATCATCATCTATTTAAAATGGTGAAGGAACAACTCCCCCACCATTCTAATTAAACAGCTTTTTAATTCACCAGGCTTCCAATCATACCGGTAAAATAGATATCCGGGTTATCCTGACTGATAAACTGGCCCAGTAAACCATTAGGTGTATCATAGTAATCTAACTTATAGCGGTTATTTGACACCGCCAATAAAATACTTTCTACATAAGGCTGGATCAAGGCGGCGTTGGCCTGAACCTCAATGTTTTTGTTTAAAGGCAATGCGGTAAATTTATAGGTACCATCCGTTGTTTTGGTATAAGAATACGGAAAAGTGGCCGTATAGAGCTGTGAACCAATGTCAAAATATAAGTTCAGGTTCAAAACTTTGGTTTTAGTCGAGAAATCAAAATCTACCACCAGTAAAAACCCCTGATACGGACTGTAATTCAATTCTGATGTAGCATTGGTCCAGATGGAATAAAAGTAATCCGACCACCCGGGCAGTTCCGTTACATAATATGGAGAAGGTATCGACAAAACCGACGGAAAACCATTCCCAAGAAACTGGTGCAATGGAATCACAGGCATATTAGAACCTACAAATGAAATCTTCTGGGCACCATCCTTGATGTAAAACACTTCTTTGACCGGATCAAAAAACATTTCATAGACCCAATTAGTACCTAGTTTTATTGGCCTTTTAAATTGAATACGGTTAATCCCATACGCAAAATCGACAGAAGTCGTCTGTACTTTATCTTTATCCACATAACTGGCAATCACCGAACGGCTATATTGGTTAATGGCAAACTGAACACCATACCCACTCGACGTGATCACCGAATAAAATGGTTTTTTAGAGAAAAACCAGCTCACAGCGTATAATGATTGTCCGAGTTCCCCTGCATTATAATCGTTCCGCTCCTGAACACTGGCATACACCAATTTCAACTCGTCTCCATAGCGGTTTCCAACGAGCATAATGGTATCTGCTTTTTTATAACTAAAGGAATAGCTGGTATCTGCGGAGATGATCTCCCGCCCTTTTCTCACATAAATGGAGTCCAGATAACTTCCTTCTGAAAAACCAATTACCGGATTTGTTTTTTCTAATCTTAAGGAAAACTTGGATGTTTTAGCCGTAGCTCCGCTTTGCGGATCTAAATCGGCAAGCATGCTCATCTCTCCTTTATCGTTCAGTTTGATGTACAGACTGTAAACCTTACCTGATTTTGGTGTCAGGGTACCTTTCCATATCGACTGGCCATCTACCAGCGATTTCTTAAAATCGTTAAATGCCTCCTCTGACGTGGGGAAGACCTTCTCCACCTCATAAGCATCTTTACTTTCCTTTTTACAAGAGCCAAACAAAATGCTCCCTAAAAGGATGATGATCCAAATATTTTTTGCTTTCATGCCTTTTATTTTAACGTAAATAACCAATAAACTTAAAGTCTGGTCTTGCTGAACTGGTACCTGACCCCATCAACTTCGGCCTTCCATTTTCATAATCGAATTTAAAGCTCCCCGTAGTCATGGCCTTGGTAAATGGCTCAAAGCTCTTTTCCAAATAGGTCGCATTCTGATTGAGCCCGCCAGCATATTCAAATGTATAGGCGTCCCCTTTCTGCGTATAATAAAATGAATATACTGCCTGGAAAAACTCTGCTCCCTGTGCAATGATCATATTGGCAATCATCATTTTTTCCTTTTTGTTGAAGATCAGCCTCAGCTCAGGAAAAGTACTTCCCTCGGCCAATTGGGCCCTCATACCTATCAGCACGACTCTCCTGATTTCATTGTAATTCGATCCCGTCCCCGTAACATCTTCTTCAAACGGGAGCACCATATTCGTGAACTGAACGCCCAGCATCTGGTTAAAGCTGAACAAAGGCGTAGTGGAGGTCTTGACAGGAACCTTCTGGTTTGCATTAAAGACCACCATTGATTTCTTATCGTCGGAAAGCTGAACTTTATCAAATTCCAGGTTTTCAATCTTTAGCTTATTCTTTAGAACAAGGTCATTTATTCCGGAAAAAGCAAAGGGGGCACTGCGCTGCTTCAACACACCTGAGCTATCGTAACTCAGGAACAGTTGCTTACTGCCCACGTCCAGACTGAACCCAATCGTTTTGTTTTTATCTGTCAGCAGGTAATTAAACGAATTTGCATTCAAATAATTAGCTACGGATTGTCTCAGCACATTTAAATTCCCGGCTTTATAAGCTCTAGCCTCTTCTGCCGAAGCTTTCACCAGCACCAAAATACTTCCGTTTAAATTTCCTTTTAACTTAATCGTATCTGCACTGGCTTCCAGAATTGAAAATTCAAAATCTGAATACAAGCCCCATCCGGGCGTCCCACCATTCACCTGCGGATCAGGGTCGGACAGCAAATGTAAATAAGAATAGGTGTCGAAATAAAGCGATGGTAGTGTGGTCGCTTTTAACCGATAAGAGCTTTCGAATGGAGTTTTTCCACTGGACTCACTAATATCAGCCAGCATTTCAACACGGTTCTTTCCATTAAAGTTGAAGAGAAAGCCAAAACCTCCTCCTCCATCCGGAAAAAGATGACCTTTCCAGCCATTCGCAGAACCGCTCAAAAGGTCATTGTATTTGGTCAGCGCCTCTGTTAATCTATAATCAGGGCGCATTTCATCTGCGATTTCATTCTTCTTACATGAAAAAAGTAATGGGAGCAGCAGGATATAAAAAAATAATCTTTTCATCAGTATATAGTTTGTTTTTTTATCGGTGATGAAGCTATCATGAGCATATTAATTGTTGTTTGTGAGCGCTTGCCCATGATGGTTTCATCTTAATAGGTAATTATTTGGTAGAGTTTAAAATGGCCTGCTTCGTCACTTCCTGTAATTTTCTAAAATCGATATTGTATTCTTTCTGATAAAAATCTACTACAATGGATTCCTTTTGCCTCAAGATCTTCTTTGATGCCTGGGGCACATAGGGATTGTTCACAATGGCATCAAAATACGTCTGTCCGTTTACCAAAAGCACAGCAACCGTTTCTACGAAATCTTCATCCGGACTAGCTTTCGCATAAGCCGTAACCAATCCCTGTGTATTGGCTTCTTCATCCGTAGTATTGAACCAGGCCGCAGTGATCTTATCCGGGTTTAACCCTTTCCACTCTACCGGATACGCATGGATCTGGTGCAAGATATGCGCAAACTCGTGATGAATGGTATGGAGCATCCTTTGTACTTCTGCTACATTGGCTTTGTTGAACTGGTTGATCACCATCAGTACGATTTTCCTTCCGCCCTCAGCCTGTCCCAGCACCACCGTGCCGTTTTCATTGTATTCCGCACTTCCGGCCAGTTGGAACAGCTTTGGTGAATATTTCTTAATAAAGTTATTTCCTGCCACCTGCTCATAAGGCTTGATATAAATATCCCTTACCGCCGTCATCACAGGCTCTACCTGGCTTTCCAGTACGGGCACCAGGTTCTTGGCATAATTCAGTTCATAAGGGTCCCATTTGTATTTCACTTCTATATTGTAGGGATCAACATAATTCTTATCAATCCAGAAATCTAGGGGCCGCTTCACCCAGGTATCCCCGCCCAAACCTACAATCGGCGTAGTTGGCAAGGTGGTTTCTTTTTTACAGCCCAGCAAACCCAGGGTCAGGGCTGCAGTCAGCATGTAAGTATACATTGGTTTTATCATGGTATTCTTTTCTAGGTCTTTATCTTGGGTTTAATTCAATGCCAGAGCTCTGCACTTCCTCCGGAAGCTGAAACACCCTTTGCGGGTCTTTAGGCCCCAAGGTTAAGATCTCTCCATTTGATTTTTTATGCTGGACCGGCAATCCATGTCTGATGATATCAAACCAGCGCTCTCCCTCAAAGAGGAAATTGACACGTTTAAAATCTAAAATGCAGTTGATCAATACTTGAGTACGGTCAGCAGAATCATAAAATTCCAGCAGTTTGTCTATAGAGACCTGCAGACTCTCATCATAAAAAGGCAAACTCGGACTGACAATAAATTTGCTGGCGATATAATCGTTGAGGTCGTCAATTGCCGCATCAAAATTCCCCAGCATGGCATTGGCTTCTGCCCGGTTAAAAAGCGTCTCTTCCGCACTGAAAATGGGGATCATATTATAAGGGATCCCACTTTCAGCGTTTAAAGTCAGGCGCACAAAGTGCTCCCTGAATTTGGGGATATTGATGGTATTTTCACTGCCATATATATTATAGGCCCAGGTTCCTCCGGTTACATTGACACTGGTGGTCAGCTTACTCATCAGGTCTGAAGTGAAGCCATACCTGTTGGTGGCATAACTTCTTCCCCATGCGGTAGGTGCCTCCACCAGTAAAATATTTGCCGGGTTGACCGCCCGTGTATACTGTGCCTGCAGCTCATTGTATTGATAGCTCATATACTCCGTACTATTTACAGGTCTCAGGTAAGCCGAGAAACTGGCATTAGAGAATACGGCACTCGCATATTTAACCGAATTGGTATAGTCCTTTTTATACAAATAAAACCTGGCGGCAAACGCACTGGCAGCCGAACGTGTAAAATGGTATTTTGGAACTTTATATTTAGAATCGTTGATCAGGGGCATCCCTTCTTTAAGGTCTTTTTCGATCATATTATAGACGTAGGCAACTGTTTTCCTTTCATAATGGCCCAGTACAATCTTCTCAGTAGTGGTCACATAAGGAATTCCCGGATCTGTATTTGACGTTTGAAGTGAGTAAGGCTTCGAAAATAAAGTCACCAGCATAAAATGCGCATAGGCCCTGGCCACTAAAGCCTCGCCTTTAAAGGGTTTGTATGCTTCGGCACCTTCCTGTTTATCAATAATTTCCAATGCATGGTTTGCCGCCGAGATCGCCTTATATGCCGCATTCCAATAATTTGTGGGAGAATCTCCGTCTGTATTTTTATTGTCCTTAAAGAAATAAGGCATACTGTTGTCCGGATCTACTGCCCCTGAACCTTTATCTGAAACGTTATCCGACATAGATTCCGTGAAAGTAATATAATTGGCCTGCGGATAGGCTGTAGCCAGCAATTCGCCTATTTTCTCCGGAGAATTGAGCTCTGTCCGCATATCCGGCGCCTGGTCCAGGTATTTATTACAGCCGGAAAACACCAGTAAACTGGCCACCCCCAGTATAGTTTTGCTAATTAATGTATGTTTAATCATTGTAATATCGTTATAGTCCTACTTTTAGGGATAAGGTAAATTGCTTAGGAATTGGCATGGCTACCCCTCCTGAGCTGAAAAACTCCGGGTCCTGACCGTTCAGTGCTTTATCAGAATACATCAGCCAAAGATTATTGGCCACGAGGCTTAAAGAGCAATTGGTCAGGTTGAGCCTGGAAGCAATCTTCGCTGGTATATCGTAAGAAAGGTTCACTTGCTTTAACCGGATAAAATCGCCCTTGGCCACACGTTCGGTAGAATAATTGTAATTATTGTAGGGAAAGGAATTGACCAGTCTGCCCTCTTCCCGCTTGTCCGGAATAGAAGGTGAAGCGGCGTCTCCGTATAAGACCCAGCGACTGATAAATTCCTCCGGAGCAGCATCCAGCTCAGAATAGGAACTCTTAAAAGCCGGATTTAAACGGATCACATTTCCGGCACTGAAGGTAATTAATGCCGATAATTTAAAATTCTTATAGCTGATGTTGTTAAAAAAACCACCCGTTAATTTCGGGTCAATAGAACCTTCATATACCAAATGCGCTGTCTTTAAGCTTTGCAGGTATACCGCATCTGACACCACTCCTTCTTCATTGATGAATTGTGGTGTTCCGTTTGTCTTATTTAAGCCTTCATATTGCAGCGAGAATAACCCACGTTGCGGGTATCCTTCCTTGGCACCGCCGTCCGGCCCGATCAACGACCAGATATTGGGTTCATTTTTCAGCTTGGTGATCCTGGATTTATTAAAAGCAAAGTTCAGCTGTGTATTCCATTTGACCAAACTATGGTCGAGCACCTTGGCACCTAAAGTTACCTCCAGTCCGTGTGCTTCCATATCTGCATAATTGGCCAGTTTCACAGCCTCACCGCCGATACCACCATTGCGGATCAGGCCAATCAGGTCGTAACTTTTGTGACTATAATAATCCATCGCCAGGGAAAACTTATTATCTGCCAGCCCTACATCAAAACCAATATTGGTTTTGTATAGCTTTTCCCAGGTCAGCTCAGAGTTTTCCAGATTGATGATGTCTATTGCAGATTCCCTCTCCCCTAAATATGGCCGTCTTGTCGCAGCATTTAACAACACCACACTGGAGTTGGTAGCAGGACCGCTGCTGGCCGTTAAACCATAACTTGCCCTAAAAGTCGCCCGGCTCAGCAAGGTCTGCTTTTTGAAGAATGGCTCACCATCTATATTCCATGATCCACTGATGTTCCAGGTTGGCAGCCACCGTGCAGTCCTGGTTTTTCCCATTAAATTGGAGCCATCATACCGCACTGTTCCCCCAAAATTGTACTTGTCTTTATACGTATAACCGGCATTTAAACCATAGGCCAGAAAACGGTCATACCGACGTTCCATTCCAAAATAATCGGAATTACCCTCGACAATCATCTTCACGAAGTTCGGATCTAAATAAGGGACCCCACCTTTGTCGAACTGATAACCATAACCATTAAAATTTTTAAACTGGCGGTCTGCATACCTCAATTCCGAAAACCCATATACCCTCAATTGATGATCTCCCTTAAAACGCTCATTAAACTCGAGTGAATTCCTCAAATTATAGCTTTTCAGGGAATTGTCATTGGTGTTGTAAAACCCGCCGTAAGGTAAAACCACAATGGGTTCAGCTTCTGGATTTTCAGGATCACGGTATAAAAATTTGTTCGCGGCCCGTATTGTCGCATCACCATCTGCACGGTAGGCCATCGGCATGTTTGAATTTTCCCTGATGCTATGCTCCTGATTGGTCTTCGCATATCGGTAGGCACCTTCAAAAGCATATTTCAGGTTCTTCAGGATTTTATATTTCAACTCTCCCTGAACTTTAAAATCAATGAAACTCAAGTCGATGGTATTGTTTTTCAGCTCGTTCAAAATATTGAACGGGGCAAAGTTTCTCCTGAAATATTCCAGGTTCCCATTTTCGTCGTAAGGCGTTAATGCTCTGCTGGTATTGAGTGCATAACTGAAAGGGTTGATGTCAAAATCACGGTTGAACTGACCGGAAACCGGATCGCTCACCCGGCCCAAAGTTCCTGGCGCACGCTGGTTCCGGATGGAACCCTGTGTAATTAACCCGTAACTTAACCTGTCGTTTGGCGTAAACGTAGCCCTTACATTTCCTGTAAACCGTTCTACATGGTCTGCAACTGTCCATCCTCCATCATTCAGATAACTGGTGGAAACATACAGTTGTGATTTATCAGTACCATTCGATATACTGATGGCATGTTCCTGCATGAATGAATTTTTAAACAATACATCAAACCAGTTGGTATTGGCATTGGCATAGCGTTCCAGGAAAGCCCTTCTGCTTTCCGGATTATTTTTGATCCCGAACTGGCCTTTGGTCTCGTCGTACTCGTTAATCAGATCGGCCATCTTTACATAAATCCCGCCGTTTGGAAATCTGGAGGTAGCCCCAAAATTCAGCCATCCTTTACGTTCCATTTCCGCATACATGGAAACCTGATCGTAAGAGTTCATCACATTGAACTGGGAATAAGAAGGTTTTAAATAGGTCGAGAAATTGCCAGTATAGGAAACTTTTGAAATCCCGATCTTACCCTTCTTTGTGGTGATTACAATCACACCATTCATTGCCCTTGCCCCGTAGAGAGAGGTGGCAGCCGCATCTTTAAGGATCTCAAAGCTCTCAATATCATCCGGGTTGAGCCCAGCTACCGAAGATCCGATCAAAGTGGAAGGATCTCCGGTAGAGAGCTGCTCATTGGAGACATTCACCACATCCTCCAAAATAATCCCGTCTACTACCCATAAAGGCTTATTATCGCCGCTAATGGAAGTAGCGCCCCGGATCCTGATCTTAGGTGCAGCTCCAAAGGTCCCCGATACGTTCTGTACCGAAACCCCTGCCACTTGTCCTTCCAGCATTCTGCTGACGTCAGTAATCCCATCTCTTTTGGCATCTGTTGCTTTTACTGTGGTTGCTGCTCCGGTAAACTGCCTTTTATTTACGGTTTGGTAACCGGTAACCACCACTTCACCCAGCCGGCCAACTTCTTCCGCAAGCGTAATGTTAAAGTTTGTCCGACCGCTCACCGCAATTTCCTGGGTCACAAAACCGATGGAACTGATCACCAGGACCGCCTGACCGGAGGCCTGGATCGTATATGCCCCGTCTTTATCGGCGATGGCGTATACCGCTGTTCCTTTTACTTTTATGGTTGCGCCCACCAATGGCTTTCCCTCTGCATCTATAATTTTGCCCTTTATGATATGCTGCTGCATGACGGCCCTGCTTTCATGCGGACCAGCATGAGCAGCTTCGCCGCACATCCCTAGGAGGGCAAGTGCAAAACAGCTCCGGACAACCGTCTTAAACAGCCGGTCTCTAATTAAATTTACATTCATTGTTTTTTATGGTTTTTAGAGTTAATTTTTGAATTTCAGAACAAAAGGATCCCCGTCCCCTTGGTTTTTCTTTAAAAAACCAAGGGGTAAATCCTCATTTTTAAGATTTT
>Ga0105237_10000373_pt1 | contig 63672 bp, 58 predicted proteins | sample KBSC24metaG_FD_81520 | JGI IMG/M metagenome (GOLD analysis project Ga0105237, IMG submission 81520) | Corn rhizosphere microbial communities from Kellogg Biological Station, Michigan, USA - KBS C2-4 metaG | ecosystem: Host-associated > Plants > Roots > Rhizosphere > Soil | place: Michigan, USA... | reverse complement strand
CCTGTGGACTGTTCGTGCCTGGCGAAGGCCAGGGCCTCTGGCCCTGGCCGCAGGGGAGTCGGAGCGAAGCGGAGACCGCCTCGCCGAAGCGCTGCGGCGGCCTGCCCGCCCCCGCCTTTGCCGAGCCGATCTCTGCACCGGAACGCGGACAACGACTGTCCGCAATGGGCCGCAAGCGGACTTCCCAGCATGACGGGCCAAAAGATCTCGCACACAGTTCGCAGGCCTTGAAAGGAGCGGCTCTGAGCGCCCCGCCAATCACAGCCCGAGCGCGCTCAGCCCCGGGTGATCGTCGGGCCGCCGGCCGAGCGGCCAGCGGTACTTACGCTCGCCCTCGGCGATCGCCAGATCGTTGATGCTGGCATAGCGCAAATGCATGTGGCCGCTGGCCGCGAATTCCCAGTTCTCGTTGCCATACGAGCGGAACCACTGGCCGGCGTCGTCGTGCCATTCATAGGCGAAGCGCACTGCGATGCGGTGGCCGTCATGCGCCCACAGCTCCTTGATCAACCGGTAATCGAGCTCGCGCTGCCATTTGCGCGTCAGGAATTCGACCACCGCAGCGCGGCCTACCGGGAACTCGGCGCGGTTGCGCCAGCGGGTGTCGGGGGTGTAGGCCAGCGAGACCCGCTGCGGGTCTCGCGTGTTCCAGGCGTCTTCGGCCATGCGCACCTTCTGCGCGGCGGTTTCCAGCGTGAACGGCGGCAGCGGCGGGCGCGGGGCTTCGTCTGTGCTCATGGATGCACCTTCATCGAGTGGCGGGGCGCCCACTGTGCCCGTTTTCCGCGTCGGCACTCGCGGCACGGACTTGAGTTCACAGCGTGTTGCAATTTCCCGAATCCGTGGGATTGCATCGCTCGGTCGTTCATGCTTGTGACATCATCTCGCCGGTTGATTGGGAGCAGCTGTGACGGCAGCGAAGGGGCTGCCGCGGCAGCCAGCGGCGATAAGAAGAACGGAGTAGACCATGATGGAGCAGGAGCCGCCGTCCGGCGCAGGATCGGTGCGAGCAGCCGCATCCGACAGCCAGAGCGACGAGCAGGCCGCGCGAGCCGGCATCGATCGCTTCCGGCAGATCGCCGACAGCCTCGACCTTGTTTTCTGGGTCGTCGAACTCGGGCCTGTCGATCTGGTGTCCTACGTCAGCCCGGCTTTCGAGCGCATCTGGGGGCACGCGGCACAGGCGATCTACGACATCCCCCGTCTTTGGGTCGAAGCGGTGCATGAGGAGGATCGGCCGGCCGTCATCGCCGCATTCGACGGCTGGCGCGACGATCCGCGGGGACGGTCCTACCAGATCGACTTCCGCATCGTGCGCCCGGATGGCGCGCAGCGCTGGATCAGCGACCGCGGCCGTTGCTGGTTCGACGACCAGGGTCGAGCCTATCGGCTGACCGGCGTGGCCGAAGACATCACCGAGCGCAAGCGCGCCGAACTGCAGGCGCGCGACAGCCGGCGCCACCTCGAGACCTTGATCGAAGCGCTGCCGCAATCGGTCTGGACCAATCTGCCCGATGGCCGCTGCGACTACCGCAGCCCGCGTTGGCGCGCCTATGCCGGCGCGGGCGACGACGAAGACGACGCTGCGCCGCCGTGGATGGCCTGCCTGCATCCCGCGGACAGCGCCCGGGTGCGATCCGAGTGGCAGAGCGCACTGCGCGACGCGCGCGATTGCGAGCTGCAGCTGCGCCTGCGGCGGCAAGACGGCGTCTACCGCTGGTTCAGGCTGCGTGCGATCCCGATGCGCGGCGAAGATGGCCGCCTGCAACGCTGGTTCGGCACCTGCGGCGACATCGACGACCTGAAACACGCCGAGGCCGCGCTGCGCGACGAGCGCGAGCGCCTCGACCGCATCGTGCAGACGGCACCCGGCATCGTGCACACCTATCGCCGCACCGCCGATGGCCGCACCAGCGTCCCCTACGGCAGCGAGCGCATCGCGGCCTTGTTCGAACTGCCGGCGGAGGCGGTGCGCCGGGATGCTTCGCTGCTGGGCCGACGGATCGAGCGCGCGACGCGCGAGCAGCTGGGCAGCACGATGGCCGACTCGGCACGCCGCATGCAGCCCTGGTTCGCGCATTTCCGCATCGCCACGCCGACGCGCGGCGAGATCTGGCTCGAGGTCCATGCGATGCCGGTGCTCGACGGCGACGGCAGCATCAACTGGCACGGCTCGCTCACCGACATCACGCGGCGCAAGGCCGCGGAACAGGCCTTGTTCGAAAGCCAGGCGCAGTTGCAGACCTTGTTCGATCATCTCGAAGACGGCCTGATCACGATGACGCCCGATGGCCGCATGCTGCAGTGGAACGCTGGCGCGCTGCGCCTGCACGGCTTGCGCGGCGACGAGTTCGTCGAGCGCGTGATGAGCCCGGTCTTCGATGTCTACGAGCTGCATACGCTGGCCGGCGAGTTCGTGGCGCGCGACGACTGGCCGGTGCCGCGCATCCAGCGCGGCGAGAGCCTGCGCGACGCGGAATTCAGGGTGAGCCATCGCGAGCAGGGCTGGGAGCGCGTGCTGAGCTACAGCGGCGCGGTGGTGCGTGGCGCGGACGGGCAGCCGATCCTGTCGATGGTGCAGATCCGCGATACGACAGAACAACGCCGCAAGGACGATGAACTGCGCCAGCTGACGCAGCGCCTCGAAGAGCGGGTGCGCGAACGCACGATCGAACTCGAAGCGGCGAACCGGGAGCTCGAAGCCTTCAGCTATTCGGTCTCGCACGACCTGCGCGCGCCGCTGCGCGCGATGGAAGGCTTCTCGCAGATGCTGCAGCGCGACTTCGCGCCCCGCCTCGACCGCGAAGGCCAGCGCTATGTCGGCATCATCCGCGACAGCGCGCGCAGGATGAGCCAGCTGATCGATGACCTGCTGGCCTTCGCGCGGCTCAGCCGCCAGCCGCTGGTCAAGCGCCGCGTGCCGATGCAGGGCCTGGTGCGGGAAGTCATCCGCCAGCTGCAATCGATGCAGCCGGAGCGTGCGGTGACCTGGGAGGTGGGCGAGCTGCCGGACGGCGAAGGCGATCTCGCGATGCTGCGGCAGGTGTGGATCAACCTGCTGTCGAACGCGCTGAAGTACAGCCGGCCGCGCGAGCGTGCGCTGATCCGCATCGGCGCCTTCGAAGGCGAGGGCGGGCTCGAGTACCGGGTGCACGACAACGGCATCGGCTTCGACATGGCCAACGCGGACAAGCTCTTCGGCGTCTTCGAGCGATTGCATCGCGACGACGAATTCGAAGGCAACGGCGTCGGCCTCGCGCTGGTGCAGCGCATCGTGCAGCGGCACGGCGGGCAGGTGCATGCCGAGAGCACGCCGGGGGAGGGCGCGACGTTCGGCTTCACTCTGGGCGAACGGCGCGGGCTGCCCCCGCGCCGATGAGGACTTTGGCCGGCGAAGGCATCATCGCGGCGATGAACCCGTCATCCAGCCCGCTCAGCCTCGTCGAAGCGCATGGCCAGCCTTGCGTGTCCCTCCGCCTGCCTGCGGGCGACCGCGCACTGGTCGCGCTGCACGGCGCTCACCTGCTGTCGTGGCAGACCGCGGACGGCGCCGAGCGGCTCTATCTGAGCCCGAAGGCGGTGTTCGACGGCCAGGCGGCGATCCGCGGCGGCGTGCCGGTCTGCTTCCCGCAATTCGCCGGGCGCGGGCCGCTGCCGAAACACGGCTTTGCGCGCAACCGGCCCTGGCAGCAGGCGCAGGCGAAGCAGAGCGCGGGCGAAGCGCGCGCCGTGCTGCGCCTGCGCGACGACGAAGCGACTCGCGCCCTCTGGCCGCATGCCTTCGTCGCGCGCCTGGACCTGCGGCTGCGCGCCGGGAGCTGGAGATGATCCTGACGATCGACAACCCCGGCGACGGCGGCTTCAGCTTCACCGCCGCACTGCACGGCTACCTGCATGTGGCGGCGATCGCCGACGCCCGGCTGCACGGCCTCGATGGCAGCGCCTATCACGACAGTGTCGACGGCTCGTCGAAGACGCAGCCGCCATCGGCGCTGACCATCGAAGGCGAAGTCGACCGCATCTACCCGCGCCCTGCCGGCCGGCTGCGGCTGGTGCAGCGCGATGGCAGCCTGCGGATCGCGCAAAGCCGCTCGTTCACCGATACCGTCGTCTGGAACCCCGGCGCCAAGCTCTGCGCGACGATGGCCGACATGCCCGCCGGGGGTCACCGGCAGATGCTCTGCGTCGAGGCCGGCCGCATCACCGAGCCGGCGCTGCTCGCGCCCGGCCGGCGCTGGCGCGGCTGGCAGCGCCTGACGGTCGAAGACCCTGCGGCGTAGCCGCCAGCCGCCCACGCGTTTCGCGGGCCGCGCCTACATTAGCCGGCATGCGCATCATCGATCCCCGCATCCACGCCGTTCTGCGCCGGCCCGCCGCGTTCGCGCTGCAGACGCTGAAGGCCTTCCGCGCCAACCAGGGCCTGCTGCTGGCCGGAGCGGTTGCGTACTACGCGCTGCTGTCGATCGTGCCGATGCTCATCCTGATCGTCATCGCGCTGTCGCGCGTGATCGACCAGGCCGAGCTGCTCGCCACCGTCGGCCGCTATCTCGATTGGCTGGTGCCCGGCCAATCGGCGCCGCTGGTGCGCGAGCTCGCGCATTTCCTCGATCATCGCGACGTGCTCGGCTGGGTGCTGCTGCTGACGATGCTCTTCTTCAGCTCGCTCGCGTTCACGGTGCTGGAGAACGCGATGTCGGTGATCTTCCTGCATCGTGTCGAGGTGCGGCGGCGGCATTTCATGATCTCGGCGCTGATGCCGTACTGCTACATCCTCTTCCTCGCGATCGGCCTGCTGATCGTCACCGTGGTCTCCGGCTCGCTACAGGCGATCGGCAGCGAAAGCATCCATTTCAACGGCCAGGACTGGTCGCTCGGACGCCTCTCGGGCGCGCTGCTCTACCTGCTCGGCGTGGCCGGCGAAGTGCTGCTGCTGACCGCGCTGTACCTGGTGATGCCGGTCGGGCGGCTGCGGCTGCGGCATGCCCTGGTCGGCGGCGTGACCGCCACCGTGCTGTGGGAGATCACGCGCCATGTGCTGCGCTGGTACTACCTGACCTTGTCGCAGGTCAACGTCGTCTACGGGTCGTTGACGACCGCGATCGTCGTGCTGCTGAGCCTCGAGGTCGCGGCCGGCTTGCTGCTGCTCGGCGCGCAGGTGATCTCCGAATTCGAGCGCATCGAAGACCACCGCCAGGGCGGCGAGATCCGCCCTTTCCGGACCGATTGATGGCGAAGAGCAGAAAGACGATCTGGATTGCGCTCGCGAGCTTCATCGCCGGTGCCGTGCTGATGCTGCTCGCCGCCAACGCCGGCAGCGGCGAGAAGAAGATCGACCGCCCGCTGGGCCGGCTCTACGCCACCGACGACGCGCAGTTCCGCCGCGACATGAGCCTGCTGCTCGGCCCGCCGATCCTCGACGGCAACAAGGTCGAGGTGCTGCTCAACGGCGACCGCATCTTCGCCGCGATGCTCGCCGGCATCCGGCAGGCGAAACGCACGATCAACTTCGAGACCTACATCTACTGGTCGGAATCGATCGGCCGCGAGTTCGCCGATGCCTTGAGCGAGCGCGCCCGCGCTGGCGTCAAGGTGCACCTGCTGCTCGACTGGATCGGCAGCGCGAAGGTCGAGGAGCGCTATCTCGAAGAGATGCGCCGCGCCGGTGTCGAAGTCGAGCGCTATCACGAGCCGCGCTGGTCGCGGCTGCCGCGGCTCAACAACCGCACGCATCGCAAGCTGCTGGTGATCGATGGCGCGCTGGGCTTCACCGGCGGCGTCGGCATCGCGGACAAATGGCGCGGCACCGCGCAGGACGCCGATCACTGGCGCGATACGCATTTCCGCGTCGAGGGCCCGGTGGTGGCGCAGATGCAGGCGGTCTTCACCGACAACTGGACCAAGGCAACCACGCGCGTGCTGCACGGCTCCGACTACTTTCCTGCGCTGCAGCCGCAGGGCGGCATGCCGGCGCAGATGTTCGGCAGCTCGCCGAGCGGCGGCAGCGAGAGCATGCACCTGATGTATCTGATGGCGGTGACCGCGGCACAGCGCTCGATCGACCTGTCCAGCAGCTACTTCGTGCCGGACGACTTGACGGTCGCCACCCTCGTCGAAGCCGCACGGCGCGGCGTGAAGATCCGCATCATCACGCCCGGCAAGGAGATCGACAGCGACATCGTGCGCCGCGCGTCGCGGGCGCGCTGGGGGCCGCTGCTGCGCGCCGGCGTGCTGATCGCCGAATACCAGCCGACGATGTTCCACTGCAAGGTGCTGGTGGTCGACCAGCTGCTGGTTTCCGTCGGTTCGACGAACTTCGATCCGCGATCGTTCCGCCTCAACGACGAGGCCAACCTGAACGTGCTCGACGCGGCCTTCGCGAAGCAGCAGGCCGCGGTGTTCGATGCGGACCTGGCGATGGCAAGTCCTGTCAGCTTCGAGGCCTGGCAGGCGCGGCCCATGACGGAGAAGCTGATGGAGCATGCGGCCTCGCTGCTCGGCGGCCAGCTCTGAGAGCGCGAGCCGCAGGCAACCCCCTACATGCCGGCGGGCCTGCGACTGATATCGCTGCGGGTGCCTTCTCGGTTCAATGCCTCACCGGCCGTCCACCCGATGGCGTCGACAGGAGCACCACATGAGCGAAGACAGCATCAGCAACGAAACCAATTCCCGCGTGCAGTTGTGGGATCTGATCAAGGACATCAAATTCGCGATGTTCACGACCCGGCATCCGAACGGCCATCTGCATTCGCGCCCGATGACGACGCAGAACGCCAAGGTCGACGAAGACGACCGGCTGTGGTTCTTCATGTCGCGGCGTGCGGATCCGCTGGAGGACTTCAAGTCCGAAGCGAACGTCAACGTCAGCTATGCCGATCCCGGCAAGGACAGTTATGTCTCGGTCTCCGGCATCGCGTCCGTCAGTGAAGACATGGCGAAGAGGCGCGCCTTGTGGTCGAAGATGGCGCAGGCCTGGTTTCCCGGCGGCGTCGACGATCCGGACCTGGCGCTGGTCGAAGTCCGCATCAGTCACGCCCACTACTGGGACGTGAAGGAAAACAAGCTCACCCAGCTCTTCAAGATGGCCAAGGCCGCGGTCAGCGGCGAGACGCCGAAGGGCCTGGGCGAGACCGGCGAAATCCGCATGAACTGACGGCCGGCCCTCCCGATGAAGAATCCTTGGATGAATAAGAACCCCTTCATGAGCATGTGGCTCAGCGGGGCCAATTCCGCGATCGGCAGCGCCCGCGGGCAGGTAGCCGCCGCCGCCAAGCGCGAAACAAGCAAGGCCGCCGGCGCGGGGACCGCGCAGGTGATGGACTTCTGGGCCAAGGCCTTGAAGCCGCCGAGTGCCTCGCGCAAGCGCAGCAAAAGGGCCCGCTGAACCGGCCGCACAGGAGATCGACATGACCGACATTGCTACCCAAGCATCACCCCATGGCACGAAGGGCCGCGAGGCGCTCGAACAATCCGAGCGCAAGGCCAACGAGCAGCAGCCCGAGAATTTCCACGAGGACGCGTTGACCGACAAGATCGTCGAGATCCCGCCGATCGATCAGTCCGAGGCGCCGATCAAGGGGCTGGACCCGAAAAAATAGCGTCGCGCATCACCACTTCGGGATGCGCAGGGTCTTGCTGATCATCAAGCTGCCCGACAGCGCGAACAGCAGGCTGAAGGCGTGCAATTGCCATGGCCCGACGGCCCAGACGCCGCCGTACAGCGCGGGGCCGATGCTGCCCCGCCACGCGGCGAGGGCGAGCAACGCGGTGATCAGCACGCTGGTCGGGATCGGCGTGCCTTCGAAGTAGGCGACCTTGTCGCTGCCTTCGGAGAGTGTTTCGGCAGTGACGTTGAAGCGCGCCAGGCGGCTCACGCCGCAGCAGACGAAGTAGATCAGCACGGCCGCATCCCAGCCGCCTTGCAGCCCCGCCGCAAAGCCCAGGGTGGCAGGGCCGACGCCGAACGAGATCACGTCGGCCAGCGAATCGAGTTCGCGGCCGAGCGAGGATGCTGCTGGCGCCAGCGCGCGATGCGGCCGTCGAACACGTCGAAGACGAAGGCGATCGGCGTCATCGCCGCCGACAGCAGGAAGTGATGGATCGAACCGCTCGCGACGTACAGCATCGCGAAGAAGATCGATGCCATGCCGAAGGCGGCATTGCCAAGGGTGAAGAAGTCCGCCAGGTGGAAGCCCCGGATCATCGAGAAGTGGCGTCGTGCGCGGGTCGTCGTAGTCATAGCGGGCCTCGTTGTCAGAGAAAGGGTCAGGAGAACGACATGAACATCATTGCCTCCAGCGCCGATCGGGTCACGCTGAATTCTTCCGCTATGGCGAACGAGCGCATTCGCCGACGCACGCACAACAACATCATTCGCGCGGTGCGGCTCGGCCGCCGAGGCATCGAGCGGCGGCTTGCCGAACTCGATGAAGAATGGGACATCGAACGCTGCCTCGAAACGGGCGCGTCGAGCCTGGGCCTGCTCGGCTGCCTGCTCGGCACGACCAAGCGCCCCGTCTGGTTCCTGCTGCCGGCCGGGGTCGCGGCCTTCCTGCTGCAGCACGCGCTGCAGGGCTGGTGCCCGCCGCTGCCGGTGCTTCGCCGCCTGGGCTTTCGCACCGCCGACGAGATCAACATCGAACGCTTCGCGTTGAAGGTGCTGCGCGGCGACTTCGAGGCCCTGCCGCCGGAGCACGACATCGCGCTGCCGAGGCTGGTGCTCGAAGCCGCCGAACGCTGAGCGGCCGGCGGCCGAGCCCCCGCGGGGCCTCGGGGCCGTCAGACCCGCGGCGGATCGGTTTCACGCGCCGGGTGCCGGTGCATCGCCACTGCCTCGATGAACGCGCTGGCAGCCGCGACGATGTCGTCCCCATCGGCCAGCAGCACGCCGCTATCGGCTTCGCCGGACGGCAGGGCCGGCGAGATGCCGGCCTTGTCGAGCAGCGCCTTCGATGCGCCGAGCGCCAGGATGGTCTTGCCGTGCCGGTACTGGTTGCTGATGAATTCCATCGTCTGGCCGTGCGCCGCGAGCAGCTTCACGCCGGCGTCTCCGTCGGGCAGGACCACCGCGTCGAACAGCACCGGCGCCGAGTTCTCCAAGGTGCCGCTGGCATCGAGCGCCTCGCCGCTGGCGGTCTTCACCGGCCCGAGACGCGGCGCGATGATGTACGGCACCGCGCCGGCTTCGAGCAGCGCGCCTTGCAAGGCATCGATCGCCTCGGCTTCGACGCCGTTGGCCGCGAGGATCGCGATCTTGCGCGTGCGGATGCCGCCGTCACCGGGCAGGTGCATCAGCGACAAGGCCGGCGAGACGGTCACCTCGGGCTTCGCGGTCTTCTCCAGCGCTTTCGGCAGGGCCGGCGGCACGGCGATGCCCAGGCCGTCGGCGACGGCAGCGGCCAGCTCGGCCGAGACGTTGACCAGCGAAGCGACCATGCGCTCGCGGATCGCCGGCACCGTCAGCTTGCTCAGCTCGAAGCGGAAGCCGCCGACGATGTGCGCCTTCTCGGCCGGCGTCTGGCTTTCGTAGAACAGGGTCGCCTGCGTGTAGTGGTCGGCGAACTTCTCCGGCTTGCCGCGCACCTTGTCTTCCGCGACCGGCTGCGGGAACGAGACGAAGCCCTTCGCCGCGCCGGCCTGGAACGGGCAGCCGCCGCCGAGCGAATTCGGCTCGTAGGCGACGCGTCCGCGATGGATCGTCTGGCGATGAATCCCGTCGCGCTGGTTGTTCGCGACCGCCGCGAGCGGCGCATTGATCGGGATCTCGTGGAAGTTGGCGCCGCCCAGCCGCGTGATCTGCGTGTCGACGTAGGAATGGATGCGGCCGGCCAGCAGCGGATCGTTGCTGAAGTCGATGCCGGGCACGACATGCGCGGCGCAGAACGCGACCTGCTCGGTCTCGGCGAAGAAGTTGTCCGGGTTGCGGTTCAGCACCATGCGGCCGACCGGCGTCACCGGCACCAGCTCTTCCGGGATCAGCTTGGTCGGGTCGAGCACGTCGAAGCTGAAGCCGTCGGCCTGCTCTTCGGTGAAGATCTGCAGGCCCAGTTCCCATTCGGGATACTCGCCGGCCTCGATCGCTTCCCACAAGTCGCGGCGATGGAAGTCGGCATCGGCGCCGGCGATCTTCACAGCTTCGTCCCACACCAGCGAATGCGTGCCGAGCCTGGGCTTCCAGTGGAACTTGACGAAGCGGGACTCTCCCTCGGCATTCACCATGCGGAAGGTATGCACGCCGAAGCCCTGCATCATGCGCAGGCTGCGCGGGATCGCACGGTCGGACATCGCCCACATCAGCATGTGCGTCGATTCCGGCATCAGCGAGGCGAAGTCCCAGAAGGTGTCGTGCGCCGACGCGGCCTGCGGGATCGCGTTGTGCGGCTCGGGCTTGACCGCATGGATCAGGTCGGGGAACTTCATCGCGTCCTGGATGAAGAACACCGGGATGTTGTTGCCGACCAGGTCCCAGTTGCCTTCGTCGGTATAGAACTTGACCGCGAAGCCGCGCACGTCGCGCGCGGTGTCGACCGAGCCGCGTTCGCCGGCCACGGTGGAGAAGCGCACGAACACCGGCGTGATCTTGCCCGCCTCGGCGAAGGGCGCCGCGCGCGTCAGCTTCGTCAACGGCTCGTAGGCCTCGAAGTAGCCATGCGCCGCCGAGCCGCGTGCGTGCACGATGCGCTCGGGGATGCGCTCGTGGTCGAAGTGGGTGATCTTCTCGCGCAGGATGAAGTCTTCGAGCAGAGTCGGCCCGCGCAGGCCGGCCTTCAGCGAGTTCTGGTTGTCGGCAACGGCCACGCCCTGGTTCGTCGTCAGCACCTGACCGGTGCCGTCGGCCCGAGCCCGGTCGAGCGAATCAATGGTTGCGTTGACGCCGACCGGCGGCCTACCGCTGCCGATCTTCGCGGAGGAGTTGGTCTCGCTCAGGGTGCTGGCGCCGACGTCGGGCGATGAGGACTGCACAGTCAGGCCCACCGGCGGCGAGACCGCGTTGTCATGGCCGATCTCCTTGGCCTTGTTGGCGTTGCAGGGCATCGCCGCGACCAGCGCCTGGGTTGCGGCAGCCTGCTCGGCGAGCCGGTCGCCGCCGGTCGCCGTCGAGGGTTGCGCGGGCCGGCTGGCGGTGCTGCGGGCAGCGGCCTTGGCCGCGGCGGTCTGGCTGGCGGCCTTCGCCGGGCGAGTGGTGCTATCGGTCTTCTTCATCGGTTTTCCTTCGTCTGAGGTAGCGGCAGGCAGGGCCTCTGCACTGGACGGCACGGGGGCGGACGAACGGCCCGCACGCGCCGGCATCCAGATCTCGGAACGACGCGCGCTCCGGCGTAGGGGTCGGCGACAGGCCGACGTGGCTGCGATCTTCGATGGCCGCACGCGGCGGTGATGTCAGCCGAGCGGAAGCGCGCTCGTAGGCGGAGTCCTTTTTTCGGCGTACCGTGCGCAGGCCGGCGGGGATTGGCCGGAGTCTTGCTCCAATCGCAGCATTCAACTCCAGGAGCTCCGCATGAGACTCAAGGCGCGCTGCGACATGACGCTCGAAGCCAGCGAGAACTGCCCCACGGTCGGCATGCTGCGCCCGCGCAGCGGCCTGGCGCAGTGGCTGGGCAGCGAGAGCTATCACTTCGAGCCGCGTGTGCACACGACCGAATATGTCGATGCTTACGGCAACCTATGCCAGCGTTTCACCGTGCCGCAGGGGCGCATGCGCATCCTCGTCAATGCCAGCGTCGAGACCGAGGACAACATCGCCGTCGAGCCGAACGCGCCGGCGACGCCGGTCGACGAGATGCCGGACGAAGCATTGCAATTCCTGCTGCAGAGCCGCTACTGCCCGTCGGACAAGATGAACGGGCGCGCCGAGCAGATCGTTGCCGGCCATGCGCCCGGCTACGCGCAGGTCGAGGCGATCCGCGCGTGGATCCACCAGAACATCGCCTACCAGTACGGCGTCAGCGACGCGACCACCGATGCGCTCGACACGCTGGCCCACGGCGCGGGTGTCTGCCGCGACTACTCGCACATCGGCATTGCGCTGTGCCGCAGCCTGCGCATCCCGGCGCGCATGGTGGTCGGCTATCTCTACCGGCTCGAGCCGATGGATTTGCACGCCTGGTTCGAGGCCTTCGTCGGCGGGCGCTGGTACACCTTCGATGCGACGCAGTCTCAGCCGCGCGGCGGCCGCATCGTGGTGGCCTATGGCCGCGACGCGGCCGACGTGGCCTTCATCTCGAACTACGGTGCGCTGGAGACGGTGCAGATGAACGTCTCGGTCGAACTGGACGATTCGCCCGAGTGAATCACGGGTCCGGATACGGCGAGTGGGGTCAAGGCCCGCTCGCCACAATCGATCGCATGGAAACGATGACGGTCGATGCGATCAGCCTGGACTGGGGGCGAGTCGCCGAGGAGCTGGATGCGCAGGGTCACGCGGTCCTGCCGGGCGTGCTCGGCGCGGACGAATGTGCGGCGCTGCGCGAGCTGTACCGGCAGCCCGGGCTCTTCCGCAGCCGGGTGCTGATGCAGCGCCACGGTTTTGGGCTGGGCGAATACAAGTACTTCGACTATCCGCTGCCGCAGCGGGTGGCCGAGTGGCGCACGGCGTTCTATGCGCCGCTCGCCACGGTCGCGAATCGCTGGCACGAGCTGCTGGGCAACCCGGTCCGGTTCCCGCGCAGACATGCGGACTTCCTCGCGCGCTGCCATGCAGCGGGGCAGACCAAGCCGACGCCGCTGATGCTGCAATACGAGGCCGGGGACTACAACTGCCTGCACCAGGATCTGTATGGCGAACACGTCTTCCCGCTGCAGGTGCTGCTGCTGCTGTCGCGTCCCGGGGAGGATTTCAGCGGCGGCGAGCTGGTGCTGACCGAGCAGCGGCCGCGCATGCAGTCGCGTGCCGCGGTGATCAGCATGGGCATCGGCGATGCAGTCGTGTTCGCGGTCAACCATCGGCCGGTGCAGGGTACGCGCGGAGCGTATCGCGTGACGACGCGCCATGGCGTCAGCGCGCTGCGTTCGGGGCGGCGGCAGACGCTCGGGCTGATCTTTCACGACGCGGAATGAGCGCGCCGGGCCGCCCCAAGCGCTCTAGCTCCCGCTTGGCGGGACCGCGCGTAGCGCGTAGGGTGCACGAGTGAGCGACACCTTGCCTCTGTTCGACGACGGGGCTTTGGACGAGCCGGCGACCGAGGCGCTGGGGCATGGCGCGTGGCTGCTGCGCGGCATCGCGCGCGAGCGTGCACCGATGCTGCTGCGAGAGCTCGAGGGCGTGCTGGCGCGTGCGCCATGGCGCCATCTGGTGACACCCGGCGGCCAGACCATGTCGGTCGCGATGAGCAATGCCGGACCGCTCGGCTGGGTCAGCGACAGGCGCGGCTATCGCTACGAGCCGCTCGACCCGCTGAGCGGCGAGCCCTGGGCGCCGATGCCGGCAGGCTTCCTGGCATTGGCGATCGAGGCCGCCGCGGCCGCCGGCTACCCGCGCTTTCGGCCCGACGCCTGTCTGATCAACCGCTATGCGCCGGGCGCGCGCCTGTCGCTGCATCAGGATCGCGACGAGCTCGACTTCAGCCAACCGATCGTCTCGGTCTCGCTCGGCTTGCCGGCGATGTTCCTCTTCGGCGGTCTGCAGCGCAGCGACAAGCCTCGCCGCCTGGCGCTGCGCCATGGCGACGTCGCGGTGTGGGGCGGGCCGACGCGACTCGCCTTCCACGGTGTCGCGCCGATCAAGGCCGGCCAGCATCCGCTCACCGGAGATTGCCGCATCAACTTGACATTCCGCTGCGTACGCAGCGGTTAACGCGGAATCCGTTCGCGGAATCTGCTCAAAACGTTTGCATCCGTTCGCCAACGCACAGACACATCGCCAAATCCATCCGCTAATCGCACAATGATTCAGCTGATGGAGACAAGACAATGAACCCCTTCCTCGGGGAGCTGATCGGCACCGCGCTGCTGATCCTGCTCGGCAACGGCGTGGTGGCGAACGTCGTGCTGGCACGCACCAAAGGCCACGGCGGCGGCCTGATCGCCATCACGTTCGGCTGGGCCATGGCCGTTTTCGTCAGCGTCTCCGCGGTCGGCGCCTTCAGCGGCGCGCACCTGAATCCCGCGGTCACGCTGGGTCTGGCGATCGCCGGCAAGTTCGCCTGGAGCCATGTGCCAGCCTACATCGCGGCGCAATTCCTTGGTGCCTGCATCGGCGCCGGCCTCGTGTGGCTGGTGTATCGCGCGCACTTCGGCGTCACGCCGGACGTTTCCGACAAGCTCGCCGTCTTCTGCACCAGCCCCGGCATCCGCGGTGCGCTGCAGAACCTCGTGGCGGAGATCGTCGGCAGCCTCGTGCTGGTGTTCGTCGTGCTCTTCCTCGCGGTCTCGTCCTTCGGCCTCGGCGCGCTCGATGCGCTGCCGGTCGGCCTGCTCGTGCTGGCGATCGGACTCTCGCTCGGCGGACCGACCGGCTATGCCATCAACCCGGTGCGCGACCTCGGCCCGCGGCTGATGCATGCGCTGCTGCCGATCCCCGGCGGCAAGCGCGACAGCGACTGGGGCTACGCCTGGATTCCGGTGGTCGGCCCGCTGCTCGGCGGGGCGATGGCGGCCGGACTCTACCTGCTGCTGAGCGACCCGGACAACGTGGCGTTCCGATGATGGCCGCCTCTCTTACTCGGCGCGACTGCTGCGGGCTTCTTGCCGCAGCGGGTTGGAGCGCGACTGCCCTTGCCCAAGCTGCCGAACCGGCCGCGGCCCCGGCGGACTCGATCCGCGTCGCAACCGCACGGCGCTGGGTGCTCGGCGAATTCTCGCCGTCGACCTTGTCGGTCGAGCAGCAGATGCAGGAGATGGCCTTCTTCATCCGCGCCGCCGAGCCCTACCGCGGCCAGCGCATCTACGTCGTCTCCGAGACCTTGCCGACGCATCTCTACGAATCCCGGCTGCTGGCCCGCGCCTTCAACGAGATCACCGGCATCCAGGTGCAGCACGAGGTGATCGACGAAGGCGCGCTGGTGCAGCGCATCGGCGAGCAGATGCGCACCGGCCGCAACCTCTACGACGCTTATGTCAACGATGCCGACTTCATCGGCACGCACTACCGCTACGACGCGGCCGTGGCGCTGAGCGACTGGATCAGCGGCGAAGGCGCCGCGGTCACCTTGCCGACTCTCGACTTGCACGACTTCATCGGACTGAAATTCACCACCGGACTCGATGGCAAAGTCTATCAATTGCCCGACCAGCAATTCGCCAATCTCTACTGGTTCCGCCACGACTGGTTCCAGCGGCCCGATTTGCAGCAGCGCTTCCGGCAGCGCCACGGCTACGCGCTGGGCGTGCCGCTGAACTGGAAGGCGTATGAAGACATCGCCGACTTCTTCACCAACGACGTGAAGGAACTCGACGGCCAGCGCATCTGGGGCCACATGGATTACGGCCGCAAGAGTCCCGATCTCGGCTGGCGCTTCACCGATGCCTGGCTGGCGATGGCCGGTGTCGGGCGCGACGAGCCGGGCGCCGAGTCGCATGTCGACGAGTGGGGTCTGCGCATCGAGCATTGCCACGCCGTCGGCTCCAGCCTGCGCCGCGGCGGCGCGCTCGACGGGCCGGCGGCGGTGTATGCGCTGCGCAAGTACCTCGAATGGCTGCACCGCTACGCGCCGCCCGAGGCCCTGAAGATGGATTTCCGCGACGCCGGCCCGGTGCCCGGCCGCGGCCGGATCGCGCAGCAGATCTTCTGGTACAGCGCCTTCACCGCGGATCTGCTGAAGCCGGGACTGCCGGTCGTGAACGCGGACGGCACGCCGAAATGGCGCGTCGCCCCGTCGCCGCACGGCGCCTACTGGAGCGGCGGCACGAAGCGCGGCTACCAGGATTGCGGGTCCTGGACCCTGCTGAAGTCGACACCGCTCGCGCGCCGCCGCGCGGCCTGGCTGTATGCGCAGTTCACGACCTGCAAGAGTGTCTCGCTGCGCAAGACCCTGGTCGGGTTGACGCCGATCCGCGAGAGCGACATCCAGTCCGAATCGATGTCCCGCGCCGCGCCGCGCCTCGGCGGACTGGTCGAGTTCTACCGCAGTCCGCAACGGGACGGCTGGTCGTCCACCGGCGTCGACGTGCCCGACTACGCTCGCCTGACCCAGCTCTGGTGGCCGCGCATCGCGCAGGCCCTGAGCGGCAACGCGACCCCGCAGCAGGTGATGAGCGAACTCGCCGAAGCGCAGGACACGATGCTCGCGCGGCTGCAGGCCGCCGGCACGATGAAGCGCTGCGCACCGCGGCTCGCCGCGCCGCGCGAGCCCTCCGCCTGGGGCGGCTTGCCGGGCGCCGCCGCCGCGAAGCTGGCCGACGAAGAAGGCCGCGGCCTGACGCAGGACTACGACAGCCTGATGGCCGCGTGGCGCACCTGACTGGACAACCGACTGGGACTCAACAATGCAATTGCGCAAGAACGACCTCGCGAAGCTCACGCAACGCCGCTTCGACGTGCTCGTGATAGGCGGTGGCATCAACGGCGCGGTGAGCGCGGCAGCGCTCGCCGGCAAGGGCGCCAGCGTGGCCCTGATCGACCGCGGCGACTTCGCCGGCCTGACCAGCATGAACTCATCGAACCTCGCCTGGGGCGGCATCAAGTACATGGAGACGTGGGACTTCGCGCTGGTGCGCAAGCTTTGCATGAGCCGCAACCATCTGATGCGCAGCTACCCGTCGACGGTGCAGGAGATCCGCTTCTTCACCACCTTGACGAAGGGCTTTCGCTACGCGCCGCGCTACCTGTTGATGGGGGCATGGCTGTACTGGCTGATCGGCAACGGCTTCACGCGCACGCCGCGGCTGCTCGGCGTCGAGCGCATTCGCGCCGAGGAGCCTATCGTCGAGACCGGCGATGCCGCCGGCGGCTTCGAATATTCCGATGCCTACCTGCACGACAACGATGCGCGCTTCGTCTTCAACTTCGTGCGCGCCGCGCTCGATCGCGGCTGCGTCGCGGCTAACTATGTCGAGTCCCTCGGTGCGCGCCGCGAGGCGGCCGAGTGGATCGTGCAGGCGCGCAACGTGGCCGACGGCGGTTCCCCTTTCGAGATCCGCGCCAAGGTGCTGGTGAATGCGGCCGGCCCGTATGTCGATGCCCACAATGTCCTGAGCGGGCAGACGACCGAACACCACCACGCCTTGTCGAAGGGCATCCACCTGATCGTCGATCGCCTGGTCGAACAGCGCCGGGTGCTCGCGTTCTTCGCCGATGACGGCCGCCTCTTCTTCGTCATCCCGATGGGCAACCGCACCTGCATCGGCACCACCGACACGCCGGTGACCGATGCCGAGGTCGGCGTCACCGCGGCCGACATCGGCTTCGTGCTGGACAACATCAACAAGCGGCTGAAGCTGGCCAAGCCCCTGACGAAGAACGACATCATCGCGACGCGCTGCGGCGTGCGCCCGCTGGCGGTGCGGGGCGATGCCGACGGTTCGCGCGACTTCCTGCAGCTCTCGCGCAAGCACGCGATCGAAGTGGGGCGCCGGGATGGCCACATCAGCATCTTCGGCGGCAAGTTGACGGATTGCCTGAACGTCGGCAACGAAGTCAGCGACGCTGTGCGCTCGCTCGGCATCGCGCTGCCGTATCCGGCCTACAAATGGTACGGCGAGCCGCCCGACTCGGTGCGCGACGAGTTCTTCCACCAGGCGCGACTGCTCGATCTCGACGCGATGGCCTCCGCCGGAGCCTCCGAACCGCTCAGCACCCGGCTCTGGCGCCGCTACGGCGCGCAGGCGCTGAGCCTGCTCGACGACATCCGCGAGGACCCGCGCCAGGCCGAGGTGCTGATCCGCGGCACCGAATACCTGCGCTGCGAAGTGGCGCAGGCGGCGCGGCGGGAAATGATCACGACCCTGGAGGACTTCCTGCGCCGCCGCTCGAAGATCGCGCTCGTCGTGCGCAAGGCCAACATCGAGGCCTCGCCGGGACTCGCGGAAGCCTGCGAACTTCTGTTCGGCGAGCAGGCGGTCAAGAAGCTGGCCGAGTACTTCGCGGCGCCCGGCGCGATGCCCGCGGCCGCGCCTTTCGCCGAAGCCATCCCGCCGGGGAAGGCGTTGCCCGCCCCTTACCAGGAACTGACATGAACCCTCCCGATCCCATCAGCTTGCGCCAGTTCCTGCTGGCCGAGCACGAGCGCCACCCGGACGCACCGAGAATCACCGCCGCGATGGAGGATATCGCCCAGGCGACGCGCAAGATCTCGCATCTGGTCAGCCGCGGGCAGCTCGGTGGCATGCTGGGTTCGGCGGGAACCGCGAACGTTCAGGGCGAGACACAGAAGCGCCTCGACGTGATCGCCAACGACGTGATGCTCGAATCGCTGGCGTCGAGCGATCACTGGATCGGCCTCGCCTCCGAAGAGATGGAACACTCGCTGGCCGTGGCGACCGAGAGCGAGCGCGGCTACCTGTGCCTGTTCGACCCGCTCGACGGCTCGTCGAACATCGACATCAACGGAAGCATCGGCACGATCTTCTCGATCCTGCGCTGCCCGACCGCGGCGCGGCGGCCGCAGGACCATCACTTCCTGCAGCCAGGCACCGAGCAGGTCGCGGCCGGCTTCACCTTGTACGGCCCCGCGACGGTTCTGGTGTTGACGACCGGCCATGGCGTCAACGGCTTCACGCTCGACCGCGGCACCGGCGAATACCTGCTGACCCGCGCCGACATGCGCATCCCGGAAGACACCGAGGACTTCAGCGTCAACATGTCGAACCGAGGCTATTGGGCCACGCCGATGCGCGACTACGTCGATGAATGCATGCGCGGCAGCGAGGGCGAGCGCGGCAAGCACTTCAACATGCGCTGGGTCGGCTCGATGGTGGCCGACGTCTACCGCGTGCTGTGCCAGGGCGGCATCTTCCTGTACCCCTGGGACTCTCGCGATCCCGGCAAGCCCGGCAAGCTGCGCCTGATGTACGAGGCCAATCCGATGAGCTTCATCGTCGAGCAGGCCGGCGGCGCGAGCTCCACCGGGCTGCAGCGGATTCTCGACATCCAGCCCAAGGCGCTGCACGAGCGCTGCCCGGTGGCGCTCGGTTCGCGCCATGAAGTCCAGCGCGTGGTGGCCTGTCACCGCAGCGCCATGTCCCAACTCCGAGGAGTCACACCATGAACATCGACATCGCCCAATGCCTCGGCAAGGAAGCCGAAGACCTGCTCGGCCACCGCTGCAAGACCTTCCCCAAGGAGTCGCTCTGCCCGCCCGGCCCCGACTTCATCGATCGCGTGATGGCCGACAGCGACCGCGCGCCGAACGTGCTGCGCTCGATGCAGCAGCTTTTCGATCACGGCCGGCTCGCCGGCACCGGCTACGTCTCGATCCTGCCGGTGGATCAGGGCATCGAACATTCGGCAGGCGCCTCGTTCGCCCCGAACCCGATCTATTTCGACCCGAAAGCGATCGTGGAGCTGGCGATCGAAGGCGGCTGCAACGCGGTCGCGTCGACGCTCGGCGTGCTCTCGTCGGTGGCGCGCCGCTATGCCCACAAGATCCCGTTCATGCTGAAGCTCAATCACAACGAGACGCTGAGCCTGCCGGCGATGTACGAGCAGACGATGTTCGCGGACGTCGAACAGGCGCATGCGATGGGCTGCGTCGCGGTCGGCGCGACGATCTATTTCGGCTCGACCGATTCGCGCCGCCAGATCACCGAATTGAGCCGGGCTTTCGAGCGCGCGCACGAACTCGGCATGGTCACGGTGCTGTGGTCCTATTTGCGCAACGATGCGTTCAAGAACAAGAAGGACGGCATCGACTATCACGTCGCCGCCGACCTGACCGGTCAGGCGATCCACCTCGCCGCGACGATCAAGGCCGACATCGTCAAGCAGAAGCTGCCCGAGAACAACGGCGGCTACAAGGCGATCGGCTTCGGCCATACCCACGACAAGGTGTACAGCGAACTCTGCTCGGATCACCCGATCGACCTGGTTCGCTACCAGGTCGCCAATTGCTTCATGGGCCGCGCCGGACTGATCAATTCCGGCGGTGCGTCGGGCCATGACGATCTGCGACGCGCGGTGCGCACCGCGGTGATCAACAAGCGCGCCGGCGGCATGGGCTTGATCGCCGGGCGCAAGGCCTTCCAGAAGCCGCTGGCCGACGGCATCGCCTTGCTGCACGCACTGGAAGACGTGTACCTGTCGCGCGACGTGACGATTGCCTGACCGACCCCCCAAGGAGACAAGACCATGGACCCGCAATACATCCTCGCGCTCGACCAGGGCACGACCAGTTCACGCGCGATCGTCTTCGACCATGCAGGCCATGTCGTCGGCAAGGCGCAGCGCGAGTTCCAGCAGATCTTCCCGCATCCCGGCTGGGTCGAGCACAACCCGCTGGAGATCCTGTCGTCGGTGTTGACGACGGCTTCGGAGCTTCTCACCGAGCGCCGCATCGATGCGAGGCAGATTGCCGCGATCGGCATCACCAACCAGCGCGAGACCGCGGTGGTGTGGGACAGGACGACCGGCCAGCCGGTCTACAACGCGATCGTCTGGCAGTCGCGCCAGACGGCGCCGATCTGCGAAGACCTGAACGCACGCGGCTTCGGCGACACGGTGCGCGCGAAGACCGGCTTGCTGATCGACGCTTATTTCTCCGGCACCAAGGTGCGCTGGATTCTCGACAACGTGCCCGGCGCGCGGCAGAAGGCCGAACGCGGCGATCTGCTGTTCGGCACCGTCGACTCGTGGCTGATCTGGAATCTCACCGACGGCCGAGTCCACGTCACCGACTACACCAATGCCTCGCGCACCCTGATGTACGACATCCATCGCCAATGCTGGGATGACGAACTGCTCGACATGCTGAGCATCCCGCGCTCGATGCTGCCCGAAGTGCGCCCGTCGAGCGAGGTGTACGGGGTCACCGCGGAGCACCACTTCTTCGGGCAGGCCGTGCCGATCGCCGGCATCGCGGGCGACCAGCAGGCCGCGCTTTTCGGCCAGGCCTGCTACGAACCCGGCATGGTGAAGAACACCTACGGCACCGGCTGCTTCATGCTGATGAACACCGGGGACGTTGCGGTGGCTTCGAAGAACGGCTTGCTGACGACGATCGCCTGGGGCGTCGACGGCAAGGTCGAGTACGCGCTGGAAGGCAGCATCTTCGTCGCCGGCTCGGCGGTGCAATGGCTGCGCGACGGCTTGCGCATGATCCGGGACTGCGCCGAGTCGGAGGCCCTGGCGGCCAGCGTGCCGTCGACCGACGGTGTCTACCTCGTGCCGGCCTTCGTCGGCCTGGGCGCGCCGTACTGGCGCAGCGACGTGCGCGGCGCGATGTTCGGGCTGACCCGCGGCACGGGCCAGGCGCACCTGGCGCGCGCGGTGCTGGAGTCTCTGGCGTACCAGACGCGCGACGTGCTCGCCGCGATGGAAGCCGATTCGGGCATCGCGCTGAAGGCGCTGCGCGTCGACGGCGGGGCGGTTGCCAACAACTTCCTGCTGCAATTCCAGAGCGACATCCTCGGCGTGCCGGTGGAGCGGCCGCACGTGGCGGAAACCACGGCGCTCGGCGCGGCCTATCTGGCCGGCCTCGCGGTCGGTTTCTGGGACAGTCGCGAGCAGATCGCGCAGCACTGGGCCATCGACCGGACCTTCAGGCCGGAGATGGCGCCGGCGACGAGCCAGGCGCTCTACGCGGGCTGGCAACGTGCCGTGCAGGCAACGCTCGGGTTCAAGGTGACCGCTTGACAGGGGTTGAGGCGAAGGAGCGCGCGCGCCAAGGACCTTTCGGCTTGACGCACCGCTTCGCCTGTTGCACTCTGAGCCCCCCATAACAAGGAGACGCCTCATGAGCAACCATGTCTACAAGCTGCTGGAGCTGACCGGTTCATCGCCGACCAGCATCGAAGACGCCGTCACGACCGCGATCGCCAAGGCTTCGGAGACGGTGCGCAACATCCAGTGGATCGAGGTCACCGAGACACGCGGCCACGTCGTCGAAGGCAAGGTAGCGCACTGGCAGGTCTCGCTGAAGATCGGCTTCACCTTGGAGTAGGCGCCATGGCGACGATCGATCAGGACAAGGTCGTGGCGGTGCTGAATCGGCTGCTCGAAGCAGAGCTGGCCGGCGTCGTCCGCTATACGCATTCGTCGTTCCTCGTCTTTGGCTTCGGCCGCATACCGATCGTCTCCTGGCTGCGCGATCAGGCGAACGAATCGCTGCTGCATGCCCAGCAGGTCGGCGAGTGGATCACCACCTTGGGCGCCTACCCGTCGCTGGAGATCGGCGCCTTGCTCGATTCGCATCAGCACGATATCGGCGCGATGCTGCGCGAATCGCTGGAGCACGAGGGCCGGGCGCTGCTGCTGTATCGCGAGCTGCTCGGGCTGGTCGAGGGCCGCTCGGTCGCGCTCGAGGAGTTCGCGCGGCAGATGATCCACGCCGAGGAGATGCATGCCTCGGAGGTGGACAAGATGCTGCGCAAGCCGGGCGACCTGGCGGCTTTCGCGGGGCGGGTGGTGTGAGCTGAGGCCGGCGTTCAGGCGTGTTGGCGCCGGCTCGCCAACGCGACGCCGGCCAGGCCTGTGATCCGGGACCGAAGGCTGGGGATTCGGGACTTCTTCCCGCGATCGAGGAGCCGCACCGTGAACACGATCGACACCCGGTGGACGTGCCCGACCTGCATGCAGCTCGTGCAGTCGCCGTTCTGTCCGCGATGCGGCGAACGGCCTTTGGCGGGCAATGCACTCAGCCTGCGTGGCGTGGCGGCCAAGATCGTCCATGCCACGACCAGCATCGACGGCAAGGTGCTGCGCAGCTTTCGCCAGCTGCTGCTGCGGCCGGGGGACCTGAGCCTCGCCTACGTCGAAGGCCGGCGCATGCCCTACGTCGCGCCGTTCCAGCTGTTCCTGCTCGCCAACGCCTTCTTCTTCGCGATGCAGTCGCTGACCGGCACCAACATCTTCAGCTCGACGCTGGATTCGCACCTGCATCACCAGGACTGGAGCGACTTCGCGCAGACCCTGGTCGCGCGCCGGCTGCAGGCGCTGCACACCACGCTCGATCTGTATGCGCCGATCTTCGATCGCGCCGTCGTGCTCTATGCCAAGTCGCTGATCATCCTGATGGTGCTGCCGTTCGCGCTGCTGCTGCCGCTGGTCTTCGCCGCCAGCCGACGGCCCTTCATGACGCATCTGGTCTTCGCGGTGCATCTCTACACCTTCCTGCTGCTGCTGTTCTCGCTCGCGCTGCTCGCGGCCAAGGCCGAGGCCTTGCTCGGCGGGGCCGGCCTGGCGTCGCCGCGGGTCGACAACGCGCTGTCGGTGATCAACTTGCTGGCCTGCGCCGCCTACCTCTACGCGGCCAGCAAGCCGGTCTATGCACCGGGCCGCACGATGCGCGTGGTCGCGGCGATCGTGCTGGCGGTGCTCGCCGGGGCGATCGTGATCGGCTATCGCTTCGTGCTGCTGCTGATCACGCTTTACGCCGCTTGAGCTGGCGCGCGACGAAGGCCCAGACCAGGCGCGAGGCATCCGGCCCCGAGGGATCGCTGAACGCCTGCTTGCCGTCGCCGCCGCTCCATGCATGGCCGAGCGCGGCGATCTCGCACAGGCTAACGACGGTGCGGCCGCGGTGCTTGAAGTCGGTGACCTGCATCGGATGGCGCGTGCCGCGGCGCAGTTCGCGCTGCTCCGTTGCCGAGGCGCCGGCGGCTTCGGCCCAGGCTTCGGCCGCGGCGCGGGCATTGCGCACCGAGACGATCAGATCGATGCCGCCGTGCACGATCAGGAGCGGGGGCAGTCCGACGGTCGCTTCGGCTTGGACCGGCACGCTGGGCGCACGGTGCCCGCGCATGGCGCGCAACACGTTCGCCGAGGATTGCGCCGTGCCCGGCGGCACGCCGGAATGCATCGCCACCGCCTTGAAACGCTCCGGGTAGCGCGCCGCCATCAGCGCCGCCATGCTCGCGCCCGCGGACAGGCCGGCGATCGCGATCGCGTCGCGGTCGACCGGGTAGAGCAGGCAAGCCTGATCGATCGCCGCGTTGATCGTGGCCGCTTCCGCATAACTCTGACCCGAGCGTGTGTCGTACCAGTTCCAGCAGCCTTGCGGGTTGGCCATCAGGTCCTGCTCGGGGTAGAGCACGAAGAAGCGTGCACGTGCGGCGAGCTTGTTCATGCGCGTGCTGAGCGCGAAGCTCCTGCCCGTCTGGTTGCAGCCGTGCAGCATCACCAGCATCGGCCGCCGCTCGCGCAATGCAACGCCGGGCGGGCGATAGAGGTGATAGCGGCGCGTGCCGGCCGGGCCGAAGGCGAAGCCGGCAAGCCACTCGCCCGGGCCGGGCGGCGGCTTGTGCTGATCGGCCGCGGCCTTCACCACCTTCGCCGCGGCTCGCTGCCCGGTTTTCACCGCTTTCGCCGCGACCTTGCGGCCGACCTTCATCGTGGCCTTCGTCATCGCACGCGCATTGCGCTGGAAGGCGCGTGTCCAGATCGAAGTCAGGCTTTTCGCCATCTCAGTCGTCCATGGCGCCGAAGGCGCTACGGGGGTGGTCCATCAGGCGCCGATGTCGAAGCTCACGCCTTGAGCCAGCGGCAGCGCGGCCGAATAATTGATCGTGTTGGTGGCGCGCCGCATGTAGGCCTTCCACGCATCGGAGCCGGACTCGCGCCCGCCGCCGGTTTCCTTTTCGCCGCCGAAGGCGCCGCCGATCTCGGCTCCGCTCGGGCCGATGTTGACGTTGGCGATGCCGCAATCGGAGCCGGCGCAGGAGACGAAGCGCTCGGCCTCGCGCATGTCCAGCGTGAAGATCGACGACGAAAGGCCGGCGCTGACCGCGTTGTGCCATTCGAGCGCCTGCGCGAAGTCGGCATAACGCATCACGTAGAGAATGGGCGCGAAGGTCTCGCGCAACACCGGGCCGCCGTGCGCCGGCATCTCGACCAGCGCGGGGCGCACGTAGCAGCCGCCCGCGGGGCCGGTGTCGATCCGCTCCCCGCCGTGCACCTTGCCGCCCAGGTCGCGCGCCTCGGCGAGTGCGCGCTGCATGCCGGCAAAAGCGGCCTCGTCGATCAACGGGCCGACCAGCGTGCCCGCATCGCGCGGATCGCCGACCTTCACCGAGGCATAGACCGTCTTCAGCTTGCTCACCAGCGTGTCGTAGACCTGCTGATGCACGAAGAGCCGGCGCAGGCTGGTGCAGCGCTGGCCGGCGGTGCCGATCGCGGCGAAGGCGATGCCGCGCAGCGCGAGGTCGAGATCGGCCGATGGCGCGACGATGGCGCCGTTGTTGCCGCCGAGTTCGAGGATCGCTCGCGCGAAGCGGCTGGCGAGGCGGGGCCCGACCTGGCGGCCCATCGCGGTCGAGCCGGTGGCCGAGACCAGCGCGACGCGTTCGTCGTCGACCAGGCGTTCACCGAGTTCGCGTCCGCCGATCAGCACTGCGAGCAGGCCGGCCGGCGTGTCGCCGAAACGCTGCATCGCGCGCTGCACGATGGCCTGCGTCGCGAGCGCGGTCAGCGGCGTTTTTTCCGAAGGCTTCCAGACCACGCTGTCGCCGCAGACCCAGGCCAGCGCGGCATTCCACGCGAACACCGCGACCGGGAAGTTGAAGGCCGAGATCACGCCGCAGACGCCGAGCGGATGCCAGGTTTCCATCATGCGGTGCTCGGCACGCTCGGTCGCGATCGTCAGGCCGTAGAGCTGGCGCGACAGGCCGACCGCGAAGTCGCAGATGTCGATCATCTCCTGCACTTCGCCCAGGCCTTCCGAGAGGATCTTGCCGGCCTCGATCGAAACCAGGCGGCCGAGCGCGGCCTTGGAGGCGCGCAGCTCTTCGCCCAGCAGGCGCACGAACTCGCCGCGCCGCGGCGCGGGCACGTGGCGCCACGCGAGGAAGGCCTGCTGTGCTTGGCCGATCGCGGCGGCGGCGTCTTCGGCGGAATGGGCGTGGAGCTCGGCGATGGTCTCGCCGCTGATCGGCGAGCGGGCGGGCAGGCCGCCGTCGCGATAGGCGCTGCGCGGCACGCCGAGTTCGGCGAGCAGGCTTTGCGTGTCCTGGATCAGGGCGTTGTCGGGGGTGGGGCTCATCGGTTTCTCCCGGGGTCGGAATGGGGGGTCGTCGGCCGGCTGGGTTTGCCGGATGGCGTCGCGTGCATGGTGCCCGAAACGAATGTCCGGGCCGCTGAAGGCCTCAGACGCGGCGTGCCGCCCGCGAGACGAAACGGCCGACGTCGACCGCATCGAGCAGGCTGGCTTCGAGCGGGCAGGGTGATCCTCCGATCAGCGATGCGAGCGTGCGTGCGCCGAGCGCCGACCAGGCGATGCCGCGCGAACCCAGCGCGGTGTGCACGAAGAGGCCATGTCGGCGCGGCACGAAGCGTGGCCGGTCGAGGCGGGTGTCGGCACCGGGCAGCTGCGGCACGGCGCCGAGCATCGGCAATCGATCGTCGGCGGAAAAGCGCCAGCCGGTGCGGCCTTCGAGGCGGCTGGGCTCGGCTTGCAGCGGCTGGTTCATCAGCTTCGACAGCTGGGCCAGATTGTGGGCGTGGTCACCGGCGCGCACGGTGGCGTCGTCATCGCCGGCCTGGCTGGTCGCGCCGCACCAGAGCCGGCCATGCAGCGGCGGGATCACGTAGCCGGCACCGGCCACCGGCAGCAACGGCACACGCAGGCCGGGCAGGTCGAGCGGTACACCGGTGGTCTGGCCGCGCAGGCGCCGGGCCGGCCAGGCCGGCGAACCCAGCAGGCGCAGCGCATCGGCGGCATTGGCGAGCACGACAGTCGGCGCGGCATCGAGCACATGGCCATTTGGACCTAGCAGGTCCCAGCCGGAATCCGACTCGCGCAGCGCGGCGACAGTGACGCCGCACTGCCACGAGGCGGCCTCGCCTGCCATCGCGAGATACGCGCGCGCCAGCGCCGCAGGCTGCAGCCAGCCGCCTTGCGGATAGAACCACGCCGACTGGCGCAGCGGCAGGCCGCTCGATCGGCTGGCTGCGGCCGCATCCAGCGCAAGCACGTAGTCGCCCGGCAAACCCAGGCGCTGCAGCATCGCTTGCATCGTGTCGGCTTCGGCATCATCGAGCCGCAGCACGCCGGCCACCTCGCCGCGCACGCGGTGCCCGCCGATCGCCTCGCGCGCGATCGGCGCAATGGCCAGCGCCGCGGCGCGGTTGAAGCGGGCATGCGTGCCGTCCTCGCCGGTGACGATGCCGTGGAACAGGCCGGCCGCATTGCCGGAAGTTTCGCTCGCCGGCTCGGGATGGCGATCGATCACGCGGCTCGTCATGCCTTGCTCCGCCAGCGCCCACGCGGTGGCGCAGCCGGCCAGCCCGCCGCCGATCACGATCACTGGCCCCGTCCCGGCCTGGCCGAGCCGCGCCGGTGCACGCCGCGGGCTGAAGCGCGGTTCGAAGCGCGCGACCGTCATCTGCCGCTTGCCGCTGAAGCCCTGCGCTTCCTCGACGGCGAAGCCGGCTTCGCACAGGCCGGCCTGCATCTCGCGCGCGACGCTCCACGTGGCAGCAGTTGCACCTGACGCCGCGAGCCGGCCGAGTGCCTTCAGCACGCGGCGCTCCCACATCGCGGGGTTCTTCGAAGGCGCGAAGCCATCGAGGTAGAAGGCGTCGACCTCGGCCAGGATCTCCGGCAGCACGTCGCGCAGATCGAAGAAGCCGAGCAGCAGCTGGACGCGGCCGCCGTCAAGGTGCAGGCTGTGGAAATTCGGCGTGTGCGGCGGCCAGGCGGCGAGCAGCGCATCGGCCAGCGGGCGCAACGGGCTGCCGGCCTGAGCGCGCCGAAGGTCGGCCTGCGTCGGCGGGTGTTTGTCGATGCCGATGTAATGCAGCCGCTCACCGGCGCCCGCGTCGTCGCGCCAGGCCTGCCAGGTCGCGAGGAAATTGTTGCCGAGGCCGAAGCCGCTCTCCAGGATCGTGAAACGCTGTCGGCCTCGCCAGCGCTCGGGCAGGCCGTTGCCGCGCAGGAAGACGTGGCGCGCCTGCTCGAGCGCGCCGGCCTTCGAGTGGTAGATGTCGTCGAAATCGGGTGCACGCGGCGGGCTGTCGGCATCGAACACGATGCGCGCCGCCTCGACCGGCCGGCTCTTCATGCGGCGGCGCGCGCGGCGAGCCAGGCCAGCAAGCGCGGCTGCGCGGCGGCGAGGCTGCGGTAGTCGAGCACCGCCGGGCTCATCGTCGACAGCGCGGCATGCAGCCGCGCGGCGCGCGCCGGCGTGTCGATCGCGGCGGCCAGCGGCTGCAGCTCCACGCCGATCGTGAAGACGGCTTGCCTGCGCTCCGGCAGGGGGATGAAGGTCTGCCGCTCGGTGCGCCAGAAGGCCTGGGCGGCGAGTTCATCCACCGAGGCTTCGGTCGGCCAGCGGGCGGCGGCGATCTCGCGCGGGTGCGCATTCAAGCGAGGGTGCGAGGTGATCGTCCAGACGAAGCGTTCCCAGCGCTCGTCGCCGCTGACCAGGCGCATCAGGTGATCGGCGGCCTTGACGATCAGGACGTTGTCGGCCACCGGCGCATGCACCTCGGCGAAGGGTCGTCCGACCTTCTCCTCGGGCGACCAGTGCGAAGGCAGGCAGACCGCGAGCCAGGGGATGCTGCCGCTCGTGGCATCGACGATCGCGAAGTCCTCGGCGAAGGCCAGCGCCAGCAGGCCGGCGAATCGCCACTGCGCGGGCAGGGCGCGCAGGCAGGCACCGACTTCGGCCGGCGCGCTCTCGGTCAGCGCGACCGGCTGATCCTGGTGCAGAGCCCAGCCGAGCCGCAGCGCGCCGGGGTCGCCGCCATCGCAGCGCCACGCCTCGGGGTGTTCGGCCGCTGCGTGCCGGCTCAGCGCCGTCAGCGCGGGCGCGGCGTCGAAGCCCTCGGCCTGCAGCAAGGCCCGGCCCCAATCGGTCGACAGCACAGCCAGCTTCTCGCTCAGCGTCCGATCGCCCGGCAAGTTCGGCCGCAGCTGCCGCGCGCCCGGCGCCAGCCGCCGCAGCCCCGGTTGCATGCGAAAGGGCGCCTGCACCGCGGCGTCGAAATCGAACCCCATCAGACCTCGTCGCGCGACGCGTACTTGCGCGCCAGCAGCGAGCAGACGAAGAGCTGCAACTGGTGATAGAACATGATCGGCAGCACCAGCGCGCCCAACGCCGGGTTGCCGCCGAACAGCAGCCGCGCCATCGGCACGCCCGAGGCCAGCGTCTTCTTCGAGCCGCAGAACACCGCGACGATCTCGTCCTCGATCGGCATCTTCATCAGCCGCGCGATGAGGCGGGTGAACATCAGCATCGGGAAGAGGAACAGCGCCGCGCCGACCAGGGTGATCACGATCAGCTCGACGCCATGCTTGCTCCACAGCCCGTCGGCCACCGAATCGCTGAACGAGCACCAGACCAGCACCAGGATGACGATGCGATCGACCCAGCTGGTGACCGGCTTGATCTTCCTGAAGAAGGCGCCGAGCCAGGGCCGCAGCGCCTGCCCGAGCACGAAAGGCAGCAGCAGCATCTGCGCGATCTTCAGCATCGTCGCGCCGAGGTCCATCGGGTGCGTGCCGTGGCTGAACACCAGGCTGGCGAGCAGCGGCGTCAGGAACACGCCGAGCAGGGTCGACAGGGTCGCATTGAGGATCGCCGCGGCGACGTTGCCGCGCGCCAGCCCGGTCATCGCGACCGAGGACGACACCGTCGACGGCAGGATCGCGAGGTAGAAGAAGCCGAGCATCAGGTCGTGCGGCACGAAGTGCGCGAAGGCCGCGTCGAACGCCAGCCACCACAGCGGGAACATCACGAAGGTGCAGGCCTGCACCAGGAGGTGCAGGCGCCAGCGCGAAGCGCCGTGCAGCAGGCTCTCGGTCGACAGCGCGATGCCGTGCAGGAAGAAGATCGCGAAGATGCCGACGTTGCCGATCTGGTCCAGGTGCAATTCGCCGCCCGTGCGGCCGATCTGCGGCGCGATCGACGCGATGCCGACCGCCGCGAGCATGCCGATCAGGAACCAGTCGATCGTGAAGCGCGGCGGGGGCTTGATCGCGTGGGCGTGTGATTTCACCTTCGGGCTCTCCTCGACTGCATAAACGAACAAGGCCCCGAGCGGGGCCTTGTGAAAGGGACTAGCAAGTGGCGTGCGCGCTTGCGGTCAGCGGGCTGGGTCAGACCCGCTTGCGGTACTCGTGCGTGCGGGTGTCGATTTCGATCTTGTCGCCGGTGGCCACGAAGATCGGCACCGGGATCTCGAAACCGGTCGCCAGCTTGGCCGGCTTCAGCACCTTGCCCGAGGTGTCGCCCTTGACGGCCGGCTCGGTGTAGATGATCTCGCGCACCAGCGAGGTCGGCAATTCGACCGAGATCGCCTTGCCGTCGTAGAACACCACCTCGACCGGCATCGAGTCTTCCAGGTACTGGATCGCGTCGCCCATGTTCTCGGCTTCGACCTCGAACTGGTTGTATTCCTCGTCCATGAAGACATACATCGGGTCGGCGAAATAGGAGTAGGTGCACTCCTTCTTGTCGAGGATGACCTGGTCGACCTTGTCGTCGGCCTTCATGACGATTTCGGTGCCGGAGTTGCTGAGCAGGCTCTTCAGCTTCATGCGCACGGTGGCGGAGTTGCGGCCGCCGCGGCTGTATTCGGTGCGCAGCACGACCATCGGGTCCTTGCCCTGCATGATCACGTTGCCGGCGCGGATTTCTTGAGCAATCTTCATGATGATTCCGTGTTCGGTGCCTGTTTGCGTCGCCCGTTCGGTCCGCAAGCGAAAGTGCGTGGCGTGGGTGACGCGGGGTGAGGTGGCGCGAATTTCGGACAGGCTCCGGCTCGCGCAAAGCCATTGATTTTAGCCTTTTTCGGCCACGAAGCCGATTAGCTGGGTCGCCAGGTCGGGTTGGCGCCACAGCGTGTCGCGCCATCGCTGAGCGGCTGCGCGCCAGGCGCGCGAGTGGGGCAAGGCCATGCTCGACGTGGCTCGAAGGCCGTTCCAGGCCTGCCAGACGCTGCGCAGTTGAGCGGCGAACTCGGGCGGTGCACCCGCCAGGAAGCGCGCGAGGAAGGCTTCGAGCTTGGCCGCATGCGCGCCGTCGTGCTGCGGGTAGATCTGCCAGACGAAAGGCGCGCCGGCCCATTGCGCGCGCACGAAGGAGTCCTCGCCGCGCACGCAGTTGAGGTCGCAGCACCACAGCAAGTGGTCGTAGTCGCTCTGCGTCAGCCAGGGCAGACGATGGGCGCGCAGCGAGCCGAGCTGCAGGCCGGGACCGAGCGCGGCTTCGGCCTGCGCCGTCGCGAAGCCCGGCGTGAGCAGCAGCAAGCTTGGTTCGTCAGCCAGGCTGCGCAGCAGATCGGGCAGCGCCGGGTTGTCGTAGCAAAAGAGGCTGACCACGCGCTCGCCCGGACGGCGCTGCAAGCCCTGGGCGGCGAGCCAGGCCTCGGCATCGAACCCGGCGACGCGCGCGGCCAGGCCCGGCTCGCGCAGCAGGCCGCCGGTGCGCTCGCTGAAGCCGGGATAGAAGAACCACTTCGTCAGCCCGGAGCGCTGCGGCGAGCGCAGGCCGTGGCTGCGTTCCACGTAGTCTTCCGCGCTGAGGTATTCGAGATTGATCCAGACCGGCGGCTTCGGCCGCTGCATGCGGGCGGTGAAGGGCTCCGGCAGCGCGCAGCCGAAGGCTTCGATGACCACGTCGCCGGGTTCGTCGGGCGGAGCGTCCCAGCCATGCAGGCTGACACCTTCCGCGCCCTGCGGCGCCATCCAGCGCAACGCGCTCGCATCGTCGGCGATCAGCCGCACCTGCTCGCCGCGCGCTGCCAGGTCCGCGGCCAGCCGCCAGCACACGCCGAGATCGCCGTGGTTGTCGATGACGCGGCTGAACACATCCCATTGCATCGGGGCGATTATCCCGGCGGCACAATTCGTTCTGATGGATTCGAACCTGGCAGACACCACCGACGCACCCGACCACCACCCCGCCGGCGCGGCGCGCGCGAGCCTGCTCGCCGAGGTCGCGGCGCTGCCGGCCTATCCGGGCGTCTACCGCTACTTCGATGCGCAGGGCGGCGTGCTCTACGTCGGCAAGGCGCGCAACCTGAAGAAGCGTGTCTCGAGCTATTTCCACAAGGATCACAGCGGCACGCGCATCGGCGTGATGGTCGGCCGCATCGCGCGGCTCGAGACCACGGTGGTGCGCTCCGAAGCCGAGGCGCTGCTGCTCGAGAACAACCTGATCAAGACGCTGAATCCGCGCTTCAACATCCTGTTCAAGGACGACAAGAGCTACCCCTACCTGAAGCTGGTCTCCGGCAATTTCCCGCGTGTCGCCTACTACCGCGGCTCGGTCGACAAGCGCCATCGCTACTTCGGCCCGTTCCCGAGCGCCTGGGCGGTGAAGGAATCGATCCACCTGATCCAGAAGGTGTTCAAGCTGCGTACCTGCGAGGACACGGTCTTCAACAACCGCACGCGGCCCTGCCTGCTCTACCAGATCCGCCGCTGCTCCGGCCCCTGCGTGAAGCTGATCTCGCCCGAGGACTATGCACGCGACGTGGCCAACACCGAGCGCTTCCTGCAAGGCGAGCAGCAGCAGGTGGTGGACGGGCTGGAGACGCAGATGATGGCCTTCGCCGACGCGCTGAAGTTCGAGCAGGCGGCCGAGATCCGCAACCAGCTCGCCGCCCTGGCCAAGGTGATGCACCAGCAGTCGGTGGACGAGAACAGCGCCAGCGGCCGCGATCGCGACGTCGACATCCTGGCGGTCAAGGTGCAGGGCGGCCGCGCCTGCGTGAACCTCGCGATGGTGCGTGGCGGCCGGCATCTGGGCGACCGCGCCTACTTCCCGACGCATGTCGAGGAAGCGACCGCGTTGCTGGTCGAGAGCGCCGAGCCTGCCGACGGCGCGGAGGCCGAGACCCCGCCCGCTTCGGCCGAAACCCAGGTGCTCGAAGCCTTCATCGCGCAACACTATCTCGAGGTGCCGCCGCCGCCGCTGCTGATCGTCAGCCATGCGGTGGACAAGGCCTTGCTCGAGGCCTTGTCGCTGCAGGCCGGGGTGCGCATCAATGCGCAGCAGCAGCCGCGCGGCCAGCGCCGCATCTGGCTCGAGATGGACGAGAAGGGCGCCGACATCGCGCTCGCCCGCCTGCTCGCGGAAGAAGGCTCGCAGCAGGCGCGCACGCGTGCGCTGGTGGACGCGCTGGACCTCGCGCCGGAGAACCTCGACAGCTTCCGCATCGAGTGCTTCGACATCAGCCACACCGCCGGCGAATCGACGCAGGCCTCGTGCGTGGTGTTCGAGAACCACAAGATGCAGAGCTCGCAGTACCGGCGCTACAACATCGAAGGCATCACCGGCGGCGACGACTACGCCGCGATGCGCCAGGTGCTGACCCGCCGCTACAGCAAGCTGGCCGAGGCGGCGCAGCAAGGCGGCGCGCGCCTGCCCGACCTGGTGCTGGTCGACGGCGGGCGCGGCCAGGTTTCGATGGCGCGCGAGGTATTCGGCGAGCTGGGGCTGGATCTTTCGCTGATCGTCGGGGTCGAAAAGGGCGAGGGCCGCAAGGTCGGACTCGAGGAACTGGTCTTCGCCGATGGGCGCGAGAAGATCGGGCTCGGCCGCGAATCGGCGGCGCTGATGCTGGTGGCGCAGATCCGCGACGAGGCACATCGCTTCGCGATCACCGGCATGCGGGCGCGTCGCGCGAGCGTGCGCACCGGCGGCAGCCGCCTCGAAGAAATAGCCGGCGTCGGCCCGAAGAAGCGCGCAAGATTGCTGCAGCGCTTCGGCGGTGCGCGCGGCGTCGGCAATGCCAGCGTCGACGATCTGTGCGGTGTCGACGGCATCTCGCGCGAGCTGGCAGAGGAGATCTATCGTGCACTCCACTGATCGATCGTCGATGTCTCGCCTCGGGCATGGCATGGGCCGGCTCGGCGTGTTCGTTGCCCTCATGCTCGGCGCCTGTTCGACGACGCAGCGCGAGACGCCGGCGCCGGTGCTGAACGCGCCTTCGCCCAAGCCCGCGGACCTGACGCGCAGCCAGACCCCGCTGCCGCCGCCCAGGCGCGTCAGCGACTGGGACGAATACCGCCTGCAGGCGGCGCAGCGCATCGTCGCGGCGAACGAGAGCCGCGCCTACATGGGCACGCCGCCGGATCAGCTGCTGGCCATCCCGGTGCTGGAGATCGAGCTGAATTCCGACGGCGGCGTGCGCCGCATCGGCGTGCTGCGCTACCCGACGCAAGCCCAGGACACGACGCAGCTGGCGATCGACGCGGTGCGCCGCGCGGCGCCCTTCGGCGATGTCTCGAAGCTGCCGCGCCCGTGGAAATTCGTCGAGACCTTCCTGTTCGACGACGACCGCCACTTCAAGCCGCGCAGCCTCGATTGAAGCCTGCCACCCCCTTGCGAGGGGGTGGCCTTAGGGATGGGGAGAGGGCGCTTCGCCGCCTAGATTGCTGTCACCCAAAAAGACGGAGACAAGCATGCTGACCCGCACCCAGTCGCCCACGGACATCGCCGCCGAAGCCGCGCCGCTCGCCGAGCTGATCCGCAGCAGCCTGCGGCCGTTGGCGCCATCGGGCAGGCGCAGCGCGGCGCCGGTCGGCGGCCTGCCGAAGATCCGGGTCAGGAAGCTGCCGGTCTGGACCCGCCTCGATACCGACATCCCGACGCAGGAGCAAACCCAGTGGTGCTGGTGCGCGACCTCGCTCGGCGTGCACGACTACTACGACCGCGCCGACAACACCAGCCAGTGCCAGGCCGCGAACCTGATCCTCGGCGCGACCAATGCCTGCACCTCGCCCACCGATCCCGCGATCAACAAACCCTGGTTCCTCGACCAGGCCTTCGACGCCTTCGGCAACCTGCGCGAGCCGATCATCGGCGGCACCTTGGGCTTCACCGACATCAAGGCCGAGGTGAACCGCGGCACGCCGCTGGGCACGCGCATCGGCTGGTCGGGCGGCGGCGGCCACTTCATGGTGATGGAGGCCTTTCGCAGCCCGGGCACGCAGATGGTGGCGATCGACGATCCGATCTACGGCCAGAGCGACATCAGCCTCGCCACCTACAGCACTGCCTACCAGGGCAGCGGCAGCTGGACGCATTCCTACAAGACCAAGAGCCAGCGACTGCGCATCCTCGATGCGCGCAGCGTGGCCGGCGGCATCGTCAGCGCGGTCGCGCGCAAGCCCCATCTGGTCGACCTGTTCATGGTCGACAACGGCGGCCGTGTGATGAGCGCCGCGTCCGACGAGACCTGGGATCACGGCCGCTGGCGCGGCTGGTGGCATCTGCAAGGCGGCATGGCGCAGCCGGGCTCGCGCGTGGCCTGCGTCGCGCGCCAGCCGGACATGCTCGACATCTTCATCGTCGGCAACGACGGCGGCATCTGGACCGCCGCCTGGGACGCGAACCAGGCCAATGCCGCGTGGCGCGGCTGGTGGCGCATCGGCGACCTGACGGTGCCGAAGACGGCGCGCATCGCGGCGGTCTCGCGCCACCCGGACAAGCTCGACATCTTCGTCGTCGATGGCAGCGGGCGAGTGATGTCCGCCGCCTGGCAGGCGGGCGATACCGCGTGGCGCGGCTGGTGGCACATCGCCGGCGGCATGGGCGCTGCGGGTGCGGCGGTCAGCGCGGTCTCGCGCGATCCGGACAAGCTCGACGTCTTCGTCGTCGGCACCAACGGCGGCGTCTACACCGCGGCCTGGGACCAGAACGTCGCCAACGCGGCCTGGCGCGGCTGGTGGCGCATCGGCACGGCCAAGGCCGCGCTCGGCGCGCCGGTCACCGCGGTATGCCGTGATCCGAACAAGCTCGATGTCTTCGTCACCGGCAGCAACCAGAAGGTCTACACCGCCGCCTGGGACCAGAGCGTGGCCAACGGCGCCTGGCGCGGCTGGTGGTCCGTGAAGAGCGGCAAGGCCGTCGCCGGCACCGCGGTGCCTTGCGCCGCACGCACCGCCGATCGGCTCGACATCGCGGTCGTCGGCCTGGATGGCGGCCTCTACACCGCGGCCTGGGACCAGGCCGTCGCGAATGCCGCCTGGCGCGGCTGGTGGCGCATCGGCGAAGGCACGGCCGCGCTCAGCAGCGAAACCGCGTTGATCTCGCGCAGCGCGCAAAGCCTCGACGGCTTCTGCGTCGGCGCCGACGGCTTCATCTACACCTATGCCTGGAACGCAGCGCTGGCCGGCGGCCACTGGCGCGGCTGAACGGCGCTGCAACACAACGGAGAACTCACATGCCTATACGTGTCTTGCAGCCTGCTGCCCAGGTCGATACCGTGATGCGCGATCACCTTCAGCAGATGGCGGCCGAACAGGGATTCCGTACACGTGCGCTGGCCGCGGCCGAGCCGGAGAGTCTTGCGCTCGCGGCGCCGCATCCGGTCTTCAACCTCGGCCTCGACCAGATCGGCCGGCGCGGTGCGCTCGATCGGGTCGCGATGACCGGCTGGCGCTACCTGATCGTGGCCGGCGACAGCGTCGTCGCGAGCGCCGAGGCTCAAGCCAGCGGCCCAGCCGCAAAGGCGGCGTTCTCCAATACCAACGAAGGTGTCTTCGTGCAGTCCTCGGCCGCGGCGCTGGCCGCCGCCGAGCAATGGCCCGAAGTGAAGGACGGCCGCTTTGCCCTCGGCCTGCTGCGGGTGCCGGCGCTGTACGTGCTGGCGCTCTGGCTGCGCGACGAGGAGGATGGCGGCGGCGGCGACCTGTTCGTTCCGCTCGCCCCTTCGCCGCTGCCGCTACAGGCGGGCGAACGCATGCCGGCGGCAGCCTTTGAGGCGGCGCTGCAGCAACTCAAGCGTGCGCGCAGCCCGCGCCGCGGCGCCGCGAACTGACCTGCGCGCGCAACGGCCTTGCGCGGCTCCGGCCAAGGCACCGCGCGGAGCACGGCACAATGCCGGCATGTTCTTCAACCTGCCGACGCTGTTGACCTGGGCGCGCATCGTCGCGATCCCGCTGATCGTGGGCGTGTTCTATCTGAAGCTGCAATTGCCGACGATGAACCTGATCGCCACGGCGCTCTTCATCATCGTCGCGCTGACCGACTGGGCCGATGGCTACCTCGCCCGCCGGCTGAACATGACCTCGTCGTTCGGCGCCTTCCTCGATCCGGTGGCCGACAAGTTCCTGGTCTGCGCGGCGCTCCTGATGCTGGTGCAGCTCGACCGCACCAATGCGCTGGTGGCCTTCGTCATCATCGGCCGCGAGATCGCGATCTCCGCGCTGCGCGAATGGATGGCGCAGATCGGGGCCTCGCGCAGCGTCGCGGTGCACATGCTCGGCAAGCTGAAGACGATGACGCAGATGATCGCGATCCCGTTCCTGCTCTTCGACGGCACGCTCTTCGGCATCATCGACACCCGTGTCTGGGGCACCGGCCTGATCTACATCGCGGTCGTGCTGACCATCTGGTCGATGGTCTACTACCTGCAGAAAGCGCTGCCGGAGATCCGCGCGAAAGTGCGTTGATGGCCGAACGGGAAGAGGGCTGGCTGCGCGCCATGCCGTGGCTCTTCGTCTGGATCTGGAGCACCGGCTTCATCGTGGCGCGCTACGGAATGCCACATGCTCCACCGTTTGGTTTCCTGGCCTGGCGCTATGCCTTGTCGGTGGTCTCTTTCGCCCTCTGGATCGCGTTCAGCCGGCCGGCATGGCCGCGTGATCGTGCCCAATACCTGCATCTCGCGGTCACCGGCGCGTTGATGCATGCGGGCTATCTCGGCTGCGTCTGGGCCGCGGTGAAACATGGCATCTCGGCCGGCACGGTCGCGCTGATCGTCGGCCTGCAGCCGGTGTTGACGGCGGTCTGGGTCAGCGCCGTCGGCTCGCGCTCCGGCCCGGCGAGGATCTCGGGGACGCAATGGATGGGGCTGCTGCTGGGTTTGATCGGGCTGGTCCTCGTCGTCTGGCGCAAGCTCGGCGCCGGCGAGGTCAGCACCGGCAACCTCGTGCTCGCCATCATCGCCTTGCTCAGCATCACCGTCGGCACGCTCTACCAGAAGCGCCACGTCGCGCCCGTCGATGTGCGCACCGCGAGCTTCGTGCAACTGCTGGCCGCGCTGCTGGTCTCCTTGCCGTTGGCGCTGGTCGAAACCGAGCCGGTCGATTGGCATCCGGAGATGATCGGCGCGCTCGCCTGGTCGGTGCTCGTGCTGACCCTCGGCGGCGGCTCGATGCTCTTCATGCTGTTGCAACGTGGAGCAGCGACGCGGGTCACGAGCCTGCTCTATCTGGTGCCGCCTTGCACCGCGCTGATGGCCTGGATGCTCTTCGGCGAACTGCTCACGCCGCTGGTGCTGGCGGGGATGGGCATGACTGCGCTCGGCGTCTGGCTCGCGCTTCGATAGCAGCGCTTAGCTCCTTCGCAAGCCGCGGAAATGCTCGCAAACACGCCCCGCGCCCCGGGGAGTGAAGCATTTCTTTGCGCATAGAATCCCCTCCCTCCCTTGACACTGCCAGGGGGCACGGCTGTAATCGTTTGCGCTGCTCGGCAAGGCTTGACGCAGCCAGATCACCATCCAAATTCCTTTTTTATCGAGTCACCTTTTGAGGGGGTACCTGCGTGAACAAGTCTGAATTGATCGACCACATCGCCAAGTCGGCCGACATTTCCAAGGCGGCAGCCGGGCGTGCGCTCGAGGCGGTGATCGGTGGGGTCAAGTCCACGTTGAAAAAGAGCGGCAGCGTGTCGCTGGTGGGCTTCGGGACCTTCAGCGTTTCCAAGCGTGCGGCGCGTGCCGGCCGCAACCCGCGCACCGGCGCGTCGATCAAGATCAAGGCGGCCAAGGTGCCGAAGTTCCGCGCCGGCAAGGCCCTCAAGGACGCTGTCAACTGAGAGACGAACACGCAGGTGTCGTTCGCGCAATGGATGCTCGGGTGCTTAGCTCAGTTGGTAGAGCGGCGCCCTTACAAGGCGTAGGTCGGGGGTTCGAGCCCCTCAGCACCCACCACCGAGATCCCCGGCCTTGGCGCCTCCGCTAGAATCCGACGACACTGCAACACACACGAAGGCGAACTGAGGTTCGCCTTTGTCGCATCTGGAGGCGGCTCGCGCTTCCGACGAGGTCATCGATGTTCGAATTTGTTCGCAAGCACACCCGCATCCTGCAGTTCGTTCTGGTGTTGCTGATCTTCCCTTCCTTCGTCTTCTTCGGCATCCAGGGCTACAGCCGCTTCACCGACGGCTCGCGCTCGCCGGCGGCGAAGGTCGACGGCCACGAGATCACGCAGACCGAATGGGACAACGCCTATCGCCAGCAAGTCGACCGGGTGCGCGCGCAGATGCCGAACGTCGACCCGTCGCTGCTCGACACGCCGGAGATGAAGCGCAGCGTGCTCGAGGGCCTGCTGCGGGAGCGCGTGATGCAGACCGCGGCCGACAAGCTGCACCTCGCGATCTCGGACCAGCAGCTGGTCCGGCTGATGAGCCAGGACCCGAGCCTCGCTTCGGTGCGCAAGCCCGATGGCACGATCGACCGCTCCGCCTACCTGCAATTGCTGGCGGCGAACGGCTTGACGCCGCAGGCCTTCGAGGCCCACTACTCGATCGCGCAGGTGCTGGGCGGCATCAGCGGCAGCACGATCGCGCCGCTGAGCGCGACCGGCGAGGCGCTCGATGCGATGTTCCAGCAGCGCGAAGTGCAGCTGCAGCGCTTCGACACCAAGGACTACCTGTCGAAGGTGAATCCCACCGACGCCGAGCTGCAGGCCTACTACAAGGATCCGAAGAACTCGGCGCTGTTCCAGGCGCCCGAGCAGGCCGGCATCGACTACGTGGTGCTCGACCTCGATGCGATCAGCAAGGGCATCACGATTCCCGAAGAGGAGTTGAAGGCCTACTACACGGCGAATGCGGAGACGCGCTTCTCGACCCCGGCCGAGCGTCGCGCGAGCCACATCCTGATCAAGGCCGACAAGTCGGCATCGCCCGAAGTCAAGGCCAAGGCGAAGGCGAAGGCCGAGGCGCTGCTCGCCGAGGTCAAGAAGAACCCGGGCAGCTTCGCCGAACTGGCGAAGAAGAACTCGGACGATCCCGGTTCGGCCGAGAAGGGCGGCGACCTCGACTTCTTCGGCCGCGGCGCGATGGTCAAGCCCTTCGAGGATGCCGCCTTCTCGCTCAAGCCCGGCGAGATCAGCGGCATCATCGAGAGCGACTTCGGCTATCACATCATCAAGGTCACCGATGCGCGCGGCGGCGACAAGAAGAGCTACGAAGCGGTGCGCAGCCAGATCGAAGCGGACGCGAAGAAGCAGGAAGCGCAGAAGCGCTATGCCGATGCGGCGGTGCAGTTCTCCAACCTCGTCGAAGACCAGTCCGACAGCCTGAAGCCGGTCGCCGACAAGCTCAAGCTCGATATCCGCACCGCCACCGTGCAGCGCCAGCCGGCGCCCGGTGCCACCGGTCCGCTCGCCAATCCCAAGCTGCTGGCCGCGGTCTTCGGCACCGACAGCCTGCGCGACAAGCGCAACACGCAGGCCATCGAAACCGCATCGAACCAGATGGTCTCGGCCCACGTCACGCAGTTCTCGCCGGCGCACGTCAAGCCGTTCAGCGAGGTGGCGGCGCAGGTGCGCGAAGCGGTCGTCAAGGCGGCTGCCGCGGAGCTGGCGCGCAAGGACGGCCAGACCAAGCTGGCCGCAGGCCAGAAGGATGCGGCAACGACCCTGAGCGGTGCGACGGCGACCGTCTCGCGCGCGCAGCCGGGCGAGGTGCCGCAGACGGTGCTGGACGCGGTGCTCAAGGCGAATGCCGACAAGCTGCCGGCCTGGGTGGGCGTCGACCTCGGCAGCGACGGCTACCAGGTGGCGCGCATCGTCAAGGTGCTGGGGCGCGACCCGATCGCCGCCGATCCGAAGAAGGCGCAGGCCCAGTACGGGCAGGCCTGGGCGAACGCCGAGACGCAGGGCTACTACGCGGCCTTGAAGGCCCGCTACAAGGCCACGATCCTCGCCAAGCCTTCGGCGCTGTCGGCATCGGCCGCGGAAAGCACTTCGCAATAGTCCGGCAGCGAGCGAGCGGCGCCCGTCCGCTATACTCACTGGCTCTGCGGTGGCTGTAGCTCAGTTGGTAGAGTCCAGGATTGTGATTCCTGTCGTCGTGGGTTCGAGTCCCATCAGCCACCCCAAGATTTTCGAGATCGACGCGCACCGAGGTGCGCGTTTTCCTTTTCCGGCGCCGGATTGCTCAATGGATGCGCCAGGTATAGGTGATCGACCCGAAGGATTGCCGGTTGCCGCTCGACTCGACCAGAGGACTCGCGCTCTGCAAAGAAAAGCTCAGCGATGAGTTGCCCCACCCATAGGCGATGCCGGCCAGGCCGATGAACTGCGACTTGCGCAGTTGCGCCTTGTTCGCCGGACCCGCTTCGTCGCCGATGCCGAAGTGGCTGAAGAATCGATCGCCCGATACGCCGGTGTAGGCGAACCAGCCGCGGCCGATCACGAACGGATCGCCGGTCCGCCCGGTGATCCGCGCCACGGTGCCGAAGCTGTCCGCCAGGCCTTCGCCGTAGCGCAACAGCACGCTGCCGCCGGCTGAAGTCTGCAGGTTCCCGAGGGTGCCGCCGAGCAGCACGATCGCATCGGCGCTCGCCCCTGCCGAAGTTGCCGTGCTGCCGCCCCAGCGCCAGGCGCGGTAGCGTTCGATGCCGATCAGCAGCTTGCCGGAGACCTGCTTGTCCCAGCCTTGCGGCTCCTCGGAGCCGATCAGGCGGTGAGCGAAGCGCTGCGTCCGCGCCGCGCCCGAGGCCGGGCCGATCACGCCGAGATCGAGCGACAGCATGTCGGCGACGTCGTTCTGCACCTGCACGTGGGTCGAACGCAGGCTCAATGCACCGAGGTAGGGCGCGTCGCCGGGATCTGGATCGGTGCGCGAGATGTCGCGCGGCGTCACGATGATCTGGCTCAGCGACGTGGCAGCCAGCGTCGAGCGCGGCATGCCGAGCCAGCCGACGAGCGGCGAGAGCAGCCAGGGCGGTGCCACGCCATCCTCGCCGGGCGAGGTGGCGCGCATTCTCGAGATGAAGAGGCCGCTGCTGTAGCCGCCGCCGTCATGCCCGAAGAAGAAGTCGTCTTGGAAGGCTGTCGAAATCAGAACCTGTTCGGCCGCTGCCGGTGTCGGTATCAGGAAGCCCGCCAGGACGGCGGCCAGGATGGTGCGGGAGAGGAGGACTGTCCGTTGTCTCGACGTCATGTTGTCTGCAAATGAACGAATCGGGGAGCTTCGCAACCATCATGCCCCGGGCGATGGCGGTTCGCGGCGCGCCGCGGCCGCGAAGGCTGGAATGTCCGCGCGAAGCTCGTTATGCTCGAAGCTGCGCAAGCGGTGGCGTTGGGCCCGCGATGCGTCGCTGCGTTGCAGCGTGGCCAAGCACACTTTGCACTCTCCAGAGAGCGACGGTCATCATCGACGCGTTCCCGTCTGCGCCGCCGAATCCGGCGATCGCGCCTCCGCCGGATTCGAGCTTCACGCTCGATGCGGCGTTGCTGCAGCAACGCAGGGCGGCCAGCGCGCGGCGCATCCACGCGGCGCAGATTCCGCTGATCCGCCTGGTCGGTTTCATCGTGCTGTGCGTGATGACGGCGCTCGACGATCTGCGCACCAGCGCGGTATTTCCGAACGCCGAGCTGCTGCGCCTTTGGACTTTCAACATCGGCTACGGCATCGCCAGCTGGGTCGTGCTCTGGTTCGGCTACGCGCGCACCGGCCGCCTGGATCTGAGCCTGTTCTTCCTGCACCTGGACGGCTTCGTCTGGCTGCTGACCTTGCATCACCTCGAGCAGACGCATCTGTTCTTCGCCTACCTGCTGTTGGTGCGAGTCGGCGATCAGGTCGGCTTCGGCTTTCGCCGCGCGTTCTACTTCAACCACGTGATCGTTGCGACCTACCTGCTCTACACCGCGGCGCTGACGATCGAATACGGGGCCGCGTCGCACTGGCAGGAGCGGCTCGCGATCGCCGGCATGATGTACATGGTCGGGACCTACATCGCATTCACCGGCTTCGTCACCGAGCGCCTGCGCAACCGCACGCGCTCGGCGGTGCGCACGGCGCGCCAGCTGGTCGAGGAGCTGGAGCAGAAGACGCGCGAACTCGAGGCCCAGGCGGATGATCTGCGCAAGGCGCGGCAGCGCGCCGAGCAGGCGAACGTGGCCAAATCGCAGTTCCTCGCGATGATGAGCCACGAGATCCGCACGCCGATGAACGGCATGCTCGGCGCGACCGAGCTGCTGCTCGATACACCGCTCACCGCGCAGCAGCGCAAGTTCGCCGATACCGCACACCGCTCGGGCAATGCGCTGCTGTCGATCCTCGACGACGTGCTGGACCTGGCGCGCATCGAGTCCGGCAAGTTCTCGGTGCAGTCCACCGCCTTCGACCTGCGCGCGGTCATCGGCGAGGTGATCGACCTGATGGACGCGGGCGCGCGCAACAAGGGGCTGGAGCTGCGCTGCGAGATGCCGCCCGAGCTGCCCGCGGCGCTGATCGGCGATCCGGTGCGCTTGCGCCAGGTGCTGATCAACCTGGTCGGCAACGCGATCAAGTTCACCGAGCACGGCTCGGTGCTGCTCGCGCTGGGCTTGCAAGAGCTGCCGCCGGATGCGGTGCAGCTGCGCGTGGAAGTGCGCGACACCGGCATCGGCATCGCGCCGGATCAACTGTCCCACATCTTCGATCCGTTCACGCAGGCCGATGCCTCGACGACGCGCTTCTACGGCGGCAGCGGCCTGGGCCTCTCGATCGTCAAGGAACTGACGCGGCTGATGGGCGGCGAGGTTGGCGTTTCCAGCGAACGGGGGCGGGGCTCGACGTTCTGGTTCCAGCTGAGCCTGACCCGCTCGTCGCGGCCGCACCCGGTGGCGGCGCCTTCGGCCGCCCGAAACACCGTGGTCGGGCATGTGCTGCTGGCCGAGGACAACCTGGTGAACCAGATCGTGCTGCAGGAAATGCTGACCCGGCTCGACTGCACCGTCGATGTGGTGCCTGACGGGGCCGCCGCGGTCGATGCCGCGTTCGCCACGCGCTATGACCTGATCTTCATGGACTGCCACATGCCCGGCACCGACGGCTACGAGGCGACACGCCTGATCCGCGCGAAGGAGAGCCGGCTCGAAGGCGAGAGGGCCGGGCGGCGCACCCCGATCGTTGCGCTGACGGCGGCCGCCCTGACGGAAGACCGCGAGGCCTGCTTCGCCTCCGGCATGGACGACTTCCTGGCCAAGCCGGCCAGCATCACGCAGCTTAGCGAGGCGATCGTGCGCTGGATCGGCACGCCGGCGGCGCAGGACCGCGCCGGGCCGCCCCCAGCGATCGAGCTCCCGCTTGGCGGGACCGCGCGCAGCGCGTAGGGTGCCTTCGGCGCGCGCCCGCAATCAGCGGCGCGGGGCTCAGGGCACGGCCAGCGCCTGCAGGCCGACCAGCGCCGCGTGCTGCAGCAGCATGATGGTCTTGCCGTCTTCGATCGCGCCGGAGCGGATCATCGCCAGCGCGTCGGCCAGCGGCATTTCGACGACTTCGATGTCCTCGCCCTCGTTGGCGTCGCCGCCGCCCGCCGCGATGCGATCCGCGGCCTCGTACTCGGCGGCGAAGAAATGCAGCTTCTCGGTCACCGAACCCGGGCTCATGTAGGCCTCGAACAGCTTGCGCGGCGCGCGGATGCGAAAGCCCGTCTCCTCCTCGGTTTCGCGGCGGATGCAGGCCTCGGGCCCGTCGCCGTCGAAGAGGCCGGCGCAGGCCTCGATCAGCATGCCGTCGGCGCAGCCGTTGACATAGGCCGGAAAGCGGAACTGGCGCGTCAGCACGACGCTGCCGCGGCCGGCGTTGAAGAGCAGCAAGGTGGCGCCGTTGCCGCGGTCGTAGGTCTCGCGGCTCTGACGCTGCCACCGGCCGTCGCGCCGCAGGTATTCGAAGCGGGTCTTCTTCAGGACGAACCAGTCGTCGGACAGCAGCTGCACATCGAGGATGCGCACGCGGGGCGACGCGCCGGGCAGGGGCAGCTCGGCTTGGATCGTATCGGGCAGGTTCATGGTATTTCGTGCAAAGTCATGCAAGGACGGCTCATCCTATCGCAAGCCGGCGACCGCGGGCAAGGGGAATGTCGATGTTCGTGCAGCTTCGTGCAGAATCGAACACTCGCCCTTCCGACACACGCACGGTGCTGACGACCCAACGCAAACAGTTCATCCTCGCCCGCCTGGCGCGCGACGGCCAGGTGGTCGCGAAGGCCTTGAGCCAGGAGCTCGAAACCTCGGAGGACACGATCCGCCGCGATCTGCGCGAGCTGGCGCAGCAGGGCCGGCTGCAGCGCGTACATGGCGGCGCGCTGCCCTCGTCAGCGGCGATCGGTGCGCTGGCGCTGCGCCGGGCGGTGGCGCCGGACGACAAGCTCGCGATCGGCCGCGCCGGCGCCGCGCTGGTGCAGCCCGGGCAGGTGGTGATCCTCGACGGCGGCACCACCACCGTGCAGCTCGCGCGCCACCTGCCGCACGATCTGCATGCCACCGTGGTGACGCACAGCCCGGGCATCGCGGTCGAGCTGGGCGAGCATCCGAACATCGAGCTGATCCTGCTCGGCGGCCGGGTCTTCAAGCACTCGATGGTCAGCATGGGCGCGGCGACGCTCCAGGCGGCCGGCCAGATCCGCGCCGACCTGTATTTCATGGGTGTCACCGGCCTGCACCCCGAGGCCGGCGCCAGCACCGGCGACTACGAAGAAGCCGAGATGAAACGCGCGCTGCACGCGCGTGCCGCCGAGACGGTGGTGATGGCCTCTTCCGAAAAGCTCGGCGCCGCGTCGCCCTTCGTGATCGTGCCGGCGAAGGCGATCGCGACCTTGATCGTGCCCGCCGTCACGCCGCGAAAATCCCTGCGCGCCTATGCGGCGCTCGGCATCGCCATCGTTGCCGCGAACTGACCGACTGCCCATGGACATCATCTACAGCGACCATCACCGAGCCCACCAGGGGCTGTTCGAGTTCTACCGCGGCGAGCTCGTGCCCTGTTTCGAAAAACCCGAACGCGCCGACTTCGTGCTCGAGGCGGTGCGGCGCCGCGGCATCGGCCCGGTGATCGAGCCCGAGTCGTTCCCGCTGGAGACGATCGAGCGGGTGCACACGCCGCGCTACCTGCGCTTCCTCGAGCGTGCCTGGGCCGCCTGGAGCGCGCTCGGCCAGACACGCGACGCCTTGCCCGCGGTCTGGCCGATCCGCGGCTTCCGCGATGACGTCGAGCCCGAGAACTTCATCGCCCAGCTGGGCCTGTACTCGTTCGACAGCGGCACGCCGCTGACGGCGGGCACCTGGTCGGCCGCGCGGCTCGGCGCCGATATCGCGCTGACGGCACAGCGCCGCATCAGCGCCGGCGCGCCTGCAGCATTCGCGCTGAGCCGGCCGCCGGGGCACCACGCCGGCGCGGATTTCCTCGGCGGCTATTGCTTCATCAACAACGCTGCGGTGGCCGCCCAGGGCTTCCTCGAATCCGGCGCGCGGCGGGTGGCGATCCTCGATGTCGACTATCACCACGGCAACGGCACGCAAGCCATCTTCTATGAGCGCACCGACGTGCTGTTCCAGTCGATCCACGGCGACCCGAAAACCGAGTACCCGTTCTACCTCGGCCATGCCGACGAGACCGGCCGCGGCGCTGGGCAGGGTTTCAACCGCAACTATCCGCTGCCCGCCGGCAGCAGCAACGCGGCGTGGTTCGAGGCGCTCGCCGCCGCCTGCCGGCGCATGCGCGAGTTCGATCCCGACGCGGTGATCATCTCGCTCGGCGTGGATACCTACGTCGGCGATCCGATCTCGAGCTTCCGGCTCGATGCGCCGGAATACCTGCGTCTCGGAGCCGAACTGGCAGCGCTGGAGCGCCCGACCTTGTTCGTGCTCGAAGGCGGCTACGCGGTGGCGCAGATCGGCGAGAACGTGGCCCAGGTGCTGAGCGGATTCGACGCTGCCGCGGCGCGCCGCTGATTCAGGGCTTTTGCGACAGCTGGCGGATGCGCACGCGGCAGGCGATGCCGTGCGGCGCGACCTCCGTCCACTCGACCACGCCGCCCAGCTGCTTCACCCGCTTGCGCACGCCGCCCAGCCCCAGGCCGTGCGCCCAGGCGCGCGGGTTACGGCCCGAGCCGTTGTCGCTGATGATCAGGTCGACCTGATCGCGTTCGAGCGTGAAGGAGATGCTGACGCGCGTCGCGCTGGCATGCGCGATGACGTTGCTCACCAGCTCGCGCAGCACACGCGTCAGCGCCGACCATTGCACCACGCTGAGCATCAGGTCGTCGTCCATGCTCATGCTCCAGGCGAGCTCGATGTGGACCACCGCGAGGCGCTGCGTCAGGTCCGCCTTCCACTCGGCTGCGGCGTGCGAGAGCCGATGGTTCGATGCCGCCAGCCCGCGCGTCAGCGTCTTCAGGTCCTGCAGCGTATGGCGCACGTAGTCTTCCATCTCCGGCGTCTGCGCCTTGTACATCAGCGTCAGCAGGCGCGCGCCGATGTCGTCGTGCAGGTCCTGCGCGAGGCGGGTGCGCTCCTCGCTGCGGCCTTGTTCGACCGCCTTGTCGAAGGCGATCGCGCGCCGCAGCTGCTCGATCACGCGGTTCGTCAAACGGGCGTCCTCGACGGTGAAGAGCCGCCGGCCGCGGTGCGCGTAGCGGATCACGATCGAGCGCGGCTGCGCCTCGACTTCCGAGACGCCGAGGTCAGGCACCGGCACGAGCAGGGTCGAGCCGTTGGCCATCACGCGGGCGCGCGAGCTGTGACGGTCGAGCGTCAGCACTTCGAGCGGCTCGAACAGTTCGCGCAGCAGCTGCGAGAGCTGGTTCGCCGTGGTTTCCGGGTGCGCCTCGACCGCGCGCGCGATGCGGTAGAGCTGCTCGAACATGCGCTCGGTGGTCAGCATGTTGTTGCCCAGCACCTGGTTCAGCAGCCACTGGCGCGCGCCGGCATAGACGCCGAGCGAGAGAAAGAGAGACAAGGTCAGCGAAGCGAACTGTCCGAGCGAGAAGACCGCGACGAACAGCAGGTCGAGCGAGGTCGCGACGGTGCTGATGCCTGCAAGCAGCGAGAACTCGCGCATCAGCTGCTGCGAACGCGACAGGAACGGCACCAGCAGCAGCAGCGAGGCGAAGAACACGTACCAGACGATCGCGCCGACGCTCGCCACCGTGTGCTGCAGCCCGGGCTGCCGGTCCGCCGCGGTGATCGCCAAGGTCAGCAGCGCCATCGTGCTCAGCGCGACCACGATGAAGCGCCGCAGCAGCACCGCGAAGGGATGCGGCTCGATGCGATGCGACCAGGTCAGCAGGCCGATCGCCAGCGCGCCGCAGGCGAGGATCGCGCTCTGCGTCCACCACCAGGCGTAGGGCAGCACGCCGGTGACCGAGGTGCCGAGCAGCAGCGCGGCCGCCACCCAGGCCACCAGCGCGATGCCGCGGCTGCCGGGCAGCGGCGTCGGGTGCAGGGTCAGCGCGTGAGCCACCGCCGCGGCGGTCAGCAGGTCGAACGCGGTGCGGGCGTGCAGGTCCCAGGCGGCGAAGTATTGCGGCAGCGCTAGATCTCCCACCGATTCAACGCCGATGAAGAGCAGGTTGCCGGCCTGGCACAGCGCCATCACCGCATAGAGGATGTTGCGCGGCGTCGGCCGCGCGAGCAGCACCACCATCGCGATCAGGTACAGCACCAGCCCCATCGCGCAAAGCAGCCAGAACATCGCGCCCAGGTTGACGTAGCCGCGGGCATGCGGCGCCACGTCGGTGGCTTCGCCGTCGGCGAAGACGAAGCGCAGCGACGGCTGTTTCATCGCCATGGCGAGGCGCTCCTGCGCGCGGATGTGGCGCTCGCGTTCGGCATCGCCGACGATCCAGCGGCCCGAGCGCTGCAGCACCAGCGCATCGATCGGCGCGATCGCCTGGTTGCCGCCGATGATGCCGAGCAGCACCTTGCCCTGCAGCCGCTTCAGCGCCGGCTCGTCGCTGCGCATCAGCTCGACCAGCGACTGCGCGTTGCTGCGCCATGCGGCATCGATGTGCGGTGCTTCCGCGAGCGCACGCGCCAGCGCGAACACGCCGATGCAGCCCAGCAGCGCCGCCAGCACCAGCATGCGCAGGCGCCAGCCGATCCAGCGCGCCGTCGGCAGCGGGCCGGAGCCGTCGAAATCGAGCAACTGCGTATCGAAGCTCGACTCGCCGCCGGACAGCGTCGCCGGGCCGGTGCCGAGGAACTGAGACGGCGGGAAACTGCTCAGCGGCGGGTGGACCGGCGGCGGCATGGTCAGCGGCCGGTTCGCGCCGCGAGGCCAGGGCGCCGGGCCGCCGCGCGAAGCGTCAGACCAGCCCTTGCTTGCTCGCCAGCACCGCCGCTTCGGCGCGGCTGGAGACGTTCAGCTTCTTGTAGATCGACTTGATGTGGTCGTTCACCGTGAACCATTTGATGCCCATCAGATTCGCGATTTCCTTGATCGTGAATCCCTTGCTGAGATAGGTCAACACCTCGCTCTCCCGCGGCGTCAGGCGCTCGTGGTCGAGCGGCGCGCTGCGGTCCATCGGTGCCGGCCGGCTCGACTGGAAGGCCGAGATCGGCGCGAAATCGGTGTTCACCTCGTCGCCGCCCGGGCTGCGGCGGAAGTGCGTCAGCAAACGCCGCGCGATCGCCGGCGAGAGCGGCGGCTGGCCGCGCACGATCTTCTGCAGCTCCTCGACCAGCACCTCGAAACGGTCTTCCTTCAGCAGGTAGCCGTCGGCGCCGCACTGCAGCGCCGGGAAGAGGTGATCGTCGTCGGAATAGAGCGTGGTGACGATCTTCGTCGCCGGATAGCGCGCCAGCTCGCTCAGCAGCTCCATGCCGTTGCCGTCCGGCAGCTCGAGATCGACCATGAAGAGCTTGAACGCATCCGCCGGGGCGCCAGTCGTCGGATGGCTGGTGTGCTGGATGTGGCGGCGGGCGGTATCCAGGTCCCCTGCCTCCGTGATGACGATGGTGTCGCTGAAGCTTTCGCGCACCACGCGGCATAAAAAGCTGCGTGCAACTGGATTGTCTTCGACAATCAAAACCTTGATGGCCATTCCCGGCACCCCCGACTCGTGTTCTCTACTTACCAGGGGTCAAGCGTACCCGTTTTGTGAGCGGCGTCGCTTCTCAGTCGTTCACCATCACGATCTTCCCGCGTACTTGGCGGCTGCCCATGCGGGCGTAGGCCTCCTGCAAAGCGCTCATCGGCAGGCGCGCGTCGATCACCGGCTTGACCTTGCCCTGCGCGTACCAGGCCGCAAGCTCGGCCAGCGCCGCGGCGTTCGCCATGGGCTCGCGGCGCACGAAATCGCCCCAGAAGACACCGACGATCGAGGCGCCTTTCAACAATGCGAGATTCCAGGGCAGGGCGGGGATCGCGCCGCCGGCAAAGCCGATCACGAGGTAGCGCCCGCGCCAGGCGATCGAGCGGAAGGCCGGCTCCGCCAGATCGCCGCCGACCGGGTCGTAGACCACGTCGGCGCCCTTGCCGTCGGTCAGCGCCTTCAGCGATTCGCGCAGGTTCTCGCTGCCGTAGTTCAGCGTGGCGTCGGCGCCGAGTTCTTTCAGCAGCGCGCATTTCTCGGCGGTCGACGCGGCGGCGATGACCTTCGCGCCGGCCGCCCTGGCGATCTGCACCGCGGCGGTGCCGACGCCGCCTGCAGCCCCCAGCACCAGCACGGTCTCGCCGGCCTTCAGCGCGGCCCGGTCGATCAGCGCGTGGTGCGAGGTGCCATAGGTGAACGCAAAGGCCGCGGCATCCTCCAGCGCGAAGCCCGGCGGCAGCGGCAGCACCTGGCCCGCATTCACGCAGGCATGCGTGCCGAAACCACCGACGCCGCCGATCGCCGCGACGGGGTCGCCGAGCTTCAGGTGCGTCACGCCATCGCCCACCGCGTCGACGATGCCGGCGTATTCCGAGCCCGGCACGAACGGCAGCGGCGGTTTCATCTGGTACTTGTTCTGCACGATCAGGATGTCAGGGAAATTCAGGCTCGCGGCGCGCACCGCGATGCGCACCTCGCCCGGTTTCGGCTCGGGCGTCGGCATCTCCTTCCAGGTCAGGGCTTCCACGCCGATCGGGTTCTCGCACAGCCAGGCTTGCATCGTGTCGTCTCCGGTTGATGGGGTGATTCGCGGCCGATCATAGGAGAGCGTGCGCCGCTGTCTGCGTCTCCGAAGTGACGTAGCCAGGGACTTCGAAATGCCCCGGTAACGACTCAATACAATCGCCGCCATGCGCATCCTCATCGCCAATGACGACGGTTACCTGGCCCCCGGTCTGCAGGCGCTGGTCGATGCCTGCCAGGGGCTGGGCGAGCTCGACATCGTCGCCCCGGAACAGAACGCGAGCGGCACCTCCAATTCACTGACCCTGCACCGGCCGCTATCGGTCTACCGCGCGGCGAACGGCTTTCGCTACATCAACGGCACGCCGTCAGACTGCATCCATCTGGCGCTCACCGGCGTGCTCGATCACAAGCCCGATCTGGTCGTCTCCGGCATCAACAACGGCGCCAACATGGGCGACGACACGCTTTATTCCGGCACCGTGGCCGCGGCGATGGAAGGCTTCCTGTTCGGCATTCCGTCGATCGCGTTTTCGCAGGTCCAGCGCGGCTGGGCGCATCTCGATGCCGCCGGCCGCGTTGCACGTGCGGTGATCGAGGACGTGCTGCGGCGGCCGCCGGCGAGCGGCGCCTGGCTGCTCAACGTGAACATCCCGAATGTGGCGGATGCCGACACGCTGCCGCGCGACGTGACGCGCCTCGGCAAGCGCCACGCCAGCGAACCGGTGATCCGCCAGAGCAATCCGCACGGCGAGCCGATCTACTGGATCGGGCCGGCCGGCGATGCGCGCGAGGCGGGCGAGGGCACCGATTTCTACGCCACGGCGCAGGGCCATGTGTCGATCACCCCGCTGCAGGTCGACCTGACCGACCACGCGGCGCTGTCCCGGTGGAGCGACTGGTCCGCCGGACGCGCGCAGTGACCGACAGCCCGCGTCGACCGACGCCGAAATTCCCATTGCAGCTCGAGCGCGTCGGCCCGGCGCCGCGGCGGCCGGTGGGCGCGCCGGCGCCGGCGGCGGCCAAGCGTGTCGCCGCGCCGGCACCGGCAGCGGGCTTTGCCGGCGTCGGCCTCGACGCGCGCGCGGTGCGTGCCCGCATGGTCGATCGGCTGCGTGCCGGCGGCCTGCGCCAGGAGGCCGTGGCCGCCGCGATGGCCGAGGTGCCGCGGCATCAGTTCGTCGACAGCGGCCTCGCCACGCAGGCCTACGAGGACACCAGCCTGCCGATCGGCCTCGGCCAGACGATCTCGAAGCCCTCGGTCGTCGGCCGCATGCTGGAACTGCTGTTCGAAGGCGCCAACGCACGCGCTTCCGGCTCGCTCGGCCGGGTGATGGAGATCGGCACAGGCTGCGGCTACCAGGCCGCGGTGCTGGCGCGCTTGTCGCGCTACGTCTATACGATCGAGCGCCTGAAGCCGCTGCACGACAAGGCGCGCGAGAACCTCGCCGGGCTGCGCGAGCACCGCATCCGATTGGTCTACGGCGATGGTCGGCTCGGTCATGGTCCGAATGCCCCTTACGACAGCATCATCGCCGCTGCGGGAGGCGATTCGCTGCCCCAGGCCTGGCTCGATCAACTGGCCATCGGCGGGCGCCTCGTGGCGCCAAAAGCCGATGCGCGCACCGGTGCGCAAGTGCTCGTCGCGGTCGATCGTATCCAGGGCGGCTACGCCCATTCGGTCCACGAGGCGGTGTTGTTCGTCCCCCTAAAATCCGGACTCGATTGAAAGCAAGGTATTCGTGAATCCAGTTATGCATGTTTTGCAGAAAAAGCCGTGGCATGCCTTGCGGGTCGCGGCGATGGTCGTGGCGGTGCTGGTGGTGAGTGGCTGTGCGTCGCCGGCATCGCGGCGTGCGGCACCGGTGGAAGATCGCAGTGCGACTTCGGCGGCGGCGACACGTGCCGCGATTCCGGTCGCGGCAGCAGCTTCCGAGCCGGTCAAGCCGCCGCCGCCCGGCATCGAGAACGCCGGCAAGCCCGGTTACTACACCGTGAAGCCGGGCGATACGGTGATCCGCATCGGCCTCGAGAGCGGCCAGAACTGGCGCGACATCGTGCGCTGGAACAACCTCGAGAATCCGAATCTGATCGAAGTCGGCCAGGTCGTGCGTGTGGTGCCGCCGGGCGTCGATCCGACGGTTGCGAGCGCACGGCCGGTGGTACCGGCGAAGGTGGAAACGCGCTCGCTGGACGTCAAGCCGGTGGCGGCGGCTCCAGCCTCCGCGCCGGTGCCGGCTGCACCGACTCCGGCCAGCGCGCCGCCGCCCGCGGTCGTCGCGCCGCCGCCTTCACCTCCGCCGGCGCGCGAAGCGGACGAGGACAGCATGAACTGGATGTGGCCCGCCGCAGGCGCGGTGGTGACGCCCTTCGAAGAAGGCCGCAGCAAGGGCCTGGTGATCGGCGGCAAGGCGGGCGACCCGGTCTACGCGGCCGCGGACGGGCGCGTGGTGTATGCGGGTTCGGGATTGCGTGGATACGGCAATCTGCTCATCGTCAAACATAACGCGACATACTTGACTGCCTACGCACACAATCAGACTCTGCTGGTCAAGGAGGACCAAAACGTGAAGCGCGGGCAGAAGATCGCCGAGATGGGCTCGACCGACGCGGATCGAGTGCAGCTTCATTTCGAGATTCGCAAACAGGGCAAGCCCATCGATCCGGCGCGGCTGCTGCCGCCGCGCTGAGGCGCCCAACCACGGTACACGCTCGAACATGTCCACGAAGCGCAGCAATCCCTCGCTGAACGGCCATGATTCGAAGGAAGTGCAGGCCGGTCCGCACGCTGTTCCAAGTGGCCCCGCGATCGACCCTGACGATGCGGCCCTGTTCGCGGTCGACCCCGGCAGTGCCGCAGCCGCAGAGGGTGAGGACCTGGTCGATATCGGCCTGCGCAGCGTCAAGGACATTCCGGCGGGCGATGGCGAGGTCGGCAACACGCTGCAGACCTATCTGCGCGAGATCCGCAAGGCGCCGCTGCTGACACCCGAAGAAGAGTTCGCCACCGCGACGCGTGCGCGTGCCGGCGACTTCGAGGCGCGGCAGGAGATGATCGAGCGCAATCTGCGCCTCGTCGTCAGCATCGCGAAGAACTACCTCGGCCGCGGCTTGCCGATGACCGATCTGATCGAAGAAGGCAATCTGGGGCTGATGCATGCGATCGGCAAGTTCGAGCCCGACAGGGGCTTTCGCTTCTCGACCTACGCCTCGTGGTGGATCCGGCAGAACATCGAGCGCGCGATCATGCATCAGGCGCGTCTGGTGAGATTGCCGGTCCACGTTGTGCGCGAGCTGAACCATGTGCTGAAAGCGCGGCGCGCACTGGAGGCCGCCGCTACGCCGCTGATCGACGGCGAGAAGCCGGTGCGCGTGGAAGACATCGCGGCGATGCTGCAGCGGCCGGTCAGCGAGGTCAGCGAACTGCTGAAGTTCGCCGAGCTGCCGACCTCGCTCGACGCACCGCTGGAGCGCGGTGCCGGCGAGAACGGCTCGGAATCGATGCTCGATACCGTGGCCGACGACGGCGCCAGCGATCCGATGAGCCTGACCTTGAGCCATGAAGTCGAACATCTGCTCAACCACGGCCTGGAAGACCTCAACGAACGCGAGCGCGAGGTGCTGTCCGGCCGCTACGGCTTGCGCGACCGCGAGCCGGAGACCCTCGAGGTGCTCGCCGAGCGGCTCGGCCTGACGCGCGAGCGCATCCGCCAGATCCAGCAGGAGGCCTTGCTGAAGCTGAAACGCCGCATGATCAAGAACGGCGTCGACCGCGATTCGATCTTCTGAACGGCTGCGCGAGAACGGGCACGGATAATCCGCGCCCATGACAGAGACGACGCTAGCCCGGACCGGACCGGATGAATGGTTGAGCATCGATTCGCTCGACCTCGACGCACAAGGAGTTGCACGCAACCTTGCAGGCAAGGTGGTATTCGTCGAAGGCGCGCTGCCGGGCGAAGAAGTGCAGGTGAAGGTTGGCCGCGGCAAGAAGAGCTGGGAGCAGGCCACGATGGTCGCCCTGCGGCGCGAAAGCTCGCAGCGTGTCACGCCGGCCTGCGCGCATTTCGGCTTGCACGCGGGAGCCTGCGGCGGCTGCAAGATGCAGCACTTGCACACCGGCGCGCAAGTCGCGGTGAAGCAGCGCACGCTCGAGGACAACCTCCAGCACCTCGCCAAGGTGCGCCCCGAGACCCTGCTGCGGCCGATCGAAGGGCCGGCCTGGGGGTACCGCTATCGGGCAAGGCTCTCGGTGCGCTACGTGGCGAAGAAGGGCACGGTGCTGGTGGGCTTTCACGAGCGCAAGTCGAGCTTCGTTGCCGACATGCAGAGCTGCGCGGTGCTGCCGCCAGCCGTCAGTGCGATGCTGATGCCGCTGCGCGCCTTGATCGCCTCGATGGAGGGCCGTGATCGCTTGCCGCAGATCGAGCTGGCGATGGGCGACAGCGTGATCGCGCTGGTGCTGCGCCATCTCGAGCCGTTGAGCGACACCGATTGCGCGCGGCTGCGCGCCTTCGCCGCCGAACACGGCGTGCAATGGTGGCTGCAGCCCAAAGGGCCGGAGACGGTGCGCCTGCTCGATCCGGTGGACGACGAACTGGCCTACACGCTCGGCGAGTTCGGCTTGCGCATGCCGTTCAAGCCGACCGATTTCACCCAGGTCAATCCGCAGGTCAACAGCGTGCTCGTCGGGCGTGCCTTGCGCCTGCTTTCGCCGCAACCGGCAGAACGCGTGATCGACTGGTTTTGCGGCCTCGGCAACTTCACGCTGCCGATCGCGACGAAGGCGGCGGAGGTGCTGGGCATCGAGGGCAGCGAGGTGCTGGTGTCACGCTCGCGAGACAACGCGCGGAAGGCGGGCCTGGCTGCGCGCACGCACTTCGAAGCGCGCAATCTCTTCGAGATCACCGCCGTGCAACTGGCCGCGGATGGCGCCGCGCACAAATGGCTGATCGACCCGCCGCGCGAAGGGGCCTTTGCATTGGCCAAGGCCCTGGTCGAGCTGGTCGCCGATCCGGGCCTGGCGCCGGGCTGGCGGCCGCCGAGCCGCATCGTCTACGTCAGCTGCAATCCGGCCACCTTGGCGCGCGACGCTGGCCTGCTGGTGCACCAGGCGGGCTATCGCTGTATCTCTGCCGGGGTGGTCAACATGTTCCCGCACACGGCGCATGTCGAGTCGATGGCGGTGTTCGAACGCTGAAGCGGCGGGCGCATGAAAAACGGGCTCCGAAGAGCCCGTTGTCGTGGCAAAGGCCGAAGCCTTGTCAGCAGCGTCAGTCGCGGTCGCCGCCGGCGATGCCGAGGATCGCCAGCAGGCTCTGGAACACGTTGTAGAGGTCGAGATAGATCGCCAGCGTCGCGGTGATGTAGTTGGTTTCACCGCCGTCGATTACGCGCTTGATGTCGTAGAGCATGAAGGCCGAGAACAGGCCGATCGCGATCACCGACAGGGTCAGCATGAAAGCCGTCGACTGCAAGAAGATGTTCGCGAGGCCGGCCACCAGCAGCATGATCACGCCCACGAACAGGAACTTGCCCATGCCCGACAGGTCGCGCTTGACGACGGTCGCCAAGGTCGCCATCGACAGGAACACGATCGCCGTGCCGCCGAAGGCCATCATGATCAGCGACGCGCCGTTGCTGAAGCCGAGGATCGCCGACAGCATGCGCGAAAGCATCAGGCCCATGAAGAACGTGAAGGCCAGCAGCATCACGACGCCGGTCGACGAATCCTTGGTCTTTTCGATCGCGAACATCAGCCCGAATGCGCCCACGAGGAACACGATCGCGCTCATGCCCACGCCCATCGAGGCGACGATGCCGGTGCTCACGCCGATCCAGGCGCCGAGCACCGTCGGCACCATCGAGAGCGCCAGGAGCCAGTAGGTATTGCGCAGCACGCGGTTGCGTTGCGCGAGCGCGGACCCTGCACCGGCGAAGCCGGTCATGTTGGTCTGCAAGCTGTCGTTCATGGAACCTCCAAGTGAAAACTGTTACGCGGTATGACCGCGACAGGGTCATTCTAGTTCCCTCGTCCTGCGAAGGAAACCTGGCTGACCCGCTTGGCACGTTTGTTGATGCGTACCGGCCAGGCTTCGATACGACTCGAGGCATACAGTTGCGTCGTCATCGATCAATTTCAATCGGAGAAACCCACGTGGCACTGAAGACAAAAGCGGTTCTGGGCCTGGAGGACGTCAAGCGCATGGCCGCAGCGGCCGAGGCCGAAGCGCTGAAGAACCAATGGGCGGTGAGCATCTCGATCGTCGATGACGGCGGGCATCTGCTATGGCAGCAGCGCCTGGACGGTGCTGCGCCGGTGTCCGCCTACATCGCGCCGGCCAAGGCGCGTACCGCGGCGCTCGGCCGGCGCGAGAGCAAGGGTTACGAGGACATGATCAACCAGGGCCGCATGTCGTTCCTGAGCGCGCCGGCGCTCGAAGGCATGCTGGAGGGCGGTGTGCCGATCGTCGTCGATGGCTATTGCATCGGTGCCGTCGGTGTCAGCGGAGTGAAGTCGACGGAAGACGTTCAGATCGCCAAGGCCGGCATCGCGGCGCTGGGCTGAGGGTCTTTGGCGTCAACGGCCGGCCGGATCAGCGGACCCCGGCGGCCTGGGCTAGCGATTCGCTGAAGTCGCTGCGTGTGATCGCCGCGATCGGGGTCGCCGCGCTGCACTGCGCGACGATGTCGCAGGCGCAATCGGTGCAGCGCCCGCACTGCGTGCCGACGCCGAGTTCGAACTGGATCTCGTCGAAGCTCATGCCTTGATGGGCCGCACGCGCGATATCGCGGTCTGATACTCGGCGGCACACACAAACGATCATGGCTCTGTCTGCTGGAAGACGATGAGCCACCATTGTCAAATAAGAACAATTCGCAGTCAAGGCCTTCCGTGCCGATTTCGTGCCGACATTGGCACGCTCGGGGCCATCCAAAGCGCCGATCAGTCGGTGCCGGGCTCCAGCTGCGACTGCAGGTAGTTCTGAAGGCCGACCTTGCCGACGATGTCGATCTGCGTCTCCAGGTAGTCGATGTGCTCCTCGGTGTCGTCGAGGATGTGCTGGAACAGCTCGCGCGAAACGTAATCCCGCACCGATTCGCAATGGGCGATCGCCTCTTTCAGCGTGGCCTGCGAGGCCTGCTCGAGCTTCAGGTCGCAGGAGAGGATCTCCGGCACGTCTTCGCCGATCATCAGCTTGTGCAGGTCCTGCAGGTTGGGCAGGCCGTCGAGCGTGAAGGTCCGCTCCATCAGCATGTCGGCGTGTTTCATTTCGCCGATGGATTCTTCGTATTCCTTCTTCCCGAGCTTGACGAAACCCCAGTGCTTGAGCATCCGGTAGTGCAGGAAATACTGGTTGATCGCCGTCAGCTCGTTCTTCAATTGCGCGTTCAGGAAATCCAGAACTTTTGCGTCGCCTTGCATGGCGTTCCTCCAAGGTGTAAGCGCGCATTCTGTGCAGATCCCCCTGCCGGCTCAAGGGAAGGCCCCGTCCTGTCGCGCTGGATGCGAACCAACCCCAGTTGCAGTCAGCGGCGCAACAGCAGCAGACAGCCGGCGATGATCAGCACAGCCGAGGCGCCGGTCGTCGCGGACGGAACCTCGCCGAGCACGACGTAGCCAAGTGCCGTGGCCCAGACGAAGCTGGTGTATTCGAGCGGTGCGATGCGGCTGGCTTCGAGCTTCGTGAAGGCATAGGTCAGCGCGAGCAGGCCGACCGTGGCCAGCACACCGACGAGGCCGATCGGCAGCAGGTCGGGCAGGTGCAGCGGCCGCCAGGTGGCCATCGCCGGCACAGAGAGCAGCAGCAGCGGCAACACGTTCTGCACCAGCAGAATGGTCCATAAGGAATCGCGCTGCGCCTGGTGGCGTGCGAGCAACATCACCGCGGCGAACGCCATCGCCGACAGTGCGGCGCTCGCCATGCCCAGCAGGCGGCCGGCGCCGCCGCCGCGCAGGCTGGCGAGCAGCTCCGGCACCATCGACACCGAAACGCCGCCCAGGCCGAAGCTCAGCGCCAGCCAGATCCAGGGCGAGGGCTTTTCTCGCAGCAGCGGGATCGCGAGGATCGAGACGAAGATCGGCGCGAGATAGGAAATGGCCACGGTCTGGGCCAGCGGCAGGGCGGTCAGCGCGTAGAAGTAGCTGACCAGCGAGAGCAGCAGGAAGCCGCTGCGCGCGATGTGAAGCCGCCAGGCGCGGCCGCTCGGCAATGCGGTGCGAAAGCGCAGCCACAGCGCGACGGCGAAGACGCTGCCGCTGCCGAAACGGAAGAAGCTCAGCTGCAAGGCGTCATAGCGCTCGGAGATCAGCTTGATGGCGGTATCCATGCTGACGAAGCACGCGGCGGCGAGCGCGCCGGCGAGCAGCGGCAGCGCCGCACTGCGCGGCCGTGCCGGTGCGGGCAGTGGAATTTCCGGCGAAGCGACGCCGGGAGCAAGAGGCAGACTCATCGAACGAGTCTAACGAGCAGGCCTTGGCGCAAAGTCTTGCGCCGGGTCGCCGGAGCCCCTCGGATATACTCCTCAGGTTTACCCGCCCCCCACACGCCCCAAGCGAAACTCCCCACGTTTCCCCCGCCGGACACTGCTCGAGGAGCGGCGCTGGGCGCGACAAAAGACCGGAGTTTCTCCCCCGTGCTGCCGCCCCTGTTGCCCTCCCGGCCCCTTGCCCTGCTGGCCCTCGCGGACGGGTCTGTCTTCCACGGTTTCTCGATCGGCTCCGCCGGCCATACGGTCGGCGAAGTGGTGTTCAACACCGCGATGACCGGCTACCAGGAAATCCTGACCGACCCGAGCTATTGCCGCCAGATCGTGACGCTGACGTATCCGCACATCGGCAATTACGGGATCAACGAAGAAGACGTCGAAGCGGGCAAGGTGCATGCCGCCGGCCTGATCGTCAAGGACTTGCCGGTCCTCGATTCCAACTTCCGCAAGACCGCGACGCTTGCCGACTACCTTCAGCGCGAAGGCACGGTGGCGATCGCCGGCATCGACACCCGCCGCCTGACCCGTCTGCTGCGCAGCAAGGGTGCGCAGAACGGCTGCATCGTCGCCTTCCCCGAAGGCGTGCGCATCGGGCCGGCGCAGGCCGACGAAGCGGTGGCGGTGGCCCAGGCCGCGCCGAGCATGGCGGGCCTCGATCTGGCGAAGGTGGTTTCGGTGAACGAGGCCTACGACTGGAGCGAAACCGAATGGCAGCTCGGCGCCGGGTACGGCGCCCGGTCGACGCCGCGCTTTCGCGTGGTGGCCTATGACTACGGCGTCAAGCGCAACATCCTGCGCATGCTGGCGAGCCGCGGCTGCGCGGTGACGGTGGTCCCGGCGCAGACACCTGCCGCCGAGGTCCTGAAGCTGAAGCCCGACGGGATCTTCCTCAGCAACGGCCCGGGCGACCCGGAGCCTTGCGACTACGCGATCGAGGCCACCCGCAGCCTGATCGAGACCGGCATCCCGACCTTCGGCATCTGCCTGGGCCACCAGATCCTCGCGCTCGCCTCGGGTGCGAAGACCTTCAAGATGAAGTTCGGCCACCACGGCGCGAACCATCCGGTGAAGGATCTGGACAGCGGACGCGTCAGCATCACCAGCCAGAACCACGGCTTCGCGGTCGACGAATCGACGCTGCCCGCGAACCTGCGGCCGACGCACGTGAGCCTGTTCGACGGCACCCTGCAAGGCCTCGCCCGCACCGACAAACCCGCGTTCTGCTTCCAGGGCCACCCCGAAGCAAGCCCCGGCCCGCATGACATCGGCTACCTGTTCGATCGCTTCGTCGCCCTGATGGAGCAAAAGTAAATGCCCAAGCGCCAAGACCTCAAAAGCATCCTCATCATCGGCGCCGGCCCGATCATCATCGGCCAGGCCTGCGAGTTCGACTATTCCGGAGCGCAGGCCTGCAAGGCGCTGCGCGAAGAGGGCTACCGCGTCATCCTCGTCAACAGCAATCCGGCGACGATCATGACCGACCCGGAGATGGCCGATGCGACCTACATCGAACCGATCACCTGGCAGGTCGTCGAGAAGATCATCGAGAAGGAGCGCCCCGATGCGGTGCTGCCGACGATGGGCGGCCAGACCGCGCTGAACTGCGCGCTCGATCTGCATCACCACGGCGTGCTGGCGAAATACGGCGTCGAGATGATCGGCGCCAACGAACATGCGATCGAGAAGGCCGAAGACCGCCTGAAGTTCAAGGATGCGATGACCAGCATCGGCCTCGGCTCGGCCAAGAGCGGCATCGCGCATTCGCTCGAAGAGGCCTGGACGGTGCAGAAGCGCATCGCCGGCGAAGTGGGCACGAATGGCTTCCCGGCCGTGATCCGCCCGAGCTTCACGCTCGGCGGCACCGGCGGCGGCATCGCCTACAACCCGGAGGAATTCGAAGAGATCTGCAAGCGCGGCCTGGATCTTTCGCCAACCAAGGAACTGCTTATCGAGGAGTCCCTGATCGGCTGGAAAGAGTACGAGATGGAGGTGGTGCGCGACAGCAAGGACAACTGCATCATCGTCTGCTCGATCGAGAACCTCGACCCGATGGGCATCCACACCGGCGACTCGATCACCGTGGCCCCGGCGCAGACCCTGAGCGACAAGGAGTACCAGCTGCTGCGCAACGCTTCGATCGCGATCCTTCGCGAGATCGGCGTGGACACCGGCGGCTCGAACGTGCAGTTCTCGATCAACCCGGTCGACGGCCGCATGGTGGTGATCGAGATGAATCCGCGGGTCTCGCGTTCTTCCGCGCTGGCCTCGAAGGCGACCGGCTTTCCGATCGCCAAGGTGGCGGCGAAGCTGGCGGTCGGCTATACGCTGGACGAACTGCGCAACGACATCACCGGCGGCGCGACGCCGGCGAGCTTCGAGCCGTCGATCGACTATGTCGTGACGAAGATCCCGCGATTTGCGTTCGAGAAGTTTCCCGCCGCCGACTCGCGGCTGACCACGCAGATGAAGTCGGTGGGCGAGGTGATGGCCATGGGCCGCTGCTTCCAGGAGAGCTTCCAGAAAGCGCTGCGCGGCCTCGAAACCGGCATCGACGGCCTGAGCGAACGCAGCACCGATCGCGAGGAGATCGTGCAGGAGATCGGCGAAGCCGGCCCCGAGCGAATCCTCTACGTCGGCGATGCATTCCGCCTCGGCATGAGCCTGCAGGAGGTGTTCGAGGAGACCGCGATCGACCCCTGGTTCCTGGCGCAGATCGAGCAGATCGTGCAGACCGAGCAGGCGCTCGCCGGCCGCAGCATCGCGCAGCTGAGCGCGGACGAGCTGCGCTACCTGAAGGCCAAAGGCTTCTCGGACCGCCGCCTCGCCAAGCTGCTCGGCACGCATCAGCATGAGGTGCGCGCACGGCGCCATGCCTTGAACGTACGCCCGGTCTACAAGCGCGTCGACACCTGCGCCGCCGAGTTCTCGACGCAGACGGCCTACCTGTATTCCACCTACGACGAAGAGTGCGAGGCCGAGCCCAGCGACCGCAAGAAGATCATGGTGCTCGGCGGCGGCCCGAACCGCATCGGCCAGGGCATCGAGTTCGACTACTGCTGCGTGCACGCAGCGCTGGCGATGCGCGAGGACGGCTACGAGACCATCATGGTCAACTGCAATCCGGAGACCGTCTCGACCGACTACGACACCTCGGATCGCCTGTACTTCGAGCCGGTCACGCTCGAAGACGTGCTGGAGATCGTCGACAAGGAAAAGCCGGTCGGCGTGATCGTGCAGTACGGCGGCCAGACGCCGCTGAAGCTGGCGCTGGACCTGGAGCGCGCCGGCGTGCCGATCGTCGGCACCTCGCCGGACAGCATCGACATCGCCGAGGACCGCGAGCGCTTCCAGAAGCTGCTGCACGAGCTCGGCCTGAAGCAGCCGCCGAACCGCACCGCGCGCACCGAAGAGGCCGCGAAAACGCTCGCCGCCGAGATCGGCTACCCGCTGGTGGTGCGCCCGAGCTACGTGCTCGGCGGCCGCGCGATGGAGATCGTGCACGGCGAGAAGGACTTGGAGCGCTACATGCGCGAGGCGGTCAAGGTGAGCGAGAAATCGCCGGTGCTGCTCGACCGTTTCCTCGACGATGCGATCGAGGTCGACGTCGATTGCATCAGCGACGGCGAGGCAGTGATGATCGGCGGGATCATGGAGCACGTCGAGCAGGCGGGCATCCATTCCGGCGACTCGGCCTGCTCGCTGCCGCCGTATTCGCTGCCGGCCGCGCTGCAGGACGAAATGCGCCGCCAGACGCGGCTGATGGCCCAGGCCTTGAAGGTCGTCGGACTGATGAACGTGCAGTTCGCGATCCAGGGAGAGGGTGACAAGGCCATCGTCTACGTGCTCGAAGTGAATCCGCGCGCCTCGCGCACCGTGCCCTTCGTCTCGAAGGCGACCGGCCAGGCGCTGGCCAAGATCGCCGCGCGCTGCATGGTCGGGCAGACGCTCGCCTCGCAGCGCAGCAGCGATGGCCGGCCGCCGCGGGAGGTGATCCCGCCGTACTTCTCGGTCAAGGAAGCCGTGTTTCCGTTCAACAAGTTCCCCGGCGTCGATCCGATCCTGGGCCCGGAGATGCGCTCCACCGGCGAGGTGATGGGTGCGGGCCGGACCTTCGGCGAGGCGATGCTGAAGAGCCAGCTCGGCGCCGG
>Ga0105237_10000371_pt1 | contig 63699 bp, 53 predicted proteins | sample KBSC24metaG_FD_81520 | JGI IMG/M metagenome (GOLD analysis project Ga0105237, IMG submission 81520) | Corn rhizosphere microbial communities from Kellogg Biological Station, Michigan, USA - KBS C2-4 metaG | ecosystem: Host-associated > Plants > Roots > Rhizosphere > Soil | place: Michigan, USA... | reverse complement strand
TGCGCCTCGCTCAAGGGCGCACCCGCTCGACGCTGGCGAGCACCGTGTCCGGGTTCGATCGGGCACCCTGTTTCAAGCCCGTGTTGTCCACTCATGTCGAGTCGGTCCCTGTTGCACCCAAGCGCAGCTCGTTGATCGTCACCACGACCAAGGACAGTCGCCGGTCGGCGGTGCCCGTCGCAGTCAATGTGTCTCGACCCGCTCGATAGGTGCTGCCGCGAGCGGATTTGGTTGAGTGGCCGCGGAAATTTCGGGGCATGTGCCCGCCCTGCAACGGAAGGCTGCGCTCGGCCGCAGGGTCATCGAAACGGAATCGGCTGCCTCCCCCCCTTCATGCCGGCGCAACCATTGATCGACGGGATGGCACGCACGTCTTGCGCGCGGCGACGGGAGTCGGATCGATGAGCCAGTTGGATCGACGAGGGTTCCTGCAAGGGCTAGTGGCCAGCCTCGCGCTGGCGCCATTCGCTGGAACGGCCATGACGCAGCGCAGTCCATCCGCGGCCGGCCTCGCGCCAGAGCGGCAAGACCCGGCATCGGCCAGGTCGGATTCCTCCGCTGTCAGCATTGCCCGCGCCCATATCAAGGCATGGAGCCACCACGACTTTGCATCGGCGCGGAAGAGCCTTGCGGCCGACATCCACTTCACCGCAACGAGCATGCAACCCGCCATGACGCCAACCGATCTCGTCGGCATCGACAGCTACATGACGGGCCTGGCCCGGTTCGCGCAGGCCGTCGTGCCGGACAGTGCCCGCGTGATCGCGAGCATCGGCGATGAGCGCAACGCACTCGTCATGGTGACGGTGAAGGCGTTTCTCGGCCTCGGCACACCGAAGACGCTTCCGATGGCGCGCCTCTACCTGCTCGATGGACAGGGCAAGATCAAGGGCGAGCAAGTCATCTTCTACGTGGACCGGAGCTGAGTATTGCCCGGACTCGTTCGCGCCATGCTCGGCTTCATGCAGCTTCGTGCAGTGCGGCTGCAGCCTGCCTGGAGGCGCCAGCCGGATGGATGGCATGCGTGGGAAGTTCGGCACGGCCGGCCTTCCGACCTCCCGCGATCGGGTGATCCCGCCCTACTCCCTCGGCGCAGCCGTGCCAGCTCTATGCAGAGCGCCGTGCGGTGCTGCGCGCAACGCTTGCTGATACGCCCAGGAAGATCCCAAGCAGCAGGCCGATGCCATAGGTCAGCATGGGATTCGGAAAGGCCTGCTGCTCCGGTACATAGATCGGCCACACCGTCGATGTTTCGTAGGTGTAGGTGGGATCGAGGCGCTCGGTGAGATCGCTTTTCGCTTCCCGCAACGTGCGGATCGCTTCGTTCTTGTTGGTCAGCAGCAGACTGGCGAGTACCGGATTCGCCATGTCCTTGCCGCCCGCCTCGCCCTTGTTTCCCGACGCGGCCGCCTGGCGATACCGGGCCTGGTCGGCCAGCGCGGTCTGCAGCTCGGCATCGATCTGGGCGAGGCGCGCGCGTGCCGCCGCCAGCGGCGCCTCCTCGAGACCTTGGTGGACCAGACGCAACTGGGCGACCGTCGCCGCGGCCAGCTCGCTGGCCTGCTGCCGTGAATACGCCCGCACGGTCAACTTGACCAGCGAGCCCGCGTAGAGCATCGGTTCCAGCTTCAGGCTCTTGCGATAAAGCCCGGCCACGGACGAGGTCGGCGCATAGCCGGCGCTCTGCAAGACCTCGTTCTGGAATGGCACCAGCTGCAGGCGCTCGGTCACGCGCTGCAAGGGTTCTACCTTCGGATCCTGGCCGGCCGGCACCTGCCCGACCTGCGCGATCTGGATCCAGGCCGTCGCCTCCCACTGCCGTTTCGCCAGATGCGCGAACGCATAGGTGCAGGCCAGGGTCAGCGCCAGCACGAGCACGAACCACTTCCACTCGCGCACAAAGATCCGCCACAGGTCGACCAGATAGATTTCATCGTGTTCCATGGTTCCGTACCCGCTGGTGAGAGAGTGAAGACACGGCCTGCGCGGCCATCGCGGCGCCCCCTGCCCTTCGGTTCGGCAGCCAGGCCGCGAACAGCTGCAGGAAAAGACAGACGCCGATGAAGCCGGCGTTCGTCCACGTGAAGGCCTGCGGCGCGAACGGCGACATCGCGCACACATAGGACATGCGCAGGAAGATCAGCAGGGAAAACAGCGGCACCGTCGGGCGCAGCCGTTGCACGCTCCACAGCAGCATCGCGTACAGCGCGAACACCGAAGCCACCGCGCCCCAGGGACCCAGCGCCAGCAGGAACGGAAAGAACTCAGTGCCCACGTTGATGTTCGGCGCATCGAGCGGGATGCCTGTGCCGGCCGTCGCGATGGAGCCGTGCAGGGGCACGATCTGGTTGATCAGGAAGTCCGCGTTGACGTAGTGCTTGGCCAGCATCGCGCTGAAGTTGTAGGGGCCCGCGCTGCCGTACAGCAGCAGCCACTTGATGCCTTGCGGCGCGGCGCGGTACATCGCGCCGAACGGCAGCGTGACGTACTGCAGCGTGCCGGAGCGCACGATGCCGAGGATAGCGAACACGCTGACGCCCGCCAGCGCGAGCGCGCCGACGGCCTTCCACGGCAGCGGCCGTGCCTCGTCCCGCCGCAGCAGGATCAGCAGCGCGAACGAGAACACCGCGGCGAACAGCCGGTTGCGGTCGATCACCAGCACCGGGAACACGAAGCCGACGACGATCAGCAGGTTGCGCAGCCAGCGCCGCCGGGCGCAGAGCAGCCCGATCGGCGGCAGCACCCAGCACATATCGGAAACGTGCCGGATGTGCTCCCGGCCGCCCGTCATCACGGCATAGGCCGAAGGTTTGTCGAACAGCGGGATCGGGAACAGCGTGAGATCGAGCAGGCAGAACAGCAGGATCAGGCCGGCGAAGGCCAGCGCGACGAACGCATCGCGGGTGCCGGTGTAGTCGCGTGCTCGGAAGTGTGCGGTGTCCGGGATCCGCACGCCCACCTGCACGTCGAGCAGCACGATCGCCGCCGCGGTCACCACCAGCAGGAGCAGGCCTTCGAGGTAGTCGGGCGGCAGCTCGTAGGTGAACCAGGTCAGCCCGCAGGCGAGCAGGATCGGCAGCCCCAGCCAGGTGGAGGGCAGTCGCAGCAGCCGCTTCATGTCCCCTCCGCATGCGGTCCCGCGGGCGGCAGCCTGGCCCTGGCGGCCAGCGCGAGATACGCCGCGAGGTGACGCAGCAGCGGCCACGGCCGCCGTTCCAGGAACGAGATCTTGGCGTCGATGTAATGCGACTGCGCCCGCAGCAGGGTCCGGTATGGTTCCTCGAACAGGCCGGTCCGGAGCATCGCCACGTGCCGCGACTCGGCCAGGTTCGCGATGCGGGCCCCGGTGTGCCGCGTCCGGCTCGCGTTCGCGTCGTGCAGGCGGTAGGCGCAGACGTGGACGTCGATGAAACCGAGCACGCCACGGGCCGCCAGGCGCAGGAACAGGTCCCAGTCCTCGATGCGCAGGCCCTCGCTCCAGCGGTCGGCGGTGTCCAGTGCGCACCTGCGGATCAGGGCGACCGGCCCGCCGATGGCCCACTGCCGGATCACCGCGCGACGGATGCCGTCGTCGGTGCGGTAAAGGCTCTTGTCGGCGCCGTGCAGGTCGCACATGCCGCTGTCGTGCAGCTTGTGCCCGTCGCGGTCCACGACCACCGAGTCGCCGATCACCACCACCTTGCGCGGATGCGCCAGCAGGTAGTCGACCTGCGCGGCGAGACCGCCGGGCAGCAGGTAGTCGTCGCTGGCGCCCGGCCGCAGGAACTCGCCGTTCGCGCGCGCCGCCAGCTCGTTCAAGGTCGCGGCAATGCCGCGGTGCTCGCGCTGCACGTACTCGATGGGAATGTCCATGCAATGCGTGGCCACCCAGTCGGCGATGCGCGCGCCGGTGCGATCGGTCGAGCCGTCGTCGATGACGATGAGTTCCTTCGCCGGATAGGGATCTTCCAGCACGCTGTCCAGGCAGCGCAGCACGTAACGCTCGTGGTTGAACGCGGGGATCAGCACCGAGACCAGCGGCGTCGCCATGTCCTGCACTGCGTCGTGGGCCGTCATTGCACCCTCTCCAGGTAGCGCCGCACGACCAGCACGTTGAAGGCAAGGTAGCCGAGGTAGTTGACCGCGAAGGCGTACATCGCGCCGACCAGGCCGAAGCGCGCGGTGAACAGGTAGACCAGCGCCAGGTAGTTGACCGCGAACGCGCACTCGGAGAGCACGAACAGCCGCGTCATCGCCTTGGCCAGCATCACGTAGGACAGCACGAAGGCGGCGATCTTGACCACGTCGCCCAGCAGCTGCGGTCCGTACAGCGCATTGGCGGGCGCGAAGTCCGCACTGAACAGCAGGCGCGTCACCCAGTCGCGCAGCAGGTACACCGCCGCCGCCAGCACCACCACCGCGGGCAGGAGATGGCGATACGCCTGGCGCAGCTCGTGCACCAGCGCGCCGTGTTCGCTGATCGAGGCCAGCTTCGGCAGGTAGTAGATGTTGATGGCCGTGGTGAGGAACAGCAGGTAGGCGTCCGACACCTTGCTCACCGCCTGCCAGTAGCCGACCTGCTCCCAGCCGAGCTGCTGCGCGAGATGGTCGCGCACCGCGATGTTCACCAGCGGCGAGACCAGCGCGGAGGTGAGCGTCATCACCGAGAAGGCGGCCAGCCGCAGCGTCATCTCGCGGTCGAAGCGCAGCCGCAGCATGCTGCGCCGGAAGTACGGGCTGCGCCACCACGCCGGCAGGCCGACCACCAGCCACAGCAGCTGGCCCAGCACCAGGGCCAGCAGCGCGCCGTACAGGTGCAGCCAGCGCGCCAGCCAGACCGCCACCACGGTGCCGAGCATCGAGCCCAGCACCTGGATCAGCGCCAGCCGGCGCACGTCCATGAAGCCGTTGATCACGGCCAGGATGTAGTTGACCAGCGCGATGCCGAGCTGGGCCACGGCGAGCAGGCGGATCAGGCCCGCGTAGGCGACATCGTCCAGCAGCCACAGCGCCAGTTGCCGGCTGAACAGCAAGGCCACGCAACCCATCAGAATCGAGGCGCACAACGCATACCAGAGCGCGGCAGCCAGCAGGCGCGCCAGGCGCTGCGGGTCGTCCCGGTACTCGGCGACGTACTTCACGATGCCGGCGCTGATGCCGCCGCCGGCCAGCACGGCCAGCAACGACATCAGGCTCATGAACTGGCCCAGCTTGCCCACGCCCGCGGGCCCGGCCAGCCACGCCACCAGCTTGATCACCACCAGCGCCGCCAGCAGCCGCGCCGCGGTGGCGATCGAGGAGTAGAAGCCGGCGCGCACGATGTTCATGGCGGACACTCGAACGCGTTGCAGGCCGCGATCACGCGCGCCACCGCGTCCTCGCCGAGGCTTGGCCCCAGCGGCAGGCTCAGCACCTCCTCGTGCAGACGTTCGGTGAGCGGCAGCCATGCCTCGCGCAGCTCGGCATACGCCGGCTGGCGATGTGGCGGCACCGGGTAATGCACCTGGCTCTGCACGCCCTGCGCCTGCAGGTGCCGCTGCAGTGCGTCGCGGCGATGACAGCGCACCACGAACAGGTGCCAGGCGTGCTGCTCTTCATGCGCCACTTCCGGCAACGCGATTTGCGGGTGGCGGATGCCGTCGCGATAACGGCGCGCCACGCGGCGACGAAGCGCGACGTCCTCGTCGAGATGGCGCAGCTTCACCCGCAGCAGCGCGGCCTGGATCTCGTCCAGTCGCGAATTGACGCCCTGGAACAGGTGGTGGTACTTCGTGTCGGAGCCGTAGTTGCGCAGCGCCGCGACACGCTCCGCCAGCCGCGCGTCGCCGGTCACGACGGCGCCGCCGTCGCCCAAGGCGCCGAGGTTCTTGGCCGGGTAGAAGCTGAAGGCGGCCGCGTCGCCGAACGCGCCAGCCTTGCGCCCGTCGCGCGTCGCGCCGTGCGCCTGCGCGGCGTCCTCGATCAGCAGCAAGCCGTGCCGCCTGGCCAGCGCGACCAGCGCCGGCATGTCGGCCAGCTGGCCGTACAGGTGCACGGCCATGATCGCGCGCGTGCGCGGTCCGATCGCCGCCGCCACGCAGGCCGGGTCGAGGTTGAAGCTCACCGGGTCGGGCTCCACCGGCACCGGCACCAGCCGGTTCGCGCTGACGGCGAGGAAGCTGGCGATGAAGGTGTTGCCGGGCACGATCACCTCGTCGCCTTCGGCCAGCGCACCCAGCCCCAGGTAGCCGCGCAGGATCAGCGCCAGCGCATCGAGCCCGTTGCCCACGCCCAGCGCATGGCGCACGCCGCACCAGGCCGCGAACTCGCGCTCGAACGCCGCCAGTTCCTCGCCGAGCACGTAGTGCCCCGAATCGATCACCCGCGCGGCCGCCGCCTTCAGCTCGTCGGCGTAGCGTGCATGGACGTCCCTGAGGTCGAGGAACGGCACTTCCCTCAGCCGGGTGTCCATCACAGCGGCCACTCGTAGAAGTCGTGCACGATGGCGCGCGCGCCGAAGCGTTCCTTCTGCGCGACCAGGCCGCCGTTGAGCACCCTGCCCTCGTGTTCGGTCGAGATGCCGAAGCTGAAATAGCTGCGGTTCGCGTAGACGCCGCCGATCAACTCCGCCAGCAGCAGGCTGAGCGCGTTCAGGTGTCGCCCTTCTTCCGAAGCGGCCAGATACTGGGTGTGCACGGTCCGGCCGAAGTCGTAGACGAGCGCCCCCGCCAGCAAGGCGCCTTCGCGGCGCGCCTCGTGCAGCACGATGTGTTGCGGGAAGCGCGCCTGCAGCAGGCGCAGTTCGGCGAGGCTGTGGGTCGGCCGGGTGTCGTGCTTGTGCAGCACCGTGGTCAGCAGCGCGTGGAAGTCCGCCGGATCGGTGCCGATTCGCAGGTCGATGCCGGACCTGCGCGCCTTGTTCACTTCACGCTGGCGCTCCTGCGTGAAGTGGAACGTCTCGCGCAGCGCGATGGCCGAGGAGAGATCGCGACGCCGCAGCCGCGCACCCAGCCGATGCAGCGCATACAGATCCTCTTCGGCCGGGCAGGCGTGGAAGATGTGCGGCACCGCCTTGTAGATCACCCGCTCCATGCCCAGCGCGCGGTAGTGGTCGGCGATCTGCCCGAACACGGCCAGCGTCGATTCGGCGCGCAGGGCGGGCGTGCTGATCAGCCCGGCGTACGTGAGACCGCCGTGGCTGGTCACCAGCTTGTCCTGGATGTTCGCGGGAAACACCGCCACCGCCTCGCCGTGCTTCTCGACGATCAGGGATTGGTCGACGAAGCGGTCGGCGTGGTAATCCATGTAGCCGCGCCGGTGCAGCAGGTTGCCGTTGCGGGAACGCTCGACCAGCGCATCCCAGGCGTGCGCGTCGGCCGCGGCGTAGGGCCTAACCGCGAACATGCGCGCCACCGTCGAAATGGATCGCGTCGGCCTCGGCCACGCCGAAGCCGTCCACGCCCATGTCGTTGCCGTTGTAGAACATCAGCAGTTTGTCGCGCTGGCGGATCAGCGCGGGATAGCACAGCGTGCGCGAATCCCAGCCGTCGGTGGACAGCGCGATGCCCAGCATCTCGTCGTGACGCACCCAGGCGATGCCGTCGTCGCTCGTGGCGACACCGGGGAAGTATTCGCCGGTGACATTGCCCCGCGTGAAGAGCATCACGTAGCCGCCGTCGCGACGATAGACGCGCGGCCGGCCGATGCGGTATTCGCTGCCCTGCGGACGCAGGCAGACCTGGTCTTCGCGCGGGATCGCCGCGAGATCGCCCGTTTCGACATGGCGGATGTGGTAGCGCGGAAACGGCCGGCCGCCGATCGTCTCCCAGTCGTCACCCACGGCGTACCACAGCCGCCAGCGGCCGTCTTCGTACAGGGCCGTATGCACCGCGGCTATGCTGCTGCGGCCGGGCGCGCGATCAAGGATCGGGGTTTCCTGCACGCGCCGGAAGCTGTTGCCGCCGTCGCGGGAAACGGCCAGGCCGCTGAAGGCCAGGAACTTGGCCTTGGCTACGCGCTGGAAGCCGACATAGAAAAGGTGCAGGCCGCCCGGCGCGTCCACCACGTCACCCAGGATCATGCCGTTGTCGTCGAAACAGCCGGCCCGGCCAATGTCGAGCACCGGTTCGGCGCTGACCCGCACGACCGCCGCGGGATCGTCCGCCCGCACGTCGACGTAGCCGATGCGACTGACACCGTCGGTATCGCGGAATCCCGCGTAGACGCGGATGAGCTCGTCGTCGAGGCGATACGGGGTCGGCGTGAGCGCCGAGTGGCGCATCCAGCCGCCCACGCCTTGCCGCGCGGTGTCGAAGACCAGCCCTTGCTTGGTCCATGCGCACATGCGCTCGTCAAAGCCTCACGTCGAAACTCGTGCGGTCGGGCACCGCATGCGCCGGCGAGCCGACGTAGACCCGCCCCGGTTCCGTGTCGCGGGTGACCAGCGCGCCGGCGCCGATCACGTTGTCGGGGGCGACTTTCACGTGATCGTTGAAGGTGGTGTTCACGCCGACGAAGCTGCTCTCGCCGATCTCGCAGTAACCGGAGATGACCGCATGCGAGGCGACGAACACGTGGTCGTGCACCACCGTGCGATGCCCCACGTGGTTGCCGCTCCACAGCACGCAGTTGTTGCCGATGCGCACGAACGGCTGGATGACGTTGGCTTCGAAGATGAAGCTGTTCTCGCCCACTTCGGCATTGCGCCACACGAAGGCACGCGAGCTGACGTAGCTGGCGAGCCGGTAGCCGCGGCGCTTCGCATCGCGGTAGAGGCGCGTGCGCAGGCGGTTGAGCTGGCTGGCCGGCACCGCGACGAACACGTCGAACTCCGCCGGCGGATGGCTCGCCTCCAGGGTCTCGTACGCCACCACCGGACGGCCGGCCAGCCGGGTCTGCGCGAGGTACTCGCGCTCGACGCTGAAGGCGGCCACGTCGCGGTCGCTGTCGTGTTCGAAGTATTCGCAGGCGATCTGCGCGAACTCGCCTGCGCCGACGAGGACTAGAGGCCTTGGCATGCCGCCATGCCCTCCTGGTACACCGGGCCGCGCACCTCGCGCAGGAAGGTGGCGTAGTCGGTGATGTAGTCGGCCGGGTCGTATACATGGTCGGCCAGCACCATCAGCACGCAGTCCTCGCTGAAATCGTACAGCTCGCGCCACACCATGCTGCCGAGGTGCAAGCCGTACGAGGGGTCGTCGAGCACTACCCGCACCGGGCCGCTGCCGTCGTCCAGCAGGAAGGTGACCGAGCCGCGTACCGCCACCGCCAGTTGATTGAGATGGCGATGCGCATGCATGCCGCGGTGCACACCGCCGTGGGTGGCATACAGGTAATACACGCGCCGGATCACGAAGGGCACGTTCCGATCCTGCTCCAGGGCGATCAGCATGCCGCGATCGTCGCCATGTTCCTGCAACCGGATGCGTTCGATTTCCATGTACCGGACCAGCCCCTGAGTTCATGGATGTGACCCACGACACCTGAGTGTCGTCCGGCTGGCGAAAGGTTGTGCTGCGATCGGGAGGTGCCAGGCGCGTGCCTCGCAACCAAACGATGCACCGAGTCACCCGGGATTTCCGGGCTTGCCGGTTGCCGGATGCAACCTTTCATCGCCCAGCCGGCACTCCGTCTCACAGGGCTCACTGATGCATCACGCGCAGATGCACCACGCGCATGAGCCTCGCTTCGGCATGAAGCAAGTCTTTGGGGACATGCATGGGATCGACTGGATGACGACAACGCGCAAAGACATCCCGGGCCTGGCGCGGGGACGACGAGCCATGCGCCTGACGGCGCTGTCGCTGTGGGCGTTGCTGGCCGCGACCGTCGGCCTCGGCAACGCGCTGCTGTGGTCGTCCGTCGCGCAGGCGCAGCAGCGCGACGACACGAACACCGGCCAGTCCGCCACGCACCAGCCATCCAGCCGCCTGACCGAGAGCGACATCGCGCGCATGCTGCCGGCCACCGACATGGGCGCCGGCGCGGCGATGCGCCACGGCGCTCGCGTGGACGCGTCCGACGACGGCCCCGCCACGCCGTTCGATGCGGCGTCGATCCCGCGGAATCCGCTGGCGCCCGACGCGGACGCGATCGGCGCGAAGAGCTGCGCCGCCTGCCATGCGCTGGAGAGCATGAAGGCCGCGCACAGCCTGCACGTGGCCTCGTTCCGCGCCGGCGGCGCCAACAGCGGACCGCAGGCCGCCTGCGAGGCCTGCCACGGCCCCGGCTCGGAGCATGCGAAGAACCCCGCGGCGCCGGGCCTGATCATCGCCTACACGCGCGACGCGAAAACCCCGGTCGACGTGCAGACGCGCACCTGCCTGAGCTGCCACGTCGGCGGCGCGCGCCAGCACTGGATCGGCTCGGTGCACCAGGAACGCGGACTGTCGTGCACCGACTGCCACAACCCGATGACGCGGCTGTCCGCCGAAGGCGTGCTGGCGAACGAGTCGATCAACCAGGTGTGCGCAACCTGCCACCAGGACATCCGCGCCCAGTTCAACCGCCGCTCGCACATGCCGCTGCCGGAGGGGCAGATGTCCTGCGTGGACTGCCACAATCCGCACGGCAGCATCACCCAGCCGCTGCTGAAGACCGATACCGTCAACGAGACCTGCACGACCTGCCACGCCGAGAAGCGCGGGCCGTTCCTGTTCGAGCACGCGCCGGTGGCCGAGAACTGCCTCAACTGCCACACCCCGCACGGCTCGAACCAGGAAAACCTGCTGGCCCTGCCGGTGCCGATGCTGTGCCAGCAGTGCCACACGAACGACGACCACGTCAACGATCTGCTGACGCGCCAGAGCCTGCGCAGCGGGCTGGTGCCGGACGAGCGCGTGATGGAGCGCGCCTGCCTGAGCTGCCACAGCAACATCCACGGCTCGAACAACCCCAACGGTGCCAAGTTCCACCAGTGACCCGCCATCCGGCGAAGGCGGAGAGCGATGCTGAAGCACAAACCCCTGACTGCGCTGCTCGGACTGGCACTCGGCGTCGCAGGCCCCGCGCCGGTGCTGGCGCAGAGCGATACCAGCGACAGCCAGCGCGTGGGCAACACCCAGTTCGGCAACAGCCTCGATCCCACCGGCTGGGCGATGTTCGACGCGCCGGACCCGGCCGGCATGTCCTGGCTGCATGCCGGCCAGCTGCGCACGCCGACCGGCGTGCTCTACCCCTGGCCCCGCCAGATACCCGACGAGACCAGGCTGGGCAGTGGCGACTGGACGTACGAGTTGCTGGCCGAACTCGGCTACCTCCATGTCAGCGGCGATCGCAACGACGAGTTCTTCCGGATGTATTCCGGCTGGAAGAACGGTGCCGCGTTGGGCATGCTCGCGTTCTCCGCGCTGAACCACCGGACCGGCCAGTACGTCGAGTTCCGCGGCAGCCGGATCAGCAGCCAGGACCAGTACTACCGCCTGCGCGGCGGCCGCTACGGCGACTATCGCGTCGAGGCGTTCTACCGGGACATCCCGCACACCCTGAGCACGACGGCGTATCCGCTGTGGAACGGCGCGGGCTCCAGCGATCTGACCCTGCCCGACGGCCTCGCCACCGGCAGCACGCCGGCCCAGGTGCAGGCCGTGGAGGCGAACCGGCCACGCCGGACCTTGTCGGTGACGCGCCAGAGCACGGGTGTCAGCTGGGAGGGTGCGCTGACCCGCCACTGGATCGGCTACGCCGGCGTGACCAACGAGAACCGCACGGGCGACCGCGACTGGGGCGGCCCGATGTACCTCACCTACTTCTTCGTGGCCCCGGGGCCGGGCGGTGCGGGCACGCCGAGTGTGCCGGGCACGTTCGGCGGCCAGTACGAAACGGTGCGCCCGGTCGACTTCACCACCACCGACGTCAACCTGGGCCTGCGCAACCAGGGCGGCGCCTCGGGCTGGTTGTTCAACCTCGGCATGACCGGCTCGTTCTTCCGCGACCACAAGCGCACGCTGGACTATGCCGTGCCGTTTGCCGTGGCGCCGGGCTACGCCTCGGTGATCACCGGCGGCACCTGGTCGCTGGAGCCGAACAACGATTACTACCACGTGCGCCTGGAAGCCACGCATCCGCTGAAGCTCTGGCGCGGCGAGTTCTCCGTCTCGGCCTCCTACGGCAGCATGCGGCAGAACGATGCACTGCAGGCGCCGCTCAATCCGCTGTATTGCCCCAGCGGGCAGTACCTCGGCACCACCGGCATCGCCTGCGCGGACTGGAACACCACGGCCGCGCTGTCGCGCCAGAACGGCGATGCGCGCATCGATACCGGCCTGCTCGACCTGCGCGTGGATTTTCGGCCCACCGCAAAGCTCAGCTGGCACCTCAACCTGCGCCAGCGCAGCGAAAACAACATGACGCGCTACACCATGGTCAACCCGTTGACCGGACAGTACGGCTACGTTCCCGAGAACGGCGCCGAGCCGCTCGTCACCGGCGGGACCGAACTGTTCCAGCCCGGCAGCCCGCTGTACCAGTCCAACTTCGCACAGATCGCCAACATCCCCTTCAGCACCAACGACCGCAAGGCGGAACTGGGTGGCAGCTACCGGATCGACCGGGACAACACGCTGAGCGCGAGCTACCTGCTCGACCACCAGACGCCGCGCCCGCGCGAACGCAGCTACATCGACGACCAGCACCTCAAGCTGGGCTGGGATACCAAGACCCTCGGCAACGCGACCCTGCGTTTCAGCTACGAATACGAGAAGCGCACGGGCGGCCGCTACAACCCCGATCCGTACCTCGCCGCGTACTCGCCGTCCATGCCCGGCTATGTGCTGCCCGCGGTCGGCTATACCGCGTTCACCGTCGCGCAAATGTACAAATACGACATGAGCAACCTCGCGGCGAGCAAGCTCAAGGCGATCCTGACCATGCCGCTGGGCACCACCGCCACCCTCAGCGCCACGCTGTATGGCAACCGGCATCACTACGGCGCGGACATCGGGCGGCAATCCGTCGGCACGACCGGCGCCGATCTGTCCTGGGATTGGGAGCCGAGCGCGGCGACCTCGATGAGCGCCTATGCGGGCATGGCATCGAGCCGGCTCAAGCAGGGCAACGTCAACGACAACGAGGCGCTGACCTTTTCCTCGCCGCAACAGGCCGACATGCAATTCGGCGGCCCGTTCTACCCGTATGCCAATTTCTGGACGGCGACGGATAACGAGCGCAACGTCGACGCCGGCGCGCATTTCAGGCACGCCTTCTCGCCGCGCGTCAGGCTCGACCTCGACTACGACTACACCTGGTCGCGCGGTCTCGACAGCTACAACTACGCCAGTCTGGCGGCGATCTCCACGGTATACCGATCCATCCTGACCGCGGCGGATGTCGGCGACCGCTTCCCTGCCAACGTCTACCGCATGCAGACGCTCACGGGCCGCCTGAACCTGGCGCTGAACCGGAAACTGGGTCTGGTCCTGTACGGGAAATACGAATTCGGCAACTACGCCGACTGGCACTACGCCGGTTTCGGCACGCCTGCCGAGCTGATCGTCGGCAACCGCGTCTTCACCGAGCTGGGGCCGCAGCCGCATTGGCATGTCCTGCTGGTGGGCGCCTTCGTGACCGTGAAGCTCTGAGGGAACGCCGCGATGCCTTCCATGCCTCGTCTGCTTCATCTGGTGGCGCTCGCCATCCTGTGGGCGCCCGCGTTTTCGACGGTCGCGGCCGACGGCGCGGCGGCGCGCAAGCCCGCGACGTGGGTCGACCTGCGCCGGCAGCCGCCGATCACCGGCGATGCCCGGGCCGGCCAGGCACGATCGACCGTCTGCGCGGCCTGCCACGGGCCGCAGGGCCTGGCCATCGCGCCGAACTTTCCGGACCTGGCCGGGCAGTCGGCGACCTATCTCTACGTGCAACTGAAAACCTTCAAGCACGGCCAGCGCAGCGACCCGGTCATGAGCGGCCAGGCCGCCACGCTGAGCGACGCGGACATGCGCAACCTGGCCTTCCATTACGCCTCGCTCCCGGCCAGGCCGGCCGGCCGCGCCGATGCCGCCTCCCGCGGTGGGCGGCTCTTTCTCGACGGCGATCCGGCCCGCGGCGTACCTCCCTGCCAGGCTTGCCATGGCCCCTCCGGGCGCGGGCCGCGGGTGTATCCCGGCGATGCGCCGCAACCGCCGTGGGCGACCTTCCCGCGACTGCACGGCCTGTCCGCGATCTACGTGACCAAGGCACTGGATGATTTCAGGAGCGGTGCGCGCCGCGGCACCAGCAACGCGCAGATCATGCACGGCGTGGCACAGACACTCGACGATGCGGACATCCAGGCGCTGTCGAGCTACATCGCGACGCAATGACCCGACGCCTGTCCTCCAGCACACGGTCGGGCTGGCGCTTTCCCGAGGGACAACAGGCGTCGCCCGCAGCGACGCCACCGCCCCGGATTCGCGCTAGGCTCCGCACACTTGGGAACCATCCAGGCGGCCCATGAATCGATCCGCATTCGGCTTGGCATCGCTGGCGCTGGGCGCCTGCCTTCCGTGGGGATTGCATGCCCAGTCGGCAGGCTTCCACGGCGCCGTGGCGCTCAGTTCGCAACTGGTCGACCGCGGCCAGGCGATCACCGCCGCTACGCCGATCCTGCAGGGAGCCGCCTCCTGGACCTCGCCGACCGGCTGGTCGCTGGGCCTGTCGGCCGGCACCGAGTTGCGCGCGCCGCACCATCTTGCCGAAACCTCCGCCCAGGCCTCGCGTTCCTGGTCGCTGTCCGATGCCTGGCAGATGCAGGCAGACCTGCTGTATTACCGCTACTCCGGTTCGACCCGCATGCGCACCTTCGACCGGGCCGAGGCAGGCGTCCACTGGATGTACCGCGACGTCCTGACCTTCGGCCTGTCGGCCGTGCGCGCGCTGGGCGCAAGTGACCACCGGGTGCGGGGCGCGGCCGATCTCGATTTCCACTGGCCGCTGCCATGGCATTCCTACCTTTCCGCCGGGGTGGGCATCGCCCAGCCCCCCGCCGCGACCTACCGCAGCTACGAGTACGCCGGCCCTTGGCGCGTGTACGGACACGAATACGGGCAGGCCCTCCCGAGCTCCTACCGTTACGGGCACGCGGGCCTGATCTGGGCCATGGGGAACTGGCGCATGGAACTCGAGCGCATCGTGACCGCCCCGCGCATGCGCCGGCAGCGGGGCGCCCCGGGCGCCGCGCCGTGGGTTGCGACGGTTTCCTGGTCTTTTTGATCCGGGGGCAACCTTTTCGCGTCCGAACGGCACCAAACTGACAACCCATGAACGAAGCCGACACCGACGCCGAGGTCATCGACCGCCTGCTGCTCCAGCGCATGGCGACGGGCGACCGCGCCGCGCTGGCGACGTTGTATCGCAGTTACCACGGCCGGCTGTGCCGCTTCCTGTCCCGCCTCACCCGACGCAGCGACGTCATCGAAGAGGTCGTCAATGATTGCTTCTGGATCGCCTGGCAGAAGGCGGGCGAGTTCCGTGGCGACTCGCGCGTTTCCACCTGGATCATGGGCATCGCCTACCGCTGCGGCCTCAAGGCCTTGCGGCAGCACGGCGACGAACCCGTCGAATACGAGATGTCGACGGACGAGCGCCTCATGTCCAGCGATCCGGACGAAGACCGCGAATTGCGCGACTGGCTGGGCAAGGGACTCGAACACCTGTCGGCGGATCAGCGCGTGGTGATCGAGCTGGTCTACGGCGTGGGGCATTCGCTGGACGATGTCGCGGCCATCATGCAGTGCCCCCTGGGCACGGTGAAGGCGCGGCTGTTCTATGCCCGGGTCAAGCTTCGCAACGTGCTGCCCGCCCTGGCCGGTAACCCGGCCGCCCGCAAGGAGGGTGCGTCATGAGGCCCACGGAGAACCCCGGCATGGATTGCCCGCACGCCTGGGAACTGATGCCCTGGGTGCTGCAGGACAGCGCCGCGAAGGAACAGGCGGCCTGGCTGGAGAATCACCTGGCCGGCTGCGCATCGTGTCGCGCCGAGTTTGCGCAGCAGAGCCGCCTGCGGCTCGCGCTGTCGTTGCCGCCGGAGCGGCCGCTCGACGCGGAGGTCGGGTTGCAGCGCCTGCTGGCCCGGCTCGATACCTCCAATCCCCGGCAAGCTCCCCGCCAGCCACGATCGCGCGTCTGGCTGGTGCGGGCGCTGGCCGCCGCCGTGGTCGCCCAGGCGGTCGGCCTCGGCGTGCTGGGCGTCAAGCTGGCCGCCGTCGAGAATCCGGCGTACCGCACGCTCAGCGAGACGCCATCGCCGGTGCCGCCCGACGCGATCCGCGTGGTGCCCGACGCGGGCATGACGCTGGCGGACTGGAACGCCTTGTTGCACGCCCTGCACCTGCAGGTGGTGCACGGCCCCAACAGCGTCGGGGCCTACACCGTGGTGCCGACCGATGTCACGGCGACGGCCGGGCAAGTCCTGCCGAAGCTGCGCGCCGCCCGCGGCATCCGCCTGGCCGAACCCATCAGCGCCACGCCATGAGCGGCCGTGCGCTCGTCCTCCTCGCGCTGGCCATCGCCCTGGGCGCGCCGGCGCAGCGGGCGGTGGCCAGCGATGGACACTCCGGCAACGGAAGCGCTGCGACCACGACGGCAGTGTCGATGGATGCGCACCGCGACATCGTGCTGGCGGTCGCCAACGAGCAGGAGCCGCCCTCGACGCGCGCTGGCTCCAGCCTGCTGGGTTACACCCCGCCGGCGCGCTACGGTGCCGGGCAGCGCGCGCTGTCCGTCATGGATGCGCTGAAACGGCACTATGGCCTGCGCGAGATCGCGGGCTGGCCGATCAAACCGCTGGGCCTGTACTGCGCCGTGTTCGAACCGCCGCCCGGCACGACCCGGGACGACCTGCTCAAGACGCTTGCCGCGGATGCGCGCGTGCGGCTCGCGCAGCCGCTGCAGGATTTCACCGTCTACGCGCAGCAGGACGCGCCCGCACCCCGCTACAACGACCCCTATGTGGATCTCCAGCGCGGCTTCGTCGAAACCGCTGCCGCCCGCGCCCACGCGCTCAGCCAGGGCAAGGGGGTGGACATCGCGATCGTCGACACCGGCGTGGACCAGCGCCATCCCGAACTGCAGGGACGCATCCGCGACGTGCACAACCTGGTGGACGACGACAGTCACGCATTCGACGCCGACCCTCACGGCACCGAAGTGGCCGGCATCGTCGCCGCCGACGGCAACAACCGCCAGGGCATCGTCGGCATCGCCCCCGAGGCCACGCTCAGCATCTACAAGGCCTGCTGGTATCCGCCGGTGGCGGGTGCCGGCGCGCGCTGCAACTCCTTCACCCTGGCCAAGGCGCTGGCGGCGATCCTCGATACCCGGGTGCGCATCGTCAATCTGAGCCTCGGCGGCCCGGCCGATCCGTTGCTGCGCATGTTGCTGGCGCAGCTGCTCGACCAGGGTCGCATCGTGGTGGCCGCCATGCCACCGGACGGCAAGCCCGACGGCTTTCCCAACGATGTGCCGGGCGTCATCGTGGTGCGCGTCGCCGACGCCGCGATGGCTCCGCCCGGCGTACTGAGCGCACCGGGGACGGACATCCTCACCACCCAGCCCGGCGACGGCTATGACTTCACCACCGGCTCGTCCATGGCCGCCGCGCACGTGAGCGGCATCGTCGCCTTGCTGCTCGCGCTCGCCCCGGAACTCGACGCGCACAGGGTCCGTGCCCTGCTGCTGGACAGCAGCAAGATGTCCGACGGTTTGCTGCAGGTGAACGCCGCTGCGGCGGTGGAGCAGTTGCGTGGCACGCGGCGAAACACACCCTGAGGCCGACAGCCGGCACCGCTCTGTGGCCACGGGTGACTTCGTGTGCCCGTTGCCGGACGTCGCCACCCATGTTCATTCGCATCCGGGTGGCGCCCTGGACTGGGTGGGCATGGACGGCATCGAGATGCCGGTGCGCTTCGACGCCGGCAACGGCGACGTGCAGCGCGCCAGCGCCAGGGTCGGCGCCTTCGTCGATCTCGCGCAACCCGATCGGCGCGGCATCCACATGTCGCGCCTGTACCTGCTGGCGGACGAATACCTGGCCGCACGACCGCTGGATGCGCCGCTACTCGAATCCCTGCTGCGCGCCTTCCTCGTCTCGCAGCAAGGCCTGGCCCGGCGTGCCCGCGTGAGCCTGCGCTTCGACCTGCTCGTGCGCCGCGCCGCACTGCGCAGCGGCCATGCGGGCTGGCGCGCCTACCCGGTGTTCATCGACGCCCGTCTGGACAGCGACGGCTTCCGCCTGGAGCTGGGCACGGAAGTGACGTACTCCTCCACCTGCCCCGCTTCGGCGGCACTGTCGCGCCAGCTGATACAGCAGCAGTTCGCGCGCGATTTCGACGCGGCCGCACCGCTGGAGCATGCGGCCGTGCTGGCGTGGCTGGGCAGCGAGCGCGGCATCGTCGCCACCCCGCACGCGCAGCGCAGCGTGGCGCGGCTCGCCGTGCGCTTCGCCGATGGCGCGCCACTGAAGCTGATCGCCCTGATCGACCGCGTCGAACAGGCGCTGGGCACGCCGGTGCAGACGGCGGTGAAACGCGAGGACGAGCAGGCCTTCGCGCGCGCCAACGGCGCCAACCCGATGTTCTGCGAGGACGCTGCGCGCCGCATCCAGCACGCGCTGGATGACGACGACACCGTTGCGGACTTCCACGTCCGTCTCGAGCATCGGGAAAGCCTGCATCCGCACGACGCCGTGGCGCAGGCAAGCAAATCGATGCCCGGGAAAGCCCGGCGTGACCGGCGCTCCGCCATCGAGTTGGCCGACCATGTTTGAGCAGGCAGCGAACCCTGCACGCTGATGCGGCCGTGGCCAAGCGCATGGCGCGCGAGCATCTTGCAACGCAAGCCAGACGCAGCATGGGAGATTCACCACGGCGGACCAGCGCCGCGCGCTGACCGGCTCGAATCACCGCTCGCAAGCCACGGCGCGCTGCTGCGATTGCCCACCCGCATTGACTGGTTGGCGCCTTCGCTGGCTGGATCGGCGTCGGGGAGCGGAGAGTCTCGTGATGCGGCCGCGATCGCGGAGAGCGCTGCGTACCGGCCGTTGCCGCAAGAAAATACAGCGTTGCCGATGGCAATGTTATAACGTACTTTCACCCGTCATGTAGCGCGGAATACCCGCTGTCGGGACAGCGCGCAGCAACGAGTACGGGCTCCGCATGGTTTCCATTCCGTCTGTCCAGACATCCGCGTCGCACGCCTTGCGATGGGCCATGCCCATGGCCGCAGCGATGTTGCTCGCGGCCTGCGCAGTGGGACCGAACTTCAAGGCGCCGGCGCCGCCGGCCGTCAACAGCTACACGCCCCAGCCCGTGATGACGACGGCCGCCACGCCCGGCGTGACGGCGGGCGCGGCCCAGCACCTCGCATCCGGCGCGGACATCCCCGGCGACTGGTGGATGCTGTTCCACTCTGCACCGTTGAACGCGCTGATCGAGCAGGCGCTGGCGCACAACCACGACCTGAAGGCGGCGCAGGCGGCGCTGCGCGTGGCGCACGAGGACATGCTGGCGCAGCGCGGCGCGTTCCTGCCCAGCGTGTCGGCGAACTTCTCGGCCAGCCACCAGCGCCAGTCGACCTTGCTCGCGCCGGTGCCGAACTATCCGGTGGTGCCGAGCGAGTTCCAGTACAACCTGTACACGCCGCAGCTCTCGATTTCCTACACGCCGGACGTGTTCGGCGCGAACCGCCGCGCGTCGGAGTCGCTCAAGGCGCAGGAGCAGGCCGCGCGCTTCCAGATGATCGCGACCTGGAACACGCTGGCGTCCAACGTGGCGGTGGCGGCGATCCAGTTGGCCGCACTGCAGGCACAGGTCGACACCACGCGGCAATCGATCGCGGCAGGCACGAAGATGCTGGGTATCCTGCGCTACCAATATGCGAAGGGCTACGCGAGCCGGGTCGATCTCGCCGCGCAGGAGTCGCAACTGGCGCAGACCCGCGCCACGCTGCCGCCGCTGGAAAAGCAGTTGGCACAGCAGCGCGACCTGCTGGCGGTGCTGACCGGGCGCTTCCCGTCGCAGGCGCCGGACGGGCATTTCACGCTGGACAGCCTGCAGCTGCCCGGGGAGCTGCCGCTCAGCCTGCCCTCCAGGCTGGTGGAGCAGCGACCGGACGTGCGCCAGGCGCAGGCCAACCTGCACGCGGCCAGTGCGGAGATCGGTGTCGCCACCGCCGCGCGGCTGCCGAACCTCACGCTCACCGCCGACACCGGCAGCACGGCGCTGGAGTTCTCGAAGCTGTTCACCGGCGGCACCGGTTTCTGGGACGTGGCGGCCGGCATCACCGCGCCGATCTTCGAGGGCGGCACCCTGCTCCATCAGCAGCGTGCGGCGAAGGCGGCCTATGTCGAGGCGTCCGAACAATATCGCAGCACCGTGCTGACCGCGTTCCAGAACGTCGCCGACACGCTGGTTGCGCTGGACCAGGATGCCAAGGCGCTGCAGGCCGCGGCGAACGCGGAGCAGGCCGCGCAGCTGACACTGGATCTCACCGAACGCCAGCTCAAGGACGGCTATGCCAGCCAGCTGCAATGGCTGACCGCCGAACAGACCTGGCAACAGGCGCGGATCACCCTCGTGCAGGCCCAGGCCAACCGATTCGCCGACACCGCCGCGCTGTACCAGGCGCTGGGCGGCGGCTGGTGGCACCACTCCGAACTGAGCAAGCAGTGACGATGAACAAGCCGGCCCCACCCTTCCCCGTTTCCCTTCGCCGCGGCGCTGCGCTCGCGGTCCTGCTCGCCACGCTCGCGCTCGCCGCCTGCTCGTCCGGCACGGGCGCGTCGGAAGCCGCGGCCACCACACCGCACAACGTGACGCTGACGAAGGAGCAGCAGCAGAGCATCCGGCTCTATACCGTCGAGCCGTCCACGTTCCATCGCGTGGTCGACACCACCGGCACCGTGGATTACGACCAGAACCGTTCCACCGCGGTGCTGGCGCCGTTCTCCGGCCCGGTGACGAAGGTGCTGGTGAGCCTGGGCGAGACAGTGAAGCAGGGCCAGCCGCTGGCCACGGTGGCCTCGCCCGATTTCGCCACCGCGCTGGACGGCTACCGCAAGGCGCTGGCCGCCGCGCGCGCCGCCGCCAAGGTCGCCGCCACCGACAGCGATCTCTACGCCCATCACGCGATCTCGCAACGCGAGAACGCGCAGGCGCAGTCCGACGCGGTCGGCACGCAGTCCGACAGCGATGCCGCACGACAGGCGCTGCTGGCGCTGCACGTCGATCCGCAGCTGGTGAAGGCCATCGAACAGGGGCGTCCGGTGGCGAACGTGCAGGCGGTGATCCGTGCGCCGGTGGCGGGCACCGTGGTGCAGCGTACGATCGCGCCCGGCCAGTTGCTGCAAGCGGGCAGCACGGCCTGCTTCACCGTGGCGGATCTCTCACAGGTGTGGGTGATGGCGCAGGTGTTCGACAGCGATCTCGCCACGGTGAAACCCGGCGACGCCGCCGAGGTGGCGATCGCCGGCACCGACAAGATCCTCCCCGGCAAGGTCGCCAACGTCTCGCCGGAAGTCGATCCCGACACGCGCTCGGTGGCCGCGCGCGTGGTGGTGGACAACCCCGGTGACCTGCTGAAGAAACAGATGTACGTGCGCGTGCGCATCCAGTCGGCTGCGCAAGCCAACGGCCTGCTGGTGCCGGTGGCGGCGATCCTGCGCGACGACGAGAACCTGCCCTTCGTCTACGTGCAGGAGGCGGACGGCAGCTACGCGCGCCGCCCGGTGACGCTGGGCGCACGCACGGGCGATCGCAGCCTGGTCGCGGACGGCCTCAAGGCCGGCGACAAGGTGGTGACCGCGGGCGGCATCTTCGTGCGTTTCATCCAGACCCAATGAACCAGACCCCATTGAACGAGTCGGCGCCGCCCCCCGGCGCGCGTCCGGCCTCCCTCATCAACCGCATCGTGGCGTTCGCGCTGGAGCAGCGCCTGCTGATCGTGCTGCTCACCGCGCTCGTGGTCGGTGCCGGCATCTGGGCGCTGAAGCGCCTGCCGATGGATGCCTACCCCGATCTCTCGCCGCCGATGGTGGAGATCATCACGCAGTGGCCGGGCCACTCCGCCGAGGAAGTGGAGCGGCTGATCACGGTGCCGGTCGAGCTGGGCATGAACGGCATCCCGAAACTTTCGGTGAAGCGCTCGATCTCGCTGTACGGCCTCTCCGACGTCACCCTCACCTTCAACGACGGCACCGACAACTACTGGGCGCGCCAGCGCGTGTTCAACCGGCTGGGCGGCATCACCCTGCCCACTGGCGTCGCGCCCTCGATGTCACCGCTGTCTTCGCCATCGGGGCTGATCTACCGCTACGTGCTCGAGAGCACCGATCGCTCGCCGATGGAGCTGAAGACGCTGGAGGACTGGGTGATCGCGCCGCAGTACCGCTCGGTGCCCGGTGTGGCCGACGACTCCGCGTTCGGCGGCGGCAACATGCAGTACCAGGTGCAGCTCGACCCCGCGAAGATCGCCGCGCAAGGCCTGTCGGTAAGCCAGGTGGAAGCGGCGATCGCGGCGAACAACGGCAACGCCGGCGGCGGCTTCTACACCCAGGGCGGCCAGTTCTTCTACGTGCGCGGGCTGGGCCGCATCCAGACGCTGGAAGACATCGGCAACATCGTGCTGGCCGTGCACAACGGCACGCCGGTGCTGGTGAAGGACGTGGGCAAGGTCGACACCGGCATCGCACCGCGCCTTGGCGAATTCGGCTACATGGGCCAGGACGACGCGGTGGAAGGCGTGATCCTGATGCTCACCGGGCAGAAGACCCAGGACGTGCTGCAGCGCGTGGAGGCGAAGACCCGCGAGCTCAACGAGCACGTGCTGCCGCCGGACGTGAAGATCCACCCGTTCTACGATCTCAGCGACCTGATCGCCGAGACCACCCACGTCGTGCAGCGCAACCTGCTGCTCGGCATGCTGCTGGTGGTGGCGGTGCTGATCTTCTTCCTCTACGACATCCGCGCCGGCCTGATCGTGGCGGTGACGATACCGCTGGCGCTGCTGTTCGCCTTCGTCTGCATCCAGCTGCAGGGCGCTTCGGCCAACCTGCTCTCCATCGGCGCGGTGGATTTCGGCATCCTGGTGGACGGCGCGATCTTCATGGTGGAGAACATCTTCCGCGAATTGGCCAGGCGCCATGGCACCGGGTACGACATCCGCGAAGTGATCCGCACCGCGGCGTCGGAGGTGGATCGCCCGCTGGTGTATGCGATGGCGGTGATCGTGGCGAGCTTCTTGCCGATCTACGTGCTGACCGGGCCGTCCGGCACTCTGTTCAAGCCGATGGCCGACACCATGATCTTCGCCCTGGTGGGCTCGCTGCTGGTCACGCTCACTTTGCTGCCGGTGCTGTGTGCGCTGTTCATGCGCAAGGGCGTGCGCGAACGGCGCAACGCGATCTTCGAGAAGCTGCAGGCGTTCTACACGCGAGCGCTGGCGCGCTGCATGGCGAACCGCTGGCGCACCGCGGCCGTGCCGGCGGTGCTGCTCCTGCTTTCGATGCTGCTGGTGCCGCGCATCGGCGCCGAGTTCATGCCGCACCTGGACGAGGGCGCGCTGTGGGTGCGCGCCACCATGCCCTACACCATCTCGTTCAAGGAGTCGGCCGAGATCACCCCGAAGATCCGCGCCATCCTGCGCTCGTTCCCGGTGGTGACCACGGTGACCTCGGAGCTGGGGCGTCCCGACGACGGCACCGACTCCACCGGCTTCTTCAACGTGGAGTTCTTCGTGGGTCTCAAGCCCTATGCCGAGTGGGGCGGCCAGTACAAGGACAAGCAGGCGCTGATCGACGCGATCAACAAGAAACTGCAGGTCTTCCCCGGCATCGACTTCAACTACACACAGCCGGCCGAGGATGCGGTGGACGAGGCCGAGACGGGCCTCAAGAGTTCGCTGGCGGTGAAGGTCTACGGCTCCGACCTCAAGACGCTGCAGGACAAGGGCAAGGCGATCAAGGAAGCCATGCAGCAGGTGCCCGGCATCGCCGATGTCACCCTGGTGCACGAGCTGGGCCAGCCCAACCTCGCGATCACCATCGACCGCGCCGCCATCGCGCGCTACGGACTCAACGTGGCCGACGTCAACAACGTGATCGAGGCGGCGGTCGGCGGCGACGTGGCGACCCAGGTCGTGCAGGGCGAGAAACAGTTCGACCTGGTGGTGCGGCTGCAGCAGCAGTACCGCGACAACCCGCAGGCGATCGGCGACATCCCGGTGCTGACGCCGGGCGGCCAGCAGGTGCCGCTGAAGGAGCTGGCCGGGATCAAGGTCGAGAACGGCGCCTCCTTCATCTACCGCGAGGACAACTCGCGCTACATCGGCGTGCAGTTCTCGGTGTCCGGACGCGACCTGGCCAGTACCGTGGGCGAGGCGATCCGGCAGGTGGCGCAGAAGGTGAAGCTGCCGCAGGGCTACCGGCTGGACTGGGGCGGCGAGTACAAGGAATACACCGCCTCGCGCGCGCAGATGGGCGTGATCCTGCCGCTCACCGTGCTGGTGATCTTCGGCCTGCTGTTCGTGCTGTACGGCAACTTCAAGTTTCCGTTCATCACCGTGCTGGGCGTGCTGCTCACCTCGCCGGTCGGCGCCATCCTCGCACTGTGGCTCACCGACACGCCGTTTTCGGTGTCCTCCGGCATCGGCTTCATCGTGCTGTTCGGCGTCTCGGTGCTGACCTCGGTGGTCTACATCTCCTGCGTCAACGAGTTGCGGCTTGGCGGCATGGCGCTGGAGAAGGCCATCCACGAGGCGGCGATCCTGCGCCTGCGGCCGATCACGATGACCGCGCTGGTCGCCGCGATCGGCCTGCTGCCCGCGGCGCTGGCCACCGGCGTGGGCACCGATTCGCAGCGACCGTTCGCGCTGGTGATCGTCGCGGGCATGATTTCGCGACTGGTGATCGGCGTGCTCCTGATGCCCGTGCTCTACGGCCTGGTGGCGCGCGAGGGTGATCGCCTGCAGGTGTGAAGGTGTGAAGCCGTTTTGTTCGTCATCCCAGCGAGGCGCTTTTCAACAGCCAACCTGATTAGCGACAAAGCTCAGCTGATCCTCCACCGTTCGCCCTGAGCGTAGGCCCGCAGGGCCGAAATCGAAGGGTGGTCACCGTTGGGCGCTTCGACTTCGCTTGCTATCGCAAGCTACGCTCAGCGCGAACGGAATCACTGGCTGAGTGTCGTCGCTAATCAGGACAGCCAAAGGGCTGGTCAAGCTGGGATCCAGTATCTGCAGACCATTGAATGCGAAGGCGCTGGATGACCAGCTTCGCTGTCATGAAACGCCTCTTGCTTGCGAGCAAGAAGCCGATTGACCAGACCTTCCTTAGCGCCGGGCGCGGAAGAAATCGCGCAGCATGACCGACGATTCTTCGGCCAGCAGGCCGCCCTGCACTTGCAGGCGATGGTTGTGGCGCGGGTCGATCAAGGTGTCGAACATGCTGCCGGCGGCGCCCGTCTTGGGGTCGGTCGCCGCGTACACCACGCGGCCGATGCGGGCGTGGATCAGCGCCATCGCACACATCGCGCAAGGCTCCAGCGTCACGTACAAGGTGGCGCCCACCACCCGATGATTCGTGAGTTTTTCTCCCGCCGCGCGCAACGCCATCACCTCGGCGTGCGCGGTGGGATCGTGCAAGGTGATGTTGCGATTCCAGCCCAGCCCCACGATCTCGCCGTGCAGCACCAGCACCGCACCCACCGGCACCTCGTTCTCGGCGTCGCGGGCATGCGCGGCCAGCTGCAGGGCGCGGCGCATGTGGGCTTCGTCTTCGGGGGTGAAAGGCGGCGTGGCTTCGATCATTTCATCATGGGTCGGGCACGTAGGTCGGGCTTCAGCCCGACGAGGCGGTGCGGTCGGGATGAATCCCGGCCTACTCCCACTCTATGGTGGCCGGTGGCTTGCCGCTGATGTCGTAGACCACGCGGGAGACGCCGCGCAGCTCGTTGATGATGCGGTTGGACACCTTGCCGAGGAAGTCGTACGGCAGGTGCGCCCAATGCGCGGTCATGAAGTCGATGGTTTCCACCGCGCGCAGCGCGATCACCCACTCGTAGGCGCGCGCATCGCCCACCACGCCCACCGACTTCACCGGCAGGAACACGGCGAAGGCCTGGCTGGTCTGGTCGTAGAGATCCGCCTTGCGCAGCTCCTCGATGAAGATCGCGTCGGCGCGGGCCAGCAGTTCGGCGTATTCCGGCTTCACCTCGCCCAGGATGCGCACGCCCAGGCCCGGGCCGGGGAACGGATGGCGGTAGACCATGGCGCGCGGCAGGCCGAGCTCCACGCCGATGCGGCGCACCTCGTCCTTGAACAGCTCGCGCAACGGCTCAACCAGCTTGAGCTTCATGTGCTCGGGCAGGCCGCCCACGTTGTGGTGGCTCTTGATGACGTGGGCCTTGCCGGTCTTGCTGCCGGCCGACTCGATCACGTCGGGATAGATCGTGCCCTGCGCCAGCCACTTTACCTGGCCGTGGCCAGCGGCGGTGACCTTGGCCGATTCCTCGTCGAAGATCTCCACGAACAGGCGGCCGATGATCTTGCGCTTGGCCTCCGGGTCGGCCACGCCTTCCAGCGCGCTGAAGTAGCGCTCGGCGGCGTTGACGCGAATGACCTTCACGCCCATGTGCTCGGCCATGGTGGCCATGACCTGGTCGCCTTCCTGCCAGCGCAGCAGGCCAGTGTCGACGAACACGCAGGTGAGCTGGTCGCCGATGGCCCGGTGCAGCAGCGCGGCGACCACGGAGGAATCCACGCCGCCGGAGAGGCCGAGCAGCACGTGGTCGCTGCCGACCTGCGTGCGCACGCGGGCGATCTGGTCCTCGATGATGTTCGCCGCCGTCCACAGCATCGCGCAGCCGCAGATTTCGGTGACGAAGCGCTTGAGCAGCGCACTGCCCTGCTTCGTGTGCGTGACCTCGGGATGGAACTGCACGCCGTACCAACGCCTGGCTTCGTTCTCCATCACCGCGACGGGGATGCGGTCGGTCGCGCCGGTGATGGCAAAGCCCGGCGGCGCCTTGCTGACGTGGTCGCCGTGGCTCATCCACACGTCGAGCTTGTGCGCACCAGCGTGATCGCTGAGGCCGTCGAACAGCCGGCTCTTCGCCACGATGTCGACTTCGGCATGGCCGAACTCGCGCTGGTCGGCGGCTTCCGTTGCACCGCCCAGCTGCGCGGCCAGGGTCTGCATGCCGTAGCAGATGCCGAGGATCGGCAGGCCCGAATCGAACACTTCCTGCGGCGCCTTCGGCGCGCCCGGCAGCGTGGTCGATTCCGGTCCGCCGGACAGGATGATGCCCTTGGCGCCGAACGCCGCGATCTCGGCCGGCTCGTGGTCCCAGGCCCAGATCTCGCAATACACGCCCAGCTCGCGCACGCGCCGCGCGATCAGCTGCGTGTACTGCGCGCCGAAATCGAGGATGAGGATCTTGTCGCTGTGGATGTTGTGCATCGGATCGAAACTCTCAGGGGCATCCGGAAACCACCCGGCCGTCATTCCCGCGAAAGCGGGAATCCGTCTTGCTTTTGCCGCAAAGCCAGCATGGATTCCCGCCTTCGCGGGAATGACGCCATGAAGACCCTCGCTGACGGACCGGCAGGTTCCCGGCCTCGCCTCGTTTCAGGAATTCAGCCGGTAGTTCGGCGCTTCCTTGGTGATCTGGATGTCGTGCGGATGGGCTTCGGTGACACCGGCGCCGGTGACCTTCACGAACTGCGCCTTCGCGCGCACGTCCTCGATCGTGGCCGCGCCCAGGTAGCCCATCGAGGCGCGCAGGCCGCCGATCAGCTGGTGGATGATGTTGCGCAGCGGGCCGCGGTACGGCACGCGACCCTCGATGCCTTCTGGCACCAGCTTGTCGGCGTCGGCCTCGTTGTCCTGAAAGTAGCGGTCCTTGGAGCCGAGCTGCATCGCGCCGATCGAGCCCATGCCGCGGTAGCTCTTGTAGGAGCGGCCCTGGAACAGTTCCACCTCGCCGGGGCACTCCTCGGTGCCGGCGAACATCGAGCCCAGCATCACGGTGGACGCGCCCGCGGCCAGCGCCTTGGGAATGTCGCCGGAGTAGCGGATGCCGCCGTCGGCGATCAACGGGATGGAATCCTTCAGCGCCGTGGCGACCATGTCGATCGCGGTGATCTGCGGTACGCCCACGCCGGCCACCACGCGGGTGGTGCAGATCGAGCCCGGGCCCACACCCACCTTCACCGCATCGGCGCCGGCGTCGCGCAGCATCAGCGCGGCGTCGCCGGTGACGATGTTGCCGGCCACCACCTGCACCTGCGGGAAGCTCTTCTTCACCCAGGCCACGCGGTCGATCACGCCCTGCGAATGGCCGTGCGCGGTATCGACCACCAGCACGTCCACGCCGGCCGCGACCAGCGCCTCGACGCGACGCTCGGTGTCGCCGCCCACGCCCACCGCCGCGCCGACCAGCAGCGCCTCGTTGGCGTCCTTCGCGGAATGGGGATTGTCGCGCGCCTTCTGGATGTCCTTCACGGTGATCAGGCCGCGCAACTGGAAGTCGCCGTTGACCACCAGCACCTTCTCGATGCGGTGCTTGTGCAGCAGTTGCAGCACTTCGTCCTGGCTGGCGCCTTCCTTCACCGTCACCAGCCGTTCCTGGCGGGTCATGATGTTGCGCACCGGATCCTCGGGCTTGCGCTCGAAGCGCATGTCGCGGCTGGTGACGATGCCCACCAGCTTCTCGCCTTCCACCACCGGCACGCCGGAGATGTTGTGCGCGCGGGTGAGCTTGAGCACGTCGCGGATCGAAGTGTCCGGCCCCACGGTGAACGGGCTGCGGATCACGCCGGCCTCGAACTTCTTCACCAGGCGCACTTCGGCGGCCTGCTGCTCGAGCGTCATGTTCTTGTGGATGATGCCGATGCCGCCCTGCTGCGCCATGGTGATGGCGAGGCGCGCTTCGGTCACGGTGTCCATCGCGGCGGACACGATGGGAATGTTCAGGCGCAGTCCGCGGGTGAACCGGGTGGAGGTATCCACGTCGCGCGGCAGCACGGTGGAATGGCCCGGAACGAGGTAGACGTCGTCGTAGGTGAGAGCCTCGGCGAGAATGCGCATGATATGCCCCGCGGCAAAGAGAGGATTATACGCGGCACTGCAGCATGCCGCCAGCGTGGAGGCTGAATCGGCTACTTCTGTTCGATTACTTCCGGTCGCGCGCTTCCGCGGCTTCCAGCGTGTTCTCCATCAGCGTGGCCACGGTCATCGGACCCACGCCGCCGGGCACCGGGGTGATCCAGCTGGCGCGCTCGGCGGCCGGCGCGAACTCCACGTCGCCCACCAGCCGACCGTCGTCGAGCCGGTTGATGCCCACGTCGACCACTACCGCGCCGGGCTTGATCCATTCGCCCTGCACCAGGCCCGGCCGGCCCACCGCGACGATCACGATGTCGGCCTGGCGCACATGGCCTTCCAGGTCGCGGGTGAACTTGTGGCAGCAGGTGGTGGTGCAGCCGGCGATCAGCAGTTCCAGCGCCAGCGGCCGACCCACGTGATTGGATACACCGACGACCACCGCGTGCTGGCCGCGCACCGGACGATCGGTGTGGCCGAGCAGGGTCATCACGCCCTTGGGCGTGCACGGGCGCAGGCCGAAGCGGCGCAGCGCGAGGCGGCCCACGTTCACCGCCTGGAAGCCATCCACGTCCTTGCCGGTGTCGATGCGGTCGACCAGCGCGTCCTCGTCGATGTGCTCCGGCAGCGGCGACTGCACCAGGATGCCGTGGACTGTCGGATCGGCATTGAGCCGGTCGATCAGCGCGAACAGTTCTTCCTGCGTGGTGCTGCTCGGCAGGTCGTAGTCGAAGGAGCGGAAACCGACCTGATGGCAGGCCTTGCGCTTGTTGCGCACGTACACCGACGAGGCGGCATCGTCGCCCACCAGCACCACGGCGAGGCCGGGCGCGGCGTGGCCTTGCGCCTTGCGTTCGGTGACGCGCTTGCCGATCCGCTCCAGCAGTTCCTGCGCGATGCGTTTGCCGTCGAGAATGCGTGCGCTCATGTTGATACCGGGGCGAAGGACGCGACATTATCCAAGCTCCAACCGCAGCGCACAAACGCCAAGCCATGGCCGAAGCAATGACCCACGTTACGCCTTCGCTCGCCGACGGTCGCCTGGTGCTGCGGCCATGGCGCGACACGGATGTCGCCGAATTGCATGCCGCCGTGCAGGAATCGGTCGCCAGCGTGGGCCGCTGGCTGCCGTGGTGTCGCGCCGACTACGACCTGGACCGGGCCCGGGCGTGGACGCGGCATTGCCACGAAACCTGGCGGACCGGCACGCAATTCGCGTTCGCCGTGCGCGACGCCGCCAGCGGTGAACTGCTGGGCGGCTGCGGGCTCAACCAGATCAATCCGCTGCATCGCAGTGCCAATCTCGGCTACTGGATACGTGCCTCGCGCCACGGTCAGGGCCTTGCCGCCGCGGCCGCGCGGCTGGTGGCACGGTTCGGTTTCGCCGAACTGGGCCTGATCCGGATCGAGATCGTCACCCTGCCCGACAACCATGCCAGCCGACGCGCGGCGGAGAAGTCGGGCGCCGTGTTCGAGGCGATGGCACGGCAGCGGTTGTGGGCCTGGGATCGCGCCCACGACGCCGCGGCATATGCGCTGATTCCCGCCGACCTCGATCAGCCGGCGGCGGCACAGAACGCGGCGACGTCCTCGTAACCGCTGAAGCGCGCGGTCGCGCCGCAGCCCGGACAGGCCGGGTCGCGCGGCAGGCGCGTCTCGCGGAAACGCATGCCCAGCGCGTCGAAAGACAGCAGCCGGCCGACCAGCGGCTCGCCCAGTCCGAGGATCAGCTTCAGCGCCTCGGTGGCCTGCAGCAGGCCCACGATGCCGGGCAGCACGCCGAGCACGCCGGCCTCGCTGCAGTTCGGCGCCTCGGCGGCCGAGGGCGGCTCGGGGAACAGGCAGCGGTAGCACGGCGAGTCGTCGCGGCGCGGGTCGAACACGCTGAGCTGCCCGGTGAAGCGCTCCACCGCGCCGTAGACCATCGGCAGCTTCAGCCGCTGCGTGGCAGCGGCCAGCAGATACCTCGCGGGGAAATTGTCGGCACCGTCGATCACCAGGTCATGGCCATCGAGCAGGCGCTCCACGTTGTCGGCGCGCAGGCGCTCGTTGCGCAGCTCGATGTGCACGCGCGGGTTCAGCGCATTCAGCGCGATGCGCGCCGACTCGGTCTTGGCCATCCCCACGCGTGCATCGGCATGGATCACCTGGCGATGCAGATTGGAGCGTTCCACGCGGTCATCGTCGATCAGAGTGAGCTGGCCCACGCCGGCTGCGGCGAGATACAGCGCCGCCGGCGCACCGAGGCCGCCGGCACCGAGCAACACGATCTTCGCGGCTGCCAGCCTCGCCTGCCCCGCCTCGCCCACCTGCGGCAGGCGCAGCTGGCGCGCATAGCGTTCGGCGGCGTCCGCATCCAGCGCACCCGCGACGATCGGCAGGCCTTCGCTCTTCCAGCGCTCGAAACCGCCGGCCACGGAACGCACGTCGCGATAACCCAGCCGCTGCAAGGCCTCGGCCGCCAGCAGCGAACGCGTGCCGCTGCCGCACAAGGCGAGGATCGGCCGCGCACGATCCGGTTCCGCTTGTTCGATGCGCAATTCCAGGAAACCGCGCGACAAGCCCAGCGCCCCGGCCGGCATGCCGCTGGCGCGTTCGCTGTCCTCGCGCACGTCGATCAGCAGTGCGCCCTGCGCCTGGCGGCCCAGCGCCTCGGCGGGAGCGATTTCGGGAATGCGGCTGCGCAGCTCGGCGAGCCAAGTGTCGCGGTTGGTGGGCGTGGACATGGCGCAAGTCTAGCGCGATGCCTTCATGGGTCGGGCTTCGGCCCGACGGTGCGTGGTGTTGTCGGGCTGAAGCCCGACCTGCCCCAACCTACTTCCCGCGCTTCTTCATCTCGCGGATCATGCGCTGGCGCTTGCGCAGCTGGCCTTCGGTGAGCACGTTCTTCTTGCCGGCGTACGGGTTCTCGCCTTCGCGGAAAACGATGCGCACCGGCGTGCCTTCCAGCTTGTAGCGCTTGCGGAAGAAGTTTTCCAGGTAACGCTGATAGGCCGGCGCGATGTGCTTGGTACGGCTGCCGTGGATCACGATGGTGGGCGGATTGTTGCCGCCGGGATGCGCGAAGCGCAGCTTCGGCGCATGCCCGCGCACCAGCGGCGGCTGGTAGCTCTCGTAGGCTTTTTCCAGCGTCTTGGTCAGGTCGGAGGAACTCAGTTCCTTCGTCGCTGCGGCATGCGCACGCACCACCGCGCGCATCAGCTCGCGCAGGCCGGAACCGTGCAGCGCGGAGATGAACACGGTCTTCGCCCAGTCGACGAACTGCAGGCGGCGATCCAGTGCGCGCTCGCACTGCTCGCGCTGGTAGGCGTCCAGGCCGTCCCACTTGTTCACCGCGATCACCAGCGCCCTGCCCTCGTCCATCGCGTGGCCGATCAGGGTGAGGTCCTGGTCGGCGAGGTTCTCGCGCGCGTCGATCATGATCACCACCACCTGGGCGGCGGCGATCGACTGCAGGGTCTTGATGACGCTGAACTTCTCCAGCGCCTCCTCGACCCGCGCCTTGCGCCGCACGCCGGCGGTGTCGATCAGGGTGTAGCGGCGGCCGTCGCGTTCCAGTGGCACGCGGATCGGGTCGCGGGTAGTGCCGGCCACGTCGGAGACGATGAGCCGGTCCTCGCCGAGCAGGCGGTTGATCAGGGTGGACTTGCCCGCGTTCGGCCGGCCCACGATGGCGACGCGGATGGAACCGTCCTCGCCCTCGGCCAGTTCCTCGTGCGCGTCTTCCGGCAGCACCGGCAGCAGCGCGGCGATCAGTTCCTCGGTGCCGCGGTTGTGCGCGGCGGACAGCGGCAGCGTGGTCGCGATGCCGAAGCGGGCAAATTCCGCCAGCGCGTCGTGCAGGTCCAGGCCGTCGGTCTTGTTCACCGCCAGCAGCAGCGGCTTGCCGCTGCGGCGCAGCTCGTCGAGGATGTTGCGATCCTGCGGCAGCAGGCCGTCGCGCGCATCCACCACGAACACCAGCGCCTGCGCTTCCTCGATGGCCAGGCGCACCTGCTGCGCGGTGAGGCCTTCGAGGCCTTCGTCCACGCCGGAGAGGCCGCCGGTGTCGACCACCACGAACGGGCGCGCGGCGGTGCGGCACACGCCGTAATGGCGATCGCGGGTGACGCCCGGCAGATCGGCCACCAGGGCGTCGCGGCTGCGCGTCAGCGCGTTGAACAGGGTCGATTTACCGACGTTGGGGCGACCGACCAGGGCGACGACGGGCAGCATGAAGGGTCATGGTTCCCGGCGTCAGTGCGCGGCGAGACGGTAGGCGCCGATATGGCCCTTCACGTCCTCGACGTACACGGTGTCGCCCACCACCAGCGGCTGGGCCTGGATCGCCTTCTTCGACAGGCGCACGCGTGCGGCCAGCGCGCCGTCGCCAGCCTGCAGCCAGTGCACGTAGCCGTAGGCGTCGGCCACCACCACGTAGTTGCCCTGCACGGCGGGACCGGTGAGCCAGCGGTACTTCAGCTTGTCGTTCTTCCACATGTCGGCGCCGCCGCTGCGGTCGAACGCCCACGCCACGCCCTGGTCGTCCACGCCATAGACGGCGTTGCCGCCCACGGCGAGCGCGGTGTAGGTGGAGAACGGATGCGACCACAGCGGGCGACCGCTGGGACCGTCGATCGCGCTGAGGTTGCCGTGGTAGGCGGCGCCGTACAACGTGCTGCCATCGAGCAGGATCGCGCCGTCGGCGTCGTCGAGACGCTCGATGTCGGTGCGGCCCTCGCCGTTGGCGAGCTTCTGCTCCCACAGCTTCTCGCCGTTGTCCTGGCGCAGCGCGACCAGCTTGCCGTCGTCGGTGCCGATGAACACCACGCCGTTGGCGGCCAGCGGCACGCCGTTGCCGCGCAGGCTGAGCGACGGCACATTGCCCTGGTCGTAGGCCCAGCGGCGCTTGCCGGTGGCGGCGTCGAGGCCGTACACGCGACCGTCCTGGGTGCGCACGATCACCAGGTCGCCGCTGATCGCCGGCGCGGCGACCACTTCGGAAACCAGGTCGGCCTCCCAGCGCGGGCTGCCGTCCTTCGCGCCCATGGCGTAGACGTGGCCGTCGAGCGTGCCCACCGCAAGCAGATCGCCGGCCACGGCCGGGCCGCCGGCATACGCGGCATCGACGCCCTTCGCGTGGCCCAGGCCGAACCAGCCCTTGCTGCTGCGGGTGGTCTTTTCCCACAGCTTCTTGCCGCTGGCGGCGTCGAACGCGGCGATCTTGCCGTCGGTACTGTCGGCATACAGCACGCCGTCCACCACGGTCGGGCGCAGGCGCACGCCGCTGATGCCGGCGCCGTCACCGATGCGCGCGGTCCACACCTTGCTGACTTGCACCGTGGGGGTGAAATGCTTTTCCAGCGGAGTCGGCGGTTCGAGGTTCTTCTTCTTGAACGAGTTGCAGCCGGCCAGCAGGACCAGCGAACCCAGGGCGACCAGCCAAACGCTCTTCTTCACCACGACTTTCATGCACCCTGCTTTCCGGCCACGGCCAGATCGTCGATTTTCATCTGCAGGACGGCATGCTGCGGCGCGTCCTCACCCAATGCCGTCATCGCCGCCTGGTAAGCCTTGCGTGCGTCGTCGGCGCGTCCCAGCTTGACCAGCGCATCGCCACGGAGTTCCTGGTTCAGGCCCGCGTACTGGCCCGCCGGCATGGCTTCGAGCGTGGCCAGCGCGGCCTGGCCGTCGCCCTTGGCCAGCTGCACGCGCGCCATGCGCAGTTCCATCAGCGCCTTCAGCGCCGGGTCGGCGGCATGCGCCTCGGCCCACTGCAGCGAGGCGATCGCCTTGTCCAGCTGCTTGTCCTGCACCTGCTGCTTCGCGCGGTCGCTGACCGCGAACAGCGCGTACGGCGACTTCGCGTAGTCCTTCATCAGCTCGTCGACGAAGGCGGTCGCCGCCGTCGGCTTGCCGCTGGCCAGCGCCACCTGCGCCTGTTGGTACAAGGTGGCCGCTGCGGCCTCGTTGTTCGCCTGGTGCTTGCGCCACTGCTGCAGGCCGAAGATGCCGACCAGGCCGATCGCGATGCCGACGGCGATGGAGAGGCCATTCTCGCGCAGCCATTTCTGGACACGTTCGCTTTGTTCGTAATCGTCGTATGCGTCAAATGCCATGCTTCACCGTTCGTGGGTACCGCGCGCGGCGCGCGCCGGCAGGCCGGAGGCGAGAAAAAAACGACTCGCCATCACCCTTCGCCCGTGCCGGGCGAAGAATGGGCAAGCATAACCGAAATGGATCGCACGCAGGCGCGGCGAGCGCCTGCGATGTCGCGATCAGAGGGCGGCCGCAGCGGCCTTGCCGTCCGCGATCTGCACGCGGAAATGCGCCACGTTGGCGCGGCGGAAACCGTCGAGCGTCACCGGCTGGCCATCGATGCTCACCTGCGCGCCGCTGACGTTGCCGATGCGCACGTCCAGCGGCTGGTCGCTGTGCCAGGTCTTGCTGGTGCCGGCGGGCAGCAGGCCGTATTCCATGCGCGTGCCGTCCTGCCCGGTCACCTCGACCCAACTGGCAGCCGACAGGCTCAGGCTGAGGCTGAGGCTGTGGGCGCCGCTGCCGGCATTGACGGTGGCGGCTGCGCTGATCGTGGACGGCGTCGACAAGGTGTCGTTGCCGCCGCCGAGATTCGGAAACGGCGCCATGGAGGCCATCAGCGGCTGATCCGACGCAGCCGGCGCCGAAGCCTGCGGCTGTGCCGGCGTGGCGGAGGCCGGCGCGGTGGACGCGACCGTCCTGGCCGCGCTCACGGCCGGCGTCGATGCGTCCTGCTGCGCCACCGGCGAGGCATCCAGCGGAGTGAGATGGCTGAGGTCGCGATCCAGCGTGCTGCGCACGCCGAACCAGATCGTCGGCACCGCGATTACCAGGGTCAGCACCACGTAGGTGGCGGCGGTGGCGTAGCGGTCGAGCAGGAAGCGCGAATGCGAAATGCCGCCGGTGGCCACCAGTGGCGGCTCGACCTGACGGATGCGCGCCTGTTCGGCCTCGATCTCGGCCGCGTCGATGCCCAGGTACTGCCCGTACTTGCCGATATAGCTGGCCAGGTAGACCTTGGAATCGATGCCCTGGTGCTCGCCCTGCTCCAGCTTGCGCAGGATGCGCAGCGGCAGCTTCAGCGCATGCGCGCAGGTTTCCAGATCAGCGCCTCGCGCCTCGCGCGCCGCGCGCAGGCGGCTGCCGAACACGGCATCGTGGTGATCGAGCGCATGGCTGGCGGCGGGGGCTTCCATGACGTCCGGCCGATCGGCGAACAGATCGTGCGCGGCCGGATCCTGGCCGGGCTGGAAAGGCTGCTTCGTGGTCATTGACTGCTGGCGGTGGTTTTCAGGGCGCGAGCCTGCTCCGAGTCCGGGAACTGGCTCTGCAAACGCCTGAGATAGGTCTGGGCTGCATCCGTATTGCCCAAGCGCGACTCGATATCGTAACCAAGCTTGAGAGCGGCCGCATTGGGTTGGCCCAGCGCATCGAAACGCTGGATGAAAGCCCGAGCACGAAACGCATCCCCCTGCCGGTAGAGTACTTCGGCGAGATGGAAAAGTGCATCGCCGTTGCCGGGATTTCGCGCGATTGCGTCACGAAAACTCGCTTCCGCGCCCGTCGTGTCGTTCGCCCGCAGCTGGCAGATGCCGGCGTTGGTGTATGCCACGTCGGGGGTGGCGTAGAACGGGTCGGCCACCGCCTTGCGGAAGTAGCCGATCGATTCCTGCACCTTGCCGGTACGGCACAGGAACTGGCCGAGATTGTTGTTCGGGGCGCCCTTGGTCGGCTCCAGCGCCACCGCCTTGCGGTAATGGGCCTCGGCCTCTGGCAGGTTGTTGATCTTCTCGTAGACCACCGCGATCACGGTGTGGGCCGGCGCGTAGTTCGGATCGAACTTCAACGCCAGCTGCAACTTGGCCAGTGCGTCCTGCAGGTCGCCGTCGGCCATGTAGTGCTGGGCCAGCTCGGTGTGGATGCGGGCCGCATCCTGGCGTTGGTCGACCTTGCTGGTCGCCGGGATGTTGGCGGTGCCCGACTGCCCGCTGCCGTTGTTGTCGCCGCCGCCATTCACCGTGACGCAGCCGACCAGCGCCAGCGACAGCAGACCAACCCCCAGCAGCGGCTTACGGCGCATGCGTCACCCCTTGCTCCACACGTTGGCGTATCCCGGCGCTGCGCCGGGTGCGGTCGTTCACCTGCCCGGCCAACTGGCCGCAGGCCGCGTCGATGTCGTCGCCGCGAGTACGGCGCAGCATGGTGAGGATGCCGGCATTGAGCAATTGGGTCTGGAACGCGCGGATGGTCTCGGCGTCCGAACGCTCGAAGCGCGTGCCGGGGAAGGGATTGAACGGGATCAGGTTGACCTTGCAGGTCGGCAGTCTGCGCATGAAGCGGATCAGCTGCTTCGCGTGCTCGGGCTGGTCGTTCACGCCCTTCATCAAGGTGTATTCGAACGTGATCGAGGTGCGCGGCTTGCGCGCGATCCAGCGCTGGCAGGCCGCGGTGAGCTCGGCCAGCGGATAGCGCTTGTTGAGCGGCACCAGCTCGGTGCGCAGCTCGTCGTTCGCCGCGTGCAGCGACACCGCCAGCGACACGTCGATCACGTCCGACAGCTTGTCGATCATCGGCACCATGCCGGCGGTGGACAGCGTGACGCGCTTGGAGGCGAGGCCGAAGCCCAGGTCGTCGCGCATCAGGCTCATCGCCTTGACCACGTTGTCGAAGTTCGCCAGCGGCTCGCCCATGCCCATCATCACCACGTTGGTGATGCGGCGGTTCTGGTGGGTGACGTTGCCGAGGTGCTTCGCGGCCACCCACATCTGGCCGATGATCTCGGCGGTGGCGAGGTTGCGGTTGAAGCCCTGCGCGCCGGTGGAGCAGAACTGGCAGTTCAGCGCGCAGCCGATCTGCGAGGACACACACAACGTGCCGCGGGTGGGTTCGGGGATGTACACCGCCTCCACCGCGTTGCGGCCGTCCATGCCCAGCAGCCACTTGTGCGTGCCGTCGGTGGCAGCCTTGTCCACCAGGGTCTGCGGCGGCCCGACGTGGCGGCTCGCCTCGAGCTTGGCGCGCAGCGCCTTGCCCACGTCGGTCATGTTCGCGAAGTCGGACTCGAGGTGGTGGTAGATCCACTTCATCACCTGCTCGGCGCGATACGGCTTCTCGCCGAGCTGCGCGAAGAAATCGCGCAGCCCCTGGCGATCGAAGTCGAGCAGGTTGACCTTGCCGGCGGTGCCGGGTTGGTCGGATGAAATGGCAGGTACCTCGGTCACAACTATTTACCGGCTATGTACTTCAGTGGAAGCAAAGAAATAGGCGATCTCGACCTTCGCGGTCTCCGCGGCATCGGAACCGTGCACGGCATTCGCATCGATGGAGTCGGCGAAGTCGGCGCGGATCGTGCCCGGCGCGGCTTCCTTCGGATTGGTGGCGCCCATCAGGTCGCGGTGCTTGAGCACGGCGCCCTCGCCTTCCAGCACCTGGATCATCACCGGGCCGGAGATCATGAATTCCACCAGCGCCTTGAAGAACGGACGCTCCTTGTGCACCGCGTAGAAACCCTCGGCCTCGGCGCGCGACAGCTGCTTCTGCTTGGCGGCGATCACCTTGAGGCCGGCCTTCTCGAAACGGGCGTAGATCTCGCCGATCACGTTCTTGGCGACGGCATCGGGCTTGATGATGGAAAGGGTGCGCTCCAGCGCCATGGGTGTGCTCCGGGAAAAGTCGATATGAAGAAAGGTCGGCATCGTGCCGCGAATCGGTCAAAACCGACTCGGAATGCGGGTTTAGCCCGCGAAGTTTGACAGATTCTACCTCATTCGCAAGTCGTCGACGGGCCGGCCGGCCTGTCGGTTTGACGGCAGCGAAGCCGCCCGCGTATGCTCAAACGATCGTTTGAACGACAAGCTTGGCCACGTGGGAAGACCCGATCCGTGAACCGCTCCGGCTCCACCAAGGAACGCATCCTCGCCGCCGCCGAGACCCTGTTCGCCCAACGCGGCTTCGACGGCGCCTCGCTGCGCCAGCTGACCAGCGACGCCGGGGTCAACCTCGCCGCAGTCAACTACCACTTCGGCTCCAAGGAGAAACTGGTCGAGCAGGTGTTCCGGCGCCGGCTGGACGCGCTGAACGCCCAGCGCCTGGCCGCGCTGGCCCGGGTGGCCGGCCAGCCCGAGACCCGGCTGGAAGACGTGCTCGACGCCTTCATCCGCCCTGCCCTCGAACTCTCGCACGAGGACAGCGGCTCGCTGTTCATGCGCGTGCTGGCGCGCGCCTTCGCCGAGCACGACGACAGCCTGCGCAAGTTCCTGTCCGAGAACTACGGCCACGTGATGCGCCAGTTCACCGCCGAATTCGCCCGCCTGCTGCCGCAGCTGAGCAAAGAAGAGCTGTACTGGCGCATCGATCTGGTCACCGGCGCGCTGACCCATGCGATGTCCGGCTTCGGCATGATCCAGCGCAAGAGCGATGTCAGCGAACGCGTCCACCGCGAGCAGACCGTCGCCCACCTCACCCGTTTCGCCACCGCCGGCCTGCGTGCCGGTACGTGACCGCGCCCCTTTCACCGGCCGCTGACTGCCGGCCGCGTTCCATATCCCGCTTGCCTCACGTGTCCGCATCAACCCGGAGAATCCAATGACCGCTCCATCCACCACCACCCCGACGCTGCGCATCCGCAAGGCCGCCGTGCTGGGCGCCGGCGTCATGGGCGCGCAGATCGCCGCGCACCTGACCAACGCCGGCGTCGAGACCGTGCTGTTCGACCTGCCCGCGAAGGAAGGCCCGAAGAGCGGCATCGCGCTCAAGGCCATCGCCAACCTCGCCAAACTGTCGCCCGCGCCGCTGGCCGACAAGGACCTCGCCAGCGCGATCATCCCGGCGAACTATGACGAGGACATGGACCACCTCAAGGACGTCGACCTGGTGATCGAGGCGATCGCCGAACGGATGGACTGGAAGCTGGACCTCTACAAGAAGATCGCCCCGCACGTCTCGCCCACCGCGGTGCTGGCCTCGAACACCTCGGGCCTGTCGATCAACGGCCTGGCCGAGGTATTGCCGGAAGAGATGCGCCACCGCTTCTGCGGCGTGCATTTCTTCAACCCGCCGCGCTACATGCACCTGGTCGAACTGATCCCGACCCGGCTCACCGATGCCAAGGTGGTCGAAGGCCTGGAAGCCTTCCTCGTCACCACCGTCGGCAAGGGCGTGGTGATCGCCCGCGACACGCCGAACTTCATCGGCAACCGCATCGGCGTGTTCTCGATGCTGGCCACCATGCACCACACCGAGCAGTTCGGCCTGGGCTTCGACGTGGTCGACGCGCTCACCGGCCCGGCGGTGGGCCGCCCCAAGAGCGCCACCTACCGCACCGCCGACGTGGTGGGCCTGGACACCATGGCGCATGTCATCAAGACGATGGCTGACACGCTGCCGAACGACCCGTGGCGCGAATACTTCAAGGCGCCGACCTGGCTGTCCGCCCTGATCGAAAAGGGCGCGCTGGGCCAGAAGAACGGCGCGGGCTTCTACCGCAAGGCCGGCAAGGACATCGTGGTGCTCGACGTGGACAAGCAGGATTACCGCGCCTCCGAGCAGAAGGCCTCGGACGAAGTCGCCGCGATCCTCGCGATCAAGAACCCCGCCGAGAAGTTCGCCAAGCTGCGCGCGTCGAGCGACAAGCAGGCGCAGTTCCTGTGGGCGACGTTCCGCGACCTGTTCCACTACACCGCTTATCACCTTGCCGACATCGCCGACACCGCGCGCGACGTGGACTTCGCGATCCGCTGGGGCTACGGCTGGAAGCTGGGCCCGTTCGAGACCTGGCAGGCCGCCGGCTGGCAACAGGTGGCGACGTGGGTGCAGGAAGATATCGCCGCCGGCAAGGCCATGAGCAAGGCGCCGCTGCCCGCGTGGGTACTGGACGGCCGCAGCGGCGTGCACGGCAAGGCCGGTTCGTACTCGGCCAGCGCCAACGCCGACAAGCCGCGCTCCGCGCACCCGGTCTACGCGCGCCAGCTGTTCCCCGATCCCATCCTGGGCGAGCAGTTCGACCAGGGCAGCACCGTGTGGGAGAACGACGGTGTGCGCCTGTGGACGCTGGGTGACGACGGCGTGGGCATCCTCTCGTTCAAGACCAAGATGCATACGGTCAATGACCAGGTGCTCGACGGCATCCAGCACGCGATCGGCATCGCCGAGGAAAAATTGAAGGCGGTCGTGATCTGGCAGACCGGCGAGCCGTTCTCCGCCGGCGCCGACCTCAAGGGCGCGCTTGGCCTGCTGCAAGCCGGCCGGTTCGACGACTTCGAGAAGATGGTTGCGAACTTCCAGCGCACCAGCATGCGCATCAAGCACTCGCTCATTCCGGTAGTGGCCGCCGTGCGCGGCCTCGCCCTAGGCGGCGGCTGCGAGTTCCAGATGCACTCGGCGCGCACCGTGGCCGCGCTGGAAAGCTACATCGGCCTGGTCGAGGCCGGCGTGGGCCTGCTGCCTGCCGGTGGCGGCCTGCACGAACTGGCCGTGCGCGCCGCGCACGCCAACCCGGCCGACCCGTTCGAGGCGCTGAAGAAGGTGTTCGAGACGGTGGCGATGGCCAAGGTCTCGCCCAGCGCGATCGAGGCGAAGAACATGGGCCTGCTGCGCGACAGCGACGTGGTGGTGTTCAACGCGTATGAACTCCTCTACGTGGCGAAGAAGGTCGCGCTTTCGCTGGCCGAATCCGGCTGGCGCCCGCCGCTGTACCAGCGCGCCATCCCGGTCGCCGGCGACGTGGGCCGCGCCACCTTCCAGGCCTCGTTGGCCAACCTGCAGGCCGGCTACTTCGCCTCCGAGCACGACGTGGCGATTGCCACCCGCATCGCCGACACCTTGTGCGGCGGCAACATCGAACGCGGCTCGCTGGTGGACGAGGAATGGCTGCTCGCGCTGGAGCGCAAGCACTTCGTGGAACTGGCGAAGACCGAGAAGACCCAGGCACGCATTGCGCACACCATGACCACTGGCAAGCCGCTGCGCAACTGAACGCTCGTCGTCCCGGCGTAGGCCGGGACCCAGCGACTTTGGTTTACGTCAACGACACTGGATCCCTGCCTGCGCAGGGATGACGATCAAAAACTGAAGCGCGTCGCCGCTATCGAGCGCGACGCCACGGAGCAAGAGCCATGAGCAAGCAAATCCAAGACGCCTACATCGTCGCCGCCACCCGCACCCCGGTGGGCAAGGCGCCGCGCGGCGTGTTCCGCAACACCCGTCCCGACGACATGCTCGCCCACGTCATCAAGGCCGTGCTGGCGCAGGCGCCGGGCATTGACCCGCACGAGATCGCCGACGTCATCATCGGCTGCGCGATGCCCGAGGCCGAGCAAGGCATGAACGTGGCGCGCATCGGCCTGCTGCTGGCCGGCCTGCCCGACACCGTGCCCGGCGTCACGGTGAACCGCTTCTGCTCCTCCGGCCTGCAGTCGGTGGCGATGGCCGCCGACCGCATCCGCCTCGGCGAGGCCGACCTCATGCTCGCCGGTGGTACCGAGAGCATGAGCATGGTGCCGATGATGGGCCACAAGATCGCGATGAACCCCGCGATCTTCAGCAACGAGCATATTGGCATCGCCTACGGCATGGGCATCACCGCCGAAAACGTGGCCAAACAGTGGAAAGTGAGCCGCGAGGCGCAGGACGCGTTCTCGGTGGAAAGCCACCGTCGCGCGCTGGCTGCCCAGGCCGCTGGCGAGTTCAAGGACGAGATCACCCCGTTCCAGCTCGACGACCGCTATCCCGACCTCGCCAGCCGCGGCATCAAGACCGACAGCCGCAGCATCGCCAACGACGAAGGCCCGCGCGCCGGCACCACGCTGGACGTGCTGGCCAAGCTCAAGACCGTGTTCCGCAACGGCCAGTTCGGCGGCAGCGTCACCGCCGGCAACTCCTCGCAGATGTCCGATGGCGCCGGCGCCGTGTTGCTCGCCAGCGAGGCCGCGCTGAAGAAGTACAACCTCACGCCGCTGGGCCGCTTCGTCGGCTTCTCGGTGGCCGGCGTCAAGCCCGAGGTGATGGGCATCGGCCCCAGGGAAGCGATCCCCAAGGCGCTGAAGCAGACCGGCATCAGCCAGGACCAGCTCGACTGGATCGAGCTCAACGAAGCTTTCGCCGCGCAGGCCCTGGCCGTGATCGGCGACCTCAAGCTCGACCCCGCCAAGGTCAACCCGCTGGGCGGCGCCATCGCGCTGGGCCACCCGCTGGGCGCCACCGGCGCCGTGCGCATCGCCACCCTGCTGCACGGCATGCGCCGCCGCAAGCAGAAGTACGGCATGGTGACCATGTGCATCGGCACCGGCATGGGCGCGGCGGGCGTGTTCGAGGCGCTCTGAGTTTCCCCGTCATGCCAGCGCAGGCTGGCATCCAGTGACGTCCGCCCGAAATACCGACGGCGCCGCAGCAATGCGGCGCCGTCGTCGTTTGCAGCTTGCGCTCAGCCGCGATGCGCCTGCTGCGCCTCGAACGCCCGGCGCAGTTCGGGGTCGAGCACGTCCATCTGCCGCCGAGGCGGTCCTGCAGGTTGACGGTGACGGCAAGCATGCAGCCCAAACTGGGCGGTAATCTCACTGGTGCCGAAATTTGCCCGTGATCCGCTTCCAGAACGATGGCTTGCCCTGCTCCGCCGGTGCCTTCGGCGGCACGTAGCCCGGCTGCAGTGCCTGGCAGTCCGCCAGGAACGGTTGTGTGAGTTTTTCTGCCGATGACGGTGCGAGCCAGAAGCCAAGCCGCACCGGGCTGCCGGTGATCTCGATCCAGGCGGCCAGTGAGCCGGCGTGCAGCATGTTCTCGAGTTGCGCGAACGGCATCCGGCGCTCGAACACCAGCGCGTCGCCGTCGGCCTGCGGGCGCTTGCCCAGCTGCGGTTGCCAGGCCTGCCCGCCGATCTCGAAGTAGGCGTACATCGCGCGCGCGGCCAGGTTCGGGGCGCGTTCGCCGCCCACGGTGTAGCGGGCGCCCAGGGTGACCTCGCCGGGCGCGCATTGCAGGGTGACCTGGCTTTCGTGGCCGCGCACGGTCTGCGAGAGCACCAGGGTGGGGGCGTCGTCGGGCGTCTTCTGGTAGGACGCCGCCAGCGGCAGGCGGCCGTTGTTCGCCACCTGCGCGGGCAGCAGTTTTTCCGTGTTCCACCAGGCGATGCCGTTCACGACCAGGCCGCTGACCTGGTCGACCTGCTCCGGGCGCACGTCCATAGCGGTGATGTAAGCGCGCAGATCGGCCGGCGACGGTGCGCCGGGCGCGGCGGCATCGCGGTTCGGCAGCAGGTTTTCGTGCAGGCCGATGCGGTCGGTGCCGCTGGGCGACCAGCGGTACAGGCCGCCCAGCCAGGCGTAAGCGCAGGCATCCAGGCAGGTAGCCGGACGCGCCGGCGGCCCCGCCGTGCGCCAGCTTCCGGTGCGCCAGGTGCCCAGATGCGTGCTGAAGCGCGCGGCGCGGAACAGCTTGCCTAGCGCCATGCCCGCGGCGGCATCGCCGGCGGACGAGTCGAGGTAGATGTCCGTGCCCGGCGGCACCTTGCCCGACTGCAGCAGCTGCCGCACCTGCTCCACCGCGGCGGCATCGATGGTGCCGGCCAGGTAAAGCTGCGGCGCCTTGGCCATGCGCAGCGTGATGCTGTCGCTGCGCAGGTGCACGGTGAGCGGACCGTCGAAACCGGGCGACGATTTCGCCATCGCCGGCATCGCCAGCACGCAGCCTGCCGCGGCCAGCAACATCGCGCCGCGGGAAAGAAGGGAATCGGGCAAGATCACGCGCCTCGTGGGGAGCCAAGCGGCGAAGTGTCGCGCACTCGCGCTGGGCCTTGCATGAATGCGCGCAAGCCTAGAGCCTGTTCCATGTCTCCGCGTGACCCGCGCCGGGAGCTGTTTGCGCGCAGGTCAAGGAAGAACGAGGGAGTGGACGTCCGTCCACGACCGAGTGATGACGCAGGCATGCGGGCAAACAGACCCGGCCCTTCGGGTTGCCTTGCCGTGGCCGCCATGCGGCAGCGCGCGGCTTGACCTGCCAGCCAGGCAGGCGCTGTGCCACGCACCACCACCTGACGGCCACGGCAAGGCAACGCGGGCCACGCGGAGACATGGAACAGGCTCTTAGCGCAGCTGGCTGTCCTTGCTGCCGCGGCGGTTGTAGAGGTTGGCCGCGCGTTCGGCGTCCTGCGCCTCCTGGCAGGCCACGCACAGCCGCACGCCGGGCACGGCCTTGCGCCGCGCCTCGGGAATCGGCGCGTCGCATTCCTCGCAGCGGGCGAGGCTGGGCCCCCGCTGCAACTGGCTGCGGGCGCGCTGCACCGCGTCCGCAACGGTGGCATCGATCTGGTCCTGCACGGCGCCGTCGCCGGCCCATCCGGTAGCCATGGGAACCTCCACGCGCTATGGCTGACACCGGAATATGCGGCCGCATGGCCGGGATTTCCAGCACGGCGACGCTTGACCCACATCAGCGCGCTGCGGACGCCGACAGCTAGGATGCATCGCAGGCAGCAGGAGCGGCGCAGGCGTCATGGGCATGTTTCGACTCGGGTGGTTGCAGGAACTGATTGGCGAACCGGCCGGCAATCACGAGGCACTGCCGGTCGAACCCGTCGCCGGGATGCGCTTCGCGCCGGGCCCGGTGCTGATCGCCTGCGCCTCACAGACCGGCGTGGCCGAGGATCTGGCCGAAGCCACCCGCGAGCAGTTGCGCGCCGCGGGCATCACGTCGCAGGTGGCGGATTTCGAGGCACTGGACCGGTCGATATTGGAAACCGCCAGCCAGGCGCTGTTCCTCGCGAGCACCACGTATGACGGCGACCCGCCGGACATGGCCGCCACCTTCAGCCGCACGACGATGGCGCAACCCGCGTCGCTCGCGCACTTGCGCTACGGCTTGCTGGCACTCGGCGACCGCGGCTACGACGATTTCTGCGGCTTCGGCCGGGCGCTCGACGCATGGCTGCAAGCCAGCGGTGCGCAGGCATGGTTTCCGCGCATCGAAGTGGACGACGAGGACGCCGCCGCGCTGGAACGCTGGCATGCGCAGGTCGCGGCGCTGGCCGCTCCCGTTGCGGCACAGTGCGACCACCGATTCCGGACGGATAGACCCGCATGAACACCCCACTCGCTTCCGATCTGCGCGCACGCCTGGGCGCGGCGCGGCCATTCCTGCTCACGGCCTTGGCCGCGTTGCTGATCGCCGGCTTCGTGGCGGCAGCGGTGGCGCACGCGCCAACCCGCCCGCTGGTGTGGATGGTGGCCTACCTGGTGCTGGTGGCCGGCGTGGCGCAATGCGTGCTGGGGCTGGGCCAAGCCCTGCTGCCGGTGCAACTGCCCACGACACGCTGGCGCACCGCCGAATGGCTGCTGTTCAACGGCGGCAACGCGGGCGTGATCGCCGGCACCTTGCTGGCCGCGCCCGCGCTGGTCGCCGTCGGCACGGCGCTGTTCGTGGCCGCACTGCTGGCCTTCCTGCTCGGCGTGCGCGGCGCCGGCCGCGGCTGGCTGCTGCATGCGTTCCGCGCCGTGCTGGTGGTGACCTGCCTCGGCGCCTGCGTGGGGCTGGCGCTGTCGTTCGCCCGGGTGGCCGCATAAGGAAACAATCCGTTCGCTGCGCGCCGGTTCCCCCGCGGCGCGTTCGCCCGCATGCTGTGCGCATTCACCCATGAGGGCATTTCCATGATCGAACGCAGGCCTTTCGACCGCCTCGGCGGCGCCGACCACGGCTGGCTGAAGGCGAAGCATCACTTCGCGTTTGGCGGCTACCACGAGCCGTCGCGCATGGGCTGGGGCGCGCTGCGCGTGTGGAACGACGACACCATCGCGCCGCACACCGGCTTTCCGCCGCATCCGCACGCGGACATGGAGATCATCACCTACGTGCGCGAGGGCGCGATCAGCCACCAGGACAGCCTCGGCAACAAGGGCCGCACGGTGGCCGGCGACGTGCAGGTGATGAGCGCGGGCAGCGGCATCACCCACGCCGAATACAACCTGGACGACGAGACCACGCGCATCTTCCAGATCTGGATCATTCCCGACGCGCACGGCCAACCGCCGTCCTGGGGCACCCGGCCGTTTCCGAAGGGCGAGCGCGCCGGGCGTTTCGTGGCACTGGCCAGCGGCATGCCCGGCGACGAGGAGGCCCTGCCCTTGCGCACCGACGCCCGCGTGCTGGGCGCCACGCTGAAGGCCGGCGAGAGCGCGGACTACGCGATGGCGCCGGGCCGTTACGGCTACCTCGTGCCGGCGCGCGGCAAGGTGGAACTGAATGGCGTGCCGCTGGACGCACGCGATGGTGCGGCGATCCGCGACGAGCGCAGCCTGCGCGTCACCGCGCTGGAGGATGCCGAGCTGGTGCTGGTGGACGTGGCCGCCTGAACCTTCACCCGGTTGCCGTGAGGCAGCCGGCGATCACGGGGCATGTCGATTTCGGCCCGCTTCGCTCGTCGTCTCCAGGAACCCCAAGCCTGGAGACGCACGATGTCGACGCTCCCCGCCATTGCCAGCCGCGACACCTGGCTGGCCGCTCGCAAGGACCTGCTCGCCGCCGAGAAGGACGCCACCCGCATGCTGGACCGGCTGAACGCGCAGCGCCGCGCGCTGCCGATGGTGCCGGTGGAGAAGCCCTACCTGTTCGACACGCCGGACGGCGAGGCCAACCTGCTCGGCCTGTTCGAGGGCCGGCGCCAGCTGATCGTCTACCACTTCATGTTCCACCGCGACCGCGGCGAGGGTTGCCCCGGCTGCTCCTACCTGGTGGACAACCTCGGCCACCTCGCCCACCTGCACGCGCGCGACACCACGCTGGCGTTGATCTCGCGCGCGCCCCTGGCGGAGCTGCTGCGCTTTCGGGCGCGCATGGGCTGGACGCTTCCGTGGTATTCGTCCTGGGGCAGCGACTTCAACTACGACTTCCACGTCAGCCAGGACGAAGCCGTGGCGCCGGTGGAATACAACTACCGCGACCAGGCCGAGATGCTCGCGCGCGGCGAACACGGCAACCTCGCGGGCGAACTGCCCGGCATCAGCGTGTTCCTGCGCGACGGCGAGCGCGTGTTCCACAGCTATTCCAGCTATGCCCGCGGCCTGGACACGCTGCTGACCACCTACCACTACCTCGACCTCACCCCGTCCGGCCGCGGCGAGGGCTGGGGCGGCATGCCGGACGTCGACGGCAAGGGCATGCACTGGCAGCGCCTGCACGATCGCTACGAAGATGCGCCGGCGCCCGTCGCGGCGACCACTTCCTGTTGCGGAGACACGCCTTGAACGTTCCCGTGCCTGCATGCCATGCCGGTGTGCCGGAACTGCTTCCACCACGAACCACGGAGGAGTCATGAACTACGTCGATGGTTTCATCGTGCCGGTGCCGAAAGCCAATCTCGCCGCGTATCGGCGCTTCGCCCGCAAGATGGGCAGCATCTGGAAGGAATACGGCGCGCTCGGGATCGTCGAGTGCGTCGCCGACGACGTGAAGCCCGGCAAGCTCACCTCGTTCCCGCAGAGCGTGAAGCTGAAGCCGGACGAGGTGGTGGTGTTCTCGTGGGTCAGCTACCGCTCGCGCAGCCATCGCGATCGCGTGGTGGCCAAGGTGCTGGCTGACCCGCGCATGTCCGGCATGTCGCCGGCGTCGATGCCGTTCGATGGCAAGCGGATGATCTTCGGCGGCTTCAAGCCGATGCTGCGGCTTTGACGAGATAGAACCAGCGGCCCTTGCTTTCGCTCCCGCGCGCCATCATCACTGCGGGATCGCCCCCGGAGGCAAGGCCATGCCGCAGATGCACGCCATCGAGATCGCCGCCGCCGGTGGCCCCGAGGCACTCCAGCTGGTGCGGCGCCCGATACCCCGCCCCGGCCCGGGCGAGGTGCTGATCAAGGTGGCAGCCTCCGGCGTGAACCGGCCCGACGTGCTGCAGCGGCAAGGCAAGTACGCGCCGCCGCCCGGCGCCTCCGACCTGCCGGGACTGGAGGTGGCCGGCACCTTGGTCGAGGGTGATTTCGGCGGTGACAACCCATTCGGCTTGCAACCCGGCGACGCGGTGTGCGCCCTGCTCGCGGGCGGTGGCTACGCGGAGTACGCGGTGGCCCCGCTGGCGCAGTGCCTGCCGGTGCCCGCGGGACTTTCGCTGATCGAGGCGGCGGCGCTGCCCGAGAATTTCTTCACCGTGTGGAGCAACGTGTTCGTGCGCGGTCGGCTCGGCCAGGGCGAAGGCGGCGCGCACGAGAGCCTGCTGGTGCAGGGCGGTTCCGGCGGCATCGGCGTCACCGCGATCCAGCTGGCGCGCGCGTTCGGCCACCGCGTGTTCGCCACCGCCGGCAGCGCGGAGAAGTGCGCCGCGTGCGAGCGGCTGGGCGCGGAGCTGGCGATCAATTACCGCACGCAGGATTTCGCCAGCGAGGTGAAGCAGGCCACCGGCGACCGTGGCGTGGACGTGATCCTCGACAACGTGGCCGGCGACTACGTGCCGCGCGAACTGGACGCGCTGGCCGAAGGCGGCCGGCTGGTGCTGATCGCCACCATGGGCGGCAGTCGGGCCACCATCGATGCCGGCCAGCTGATGCGGCGCCGGCTCACCCTCACCGGCTCCACCCTGCGCAACCGCCCGGTCGCGTTCAAGGCCGGACTGGCCCGCCAGCTGCACCGCGAAGTGTGGCCGCTGCTGGAGTCCGGCCAGGTGCACCCGGTGATCCACACCGTGCTGCCCGCCCGCGAGGCCGCCCGTGCGCACGCGCTGATGGAAAGCAGCGCGCATATCGGCAAGATCATGCTGGCGTGGGACAACTGACGGAGTGCGATCGATGCAAGCGGAATTCTGGCTGGAACGCTGGCGCGAAGGCCGCACCGGTTTCCATCGTGACGCGCCGATGCCGCTGCTGCTGCAGCACTGGCCAGCGCTGGCGCTGCCGCGCGGCAGCCGGGTGCTGGTGCCCTTGTGTGGCAAGACGCTGGACATGCGCTGGCTCGCCGAACAAGGCCACCGCGTGCTGGGCGTGGAGCTGTCGCCGCTGGCAGTGGCGCAGTTCTTCGCCGAGCAGGGCCTGAAGCCCGTGCGGCACGAATCGCCGCTGGGCATGCGCCACGTCGCCGGCAACATCGAGATCATCGAGGGCGACGTGTTCGCGCTGGACGACGCCACCCTGGCCGGTTGCGCCGCGGTCTACGATCGCGCCGCCGTGATCGCCCTGCCTCCGCCGCTGCGTACACGCTATGCGCGCGAGGTCTACGCCCGCCTCCCCGCCGGCTGCCGCGGCCTGATGATCACGCTGGAATACCCGCAGCACGAGATGGAGGGACCGCCATTCTCCGTCGACGCCGATGAAGTCGCAGCGCTGTTCGGCGGCCACTGGGATCTGGACCTGCTGGAGCGCAGCGATATCCTCGCCGCCCAGCCGGCGTTCCGGGAGGGTGGCGTGACGGCGTTGCACACCGGCGTCTATCGTCTGCAGCGCAAGCCGGCGGCGGCGCAGCGCTGACTGCGCCGTCGCGGGAGATCCGCGCGAACTCGCCGGGCCGCCTGCTGCGGCCGGCGCATGCGCCTCAGCGCGCCAGGTAGCGGACCTTGTCGCGTTGGGTGGGCCGCCCGGTGCCCTTGCAGCTGCAACGCAGCTCCTCGTACGGCGTCAGCTGCCGGCGCAGCCACTCCCGCACCTGCGGCCCGAACATGCTTTCGGCCTTGCGCCGCGTCTCGCCCGGCTGGCCGCTGAGCGCGTCGCGTTTCCATGGCTCGTTGTCGAGGTCGGCGATCGGCTGATCGCAGCTGGCATCGAGCTCGGCCGCGGCATCGATCTGCAGGAAGGCGCACAGGCGAAGCCATTCGCGATGCTTGTCGCGGGTCAGGTCGTCGAGGAAAACGAAGTGGTGGTGCGGCTGTCGCGCGTGCGCACGATGGATCTGGGCGGCGCGATTCCAGCGCCGCGACCAGTGCACGGTGCCGCCGCCGAAGGCGTTGTTGTTCTCGTAGCGCAGGTTCGCGTCCGCGATCGAGGCCAGCACGTCCTCGCCGGGACGGATCACGTGCACGAAGCGTGCGTTCGGCACGTGGTGCTCGATCTCGGGGATGTAGAGCAGGTGATACGGCGTCTTCTCGATCCAGGCCGTGCGCCCTTCGGCTTGCGCACGGGCGTCGAGCAGATCGACGAAACGGCGCGCGCAGCTTTCGGTGCGCAGCGGCCACGGCAGCCGCGCGGCCTCGTTCGACAAACGACGTTGCAGCATTCCCAGGCCCGCGTGCGCCCGCTTGTGCGCGAACCCCAGCCGCTGCCGCAGGCGCCGCCGCTGCGGCCGCGCATCGCGATCGCCCCAGCGCCACTTGAGATCGCCGCACAACTGCTCGAAGAACGCCGTCTCCGGCAGGGTCAACACGGCCGGGTGCCGCGCCAGCATCGCCTGCACGAGTGTGGTACCGGAACGCGGGCAACCGACGATGAAAATGCGCTGCATGCTGGCCCCGCTGCACTCGACTACACAAACTTGCGAATGCCGGGAACGTACCAGATCATCGGCGGCCGACCGCAAGGTATTACATAACTTTACAAACCCGGCGGCCGGATGCCGACCGCAGCCCGGCAAGGCGCGGGATGCGCATTTGCTACGCTGGGAACACCCACAGCTGCGGAACCAGTGATGACGGCACACGGCATCCACACCATCGACACCGGCTTCGTGCGCCCGCGCTTCGACGCGGCCTACCTGATCGTCGAGCGCGGCCGCGGCGCCTTCGTCGACTGCGGCACCAACCACGCGGTGCCGCGCATGCTGGCCACGCTGGATGATGCGGGCCTCGCGCCCGCGGACGTGGACTGGCTGATCCTCACCCACGTGCACCTGGACCACGCCGGCGGCGCGGGCGAGCTGATCGCGCACCTGCCGAACGCGAAACTGGTGGTTCATCCGCGCGGCGCGCGGCACATGATCGATCCTGCGAAACTGTGGGCCGGCGCCAGCGCGGTCTACGGCGAGAGCGTGATGGAATCGACCTATGGCCGCCTGCGCCCGGTGCCCGCCGAGCGCGTGATCGAGGCGCCGGACGGCCACATCGTCGACCTTGCCGGGCGCGCCCTGCATTGCCTCGACACGCCCGGCCACGCGAAGCACCACCTCACGGTGCACGACGTGCGCAGCAACGCCTGCTTCACCGGCGACGTGTTCGGCCTCTCCTATCGCGACTTCGACACCGCGAACGGCCCGTTCATCCTGCCCACCACCTCGCCGGTGCAGTTCGACCCCGCGGCGCTGCACGCCTCGCTCCGTCGCCTCGTCGCGCTGAAACCCGCGGCGATGCATCTCACCCATTACGGCCGCGTCGAGAACGTGGCGAAACTCGCCGACGACCTGCACACGCAGATCGATGCGATGGTGGCGATCGCTCGCGCCGCGCACGGCAAACCCGATCGCCATGCCGTGTTGATGGACGCGCTCACCGAGCTCTACGCCACGCGCGCCGCGGCGCACGGCTGGACTCGGGGGCGCGCGGCGCTGGTCGCCCTGCTGGGGATGGATATCGAGTTGAACGCGCAGGGGCTCGGGGTGTGGCTGGATCAGCCGTGAGCGTCGTCCGCTGCGCATGACGTGGTCGACGCAGGCGAGGCGACTATGCCTGCACGACAAAGCCGGAAACCAGGAGCCCCGCTGCACCTCTCGCGCAAGCCATGCACGCGTCCGGCTCACTCCAGCGGCTTGCGATAGACGTGCTGCGTCTTGACCCGCGCATACCCCAGGCTCGCATAGAACGGATGCGATCCCTCGCGCGTCACGTTCGAACGCACGACCATCGCGTTGAAGCCCTGGTCGCTAGCCCACCGCTCCGCATCCGCCACCAGCGCGCGCCCGAGGCCCGTGCCGCGCACGGCGGCGTCCACGACGAGTCCCACGATCTCGATGCGCTCGCCGGATTCCAGCGTGAGCCGGCGCTCGACCGCGATCCAGCCGAGCAGGCCGTCATGCTCGCCTCGCGCCACCACGATGCGATGTCGCGGCAGGGACAGCAGCGCTTGCAGGCGCGCCTGCATCACGTCGGCGGCCACCGGATAGCCGAGCTCGCCGGCCAGCCGCGCGATCTCGGCGGCATCCTCGATGCGCGCCGGGCGCAGTGCAGCCATCTCAGGCCAGCCGCGTGCCGTTCGGCACCGGGCGCTCGATCGCGGTGAGCACCACGCCTTCGGGGGTGGGGAAGCCGGTGAGCAGGAACTGCGAGCGGAACGGGCCGATCTGCTTCTCGGGGAAGTTGATCACGCCCACGATCTGCCGGCCGAGCAGCTCCTCGGCGGAATACAGTGCGGCGATCTGCGCGCTGGTTTTCTTTTCGCCGTAGTGGCCGAAATCCACCCACACCTTCCACGCCGGCTTGCGCGCCTCGGGGAAGGCTTCCACCCGGGTGACCGTACCGGCCACGATCAGCACCTTCTCGAAATCGACCCAGCCGATCTCGCTCGCCCGGGTTGTTTCCGTCGTCCCGCTCATCCTTCCAGCCTCGTCTTGAATCCGTCGCGCGCCTGTTGCCACCAGTAGTTGAGCTGGGCGGCGAGCAGGCCGAACGGCTTGTGCACGCTTGCCAGGCCATAGTCGGCGAATTGTTTCCAGCCCTCGTCGCCATCGGCGATCGCCGCGGCGAGCAGCTCGCCCGCGGCGCAGGTGGGCGCCAGGCCATGGCCGCCGAAGGCTTGCGCCCACCACAGGCCGGCGTCCTCGCCTTCGCCGCGGCCGAGTTGCGGCATCTGGTGGCGTGCATAGCTCATCAGGCCCGACCAGGCGTAGTCGATCTTCGCATCCTTGAGTTGCGGGAACACCCGCAACAAGTCATGCCTGAGCAGGCGTTGTACCGCCTGCGGCTGGCGATTCCGGATCGAGATGCGGCCGCCCCAGAGCAGGCGCGTGTCCGGCAGCGGGCGGTAGTAGTCGAAGGCGAAACGCGTGTCGTAGACCGCAGCGCGGGTCTGCAGGCATTCGGCGAGACGATCGCCCAGCGGTTCGGTGACCATCACGTAGGTGGCGATCGGAAGCACCGCACGATCGATCGGTTTGCGCAGGCCGGCGAGGTAGCCGCCGCAGGCCAGCACCACCTGGTCGGCCAGCAGTTCGCCGTGCGGCGTGCTCAGCAGCCAGCGCGGGCCTTCGCGCTGCAGGCGCCACACCTCGCTCTCCTCATGGATGCGCACGCCTTGCCCGCTGGCCGCGCTCGCAAGGCCGATCGCGTAGTTCAACGAATGCAGGTGCAGCGCATTGCGCTCGTACAAACCGTCGTAATAGCGGTCGCTGCGCACGCGCTCGCGCATTTCCTCCCACGGCAGCCAGTCCCAGTGCACGTCGAAATGTTCGGCCAGCAAGGCCTGGCGCCGGCGCAGCACCTCGGGGTCGCGGAACCAGTTCGCCCAGATCACGCCCTCGTCCACCGCGTCGCAGGCGATGGCGTAGTTCGCCACGCGTTCGCGGATGCGCTGCACCGCCGCCGTGGTGAGCCCGAACAGCGCACGGGCGCGCGCCTCGCCGAGCTGGGCCAGCAAGGCCTGTTCGCCCAGCGAATAGCCCGCGAACACGAAGCCGCCGTTGCGGCCCGAGGCGCCGAAGCCGATCTGCTCGCGCTCCAGCAGCACCACGTCGCGCACGCCGCGTTCGGCGAGACCCAGTGCCGTGTTCAATCCCGCGTAACCGCCACCGACGATGGCGATGCGCGTTTCCTGTCGTCCCTGCAGCGGCGCATGCGCCTCGTACGGCGTGGCGGTGGCGCGGTAGTACGACGGAACCGGTGCTTGCTTCATGCCCTGACGCCCCTGTGCGACAGCGAAGCGCCCGAGCGTACATCACTGCACCAGTGTCACCGCAAGTGTGCGTTCGTCGCTGCGGCCGTGGTCGTCCACGACGCGCACGCGATAGCTGCCGGCGTTGCGCGGCTGCCAGAACAGGCTGTTGCCGGGCGTGCCCTGCCCCGCGTAGGCGTCGTCGACAAACCAGTACAGCGCATGCGTGTCGGCATCGGCGGTGGCACTGAAGGCGATCGGCGTGGGCTGATCCTGATGCAAGCGCATCGCATAGGTGCTGGCGCGCAGCGGCGAGGTGATCTGCGGCGGATCGCCATCGGGGCGACCGGCGTCGCGGCAAGCCGGATTCTGTGGTGGCTTGCGGCGCGGGATGCCGGCCTGCGCGAACACATGCGCGAGGTCGGAGGGCCAGAACTCGAACACCTCCACGTGCGTGTGCCTGCCCGCATACGGCGGACAGGCCGGCAGGCCGCTGGCGTCATCCATCACCAGCGGTCGGTAGACGTTGCCCACGCGGATCGGCGACTTGCCGGGGATGAACCAGGTCCGGCCGCGCTGCGGGCACCATTGGCTGGGCAGATCGCCGCTGGCGAGGCAGATCTCGACGCGCTTCAGGTTCGCCGGCATGTGGCGGATCGGCTCATGCATATGCGGACGCTCGGCGCGCAGCGCGTCGACGATCTGGAGGAACAGCGGCGCGGCCGCCTCCACGCCCACGAAGGCGGGGTTTGCCGTACCGTCGAAATTGCCCACCCACACCACCAGCACGTAGGGACCGAAGCTGCCGGCAGTCCAGGCATCGTGGAAGGCCCACGAGGTTCCGGTCTTCCAAGCCACCGGCAGTTGGGTACGTTCGCTGCCGAAGGCGGCGTCGGGGCGCGGATTCTGACGCAGCATGTCCATCACCATGAAGCTGGCCGCGTCGCTGAGCAGACGCGTACCGGCGATCTGCGGATCGTCCGCGCGCAGGCGCAGCGGCTGCAGCATGCCGCGGTTCGCCAGCATGGCGTAGAGATCGCCCAGCTCCTGCATGGTGACTTCGCCGCCGCCCAGCACCAGGGCCAGGCCGTAATGCTGCTCGCTGGCCATGCGGCTCACGCCCGCCTCGCGCAGGAAGTCGTACAGGCTGGGCTGGTGCAGTTGCGAGGCCACCCACACGGCGGGGATGTTGCGGCTGCGGATCAAGGCCTGGGTGGCGGTGATCGGCCCGAGGAAATGCCCGTCGAAATTCTCCGGCGTATACGGACCGAAGGAACTGGGCACGTCGCGCAGCACGGTCTGCGGATGCAGCACGCCCTGGTCGAAACCCAGTGCATAGATGAAGGGCTTGAGCGTGGAACCGGGCGAGCGCTTCGCGTCGGTGCCGTTGACCTGGCCCTCGATGCCGGCATCGAAGTAACTGGCCGAACCCACCATCGCCTTGATGCCCATGTCGCGGGTGTCGATGAGCAACGCCGCTGCGTTCTTGATGCCGCGCGGCGCGTTGCGCTGCACGTAGTTCGCCACCTGCCGCTCCAGCGCATGCTGCAGGCCGAGGTCGACGGTGGTGGTCACGATGGGCGGCAACGCATCGCCGCCCGTGCGCTGCGCGGCCAGCAGCTGATCCACCGCATGCGGCGCCTCGAACGGCAGCCTGGCCAGCGGGCGCAGCGTCAATGGCAGCGCGAACAGCGGCTTCAGCGAGGCATCGCGCGGATGCTTGCGCAGCCACTGCGCATACAGGCGATTGCGCGCCTGCGCCAGCGCGGGATTGATGAGCACGCCGTTCGATTGCAACGGCCGCGAAGGCTCCTGCGGGATCACCGCCAGCGTGAGCGCCTCCGGCAAGGTAAGCGCGCCGGCCGGCTTGCCGAAATACGCGAGGCTGGCCGCACCCACGCCCTGCACGTTGCCGCCATAGGGCGCGTCGTTGAGATAGGCCTCCAGGATGTCGCGCTTCGAGTAGAACAACTCCAGTTGCAACGCGCGCGCGATCTGGCCCAGCTTGCCCAGCGGCGTGCGCGTATCCAGCTGCCACAGCAGGCGGGCCAGCTGCATGGTGATCGTGGAACCGCCTTGCGGATGGCGATGCCGCACATAGGTAACCCAGGCCCCGCGCGCGAGCCCCCAGGGATTGAAGCCGGGATGCCAGCGGAACCAGCGGTCCTCGTGCAGCAGCACGCCCTCGACGAGCTGGGGCGAGATGGATTTCAGAGGCACCCATAGCCGATATTGCTGGTCGCTGGCCAGGGTCAGCCGCAGCAGATGGCCGCTGTCGTCATAGAACGCGGTGGAGCTGGGCAGGCGTTCACGCAGGGGTTGATGCGGCCATAGCCGGCAGCCCGCCAGCACGGCAGCGAGCAGCGCGAGGGCGGCCAGCCAGTTCTGCCAGCGAACGAGGCGCTCCTTCAAAAAGCTCGCGACGGACACACGCCCCTCATCCCGGCACACACAACCCGTAGGTCGGGCTTCAGCCCGACATGCAGGAGACACTTGTCGGGATGAATCCCGACCCACGTTGTCGCTTGCGGTTCTCGGCAGTTGGGCGATGCGGTTTTGGTCATGGCTTCTGCACCACGGTGAGCACGGCGCCACCAGGGGCTTGCGCCTGAATCGCGCGGTCGTACATGGACTCCGCATAGGCCGGCGGCACCTGGAACTTGCCGGCGTTGGTGGCCTTGATGCGGTAGACGAACTCGCGCACGTCCGGCGTGGCGGTGCCGTAGATCACCACGCGATCCTCGCGGATGTCCGCGTAGTCGGGCTTCCAGGTGGAGCTGGCCAGGCCGATCGGCGAGCGCCACGAGGAGGCTGCCGCTTGGCTGCCATCGGAGTCGCCGCTGTCCTCGCCCGCCGGCGCGGCGGCCGGCGGCGTCTGCAGCACCGGATCGAAACCGCCCGGCAGGAGATCCACGATCGCCACATTGCCCACGCCCGCGTCGCCGGTGGCGCGAATCTTCAGGTGCACGTCGATCTCCTCGCCCACCGTGACCTGGTCCAGCGGCTTGCCGTTCGTGTCGGTGTAGTCACGCACGATCTCGATGCCGTGCTTGATCGCTTCCTTCGAGGTGACGCGGTCGTAGCCACCCTGGGTGGCGATGCGCCAGGCCGGCAAATCGCCGTGGTTGGTGAAGCGCAGCGCCTGCGCCGCACTGCTCCACGTGCCGCCCTGCAGGATGCCGCCCTGCGGCTGGGCGATGGACTTCACGCTGCCGCTGGCGAGCACCTCGTCGATGCCGAGCTTGTCGAGGTTGGCGGCGGTCTGCTTCGCATAACTGTCCAGCGCCAGCACCGTCATCGCCGAGGACAAGGTGTTGTAGTCGCCGTGCGCCAGCGGCCAGGCGAGGTTCTCGAACACGCGCGGCGGCAGCGCCTTCGCCTCCAGCGGGAAGTGTTCGGCGACGAGGTACAACACGCTGGCGTCGCGGGTCAGCGGGTCGTAGTAGTAGCCGTAGCTGAAGTCCTCGGCGGCCTTGGTGCGCGTCAACGCCTTCAACGGACCGGCCATCAGCCGGTTCGCCTCGGCATCCTGCTTCAGCAACTTGTACGAAGCGGCCAGCCAGGCGGCGGCAAGATCGTTCTTCCATTCCTTCGGATAGAGCTCGTCGAGGCGCTTCTGCACCGCGGCAAGATCGTTGGTGGTGACGTTGCCCTGCCGGGTCAGCAGGTACACCGCGTAGGCGCGCTGGCGCAGTTCGTCCAGCGTGTCCATGCCGTCGTTCGCCGCCAACTGCTTCAGGTACTGGTTGCCGGCATCGAGCATGTCCCGCGGCACGGCCACGCCACGCTCATGCGCCTCGATCAGGAAGTTCATCGCGTAGTCGGAGACGAAGGGTTCCGCATCCGGCGTGGCCGACCACAGGCCGAAGCCGCCCGCGCCGTTCTGCCGCGCGTGCAGCACGTCGAGGAACTTCGCCAGCGCCTGGTCGTTGCTGATGGTCTTGTCGCCGAAGGCCGGTTGCAGCGCGTGCGCGAACACCGGCACCACCGGCCACTTCGACACCACCAGCCGTGGCATCGCCGAGCTGACGATCTGCTCGCTGCAGTAGTTCTGGTAGTTCACCAGATAGCTGGTGATGCCTTGCGCCAGCACCACCGGCAACGGGGAGATCGCGGCATCGCGCGAGGCATAGGCGTCGTACAGCGGACGCAGCGGTTTCAGCTCGGCCTGACTGTTCGATTCCACCCGGCCCACGTCGACCTGGGTGCGATAGGCCGCGGCCGGGCGCACCGACACGTCGATGCCTTGTTTCGCCGACTTGCCGCCGTAGCTGGCGGCAAAGGCCAGATGGCCGGAGCCCAGCTGGTCCGTCGCCTTGACGCGGAAGCGCACGACGCCTTCGCGCATCGAGGCGAGGCTCAGGTCCTGCGTGGCCGGGCCCAGCACCGTGAGCTGCGGCCCGGTCTTCAGCGTCACCGCCACCGGCACGGACTTGTTGCCGATGTCGGTGAGGTTGTTCGCCACGCCCACGCTGACCTCGGCCTCGTCGCCGGGCGCCAGCGTGGTAAGCGCGTTGGGCGAGAGCACGAAGTCGCCGCGCACCGTGGTGGCGCCTTCGAACGTGCCGATGCGCTGTGGTGATACCGCCACCGCCATCACGCGCAGCCGGCCGTTGAAGTAGTCGGGCACGGTGTAGCTCAGATCCTTCTCGCCATCCACATCGACGATGCCCGACCAGTACGCCACCGGCTTGTCGCGCTTGCGCTTAAACGGGTTGAGCTGCCGGCTGATCGCGGCATCGGCGTCGCCGCCCGGCGCGGCCGCCAGCGACATCAGCTTCTCGAAGTCGGGCAGGATCAGGTCGAGGATCTGCGCGGTACGCACTTCCAGCATCTTCTTCTTGAAGAAGAACTGCAGCGGATCGCCCAGCTGGTAGCGCGCCACCTGCAGGATGCCCTCGTCCACCGCGAACACCACGGCCTTGGTGGGTTGCGCGGCGTGCAGTTTGAAGGTGACCGTGTCGCCCGGCTTCACCAGCGCGGGCGTATCCACCGTGAGCGCGTCGCGGCGCGCATCGAGGTTCACCGAGAACGGCACCACGCCGTAGCTGAGCGGGCTCATGAAGATCTCGTCCGAGGACGGATCGCGCACGAACTGCACGTTGACGTAGCCGTTGCCCTCGAAGCCCTTGGGCAGCGTGATGCTCTGCACCGAACTGGTGGTGTCGGCGTGGAACCAGGCGTGCGCGTAGACCTTGTCGCGCTCGATGGTTATCAGCCCGCTGCCGGTGTAAGGCGCGCGGATCGCGACGTGGATGGTGTCGCCGGGCTGGTAGTCGTGCTTGTCCAGGGTGAGCTGCAGCTCGGCGTTGCGCTCCAGCGAGCGCGACAGGTTCGCGTTGCCGGCCACCGAGTAACTCACCCGGTTGACCTCCATGCGGTCACTGCCGCGCAGGATCACCAGCGCGTAATCACCGGGTTTGTCGGTGGCGAGCGTGTAATCCAGGCCCCCGGCGGGGATCGCCAGCGCCTTCTCGTCGACCGGGATCTCCTTGAGCTTGGATTCGTACTTGTAGACGCCCGAGCCCTGCTTGGTGAGCACCGAGACGTAGCGGCGCTCGACCAGCTGCGCCTTGAGGCCATCCAGCGCGATGGATTTCGCGTCCGGAGCTATCGCCACCAGATGCACCTTGCGCACCGCGTTCCGGCTCACGTAGCCGAGGTCGTCGTCGGACTTGTAGCCCACCAGCCAGTCGTTGGACGACACCAGGGTCTGCGTGGCGGCGGCCACGCTGCGGCCGCCGTCGGCCTCGTGCACCTTGGCGAGGAAGTAAAGCTGGTAGGTGGCGTCGGCGTACTTCTTGAGGTCGAGGTCGAACTCGGCGTGGCCCTGGTCGTCGGTCTTGCCGTCGGCAAGGTTCTCCTCGTAGCCGTCCTTCGCGCGGCGGATGTCGTAGAAGTGGTAATCCGGCCAGCTGTGGAAAGCCGGCCACGCCGGACGCAGGGTGAGCGAGGCTTCCACTGCGCGATTGGCTGCCGGCGTGCCGAACAGGTTCTGCGCATCGACCAGGCCCTTGAGTTGGTTGGGCTTCACCCAGCCCTCGGCGACCTGTTGCGAGAGCTTGGCGCTCACCTTCATGCGGTCGGGCAGGAACTCCTTCACCTGCACCGTGGTGCTGCCGATCTGGGTGTCAGCCTTGCCGCCGCGCATGATGTAGAGGTTCACCGCCCAGGTGCCGGTGGGCGCGGTTTCGGCCGGCGTATAGCTCAGTTCGCCGAAGCCCGAGGCATCCATCGACAACGGCACCTGCTTCACCGTGGTGCCGCGCGGGTCGACGATGTCGGCCTCCAGCGGAATGCCGGCCACGTTGCGCGCCCAATCGGCGGCGCGCACGATCAGGCCGATGTGGAAGGTGTCGCCGGGGCGGTAGATGCCGCGGTCGGAGAACAGGTAGCCGCTGAGCTGGCCCGCATTCGCCGCGTTCGCCTCACCGCCGATGTCGAAGCGCGAGAAGTCGAGCTGGCGATCGTAGCTGCCGATGGGCAGGAAGGAGAGGTCCTCGCCCTTCGACACCACGTACATCGCGGGCTTCTTCTCGCGCTCCAGTCCCTTGAGGCTGGGGAAATGCACCACGCCATCGGCGCCGGTGGCCTGCGTGTAGAGCGTCTGCCCATTCACCGCAAGCACCGACACGCTGGCGCCCGCCACCGGTTGGCCGGTATGGATGGATTGCACGAACACGTCCTGGCTGCCGTCCAGCGCGCGCTTCACCAGCATGCCGAGGTCGGTGACCACGATCAGGCGGTTGTCGCCGGGGGCGTCGCTGCCATCGCCCTCGCCGTTGCCGCTGTTGTCGTTGCCGCTGTCGTTGCTGCCGTCGACTGCGTCGCTGCTGGCCGGCGTCGCCGAACTCGCCGCGGCAGGCGTGCCTGCCGACTGCTCCGGCGCGGGAGCCAGCCCCTGCCGCGCCAGTGCGCGGGCCTTCGCGGCGGCCGCGGCCTTCCTCGCGGCTGCCGCCGGGTCATAGCCCGACAGGTGCAGCCAGAACACGCCGCGCTTGCCGGGTTTCAGGTACTGGCCGAGATCCACGCCCTCGTAATGCGCCTGGCCCGGCGCACTCTTTGGAAAGCCGCGCTTGATCTCGTAGCGCTCGACGATATGGCTCTCGTCGAAGTCGTACGGCAATTGCGGATGGCTGTAGTCGCCCTGGTTGAGGCTGACCAGGTGCTGCAACTGATCCGGCAGCACGCGGCCGATCTCCACCTGCATGCCCGGCATGTTGCGCGACACCACCGAGACGCGCTTGCTGCCGTCCAGCGAGAGCAGCGAACCACTGCCCACGTAGCGCAACAGCTTCGGGTAGTCGGGCACGGTGAACACCTGCGCCACTGGCTTGCCCAGCACATAGCCGCCGAAGGACTTGATGCCCTTGCCGATGCGCACGTAGACGCGCTGCCCCGGCACGGCGTGGTACTTGAAGCTCTGCAGCGCCTGATAGTCGTTCTCGGTGGGCACCACCTCCAGCTTCAGCGGCTGCGCGGCGTGCATCACATCTTCGCCCACCTCGGACACACCCCAGTCGTAGGGCGTGCCGTCGTCGGCAGGCTGCTCCCCCGGCTTCTGCGCAGGCAGCACCCACGCGCGGATCGCATCGGCCACGTCGCTGCCGCGCACCGCTCCGCCGAAGTTCGCCACCAGCACCTGTTCGGGCTCGTACTTGTCGTTGTCGACCAGGGTGGGCGAAAGATCATCCACGGTGAGGCTGTACAGGCCGGGAATGCGCACGCTGGCCTTCAGCGCATCCTTGCTGCCCTCGCCGCCGCGCGAACTGCGCACGCCGCTGTCGACGTCCACCGCCACCGCGCCATCGTCGTGCGGCAGCGCCAGCGGCTGCGAGTGGATCCACGCGTGCAGCCGGGTTGCGTCGTAGGTCACGCTGAATTTCAACGCAGGCCCGCGCTTGTCGTCCTTGTCGACCAGCGCGAGCGCCACGCGCCGCTCGAATTGCGCTGCGTCGACCGGATAGTCGAAGTCCACCGGCACGATCACCTGCTTGGCGGTGGCGTCCTGCGGGTCCTGGTAGAACTCGCCCTTGCCGAGAGTGGCGGTGAACGGCGCGGTGTCGAACTCGAATGCGTCGTCGGCCATCAGCACCTGCGGTGCGAAGGCCTTGCGCACATCAAAGCGCACCTTGTAGTGCTGGCCCACCGGCCAGTCTGCGGCGGGCGTGAAGCGCAGGGTGTGGTCATCCACCCAGATCCACTGGCCCTTGGTAGCCGGGCGCATGTCGATGCCGGTTGTTACCGGTTTGCCCACCAACTCGATAGGTGCGGCCGAGCCGGAGAACTGCAGCTCCAGCGGGTGCACCACGATGGGCGGCTTGCTGTAATCGGTGACGGCGGGCGCCACCACCTTCCAGCTGATGCGCTGCGGTTCGGGCGGGCGCGGGCGGTTCTTGTACCACTGCCAGCCGAACCAGCCGCTGGCCGCCAGCAGCACGGCGGCGAGCAGGATGCCGACCGAACGCAGCGGGCGTCGTTGCACGGCATGCATCCAGCCCGGCGCCGACCATCTCAAGTCGCCAAGCAGCGGCCGCAACAGCAGGCCAAGCACATGACCGATGGCGCGCAGCAGGCGCACCGGCAACAGGAACAGGAACCGCAGCAAATCCATGGTGCTTCCCTCGCTTCATCCATTGCGCGGCATCGGCGCCATGCCGAAACCGGGAGCATGCAGGTACAACAAGGCCCCGCACGACTGGCGAGGCCTGATTCTTCGAGTTTCCCCTTGCGTATCCTGCGCCGCGAACATGGCGGGATACGGTCGCGATTCTGGCACGATGATGCCGCGCCAGTCAGCGACGCGACATCACAGCGTGGCGGCGATCTCGCGCACCACCGGCGCCAGCGTCGGGTCCTGCAGCGCCATGTGCATGGTGGCGCGCACCAGGCCGGCCTTGTTGCCGCAGTCGAAGCGGGTGCCTTCGAAGCGGTACGCCAGCACCTTGCCCTGCTCTTTCAGCAACG
>Ga0105237_10000369_pt1 | contig 63892 bp, 56 predicted proteins | sample KBSC24metaG_FD_81520 | JGI IMG/M metagenome (GOLD analysis project Ga0105237, IMG submission 81520) | Corn rhizosphere microbial communities from Kellogg Biological Station, Michigan, USA - KBS C2-4 metaG | ecosystem: Host-associated > Plants > Roots > Rhizosphere > Soil | place: Michigan, USA... | reverse complement strand
GTTAAAGCTGTTAATACGTTTACGATCTCGCGGCGGCGTTCAAATTCCAGGTCGCGGATGCGGTTGTTCAGAGTGAATACCTCTTCCGGCTCAATGTAAACTGTTTGTCCTGATGAAGATTCGTCATGGATAAAGCCCTTTACCTTGCGCTTATTTTCAGCTAATAATGGAATACACAACCTTCCGTCCCTGATCGTCAAAGACCCATCTGCAGTCCAACTATTACTGGCGGCATTTTTAAATATCTGGTCGATCTTCTTCCGCGCTTCCTGCTCCGCCTTTGCTATACCCGCCGTAAGGTCAGACAGTTCGCGCGATGCGTTGGGCTTTATCTTTCCTTTCGGGTCGATGATCAGCTCTATTTTCTTGAGGATCGACTTTTCGATCGGCAGATGCTCAAATAAAGCCTCCAGGTTAGGATACAATCCTTCCCTCTCATTAAAATAGGCGATTACTGCAAACACGGTCGTCAAAGAAGCCTGCACCTGGTAGAATTCTTCTTCCGTTAAAAACGCACCCTCAATCTTCGCCTTATTTGCCAGCGATTTGATATCGAAAAAATGATGAATCGGCAGGGCATCATCATTTTGCAGTATATTTTTGAATTCGTTGGCCTGGTTCAGAAACTTATATACCTGGTCATAGTTATTCATCACCTGTATCTTATCAACCATTTGCTGGCCCATAACACTCAGGCAATGCGCTTTGATCAATTCTTTTATCTCGGTAAACCCAAGCTTATCAACACTATTAGTTGGGTATAGCATTTCTCTATTTGTCTTGTGGGATTATTTTTTTCTTCTTAAGAGGTCGGTAACGGTTAGGCAATATCGGCTTTGGCATACCTGGTGGTGTGATTGCTGGCTGCTGAGCAGATTTCGGCAGCTTCTTCAGTGAATCAGCCACCCGTTTATTTTGCGCGGCAATCTGTGCCTGGTTGATCTTATTGAGCGAGTCCGTTTTGGCTTTAATGATCAGGGTTACCTTTTCGTATATCTCTGCCATCAGTTCCGGATGGGACGAATAATATTTAAAGCTATTTTTAAACTGAACCGAGTCCGTACCATACTTTTTAAATAAGGCAAGATATTTGCCCGACCCATATTTATATAAGCTATCTGGCACCTGCATTACGTTGTACATACTGCCGTCGATGATGTGAACTTCGGTAAGCAATTGTACCATTTTATCTCCGCCGATTATTTCTTTGGGTATTTTATCACCACCACAAGCAACCAGGAAAATCAATACTGAAAAAAACAGGCTATTATATTTACGCATTCTGTAATTTAGCGGCAATTATTTAAGCAAAACTACGGATAAATGAGCATTGCAGATAACATCAAAAGCTTAAAAAACGAAACGGGGACAATAAAAGTACAATTGGTAGCGGTATCTAAAACCAAAACAGTTGATGACATCATGGAAGCCTACAATGCTGGGCAACGGGTATTCGGCGAAAACATGGTGCAGGAACTGGTTGAAAAACAGGAACAATTGCCAAAAGATATTCAATGGCATTTAATCGGCCACCTGCAAAGCAATAAGGTAAAATATATCGCGCCCTTTATTACGATGATACAATCGGTTGATAGTCTAAAGCTTTTGCAGGAGATAGACAAACACGCCGAGAAAAACGACCGCAATATCGATTGCTTACTCCAGGTATATATCGCCGATGAGGAAACCAAGTATGGTTTAGGCTTTGATGAAGCGATTGAATTGCTGCGGTCTGACGAGTATGCCGGTTTAAGCCACGTCCACATCAGGGGTTTGATGGGTATCGCTACCAATACTGATAATGAGAAACAGATCAAAGATGAGTTTTATGAGTTAAAGACCTTTTTTGACGGTCTAAAGCAAAGCTATTTCAGGCAGGACCCAACATTCGATACGTTATCCATGGGCATGTCATCCGACTATAAGATAGCCATTGAGCAAGGCAGCAATATGGTACGTCTTGGCAGTACCGTTTTTGGGCAGCGCGTGATCAAACATTGGAAAAACAACTAAACCTCCGTTAAAACAATCAATGAGTTTAAACCTAAGAATAGCAAAAAAAGAAGACTGCCCACGCCTGATGGAACTGGTATTGGAACTGGCCATATTTGAAAAAGAACCCGAAGCAGTAACCGTTACTTTAGAAGAATTTGTTGATGCCGGCTTTGGAAACAAACCGGTTTGGAAAGCATTTGTTGTAGAGGAAGAAGAATTGATCGTTGGCTTTGCGATATATTACATTCGCTATTCTACATGGAAAGGCTGCCGCTTGTACTTAGAGGACTTGATTGTAACTGAAAGCTGGCGTGGCAAAGGTATAGGTAAACTGCTTTTTGACCGACTGGTACAGGAAGCAAAGGAAATGGGCTTCAACGGGATGACCTGGCAGGTATTGGATTGGAACGAACCGGCAATCAATTTTTATAAAAAGTATGAGGCTGCAATTGAAGCAGGCTGGCTAAATGGCTCGCTATCAAAAGAACAAATTTTAAATTCCTGATTATGAACCTAAAAGGCACCTTATTTTCAATTATTTGTTTATGTGCATTAGCTTCATGCCAATGGGGCAAACCAGGCAAATCCAGTCCGGCTACCACGAAGGATACATTAGTTTATATTTATCAAACCTATAAGCAAAAAGCAGCAGATTGCGGCGAAAAGCCTGACAGCAGTTGTACGGTTGTAAAAATTAGATATCCTGAATTTAAGGATCAAAAAACATTGACTGATTCCATAATTGGCAAATTCAATATGCTGTTTGGTGATGATAAAAAGCCCGATACCGGCCTGAAACAAATTGCCGATCGTTTCATGGGAGGCTATAACAATTTTAGAAAGGATCGCCCAAAATCCACCCTCTTCTTTTTGCTGGATGGACACGCCAAAGTTTTACGACAGGATTCAAGCCTGATCACAGCCGAAGTCTCAGGCTATAGCTATACAGGCGGCGCGCATGGCGTAAGTTATACTTATTTTGTTAACTGGGATACCAAAGCGAATAGAAGCATTAGCCTGAAAGATATTTTGACAGATGGTTCTGGTGATCAGTTAACCAAAACTGCCGAGCATATATTCCGGGCAAATGAAAAATTAACAGACATTTCATCGCTCGATAATCAGCATGACTACTTTTTTAAAGGTGGAAAGTTCAGCTTGCCTGGTACCTACCTGGTTACCCCTACGGGCATCAGGTTTTTGTATAACGTTTATACCATAAAACCCTACGCTGCCGGGCCGACGGAATTGTCGATCCCTTATTCGCAGATAAAGTCATTAATAAAGCCTAACACTGTTTTGGCTCAATACATCAAATAAATGCTTGTTTTTAAATTCGGAGGTGCATCGGTTAAGGATGCTGCGGGTGTTGCAAACCTGGCGCAGATCGTCAAAAAATATACAGGTCAGCAATTATTGATCGTGGTTTCGGCCATGGGAAAAACCACCAATGCGCTGGAAAAACTCACCCGCGCCTATATGGACCAGGCTGATGATATGAACGATATTTATGCTGAAGTAAAAGAATATCACAATAATATCTTAAAAGGCCTTTTTGAACCGGCTCATCCTATTTTTAACGATGTAGCCAACACCTTCGTCGAGATCGACTGGATGATCGAGGACGAGCCGCATGACGACTACGATTTTGTCTATGATCAGATCGTTTCCATCGGCGAATTAGTTTCCACACGTATCGTAACGGCTTATTTAAATCAATCAGGGATAAAAACCCAATGGCTTGATGTACGCGGCTATATCCATACCGACAACAATTACCGGGAAGGCAATGTCGACTGGACTAAAACCCGCGAGAGCATTTCAAAAGGCATCCCGCCGTTATTAAAAAAAGGCGTTGTAGTAACCCAGGGCTTTTTAGGCGGCACTTCTGAAAACTTCACCACCACCCTTGGCCGCGAAGGTTCTGACTACACTGCCTCTATAATTGCATCTTGCCTCAATGCCGAATCGGTAACCACCTGGAAGGATGTACCAGGCATCTTAAATGCTGATCCAAAACATTTTGCAGATACGATTAAATTCAATGAGCTATCCTATACCGAAGCCATCGAGATGACTTACTACGGTGCCAGTGTGATCCACCCAAAAACAATCAAACCACTACAAAACGCCAAAATACCACTATTAGTAAAGTCTTTTAATGATCCGGATGCAGTGGGTACCGTAATACAGGAAACAGCCGATACTACTTTTGAAAAGCCGGTCATCATCCTGAAGCAAAACCAGGTAATGCTGTCCATATCGGCTAAGGATTATTCTTTTATATCTGAAGATCACCTAAGCGACATTTTCAAGCTTTTCGCACAAAGCCATGTTAAAGTGAATGTGATGCAAACCTCCGCCTTAAGCTTTACAGTCTGTTTCGATTTGGTAACCGAGCGTTTTGAGAAACTTTTAGCTGGACTTAAACCCAATTTCAAAGTGAAGTATAACGACGGGCTTTCATTAATCACCATGCGCCATTACAAGCATAGTGCATTACGGGAGTTAACAGCCGATAAAATTGTATTGCTGGAACAGGTGAGCCGAAACACAGCGCAGGTGGTGGTAAAATAGCTAATCGTTATTTATTCGATGCTTCTCTCTGAAATGCTTCAGCTGTTTTTGCATCGCTTTCCTGTACAGTCCTTTAAAAATCCGGGTAAGCAATAGTATGGCCTTTACCTGGAACGGGAATAGGATGACCTCTTTATCTTTTCTCACGCCATTCAAAATATGCTCAACAGCTTTTTCAACCGTGATTCCTTTTTTCACTAAGGTGATGGCCTCATCACTCCAGCTTGATTTTGCATTAGCTGCTTTGGCATTGATACCGATTGCCGTACTGATAAATCCCGGGCAAACCACAGTGGCTTTGATTCCTAATGCCTTAGCTTCCGTCCTGAGTATTTTGGTATAATTTACCACGGCATGTTTGGTAACGCTGTAAGGCGCCATTAAAGCCAGGTAATCGATCAGCCCCGCCGCAGAGGCTATGTTGACAATTTGTCCCGAACCCTGCTTCAGCATATATTGATAGGCCGTTTGAGAGCCATAAAGTACCCCATAAAAATTAATGCCGATGATCTTTTTCCAGTCATCCATCGCGATATCCCGCATCTCCCCGCTCACGGCAATTCCGGCATTATTAAATACCAGGTCGATGCGCCCAAATTCCACAATGATCTCCTCTGCCAGGCTTTCAAATTTTGATAAGTCGGTAACATCAAGTTGCTTCGCAAAGATCTTTCCCGGGGGCGTCATGCCAGCTGTTTCCATAGCCTTAGTGAGATCGACATCCGTACAAATAACAATCGATCCCGCATTAGTCAGTCCAATACATAGCCCGCGACCGATCCCAGAGCCGCCACCAGTAACCAAAGCAACTTTATTAAGATAGTAATCGCTGTACATCATGCTCAGAAAATTATAATAAACAACAACGCAGTAAGGGCTGCTATAAATGTATTCAAAAAATTAACCTGGTTATTGGTAAGATACCTTTTTCGCTCAAGTAACGCACCTAAAACGGAATCCGCCAGGTTACCAATCGTTCCTGCTAAAAGGAGGATGAAAAAATGCGCCTTACTCCATCCAAACCCTGAACAATAAACCACAGCGATCAATGAAGAACCCACCAAACCAATCATCGTCCCTTCCAGGCTGATAACACCATCTAAACCCTTTTCCTCCTTTTTTAAACTGATCACATTGAAAAATCTTCTGCCATAGATCATGCCTAACTCGGATGAAAGCGTATCAGCCGTGGCAGATGCCAGGCTTGCCGCAATCATCAACGTTAACAATTCGGCTTTCATCGGTAAAAACAAGATCAGCAAGCCTAATATTCCCGCTACTCCCCCGTTTGCTAATACCTGCCCCATCGCTCTTTGTGACGATCGGTCATCAGCCGCTTTAAATTTTAGTTTCTCTTGCTTTTTCCACGAAGTAGCAACCGTTCCCAATATAAAAAAAGTACCTAGCATAGCTATTCCTGTGTATCCCGCGGCCGTAAAAATCAGCCATGCAATCACTCCTCCGGTTATAGCCGCCGACAAAGTCAATTTCCGGCTTGTTACACTCAAAATCACAATTGCGACGATCAGTAATAACGGAAGAATGTAATTTAACAAGGACATAGGGTCATTTTAAAAGTCCGGTAGATCCGGCCTGTAATATTAGTTTATATTTTATTAAGGCAAAAAAGCTTTTTTGGTAAATAAATTAGTCAGAATTATATGCAGATTTTATACCTTTGACAATCCTTAGGGATATGCTTTTTTAATACAAACTAAAATACATTTATGAAAAGAGTTAGCATACTTCTAACCATCATCGGGATCATCTTAATATTCGTTGCGATCTGGTATTTCAGCCCGGCAATTAACCCTGCTGATTCTGATACCATGACCGTTAATCCTAAAGGCATCAGAACTACCGAATGGCCAATATTTATCGGCATCCTGACCACCTTTGTAGGCATATGCTTCTATTTCATCGCTGTTGCTGATGAAAAGAAAGCCAGGAGATAATAAAATACTTCTATTTTTTAAGAGGCTATACCCGTAAATATTTACGGGTATAGCCTCTTTCTATTTATACCGAAATTTATTGCCTCATCTCTTATTACTCCGCTACTGACAAAACACTGTCTGTACTTTCTCAAAACACTCTTCGTAAATTTGTATATGTCAACCAGGCTGCAACGGTTGACTACAATTATTTGCGACGGCCAACCAAACCTGTTCTTTGAGATACTATCACATAATCTTTTACTTTCTTAACAAATCTTCAAAACATGACACTTTATTTTTCCTAAATGATATAGAAAGTCGTATTTTTAACTCATATTTAAGCTGAGCCTATGAGCATAATCCGTAAAGATATTGGAACGAAACAAAAAGCGCTCGGCATTAACCTCGACCCTACCATCTACGGTTCATTTGCTGAGATCGGCGCAGGGCAGGATGTAGCCGCAAATTTCTTCAAAGCAGGCGCCTCATCAGGCACCATCGCAAAAACAATGTCGGCTTACGATATGGTGGTTTCTGACGCCATTTATGGCGCCCAGCAAATACGCCGTTACGTAAGTGAGCAGCGTTTAATGGCTATGCTTCAGCATGAATATGATCTGCTGATCGAGCGGCTCGCTGTGCAGCGTGGAGATACAACTACCTTTTTTGCCTTTTCCGATACCGTTTCGGCACTCAATCACCAAAAAACAAACGATGCTCATGGCTGGATGGGCGTACGTTTCCAGTTAACGCCAAATGGCGAATTTAATGATGTGGTGCTGCATGTAAAGCTGTTAGACAACGACAACAATTTACAGCAACAGGCCGTAGGTATATTGGGCGTTAACCTGCTTTATGCCTGTTTTTATTACCACGAGGTTCCTCCAGTGTTCCTGCAGTCGTTAATGGACGACCTGTCAACAGATCGCATTCAGATCGATATGATCCGCTTTGAAGGCCCCGATTTCAGTAAGGTTGACAACCGCCTGATGAGCCTGCACCTGGTAAAATATGGCTTTTCAGACGCTGCCCTCTTCGGCCCCGATGGCAAAAATAGGCAGCCGTCCGAAGCAATTTATAAAAAACACATCGTGGTCATCCGTGGCCGCTTCCGCCCGCTTATCAATGTGCATATGGATATGCTCAACACAGGTGTGAAGCAATTTATGCAGGAGACCGATGTGGATAAGGATAACATCGTGGTACTCGCCGAGCTTACCCTGCAATCTTTAAAAGAAAGAGATGCCGACCAAAACGCTGAGATCGACGAGAAGGATTTCCTTGACCGGGTCGATATCCTGTGTTCGCTGGGTCAAACTGTGCTCATCTCCGATTTTCATGAGTATTACAAACTGGTGGCCTACCTGTCAAAGATCACCAAACTAAAGATCGGCGTTGTTTTAGGCTATCCCAACCTGGAATATATTTTTACTGAAGAACACTATAATGACCTTCCCGGCGGTATCCTCGAGTCATTCGCTACGCTGTTCAGTCGCAAGGTAAAATTGTTCATTTACCCTACCCTGCGCGATGGCATCATCTATAATTGCCTTCGCTTTTTTCCGCCTCCACACCTAATCGACCTCTACCGCTACCTGATCGCCAACAATAAAATAGAAGACATCAGGCACTACAACGAGAAAAACTTGCATGTACAAACCGATAAGGTCTTGCAACTCATAAAACACGGAGAACCCGGCTGGGAAGAATACGTACCTAACGAAGTTGCAGCCATGATAAAAGATCGCTGCCTCTTTGGCTATTCCTGCGAAGCTGATCCGGCTAAAGAAAACATGACAACTACCGGTGACGAAGCAGAAAGTGTTCTGGATAAAGTTTGAATGTTAAATCCTTAATTGGTTTTCCGAATTTATAATATCGATCCAATAAAAATGCCTCCCGGTTTACTGGAGGCATTTTCAATTAATCAATATAGGAATATTATTAATTTCCCGGATCAGCCGGTTTGCCGATCAACGACATAAACTGATCCAGTTTTGGTGTAATAATAATTTGCGTACGCCTGTTTTGCGATTTACCCGAAGGTGTACCGTTATCAGCTATTGGGTTATATTCACCACGTCCCCCTGCGGTTAAACGTTTGGGATCAACGCTATACGTAGTTTGCAAAGCCTGCACTACTGATGATGCTCTTAAAGCGCTCAAATCCCAGTTATTCCGGATATTGGTTTGCGATATAGGCACATTATCCGTATTACCTTCTATCAGCACGTCATAGCTCGAGTAATCATTAATGATCTTCGCAATTTTGCTGAGGGTTGCACCGGCCTTATCCGATATCTGGTAACTACCTGATTTATAAAGCATATTATCAGCCAGCGAGATATAAACTACACCTTTAAGCACCTTTACGTCAACATCCTTCGTCTCATCCGGGCTTAATGACCGGGTAAGGTTGTTAGTCAACACCTGGTTGAGTGAATCGCTCTTATTTTTAAGTTCCACCAAATGCTGGATGTATTTGGATGATGCTGTGATCTGGTCGGCCAGTTTGGCAATATTCACATTGCCCTGGTTGCTGCCGGCCAAACATTTGGTCAGCGCATCTTGTAAAGCAGCCGCATTTGATTTTGCTGCCGCGATCTGGTCATTCAGGTTTTGCACCTGGTTTCTTGATACGGCGAGTTCCTGCTGGGTTACCTGCCAGCTTTGCTTCAGTTTACTATTGGTATCTAATGATTTATTGTAATTTGATTGCAATTCAGCATATTTTTTATTGCTGACACAACTTTGGGTTACTGCCGCTGCCAAAAGCATCACGGGCAACCATAATCGCATTTTCATAGGTTGTTGTTTTTTCAAAAGATCACGATTCATTCATGATCAAGTGTACAACAAATTTTAGCCTATAAAGTTTAGTTATACTTATGTACGGGTTTTTGTCGGAAGAAATATGACAAATCGGAGATAGTCAACCTTCCTGAAAAGGTCTAACCAAATGCGGGTTTTTCTGGTCAGATGGCGGACTATTTACCCTTTCCCTGCACCATCACTTTTACGGTTTTGAGGATGATACTCATATCAGAGTTTAAGTTAAGGCTGCAGAAATATAGCAGATCAAAGCGCAATCTTTCACACATCTGGTCCACATTTTCGGCGTAACCATAATGTACCTGCCCTAAAGAAGTAAGGCCTGGTTTGTGGGAAAGAAGTCGCTTATATTCAGGTGTCTTTTTCGCTATCTCCTCAATAAAATGTTTCCTTTCGGGCCGGTAACCAACAATGGACATTTCACCTTTTAGCACATTCCAAAACTGCGGCAACTCATCCAGCCTGGTCTTCCGTATAACCCTGCCCCATTTTGTAATGCGGGGATCATGATCTTTCGAAAGCTGAGGGCCAAATCTTTCTGAATCGACATACATGCTCCTGAACTTATAGATGTAAAACGGCTTTTCATCCTTTCCGATACGCTCCTGTTTATAAAAAGCATTCCCTTTAGAAGATATTTTAGTAATAAGCCAGATTAGTGCGAAAACAGGCGCCCCGGTGATCATCATAACCGACGCGAAAAGGATGTCAAAGGAACGTTTAAGGAATCTTATTTTCCTGCTTACCGCGGGTTGAGCGTCAAGGTGCAGGATAGGCAAATCGTTCGTATTACCTTTATTGCGTTTACGCCGCGAGATCGCATCGTATACAACTTTTATTTTTATGGCGTTTTCATTTCCAAAAAGGATAAACTCATCCAACGTTTCAATACTCATTTCCTTGTAGCATACGAATATTTCATCAGGTTCCTTAACCAGTAATTCGTCCAGGTAGAAGTTTTCATCCATGGACTGATCCTCGCTCCCTTCCATGTATTCGTAATCTTTATATCCGAATGCGGGGTGCTTGGTAAATGTCGAGATCAGACTATTTGCAATCCCCTTATTTCCAATTATAATTACTCTTTTTTTAAGGTATTGGTCAGCCTTTTCACTCAAAAAGTAAAACAGCCAGGTTCTTTGAAGGATGACTAACAGGGAAAAAATACCGAAAGAAATAATAACGAATCCCCGGGATATATTCAGGATCTTAAAAAAATAAATCGCTGCCAGCACCAGCAACAACTGGTAGATCAGCGTCATTAAAAATTTATCAATAATGGTATTAATATTAGGTGGTTGGCTTATATTATAATTCTTGTTAAAAAAAGAAATAAAACACCAGCATATATTTACCAGGACAAAAAATGCTTTAGACGAGAAGTTGGGATGATCATTTCCAAATATAAAGTAGTGTGCTATCGCCACTGCCAGGTTTAAAAAGACCACATCCAATAAAAAAAGATATTTCTTAATGTGATTAAAATAAAATGTATTCATATAAAAAAATTCTTACAATGATATTTTTTAAACTTTAAAGACATATCAACTCCATAACGATCCTGTCACATTGATTTAATACAAATTATAAACCAATGCGATACTTTATTAACTAAATTTTAAAATAGTGTTAAGTTATCGCCTCTTGTAAACCTCTGGCAATCTCCAACCGGCTCACCTCAGAAAACAGGTAAAATTTCCTGAGCGAACTCTTGTTAGCCATTACGAAGTTTGTGCTCCGTTTATAACAGGCAGATAAAAAAAAACTACTCAACTCACAATAGGATGGTTTTTTGGAAGACAATCCAAAAGACTTATTGGCAGACATTCTTGATAAGATTAAGGTCAAAAAACAAAAAACAGTTCTTTAGTTCGGTGCAAAAATAGGCAAAATTGTTTGCGGTTTAACAATTCGTTTCACTATTGTTACATTTCATATTTAATTTAAAGGCAATCAAAACGCTGATAACTAACTGGTTAGTTATCTAAGTGACTCCATATTAAAATACAATATGACACAAGAGTGACAACCTTTAAAGTGGCGAAGACGTGAGCTGTTCTAAATATCTTTTTATCGCGGTTTTAAAATGCAGCGTTGAAAAAGATGAAGCATGAAGGGCAATCTTTGCAGGATCGAATTTATTTATATTATTTTCAAAATAATTTATGGCATCGGCTATTGCCTCAGGAGTTTGTTCATTAAAATAAACACCTGTCTCATTTTCAATAACAGTTTCCAAAACGCCTCCTTTTTTAAATGCGATCACGGGCGTGCCACATGCCTGAGCCTCAACAGGAAGCATACCAAAATCCTCCTCAGCAGCAAAAACAAATGCTTTGGCTTTGGATAAATAATGCTTCAATACATCAAATGGCTGATAACCCAGTAACGTTATATTTGACGAGGCAACTTTTTGGATTTTTTTGAAATCGGGGCCGTCGCCGATCACAAACAGCTTTTTTTCGGGCATTAATGCAAAAGCTTTGACGATCAGGTCGATCTTTTTGTAAGGTACCATCCTGGAGCAAGTGAAATAAAAATCTTCCCGTTCCAAAGAAACTTCAAAGTTTTCGACGGCTACATTTGGATAAATAGTGACGCTTTCCCGGTTGTATATCTTTTTAATGCGTTTGCCGATAAAATTGGAATTTGATATGAAAAAGTCCACCCGGTTGGTGCTTGCAATATCCCATTGCCTGATCCGGTGTAAAACCAGCTTTGCAAAAAAACCTTTCAGCCCGGTAGTAAGCCCCGACTCTTTCAAATACTGATGATAAAGATCCCAGGCGTAGCGCATGGGCGAATGGCAATAGCAAACATGAATCTGTCCCGAATGAGTCAACACCCCTTTTGCTACGGAATGCGATGACGATATGATCAAATCGTATTCAGAAAGATCAAATTGCTCAATAGCAAGCGGAAAAAGAGGGAGATAGTTCCGGTACCTGGTTTTTGCAAAAGGCAGCTTTTGTATAAATGAAGTTGTTACCTTATGTTTTTCGAGTCCCAGCGTCCTGATCGTTTCTTCCCGCGCTACGAGCGTATAAATATCCGCTTCGGGAAACAGCGATGCAATTTCTTTAAAAACGTATTCGGACCCACCGATCACCGTTAACCATTCCTGTATAAGTGCTACCTTCATTTATTTTTCTGATCTAATAGTTGGTTAAAAAGCCCGGCGTGTTTATCCACAGCGTCCTTCCAACCGAATAATTTTGTCCGTTCCAATCCACTCCTGATCAGCCGTTGGCGTTCAGCCTCGTCTGTCAACATGGCAGTCATTTTTACACTGAGTTCATGCTCATCCATTGGTGAAAAGTACACAGCAGCATCTCCGCAAACTTCGGGTATACTGCTGGTATTTGCGGCAATAACCGGGCATCCTCTTGCCATTGCTTCCAGCGGAGGTAATCCAAACCCTTCATACAGGGACGGAAACACCAATAATGAAGAATTGGAATAGATAGCGCCCATGTCCTTATCATCAACATAACCGGTAAAAACCACACTATCCCTCAACTTATTATCGCTGTTCACCCAATCGATCAATTCGCTGTCGCCTGTTACAAATCCATCTTTTTTCCCTACTATCACTACCTTATAGGCTGCCCGCAGCATATCGCTCAGCAATAAGTAAGCCTTTAATAATGTCCTTAAATTTTTGTGTGGCTTAACGTTGCCAACAAACAGGATATATTTCCCGGGCAATTCATTATTTGCAGATTCCCTGGCAAGGCTCATTTCGGGATATTTCTCTACACCATTATAAATAACGAATATTTTATCAGGATCACATCCCGTGTATTTTATGATCTCACTCTTTGAAAAATCGGATACAGTGATGATTGAGTCACTCGCCTTAACCGTATTACCCATCACCAGCTTGGCATACAACCGCTGTTTTAGCGACATCTCTTTAGAAAAGGCCAGGTGATAAACATCATGTATCGTTGCTACTCTGTTGATAGCCCTGACGCTGGTCTGCGGTGCATTATAATGAGGAGACCAAAACAAGTCTGTCGGCCCGATCGCTTTCCGGTATTGCCGTTGTTCCAAAATGGAATATATTGGTGCGTTAAAAGGGACTATGGAAGCAGCCGATGCCAATGAGGACAGCATAGCCGGATCACCCAGTAATGTAACATCAAACTGTTTACAAATGCCGGGAAGCAGCATTTGGAGATACTTCCCAATACCTGAGTGGTTATACATCCTTGCATCAATACAAATTTTTGACATATCTTATATCCGGGTATTATGCATGTAAAGGAATTGGATGGTCATTGTTGCTTCCGGGCAGACTATTGCTTTTAACCCCTTTTATATAATCGATCAACAGGAATATGAAAATGAAATTGATCGGAAAGGTATATAACATAGAGAAAAAAGCAGACGCGGTAACAAACAGGAAAAAAAAGAACTTGAGGTCTTTGTATTGATGGTTCTTAAATAAACTTAAAAACAACACCAAAAAGCATAGATGAATTATTATTGAAAAAGGAAAGTAATTATAAAATGAGCTCTCATACCAATTTTCACTGAATTGCAAAGGAGAGCGGGCTAAAGGCACAAAATTGAATATCATTTGTTTGGTAAGGTGTTCGCTCACAGAAACAGATTTGATCTCGTAAAGGCTCATGATCAAGTCGAAAAAATAAACAAATATTGCGGCCAGGAATAGAAAAATGGAAATCCCAAACAATGCCCATTTTTTATTGAATGTTTTGTAGGTTGTAACCGTCCAGTAAACAATGGACAAAAGCAGAAGTAAGTATGCTGTGAAAGAAAACGTTAGTACAATATTGATGACTGCTATAGCACTGAGAACGTATCTCTTCCTCTTTACAAAATAGTAAAAGTAGAATACACAAATGATTCCGAAACTGTTGGGATCATCCCAAAATCCTCCAAAACGGACCAGGCCGCCTTCGTACCCCAGGGCAGGCAATCTACCGGTAAGATAATAGTTAGCCACTGCGAAGCCATTGCTCATGAATAAAACAAAGGCTGCTATTGTTAAAAGCTTTTCATAATTTACTTTGATAGTAAAAATGCTATCCTCAGCAAAACAATAAGGAATCAGGAGCAGGAACCAATAGCAATACTCCGTTTCCTCGGTATCAAAAACGCCATAAATAGCATAATTTAATAGGTTTATAGCCAGTACCACGAATACCAAACCATTGATGACCAAAAACCATTTATTAACCTTGCGGGTATAATTAAGCGCCGCAAAAAAAACCGATGTGGCAATAGTGAGGAGAATGTATTTTCCGATCTTCCAAACTAAAGGCGTGTTAGCGTAAGTGGGTGATGTACCTTCGGCGTTATATTTAAATATGTACCGGTGAAAATTATAAAGCAGCAGTATGCAAAAACCTGTGATAAATGTAATATTCCGAATCCTGGTTTTTGACAGAAGCATACTTACTTATTCCTTAACCGTTGGTTTTCATTTTTAAACTGGTATTCGTCCCGATATTCTTTAAAAAGAAAAGTTTGATTTTCGGGCCGTAAGTAGCGCGAACAAAATTTTAGCAATAATGAGTAATTGTCGAAACCCAGCAAAGCTTTTACCCGGTCCATTACAAAATTCAGTTTCGTGATCTTGCCGCTGAATTTATCTACCTCCTTATTTTTTAAATTATCCGTTTGTTTTTTGGATAACATCTTGTTTTTTGCCAGCAAACTGAAGAACGACCCTTCTTTCACAGAAAAGGGCTCTGCAAATTGGTGTCCATCCTCTGTGAGCCGCCTAAATAACCGGCGCTGGAAATTGGTGATCGGACTGCCATTGTCAAATTTATTGAATTGATAGGCAAGGCCAATGTATTCGTTAAATCCGTTGCGAATCAGTATATCGCGGTACCACATAAAGAGCTGCTTTAACTCAGGAAAATCGGTCATGCTATATTCAGCATGATTTTTATGAATCACCGTTTCCGCATTTTTTATATCATAGCCTGCAAAATGGAACAGCATTAATGGTGAACGGGAATGCGAAAAGCGGTTTTCCACATCGTGGCGCCCGTCTTCGTTATAGATCAGCTTTCGCTCATGCAGGTTCCAAAATGCCATATTTCGCCCAATATCATCCGATATGTATGCGTCTTTGCCGTAAAATGCAGGAACGAGGTCGACCCATTTTTGGTCGGTATGTAAGGATTCGATCTTATCCTGGTATGCCAGGTTGTACAGCCGGTCTTCCCACCATTTAACAAAGTGCCTCCCTTTTTCTGAATCGCTTACTGCAATAAAACCGCAGTTGAATACGCCTACATGCAGCAATAAACTCTCGCTGATAGTACCGGTGTAATTTATTTCGGGCGTTATAAAATGAGGCGTTAATACAATGCTACTATTGGTAAGCTCATTAAAAATAGGGTCGAGCGATGAAAATACACAAACATCAGGGTCAAGGTATATTACTTTTTTGAAGCCCTGCCCAAACAGATGCTTGATATAGTATGGCTTTACAGCAGTACAAAATTCAGTAAGATTATACTTAAACTCAAGAGATTCCAGGCCGTCTATGTTTAAAACATCGAGTTTTTGAATGTTATAGGGTATGGCGTCCAGGTCGAGCCCTTCAGCAGAGTCGGCAAGCAGGATAGAATAATCTATATCCGGATGAAATCTTCGCAAAGTTTCTGCCTGGGCAAAAGCCAGCGGCAGATAATTTTTAGCAACTATGGTGAATACTGCATTCATTGTATTGTCTTTATAATTTTGGCAGGATTACCGCCTATCACTGAATTGGCCGGAAAACTTTTTGTAACTACGGCATTTGCACCTATAATACAATTGGCTCCGATTGTTGTTCCGGGCATTATAGCTACCCCTTCCCCTATCCAAACATTATCTTCAATAATAACAGGACCGCGTGATTGTACTTTTCTTTCAGATGGTGGTAACGAGAGCGATTCCGTATCGCTTGAGCCGTGGAAATGATCGGTAATGAATACCTTGCTTGCGATTAATACATTGTTGCCGATAAAAATTTTGTTAACACAACCAAAATGGCAATCGTGATTTACACTTACATTATTGCCGATAATTAATTCTGGCGTATAATTATTATTAAGATGTTTTTGATATGCTTCGATACGAAGGACGGCAAATGAGCTAAAATTGTCGCCTATAGTAATATGGTTCAGCCCCTGATAATAACATGGCGATTCGATACTAAAACCTTTACCGCAATGCTTTAGCTTGCCCGAGATATATCCGGACAGGAGGCTATTATAAATTACTTTAAACAACCTCACAACCTTAAGCGGAATAATAACTGAAAGAAATTTTCCTATTGGCCTGAAAAAACGAGCAATTTTATTTCCCATGCGGATATTTTATAGTGCTACTTAGCAGGCATCAAAAGCCTTTTAACTTTTTTCAAGAATGAAAGCAGGTATGCACCACCTACCATGTAATGATATTGTGCAGCTGAATAATATGTTGTTACAGACTCTTTTATTCCTGACAAATCATATGTATAGCTATTCTTGGCCACTTTAGTGTTATAATACCATGTGATAAGAAATCTGTTGAAGAGATCACTTTTAATATGGTCAAAGGTTTTCTTTGATAAATGCTTTTCTTTAAACGAGTTTTGCACCATGTTGAGGTATTGAACCGAAAAAGCCTGGAACAAATTATATCCCCCTTTTGTATAAACTATCTGATTATAAAACAACTCTTCGTCGTTTATTATAAAGGATTTTTTGTAATACTGCTCAAATAATAGCGTAGTGTGCGGGAATATTTTATTGAGAGATGTTTTAGAACACTTATCAAAATCTTCTTTCCAGATGGCAAAGCCTGTGCTCCAGGTCCCTAAAAATGACAGATCGTAGCTAAACTCGTCAAATGTATTGTAGCGTTGTACGGTTTTGCTTTTAAATTCATTATTTGAAAAGAACACCATTGGTTTAACCGCCATTTCGGCTTTAACAAAATCTATCATGCGTTTCAGGGCAGACTTATTAAACCTGGTATAATCATTATGGAGTTTAAGTAAACAACCCGTACCCATTTGCAAGGCATTTATCGAATTAAAAAAACCTTCAACCGTGGTTTTACCATAAACTATGTTTGGGTATTGTTTATAGTCGGCCAGTAGATCCCTTAGCAAATCATTATCAGAATTGTCTGACAAAACAACCTCAAAATCATTATAGTCAACATCTGTATCTGAAAAAATGCTATCAAGCGTATCCTTAACTATTTCTAACCTGCCCTTTGTAGGGATGCATATTGAAAGATAGATGTCCATTAATTCCTGTATTTAAATAACTTCATGTTGTTTATTAAAATATTTTTTACTTCCAAGCAGCAAAATACACACCTGTAACAATGTAAAGATAATCAGCGCCAGGTTGAAAGAACGATAAATATCAAGACAAACGAGGAATATCACCAGGGTTAAAAAGCCGTTTATTAACGAAAGCAAAAGATAAGGCTCAGACTTATAAGCCCTAAGATATACCGCCCAGTTTCCGAAAAGCAATTTTGCAAATTCCGACACGAGTAATATAGCAACAATGCCTATTGGCAAAAATTTTACTTGCAGGTTAAACAAATTTATACCAAGCACCGCCAGCATTGCTACTGAGCATAAACAAAAGAAAAACAAACTGCTGCGGTTTAATGATTGGAAAAGAGCCCTTGCCGCACCTGGCTTATTTCGTGAAATGTGCATATTAAACTCCGGAATTTTGTTTGCAACCCATGAATATGCCATTTGTAAAATTGCTGCGGTCGTAGCAAAAGTGATACCAACCCGGCCGGCCATAACAGGTCCTAAAAAATATAAAGTTACAGGCGTTACAAAATTGAATACAAAGTAACCTGCTATCCAGCTTAATGAATATTGTACTTGTAACTTATATACTTCGCGCCCCCAATTAAATTTATTCTTGATTGGGTAGCTATATACCTGGCGAAAGAAATGACCGTACTTCGCCAAAAAAAATATAAATGATGTGAGACAAAATATCAGGGTACTGATAGTTAAAGCCCAAATGCCCCCGCCTAATGCTAATATTACCCAGATAGAGGCTGTACTAATCACATTGGAATATAAATTTATTTTCAATACATCTTTTACCTTGTTTATCCCCTGTAAAATAGATGATATTAAAGATGCAAACAATGTGAGGCCACCCGAACATGCGTAAATGATCCAAACCAAAATCAGTTGACTGCTGTAAAGTGTGCTCTTAAAAAAAATGAAACCTACAATTAAAATAATAAGTACGCCAATTGGTATAATAATTACGTATCTGCTGATGCAAAAACGTATCAGGCCTGTAAATTTTTGCATCCTGCCATCATCACCCGAAACAGTGTTATCTTTCTCAAGGTTTAAGTGGGCAAACTCATGACTCACATACTGAACGATGATTGTTGTAAAGCCCATTTCTGCAAAAACAGTAAGGGTAGCCATGCTTAAAAAAGCATACCAATATCCTTGATAAACCGGGGTTAAAAATCTTGTAATAAATATAATTGACAAGGGAGTTTTAATTATACTCCAAATCCTTGTTATTATTGACAAGTACACACTGGTATCCAGGTTTAAAAAGCTCTTTATTTTAGATAAGTATAAATTCAAACTCTCTTTCTTTAACATTACCTATAATATGTTAGTTACTTATAAATAAAAAATTTGCAGTTGATATATCTTCAGGTAATAGTTTTCTCTCAGACTATGAATTAAAAATGGAACTCAGCATTTTTTTTGATATTAAAAAAAACGAGGTCAAAAAAGCTCCCAATATAAAGCCGAAGATCAATCCTTTAGCCTTGGACAGCCGGTTATTATCCAGGGGTAGTATAGGCTTATCAATTATTTGTATTAAGGGCGTTTCTCTACGCAGAGACATTTTTGATAGCTCCAGGTTTTTAACAATCTCGGAATAAACAGCCGTACTGGCTTGTACATCCACCTGTTTCTTCTGTGATGGCACCCTTAAGGTCAAAAGCAATGGGTTGGCATTAGGCGCTGCATCAATTGCGGACGCCACACCGTTAATGGATGAATTTAATTGTGCACGCACGCTGTCCGCCTGGTGTTGTAAAATTTGTACATTTTGAGTCGATTTTTTGGTTTTGGTATCAACATAAAATGTATTGACATTTTCAACCAATTTATCAGCAAACATCCTGGCGAACAGTTCATCAGGCGACTTTACCTCCACAGCTATGATGTTCAGCTTTTTATCCGGCTTGGCTACGTTCAGGTATTTTTTATTAAACGTAATGGCTATATCTGTAATAATACTATCCTGGGCCCGATTGAATTTTTCCGGGTCGCCATCAAATTGTATCTGATCTATACCATCTTTATCTTTCCACTTCGCGCGGAGACCATTGAAATCGATATACCGTTCAATCAGAAGTTGTTTTTTCCCATTGAAGTCGCCAGCGCTTAAAAGCGTTTTTTCGATCATCGATCGCGATTTATACAACTCCAGGATATTGTCACCGGTAAATAATCCCCCAGCATTGTCGAGGCTTACACCAGCTATGGATGCCAGGCCGGCATATTGGCCCAGCAAGCCTGACTTATTTTCTTCCTCCAATACAAAAGTGCATGAAGCGGTATAGGTCGTTTTTCTGAAAATTGATACGCCGAGTCCGGCAAGGCCACCAATAATGGCAACCACTAAAACCACTTTCCATTTTGATAGCAGGTATCTTGCCGTAAAGCGGAATTTTGCCTGGATCTGCTCCACTGATACCTCGTCTTTATTATTTAGTTTCTTGTCTTGTTCCGCTTCATTCATACCATGTCTGGTTCAATTAATAACACCGTCTATGCGGTGTTTATAGTTTTTTTACGGTAATAAATAATACCACCAATGACACAAGGCCTGTTGTAAATGCCATTACATCCTGCAAGGTTGTACCTTTTCTTTCCGGTTTTTTAGGCACATATATTTCGCTGCCTGGTTTAACACTGGGGTGATTATTAAAAAACAGGAATTTCCGGGTACCTACAACAGTTCCGTTCGGATATACCACGTAGGCACCGCTTTTCAGCGCGCTTGGTGAAAAACCGCCGGCATTTAAAACATAATCATGGAAACTTTTCCCCTGGCTGTAAACAACTGCGCTGGGGTATAGTACCTCACCGTTTACCCTCACTACCTGTTGCTGTTTCGGCACCCTTAAAACATCGCCATTTTCGAGGATCAGATCTCCATTACTGCCTGGTTTGCCGAGTATGTCCTTTAAGTTGATGCCAACATAATTATTGCGGTATTCCGCTGTATCGGTCTTAGTCGAATCCTTGTAAGAACGTTGAAGGCGTTTGGTACGCTCCAATCGTTCCTTATTCAGGATATTCGTATCGATCTTGGTTTTATCAACACCTAAAATGGCTGCATTGTCACGCTTCAAACTGCTGCCCTCTACGTCTGCCGATGCAGTAAGTCCACCTGCACGGGCAACGATATCAGATATCTTTTCATCCTTTTTTTGAATAGTATAGTATCCCGGATAAACGACTTCGCCTTCCACCTTAACCGTTTTTTGAACTTCAAAACCTGGCAGACTATATATCGATACGATATCAAAGGGTTTTAAAGTAAAGTTTCCTTCACCAGTTTTCAGGTTAGCATCAATGTTCACGCTGTAAACCTGTGCTACCTTGCTGTTTTTTATCGTGGGGTCACTGTCAAAAACGCGGCGCGATATTTCGATTCGCTTTGAACTGGCACCCTCGGTAAAACCGCCTGCTTTAACGATCAGGTCGGCAACGCTCATACTGTCGGCGTAGGCAAACTCACCCGGCTTTCTTACCTCGCCTTTAATCGTTACGCGATATTTACCGCGCAGATCAAAAATAGACGAGATGTTTATCATATCCTCTCTTTGCAAAGGTACATCAGCTTCTGTTTTATTTAATACGCCCTGGACACTAAAAGAAACCTGTTCAGTCGTATTATCCGCTTTTAGCCTTGTAATGCTGCCCCGTTGTGTGAAAGCATCTTCTTTTAAGCCGCCAGCTTTTTGGATCAACTGACCTATGGTTAAACCCTTTTGCAGTTCGTATTGTCCCGGCCTGAAAACGGCACCGTTGATCGTCACTCTGTTCTCATAACGATCCAGGATATGTTCGACAATAAATTTATCCCCACGCAGTGGTATGTAATTCTTAAAATCATTTTCGGTAACATCGGTAAGGCGGCGCTGCTGATCACTTATTTGCGATACCTTAACTAAAGCCGTGTAAGCCTGATCGCTAAAGCCACCGGCAAACCTGATCACATCCTCCAATGTTTCCCCCGGTTTCACTTCAAACAAAGCCGGAGTTTTTATCTCGCCTGCCATCTCAACCCTTATCCGGTAAGTAGGTATCCTGATGATATCCTGATCCTGCAGGCCGATATTGTCATTTTGCTGGCCCTTTAGTAGAAAATCATAGATATCCAGCTTTCTGACAATCTTATTATTACGAATGATCTCGATCTGGCGGAAGGTGCCATTATTATTAGGCCCTCCGGCAGCGTACAGCGCATTAAATACCGTAGCCAGCGAAGGAAGCGTATAGGTGCCCGGTTTGAAAACTTCGCCCACGATGATCACCTTAATACTGCGGATATTACCGAGACTTATTTGGACACTTGTCCCTCGTCCGATGGCATAATTGCTGGCGGCAAGCTTGCTTTTTATAGAAGCGGTAACCTGCTCAATGGTTTTCCCGGATACATTTAATAAGCCAACACCCGGTATATTAATATTCCCTTCGGGCGAAACATTCAATTTCCAGTTTACTACAGAATTTCCATAAACATTGATATTCAACTGGTCATCGGGGCCGACGATATAATTTAACGGAGTTGCCAGTTTTAAATTAGGCTCAAAGCTTAAATTGCGATTTTTGAACAGATCGGCACCGAATATCTTCGGTTGGAGGTTATTAAACAGGTTTTTTTTATACTTGGTCTTATTTAGTGTATCGGCGGTAGTATCAGCAGAAGTGTCGGGTTTATAGTTTAGTCTTCTCGACTGGGATGATATTGTATCCGTGTCAAAACCGGAATTATTGGAATTGTTAGAATTATTATTGTCCGGATTGCCATTGTTGCCTGATTTTCTTACAGCAGCTATCCGCTTTTGAAGTAATTGAAGCTGATCTGACGACATGCCCCTGCTTTCCGCTTGCTGAAGAACTTGTTGATCGCTTAAACCTGCAGCCTGCGCTTGTTGCAGCAATTGTTTTATCTGCGCATCAGACAGGTCGTTTACATTTACCGTCGAAAGGTTTTGGGGTATATTTTGAGCGTGCACCGGTTTTGCGAAAATGATGGACGCAATTAACAGGAAAACAAAAAAAAGAAACTTCGGGTATTTCATAATAATATAAAACCGCTTACACGTCATAACAATCAATAACGATTGACGATGGATACATGGTTTTTAAAGGTAAATTTATTTTCAGTGTTTTAATGCCGCAAAAATAGGATAAACAACCACAAAGATGAAAACTGGTTTAAGTAAGCCGAAATTAATCATGTTTTAATAAATTTCAGTTAAAATAATAAGTCAGATTTATTCTTGCATGCAGGTTTAAACTGTTTCCGTTCTGATATTCATAATTTAAGGAATAAACCGGCGTAAGCTCGGCCGAAACCACATAATTTTTCATTTTCATGTTGGCATAAAAAGTATTGCACAGGTCGACCCAATGCTGGTTAAAAATGCCTGTTCCGCTAAAAGCGTAATAATAAAGATCATTGTTATGCACCAATCTTTCCATTGTTATACCATAAGAATTAGCTCCATTTAAATAACTGACATCCCACACTAAGCTGTTGCTCCCGGGGCCAATGCCTGCACCCAGATACCGTCCATCGTTGGTATAACCATCCTGCGGGGACTGAAGATGCACATACCAGCTTGGTTCGCTCCGTAACAAATAAGTTGAAGGTATCTGCAGGTGGGTCAGCTCCATTTTTACCTGTAGAAATTTATCTTTGGCAAGCTGAAATAATCTGCGACCGCCAACTGTGTAAGCGCTTGCCTGTTCAGGTTCTTGCAAGAAGTCGTTTACGCCGCCGGTTCGGTCGTTTCGTGCCCATTCAAAGTATATTTCAGCATTGTATTTCGTTAAAACCTGCCGGATATTTATAGCGAATGCAAAATCCTGGGCATCGCCGTTTGCATTGGTAATAATATTGTTTGCCTTTGTTGACGAGCCTACAAACACCGGAAAAAGCTTTTTAATAATGTTCTTTTTGTTATATGCAGAGTCACGGTCCAGGTAATCGTATTCGGTAAACCCTAAAAACAAGCCGTCTATCCATTTAGGGTGCCAGTTTACTGTAAATGCAGAAATGTATCTCGTTGTTGCAGGTTTAGGTACGATTAAGCCGTGCCCGTAGATCAGTTTGGCTGTATCGGTAGGCAAATAACCCGACTGCCTTAAAATCCCCCCTATAACCTGCCATTCAAATGATCCGATAGCTGTTTTTGCAGGAGCAACGGAATTTAAGGTCCAGTGTAAAAAACCCGGCGCGGAATTACTCATCATGATGGAATTTTGCACACCCGGCCCCCACCAGATGTTCTCCGTCGACACACCTGCTTCTATATTGGCGACATTTACCGTTATTTTAGATTGGCCCGGATACAGTTTGCTGATTGATCCATTACCAAATCGCTCCGGCGCATCGATGCCATTTATAATTCCGAAATAGGCATTAAGCAATTGCGGATTATTGTTGCCGCCCTGTACATCTGCAAACGTTGCAAAGTTTCTGTTTTGTGCGTAAACCAATTCCGGATTTAATTGCACACGCAAAATACCGCTTTTAATAAAAATGCCGGCGCTTAACCTGCTTTGCAGCCCCTTGTTAGGGTACAACGATCCATTATTATACCCGTATGGCCTTTTAAAATTATATTCGTTTAGCCAATTGATGGGTAGTATTTGGATGCTTGAGGATGTCGATGAATGGTTCGATAAAAGATTTTTACCTGCGAATAAGCCCGCTAATGAGGTATCCTGGCTGATATTTATTGGCCTGATGCTGAAAGAGGTAAGACTATCAGAAAGCCCCAAAACCTGGTGCATTCTCGCCACCTCCCCCGCATAACTGTTCCCGACAGGGAGAGTTTGAGAGAAACTTGCTATTGAAATAAATAAGGCCAGGATCAGTAAAAAAATATTCTTCATAGGACTAACAGGCTCGGCAGTTATTCAGAAACCATTACGAACTACACCATTTATTTGATACAACTGAATTTGAAAATAAAAAGTGTTTCCCCGGGAAGATAATTGTCCTGTAGTACTTCTGGTTTTAGCAAGCAAGAAGGAAGGTGACAAGCAACCCGGTAATCGTAGGGATGATGCGCCTTGGCCGCTTTACTCTGCCTGGTTCGATTTTTTTGTACACCGGCTTTGCAGGTTCCTCTTCGCGGATGTTAACCGTAAGCTGACGATCGCGCAACGGCTGTCCGTTCAGGGCCAGCACAATTTTCTCCGCCGTTTCCCTATCGGCTACTTCAACAAAGCCGTAGCCCTTGCATACCCGGGTCTTCTTATCCCGCACCAGCTTGATCGTTTTGATATCCCCATGCAGGGCAATCATCTCCGCGAGTTTCAGTTCATCCATGTCCAACGGGAATCCGCTTACAAATAGTTTGATCATAGGACTGCTAAATTAACAGAAAACAATCTTTTTCCTATATCTTTTTCATTTTATCAACACTTTAATAGTTTTAAAGCGCAATACTGTTTCACCCTGAAACACCTTGAAACAGCTAAATTACAACATAACTAATTGATTGTCAATTAATAAATATTAAGAAAACAGCTTTTCACTGTTTCACCAGAAAAGTGAAACACTTTGAAACACCTGAAACAGGCGACATATACTGAAAATCAGCTACTTACATTTTCACCCCGCGATAGCCAGGAAATAATCAATATCCTGGTAGGTGTTGTAGGGTTTGCCGGCTAACCAAACCTGCTGTTCTTCGCTGATTCCCTGTAGTTTCACCATTTGGTGGCTTGCGATGGTGGTGTCGTCAACTAACAATTGGTAAGCATCCTCCGACAGGATCATATCATTATTCAATTCCTTGGTTTTAGCCTGCAGCCTGGATGCAATGTTGACCGGCAGACCCATTACCGACAACTGCGGCGCCTGATCCAGCCCAAATTCGCCCACGAAAACTTTCCCTGCGTGCAACCCCACGCCTATCTCCAGCGGGCCGCCATCAAAAGGTTCATCATAGGCTTCGTTGAACAGCGTAACGGTCTGGAACATTACTTTAGCGGCCTGGTAGGCATTATTTACCGACTCCCTCAGCTCCGTTTGCAAACCAAACACGGCATATAAACTATCCCCGGCGATCTCCACCACCTTGCCCCCGAAATTCTTCACGATCTGGTTGAAGGCCGTAAATAACCGGCGCACCACCTGGATCACGGTTTGCTCAGGCTGCGACTCCATCAGGCCCGTGAAATTCCGGATATCCAGGAATAAGATCGCCAGTTCCTGTTCCTTGTCCGGTTCAGTAAGCGTTGGGTTCAGTATTAAGTAATTATTCTCCATAGTAGTATTGACGATTAACGGGTTCAAACATTTTAAGCAAATACAAATTTGATCTGTGAAATAATACATCAAAACTATGCGGATGGCAGAGGCGGCACAAGGTAAAAGTGGTTAACCGTGCGGCATAATCGGTGAATGGTGGGTTATGGGCGGTAAAGGGTAAGGTAGTTACTTAGCCTGTGGTCGGTGTTTTCACCGTACCACCAGGCAAGATTATCCTTTTGCCAATTATGCAACAAATCCTGGCAAATGGCGCGGTGATAACACCACAGGTGTTCGGAAGAATTTTAATTCCCTCCTCGGGGAGGGGTGCGGCTGAATGTGAAGTGGCAGGGAGGGGTCTCGCCGAGCGGTCAACCCCTACCTTCCCTTCCCCAAGGAAGGAATCGCACATCCCTATGCTTTTTCTCCAATCTTCCGAACACCTACGGTGAAAACACCGACCATAAGCTAAAATGCCGGATTTCAGAACTAATATCTATTTCCTATCTTTAGATAAAAACGCATATCATGAAAAAATTTACGCTAATGGGCCTGCTTTGCGTGGCCTTCCTGTTGGGCTATGGTTTCAGCCGTTTAACCAACCCGGTCAATAGCGGTCCGCGGGTGACGGGTATCGGCGGTATTTTTTTCAAGGCTAAGGACCCCAAGGCGCTGAAAGCCTGGTACAGCAAGAACCTGGGCATCCGCATGAGTGATTACGGTTCAACTTTTGAATGGCACCAGGGCATCGACAGCACAAAAAAAGGTTTTACCGCCTGGGCGCCATTTAAGGAAACCACCAAATACTTTCAGCCCTCCGAAAAGCAATTCATGATCAATTACCGCGTAGAGGGCTTGAATCAGCTTTTGGCCCAAATGAAAACGGCGGGCATCCTGCCGGTTGACAGCGTGCAAAAGACGAGCTACGGTAATTTTATACACCTAATGGACCCGGAGGGCAATAAAATCGAATTATGGGAGCCCAATGATATCGAATACGCCAAGCTGGGATCGGTAACGACAAAATAAACAGCAACTATTTCTGGACCTATAGTATTTATACAGCATTTAGCTTATCACATGCATACAGTTGGAAATGGTGTTCATACAGGCGGTAAGCTGGCTGCATACATTCTATATGTTTCTTGCCATTGCTATATTATTTGTCGCCCTATTACCAGCGATCTGGAGTTTATACAAAAAAGCATCTTAAATAAACAGGAAGATTATGCTAATTTCAGGGATAATAATTATTGGGCTTTTAACAGTGTTCATCGTTGGCAGGGTTAATTTGTCTATTCAATTCGGTAAAACCGTGAAAGACCTTTTTGCAATAGCTAAGCCAATTTCAGATAAGACTTTCAGTTACGCACAACTAACAGGTTTACCAGAACCGGTGCAGCGGTATTTCAAATATGTTTTAAGAAACGGGCAACCGTACATTAGTTACGTCAGTCTTTTACATGAAGGGCAATTTAAAACGGCACTGGATAAGGGCTGGACAGATATTAAGGGCGAACAATATTTCACCATCGAAAAGCCAGGCTTTATTTGGAAAGGCATAACTTCCCTGTTCACTGCCCGTGATATGTATATTGCTGATAAAGGTCGGCTGATCGTTTCCCTTTTATCTCTTTATAATGTTGTAGATGGCCGGGGCGACAGTTTTAACCAGGGCGAGTTATTGCGATGGCTGGCTGAGGGTGTGTGGTTTCCCACAAATCTGTTGCCTGGAGATAAATTGAACTGGACAGCCATTGATGAAAATACAGCAAAGCTTACATTCAGCTATAACGGTGTGTCATTATTCTATATTGTAACATTTGACAGCAATGGGTTGATTACCCAAATGGAAACTAAACGCTATATGGAAAAAGACAAGCAAGAAACATGGATAGGTAAATTAGGCAGTTATAAGGAGATCAACGGCGTAGTCGTACCGACAAATATAGAAGCAATATGGAGATTAGAAAAAGGCGACTTCAGTTATGCTAAATTTAGAGTAACCAAAATAGTGTATGACAACCCCCGAATATTTTGAATACATTCAGCCTTTGGTCGGTGTTATCACCGCACCAATATGATAAACACCCCCCCGCCTATTCAAGCGTCTGCGCTTGAATACCAATAATTGTAATCGTCCACGCTTACGTATCTTAAACAAAAAATGCCCCCAATTTTCATGAAAGGCATTCCTGGTCGATCATGGTTAAAATTTCGAACCAATTTATAGCTGATTTACAGAAAATAGCGTCTTACACGGTTAATTCTTTCGTATACAATTTTACGAACCCGTTTTTTTTGTATAGGTATTACAGGATTTACTTACAAATCTGTATAGCTATTTCAGGACGGGTCACAAAGCCATTATGATGGTTTACACTTTTTTTGATGATTTTTATTTAATTATTTGATAATCAGCATTTTAAATTGCTAATAGAAGAAATTGTGTTAACCATGTTAACCCACCGTGTTTTAAGTAACCGGCGTTGGATCATGATGAATATAGTCCGATGAGAGGGGCAAAAATGACAGAACAATGCCCGATCAAAAAACGCCCCTCATTTTCATGAAAGGCGTTTCTGGTGAAATATGGTACAACTATTACATCAATTTATAGCTCCAAGAAAAACAGTCTTATGTATCATATCGTTTTCATGTTAAGATTGAATGCAACTATTAATTGATCTTTGGCTTTGATCATGCCACCAAGTTTCCTGGGGGGTATGAGTTCAAAATCCGAGAAGTTCAGATCTCTTGATCCGAGCAAATGGATCATTTTATCAGCATCCACCGATATGCTGTAATTTATTTCGTAAAGCTTTTTAATGCCTGCTATTTCAATTTCCACCTGCCCGTTAATGGATGTTGGGTTGTTTGAAAGTTGCGGGAACTGGCTTAAGGATATAAAGCGGATATGAAGCTTTGGATATTTTTTAGCTTTCAGGGTTTTGCGCAGGTCACGGGTCATCATCGCTTTATGGCAGTCAAAACTCAAAACAGCCGGGTTAATACTCCCTGACATTCTGATCCCCTGAGCACTCTTCCATATGGTTAAAGTATCCTGGTCGCAATTGGGGATATCACAGGTGAATTTATTCACATTGGTACTTCCTTTCACACTCAGGCTGCTGGTTTCACTGATGAGCCATTTATGTTGAGCATTTACAACAAAGCTCATCAGTGTCAGACCAATTATCAGGATAATTTTCATGGTTAGAATCCAATAGCTGCTTCCAGCATAAGCCCGTTAAATTTCCCGCCATTCAGAATGTTCGTGTTAGGGTAGTTTTTATATTGCTGATCCACGTATTCTACCTTCATCATGATATTCTTAGTCATAAACCAGCCTGCTGAACCAACCATGCGGTTAACGGTCACATCATTGGGAACACCCTGTATAGTTGCGGTAACGGTATTATAGCGTGCGCCTATCCAAAAATTCTCGGTATTTTCAGGAAACCTGTAGATCAGGTCAGCAGCATATTGTTTAGCCTGGCGATTTGTAAATTCGGTAATTGCCCTACCCTTTGCACTTTCAATGGTACCGAAGAATTCAAGTCCTTTGTATTTCAGAAAGAGGTTACCCATAAAGGTGTGCACCTCTTCGTTGAATCCGGGGTTGAACCTGCCGGAGAACGCGCTGTAATCCACTGCATTATTCAAAGTGGTGCCATTAGCCACATTTTGATTTTCCATTACATAGTAATAGTGTGAGCCTGTGCGGTCGCCGCCAAACAAGGTGTTGCTGTTAGCGCTGCTAACGGTATAAAACGAACCTGAAAGCCTTATCCTGGTATCTTTGTTCAGTTGCTTATCAAATCCCAGTTTGCCGTGGAAAGCCGGGGGATACTTATTTACCTGGCCTGTAGCTGAGTCAATTTTTGTAGGCGCAACCACGGTTTCATTCAATTCCCCATTGCTTATACCACCCATCGCGAACCAGCCTGATTTGTGATGATAATAAACTTCGGCCCCGGTTTCGGTAGCAAACTCGTCCATAATATAATTTTCAACGAATGGATTGTATATGGTATTACCACCGTCTGAACGCCTGAAATGCTGGTCACCGTAATCCACATCATTCTGCCCGATCTTGATCGTAAAGCTTTTCATTAGCTCGTCAACAAATGCGCTATGAAGGAAAGTCAATTTATCAAACTGGATGTACCCGCCTTTTACCCAGGTATCTTCGTGGTGACGCGCTGACAGGTACGAAGTCAGGTTCAGCCGTATTCCATCCGCCAGTTGTACATCAACATTCAGGTTAGCCATAGGCAGATTAAAGCCATCGATAAGCGGGATCAGGCTATTCACATTGCCCGTGAAACCTGTTTTGGTTTGTGGTATGGCCGTGTTGTGATCTCTCAGGGTTTGAAAACTTAATTCAAAATTGCCTCCAACCTTGACTTTAAGACCGCCAAATGGCGTGGTGTCAGCCTTTGTCGTTTCAAAAACATGCATACCCCTTTGATCGTTCGGGCGGAAATATTGCAAGTCCTGGGCTTTTACGCCAAGGGGTAACAGTGCTATTAAGACGATTATTATATATTGAATTTTCATGATTATTTAGCTAAAGGAGTTTGATTTTTATATATTAAGTTGAATTGTATGGTCAGGTCATTGGCTACCTTCATAGCGCCCAGCATAAAGCTTGGGGGCTTGATGCCGTAGTCGGTCAGCTTGATTTTTTCGGAGCCGGTACAGGTAATGGTGTTATCTGCATTTATTAGCGCCGTAACATCCATAGTAATTGGTTGGGTAACCCCGGCTATGGTAAGTTCTCCTTTTGTTTTCACCAGGTATTTATTCTTTTCGGTCGTGCTTACACGGGCCGAAGTCAGTTTGTAACTAATGGTTGGGTACTTTTTTGCATTGACCGATTTATAGGTCCGGTTATCCATAGTGGTATGTTCACTTTTCAGGCTGGTAAAAGCCAGGCTAAACTTAAAAGCATGTAAAGCGCTCAAAGCTGCGCCCTCAAAAGTGAATTCGCCCTGGCTTTCCATTGCTGTGGAGGTCATCACCCAATCGTGTACATTGGATGAGCCCAATACTTTAATAGACACATCCGGGTTGCTGGCCAGCTTATAGCTGGTTTGTGCCTTGAGCAGGCTGCTAAATCCCAGGATACCGACTATTGTCAGTATAAGGATTTGTTTTATCTTGTTTTTCATGTTTTTTATTTAAGTAGAATTATGAAGCAAATGTATTGCGGCCGACGGCCACAAAAGGTGATGAGGATTGTGCCAATAAATGATGTAAAACACTTATATACAAATTATGAGTTGGCCATATAGATTATAAAAAAACGCCCATCCACATTTCTGCCGATGAGCATATCCTGTCATGAAGAATAGTTTAAAATACTACAAACGCTTCTTCTTACTATGACTTTAATCTCTATACCTTACAAAAAAACGCCCCCATTTTCATGGAAGGCGCTTAGATATTGTCATTAATCCTGGAAGGGCTGGTTTGTGCCCTCAAGCTATTCTCCGTACCCCATTATTTATTCATACAGGCTTATACTATCTTCCTTCTCAAGATCAACAATCCATTTATCAATGTAAGCAAGCAGGTCATCTTTATCAGGATTTGAATTATTTTCTCCGTGTGAGCCAAAAACAATTAATCCCAAAGCAATGCAATATTTAATGTCAAACTGCATTATTAAACCCATAGCATAGCCGGCAATAAAATTGTCTCTTGCATTCTCCGCAATCTCAATGTTGCGATCTACTACCTTTCGCGTTAATACAAATTGTTGATCTTCGGAATATACCAGGGCGTCATTTACAGAATAAATTAATAACTGGTCTACTGCCATCGTCCGGAAGATGGAAAAGTATTTCCTTTTTAAATCGCCTGGTGTAAAAGTCCCTGGTGTAGAGTCCGGGCGCTCGCCATTTAAAACCATCCATAATTTAACAGCCTCACTTTCGTCGAGGCAAAATGTAACCCGGCCATGTTTTGAAAACGCACTTATAATGTCGAGGATCTCATCCACCTGGAAGAATAACTTTTTAGCGGGATCCCCGAGATAAAAAATAAAATCTAAATTCTTTTTTGATAAAGGCCGGATAACATCAGAAAGCAAACCGCTCCATAAATCCGACGAGTTGGCCACATTTGTCCAGTCGTCAAAAGCGATCGTGCGACAAGCCTGAAACAGTTCTGACAGATCAGCAACCAGTTTTTCGCTCTTAATATCAGACCACCGGTTGCTTTTGTTACCGCCCTCCTCAACATCAAATATGCACCTGGAAAGTGCATCTTCAGCGTGAGGAGCGTTTAAAGTCAGACTACGGATACCTAAATTGGTCAAAAATTCAGGCAGTTTACGCTCTTTAATTCCAAATGCCTTTTTAAGGATTCCTGACTCAGGTATGCTGTTATCACATGTCCGGCTCAGGTAAATATTTTGAGGATCATTAAAATTCCTGATCGCTTCCACCAGGTCCGTTAATATGGGAAGCACATTATTAACTTCGATATTATATGCTTGCATGGCTCAATTTTTTTATTGTTTTTCAAATCAAATTGGATGAATTACATTACAGGATGATACTGCTCTATGGTTCTGGCATAAATGATAAGTAACTTCATTTACTACGGTCCCAGGGAAGATTACAATAAGCTCCACCTGCGCCCGGCATCAATTTTTTCTTCACTAAACATTAATGGCATATCTTTCATACGGATCGCATCGTCCAAAAACTCACTGCCTTCATTAATGCTATATACGGGCTCGCTATCAACTGGTGTGTGCCCATCTGACCGATCTTTCAGATCTTCATCAGCGGAATATAAAAAGGAGGGATTCATGATGTTTACATTGTTAGATGAATAATTTATTTTTCTTTCAATACCAGCCGGCCCATCAACCGGACCAGCTGGACGACAATTTGTTGTCAAAAAATCGATGGAAGTTCAATCCGCTACCTGCTGACTTGCCGTGTTGTTGACCGGTTTTCGTAAGGATAATACGCCGGCGTAGGGATATCCTGGTGCACGAACTGGTGGAAAGTGCATTCCCGTTACAACATCCTCGGCAAACTGGCACCCGTCATCTTCGTTTCAACAGGAGGCAGCTCGTTCCGTCAGGCCTTTTGTAACTGGTTATTCCACCATTGCTCAAAGTTAATGGTACCGAGCTCTGCCTGCCCTGCAGGCACCAACGCGGTATGGCTAATTTCTCCGCCATAGTAGGATGGTTTGCCATCTGATAACACCTTGCGCGGGTCGTTCGCCTGTTGCAGATACCGGGCAACTACTTCATACAAAGCAAAGCGTTCCGGCCCGCCTATTTCTATTATGCCATTAATAGGAGCTGACAGGGCATATTTGGCAACAAAGGAAGCCACATCTTCTGCGGCAATGGGTTGGAATAGTACATCAGAAAGATGCACCTCGTTTCCATCAGTAGCCTGATCGGCAATACCCTTCAGAAACTCCAAAAACTGGGTGCTCCGGACAATAGTGTAAGGAACCCCCGATTGTTTGATCAAATCTTCCTGAGCTTTTTTGGCCCGCATGTAGCCAATGTTTTGCATGATGTTGGTCCCAACAATGGAAAGCGCCACATGATGTTTTACACCGGCATTTATTTCTGCTGCCAGTAGGTTACGGCCGGCTGTCTGAAAGAATTCCAGGACGGCCTTGTCTTCAAAAGACGGAGAATTTGCCAGGTCTACAACAACGTCCGTGCCGTTCATTGCCTCAGCCAGTCCTGCTCCTGTAATGGTGTTAATGCCTGTGTCGGGCGAGGCGGCGATCACCTGGTGCCCCTGCTGGCGAAGTTTTGCTACTACTTTTGATCCGATGAGGCCTGTGCCTCCAATGACTACGATTTTCATAATGTTAATTTTTTAATGATTTGTTATCCAAAAGGCAAAGCCGATGCCAAAGCATTCAAGTCATTAATAATCAACAAGATTCAAAATTACAGCCATTAAATTTTTCACTGTATTCAGTGAAAGCACGATACAGCTCACTATATAAGGGGAAGAAATGCGGGAGTTCCGGGAAATATCATTTAGCAAAATAGTCGCTCTTGCCAATGCCTAATTTTTTCATTTTGGAATGCAAAGTATTACCGGGGATTTTCAAAATTTCAGCAGCGCCGCCTGCACCTGAAATTTTGCCGGCGCACCGTTTCAATGCTTCGATAATATAACCGCGTTCAACTTCATCCAGGGATCTGTTTAAAAGATGCGCCTCGTCTTGCTTGCCCTGGTTTGTTTTGTCGGGTATATATACATCCCGCAATATATCGTCAGTGGTCAATATTATACTGCGCTCCAGTAAATGCTCTAACTCCCTTATGTTACCCGGCCAGGTGTAGCTGCGTAATTGCTGTATTACTTTTGGTGCAACTTTCCTGATCTTGCGGCCGGTATTTCTGCTGTACTTCTGTACAAAAAAATGAGTAAGCGGTTCAATGTCCTCCGGCCGGTCACGCAGTGGTGGCAGGTTGATGGGAAATACATTCAGGCGAAAATACAGGTCTGCCCGAAAGCGGCCCGCGCTTACTTCTTCTTCCAGGTTGCGATTGGTTGCCACAATCAGCCTTACATCGATCTTTATGGTCTGTTTGCCTCCAATTCGCTCCAGTTCGCGCTCTTGTATTACGCGTAACAACTTAGCCTGTGCTTCAAGTGGCAGTTCGCCAACTTCATCAAGGAAGAGCGTGCTGTTGTTGGCCAGTTCAAATTTACCTATGCGCCGGTCGATGGCCCCGGTAAAAGCCCCTTTTTCATGACCAAATAATTCGCTTTCTATAAGATTTGCCGGCAATGCAGCGCAATTAACTTTTACCATCAGTTTATCCCTGCGCGGCGACGCGTTGTGAATACCTCTTGCAATCAGTTCCTTTCCCGTTCCTGTTTCACCAGATATCAGCACGGTGGTATTGGAATCAGCTACTAACGACATTAAGCGATATACTTTTTGCATTTGCTCGCCGTTGCCAATTATTTCCGAGAAATTGTAAATGGTTTTTATCTGTTCTTTCAAGTAATCATTTTCTACTTCCAACTGCTTTTTATAGGCGAGCAATTTTTCATTGGCCATTATATTGTCTACAGCAATAGATATTTGAGCACATATCCCTTTCAGCAATAACGGGCTCAAACGATTTGCCAGAAGCCAGATGGTGCCGATGTTTTTGTCGCCCACCCGTAACGGCAGGGCATACATATTTTTTAGCCCCGTGGTCTGCCACAGTTTTGCATACGCGTTACCCGTTTTTAATTCTTCTTCCACATTAAACACCAATCCATCCTTACTGGCAAGCACCTGCGCTGTGTAGGTTTCATTAATGGTAATCTGGTCGGTCTGCTTTTTATCATAGTTTGTTTTGGCCTTATTAAACAATGTATCATCATACATAAATGAAGATAAGTGGAGTCCGTCATCATCTATCACCCGCAGCATAGCGAGTTTTGTATGCATCGTTTTATCCAATACCCTGAAAATAGCGTTCTGCAGATCCTGCTTCGTTCTTGATTGTGTAATATCATTACTGAAATCAAGCAGGAAAGCTTGCTCTTCCTGTTTTTTATTGATTTGCTCATGAGCAAAAATATTGGCCAGGGCGATGGATATTTGTGCGCAAATACCTTGTAACAGCTCAACATTGATCTCCCCTATATCCAGGAACAAAATTCCATGATTTGTTTCACCGTTACGCAATCGGATACCCACAATGTCTTTAAATCCCATCTTCTTCCAATATTGCAGGTAGGCTGAAGTGATGCCGCGTTTTATTTCCCTGTCGACATTAAACAATAAAGGGATGGGACTATTTAATACGCGGTTTTGAAGCCCGTCGTTGACGGGATACCTGGCATTCTCCAGTGCACTCACTATTTTCGGATCCTGCGCTTTGCTAAGATCGTACACATAGGGGCTCATGGTAGTGTTATCTTCATTGATCCTGCGGATGACAAAGCCACCCGGTGGGTTTAACTTACCTAATCCGGCGCGAACTGCGCGAACAAGTTCTTCTTTGGTTCTAACTGTTACAATATCGCTACTAAAATCAAGAAGGAATGACTTTTCTGTTTCCTTATTGAGCAACTCCTCATTTTTTATAATATTGGATACCGCACTGGATAACTGGGGTGTAATCCCTTTAATAACACTTCGGAATTCATTATTAAAACTGTTGTGTTTGTCTGAATAAATATGAATAAAGCCCATCGGCTTTCCTTCCTTCATAAGCCGGGTCATTAGAATCTCTCTTACACCTTTTTCGTAATTAACACGGAGGAAAGATGGGCTTTGGGGCTTATCCATTATATCTTCCAATAAAAAAGATATAGGTCCTTCGGCCTGCAATACCGACTGGATAAACGGCTCGTTTAGCGGAAAATGAGACTTCACCATTTCCTGGTATCTTGGGTGCGACCGGATTGGGGAACCGTCATTATCCAACAGGAAAGGGACATATGTTTCGTCCTTGTAGTCAATCAGGGTAACAATCGTATGGGTAAAGTAAAATAGCCCTTTGATCCTTTTTTTAAAAAGCACAATGAGGTCATTCTTGTCCCGAACCCTGGTGATATCATTTCCCAGTTCCAACAAGACCCTTCTTTCCTGCTCAAGCTCGGCCATTGAGGACGCCGGCAAATCTGATTCAGAAAGTTTTGTCTTTTTCATGATGGCAATTTATAGAAATTTCAAGTAGATGTTTTCACCTTGCTGGTATTGTTCAATATGTCCCTTTGCTGCGTCAAGCATCCTTGCTTGTGGTTAGTTTGCAAAGTTAGCTACCCAACTGCCATATAAACAAAAAAACGCCCCTCATTTTCATGAGAGGCGTTATAAATAAAGCCGGGCTATAGCCAAAAACTTATTTTTTCATCTCCGTGATCTCCATCTGCGGAGTCAACGCTTTATTATCCTTTTCCACAACCAATTGTTTGGCCAATGTAAACGTGGCTGTTTGTTTGATGTCTTTGGAAGACGCGCCGATGCTTGCCTTATAATTTCCGCTCTCAGCCACCCAAGCCTCATTTTGTGTATCATAGGAAGACAGGTCTTTAGGCGTTATTTCAAAACTCAAAGTTTGCGATTCGCCGGGCTGCAATAAGTGGGTTTTGGCAAACCCTTTCAGCTCTATGGTAGGCTTATCCATTTTAGATGCGGGAGCGCTCAGGTATAATTGAGCAACTTCCTTGCCCGCTACCTTCCCGCTGTTGGTAACCGTCACGGTAACCTCTATTTTACCTTTGAAAGCGGCAGCGCTCAATTTTAAATTGGAATAGTTGAAGGTGGTATACGACAAGCCATAGCCAAACTCATAAGCAGGCTCAACTTTAAAGGTATTATAATAGCGATATCCCACATAAATGCCATCCTCATAAGTTACCTCGGCAGGCACTTGTTTCCTGAAACCTTCGCCGGTTGCCTGGTCCAGAAACTCCTTACCCGGAAAGTTTTTGGCTGACGGTACGTCCTTATAATCCACCGGGAAGGTGGTAGCCAGCTTACCCGAGGCATTTACCTTGCCGCTTAATACATCGGTAATGGCATTTCCGGCTTCCAGTCCGGGTTGCCAGGCCAGCAATATCGCATCGACACCATCCCGCCAGCTGGACACTTCTATCACCCCGCCAATATTTAAAACCACAACCACTTTTTTGCCCTTGGCATGAAATGCGTCCGACACATTCTTGAGCAAATCCTTCTCAGCTGACGACAGGTAGTAATCATTCTCCAGTTTGCGGTCGGCGCCTTCACCGGCGTTCCGGCCCAAAGTGATCACCGCCACATCGGCGTCATTGGCTTGCTGATCAATATCGGCCTTTGCTATATCCATTTCAGGGATCGGAGGCGGCGCCTGGAACATCCCCCTACCCTTTGGCCGCTTGGCCTTGGCATCGGCAATATAGGCCGGGTATGATTTCGCCAAAGGATCGGTAACCTGCAAGCCTGCGTTCTGCAAACCCTGCAGCAGGGAAACAGTATAGGCTTTATTCACATCACCGCTGCCTGTTCCGCCTGCAATAATATCATAAGAAGTATTACCAAACAGTGCGACCTTTTTAACCGCGTTAAAAGGCAGTGCAGCACCATTATTTTTTAACAGCACCATCCCTTCGGAAGCCGCCATGCGCGACACAGCGGCATCTTTCTTCAAGTCCGGCGCATCAGAATATTTATAATTTTTAAAAGATGGCGACTGAACGATAATGTTAAGCATGCGCTCTACATTTTTATCCAATACTTTCGCATCCAGTTGTTTAGCATTTACGGCATCAATAATAACTTTAACCTGGTTCGGGTTACCGGGCATGATGAGGTCATTACCCGCGTTCATTTGCGCGACAGGGTCTCTACCACCTCCCCAGTCGGTCATTACAAAACCTTTAAATCCCCATTCGTTGCGCAGAATGGTTGTCACCAGGTCATTGCGTTCTGAAGTATAAGTGCCATTGAGTTTATTATAAGATGTCATCACCGTCCAGGGCTGAGACTCCTTAACCGCGATCTCAAAACCACGCAGATAGATCTCCCGCATCGCCCGTTCGCTCACAATGGTATTCACCGTATTCCGATGGGTTTCCTGGTTATTGGCTACGTAGTGCTTGATCGACGTGCCCACTCCATTGGATTGAATACCATTAACAATTGCCGCCGCCATTTTACCGGTAACCAGCGGATCTTCCGAATAATATTCAAAATTCCTGCCCCCAAGCGGGTTGCGGTGTATATTCATGCCGGGGCCTAATAGAACGTCGACACCATACTCATGCACTTCGTACCCAAAGGCCACCCCTACCTGCTTCACCAGATCAACATCCCAGGACGAGGCCAGCAAAGTACCCACCGGGAATGCCGTAGCGTAGTAGGTTTTAGAACTGTCCCCCTTGCGTATAGGGCTTATCCTCAATCCGGCCGGGCCATCCGAAACCACGATGGATGGGATGCCCAAACGCGGTATCGCATACGTATTACCTGCCGCACCGGGCACTTTTGATTCCGTTCTGCCTATCATAGGGCCTGCTGGGGCCGCGGGCGGAGGAGCCGAAGCTTTATTAGCGCTGTCTTTTTTACCGGGAGCGGCAGCCGGTGGCGGCGGACCAAAGCCCCTGCCTGCACCAACAAGCAGTTTTGCCTTTTCTTCGAGCGTCATAGCGGCAATTACCTTTTTGATGGGGTCCTTTCCTAATTGGGGCGCGTTTGATTGCGCCAAGCAAAAAGATTGCAGGAAATAGCAAAATGAAAACAGCAAAGCGGGTTTCCAAAGGTGAGTTCGGTTTTTCATGGAATTGGTTTTAATTGGCTTATTGGTTGGCGAAGCAATTGCTTACACAATTCTAATAAAACATAATTGAAGATCAATGCGAAATGTAATAGACAGAGGGCAAACAAACATAGATGAAACGATGCTTTTGCCCTATGGTAAATCTCACCAACCTCATAAACAAAAAAACGCCTCTCATTTTCATGAAGGCGTTTGATTTGTAATATCTTTCCACTACCTTAATCACTAAACCCTGTATCCCGTAGCTTAATATAATCATCAAGGCTATGCAGCGCAATACCTTTACCTTTCGCCTTTTTGATGAAAGCTGCAGTTACACCGTGGTTTATTAACTCTTCGGCTTTGTCCAGGCTCAGGTCCTTAAAGCCCAGGTCAGTAATGCTTTTTATATAATTGGCATTCACCCCATGGTCAACCAGTTCCATAGCCCTATCCAGCGACACATTTTTATAACCCATGCGTTCCAAACTGTTAATAAAACTGATGCTCACCCCATGGTCGCGCAGCTCCTGTGCCTTTTCGAGTGTCATGTTCGGGTCCATTTTTTTCAGGCTGGCCACGTAATCGGCGCTTACGCCATGGTCACGCAGGCTTTGGGCTTCGTCGAGCGTAACGTCGGTTTTGCCCATTTTTCTAAGTTCGGCAATGTAACCAGCGGTCACACCATGGTCGCGCAGTTCCAGCGCCTTATCCAGCGAAAAGCCCTTATAACCCAAAGCGTGAATACTTGCAATGTATTTTGGGGTTACGCCATGCTCGCGCAATTCCACCAGGTTATCTAACGATTGGCGCCCATAACCTTCAGCCTTAAACAGGGTGAAATATTCCTCCAGCACTTTGCGGCTCATGTCCTGCTGAGCGAGGTCCTTAAAGCGGTCGTTGGATATATCAGTATAGCCGTTATTCTTCATAAAATCGAAATAAGCTTTGTTGATATCCGTAGTGAAAACACTCATCATCAGCTCATCATCCAAACCGGTATAACCTTTTTGCGTGAGGTAGCTTTTAAATGCCGCGTTCTGCTCAAATTGGTAAGTGCCATGCCCCCAATGCCCCTGGAAAACGCCTTTGAATGTCATCTTCCCTGATTCTCGGGTCAGGCTAAATTCGCCGACCTTATCCACCGGCAAAGTGCCCAGTTCCGCAGCGTCAAAATCGCGCCCGTTGCTCCAACGTTTGCCGTAGAATTGAATATGGAGGATACCGGCCTTCAAATCAGCGTCCCATGTGCCCGGCGAGTGTCCCCAGTTATTGTCCTGGTCGTCATCATCACCCTTTGTTTTCTGCTGCGCTATCACGCTACCGGTAAATGCAACCATCAAAACCGCTGCGAATAAGCAGCTCCAAATTATTTTTTTCATATTATAATTTTTATAAACATAAATTACTCACTATTCACAGCTCACTACCCCCACTAATCTCCAGCCTCTAATCTCTACCCTCAATTAAATGAGGTCTTCAACTGTATATACTTCCGCAAATTATCAGACTTGAAACCCTTTTGCTGCATGGAGGCTACGTATTCAGGTGTCACCCCGCTTGATTTTAATGCAGGCAGTTCGTTAACCGGGATATCGGTAAAGCCAAGCTTTTTAAAACCTTCCACAAACGAGGGCTTAATATCCATCGATTTCAAGGCAATAATATGGTGGGGGGCAATGTCCTTATAACCGATATCCATAAAACTTTTAACAAAAGTCGGGGTTACCTCCATCGACTTAAATGCAACCAAATCATGGATGGCAATGTTCTTGTAACCGATATCATTAAACCCTTTGATATAGTCTGCATCGATCTTCATCGATTTAAAAGCGATAACATCATGCGTGGGCACATCGTTATAGCCCATTTGCCCAAGTCCCTTTACAAATTCGGGCGTAATATCCATCGACTTAAAAGCAACCAGGTCGTGGATAGCCATGTTCTTGTAACCAGCGTCGTTAAAGCTTTTCACATAAGCTGCATCGATATTCATCGACTTAAAAGCGATAACATCATGCACCGTCACATGGTTGTAGCCCATCTGGTCGAAGCTTTTGATGTATTCGGGTGTGACATGCATTGATTTCATGGCAATCAGGTTGTGAACGGGCGTATCGCCGTAACCTATCGCTTTAATTCCTTTGATAAAGTCTTCATCCACATTCACCGCCGACATAGCGATCAGATTATGGGCGGCAAGATCCTTATAACCATTGCGTTGCAGCATCTCCACATAGGTTTTTTTCAGGTTGACTGTAAAAAACATAAACGCTGACCTGTCTGTCACATCAGCCACGCCCGCGCTTTTAATATAATCGTTAAATGCCTTGTCAGCAGTAAACTTATAAGTGCCATAACCCATGTCATCATCGAACTTGCCGGTGAAAACAATGGTGCCTGCTTCCCTTTTCAGCGAGAACTCCCCTTTTTGTCCTCTTGGAAGCGATGGAAAATTACTCAGGTTGAAATCGGTGTTACTATTCCAGTTATGCTCGTAATCGCTGTCCGCCCTGAACTCGATCCTGATCTTATCCCCCTTGATCGTGGCAAACCAACTGCCTTCGTTCATATTGGGTCCTACAACGTTGACATTTACATCAACATTCACTTCAGGATTGACATCCACATTGACTTCCGGAATTACCAGGTTCACATCGGCCATAACCACGGGGCTAACCATCGGCGTTGACACCACAGGAGCAACTTGCGTTACCACCACAGGTGCCACCGGTGTGGTAATCACGGGACTTACAACAGGGGCCACAGTGGTTACCACCTGGGCATGTGCCATTCCGGCAACAAATAACGAAACACCCATCAGGAAAACGTTTTTCCTGAAACGGGCTATAAGAGTTGAATTGTTCATCATAACTTCTTTTGATTGATTATCACTTTTGTTCTGGCAAAAACAATACTAATTTATTAGGATAAGTACTAATTGATTAGTATTAATCTAAAATAAAAACATAACGAATTGATAATCAAATAGAAAATTATTGACCCAGCTGGGCATATTTCTGCACGAGTTGGCGCGACAGTCTCTACCTCTGTACCAAAAGCGAACACTTTATGTTCGGATGCGCTACAACTAATTATACTTTTTTCAAAAAGTTTTTCGTTACAAACAGATTCAAGCATCCATTATGAAAAATAAAATCAATCGCTTATTTGGCCTTACTTTTTTACTGATGATGATAATGACAAATCACCTGTTTGCGCAATCCGGTCAGCCGAAAGCCGCCGACCCTACCCTGGAAATGGCCCGCCATAAAATTGATTCCCTTGATAAAAAACTAATTGAGATACTTGGAGAACGGGAACGCGTTGTAAAGGAAATAGGGATTTACAAAGCAAAAAACAATATCCCGTCCCTGCAGGCCGCACGTTTTCAACAGGTGATCGATAAGGGGATAGAGGCGGGTAAAAAAGAAGGCCTGTCCCCCGGATTTATTACAGAGCTACTAAACGCCATTCATAAAGAAAGCCTGCGGATAGAAGATGCCCTGAAAGAAAGCAGATAGCTATAAGCCCCGGCTTGGATTATTTATCTATGGCGTGTTTCAATGTAGTATGCGTCGATCTGGTACCCACCCGCAGGCTTATCGAATCGCCATCGGCGTAGTATCTGCCTTTGTTTTTAATCTTCATGGTATTGATGTTGGCAGTAAACCATAAGCTGTCGCCCTTCACTACACCACCTGAAATATCGAAACTTCCTATCGAGGAGGTCACCGTTCCCGTGAGCGTCGTGCCACTGGTTTTAAAAGTATAACTTATCGGGAATTCATTCCCATCCGGCCCTTTTAACATAGCGGACCATTTGCCATCTATGCCGGCAAACCAGGCGAATGCCGTGCCAAGGGAAAGTAGCAAAGCCAGTGTTGTTAGTATCTTTCTTTTCATGGTATGTAAGGTTAATTGATTTCTTAAAAGTAAACATTAATTCTAAAAAGATATATAGACTTCGGGGTGCTCGCAGCGAGGGTGTCGCTTCCGATGTAGCGGAAGATCTGTGCTAATTACAATACAAATAAATCATACTTATAAAACAAAAAAGCCCCAATTTTCACAATGGGCATTACGGGGTGGCTAACGGTTCATAATCCGAACCGTTTTATTGAGTAATTGATTGAAATGTGTAGTTTTCCAATCAATTTTGATGATTTATTTAATGCCAACATGTTTTTATCTACGGTTTGATTAATAATAAGTTTTGCTATTTTTACTGAGATGGATGGCAAATAGCTTAATTGGAAAAGCGTTTACAGCATGCTAGAAGATAGAGCTTCGAAACCTCTTTTGCCATTCATTATTTTTCAAATATGTGCCAATGGAAGATAAGTTCAGTCAGCAAGAATGGGAAACATGTTTGAAGGTGCTAAATTTTTTGAAAAATAACCCTTTTGAAAATCCTGATAATCAACTATTCAAAACGTTAATTACCTCAATTGCTAAACATGCAAAAAAGCTAAATAAAAGACAATCACTTTTAGAGAAAAAGCAAAATGATAGTAATCTTATAAAAAACACCTCCATCGTCGTAAATGCGTTAAATAAAACGCCCCAATCCTTTAATAATTCAAACGCTATTGATGACTTTAAAGATTTAGATGTTGCCAAAAGATGCTATTGCTGTAATAGCATTTATTCAAAACTTCATTTTTTTTATCACAAATTGTGTCCCGACTGTGCTGACACTAATTATCAGCAGCGGAATAAAAAATATGATCTTACAAACTACAATGTCATCATTACCGGGGGAAGGGTCAAAATTGGCTATGCGGCTGTTTTGAAATTCTTGCGTGCCAATGCTAAGGTGATTTTAACGAGTCGATTCCCCGCATTAGCGTTAGAACAGCTCAGCAGAGAAGACGACTATGAGAAATGGAAAGATAATTTCACGGTTTATGGTTTAGATCTAAGGAATTTAAAAGCAGTCCAACACTTTATTGACTATTGCAATAACAAAATTGAACATTTGGATATTTTAATAAATAATGCTGCACAGACTATAAAATATCCTCTTGAATACTACACGCCTCTAATTGCGACAGAAAACAATCTCCTTTTAAAATCCAAATCAGATAGCCTTTATCAGAATCAAACTCCTTTAACAATTCATCAAAGTAACCTGCTTGATCATTTCGATCAGCAAGAGATACATTTGAACAGATTTGGTCAACCTGTTGATTTTCGAGATAAAAATAGTTGGAACTCAACTTTAAATGAAATTGATCTGGAAGAACTCCTGGAAGTCAATTTAATAAATCACATTTCTCCTTATCAATTAATTTCCGGCCTTACTAATCTGATGTTGAGAAGTAATAACAGGGAGCGATTTATCATAAACGTAACTTCGTCTGAGGGCCAATTCAGTTATCCTAACAAAAACACTTTCCATCCACATACTAATATGACCAAGGCTGCTTTAAATATGCTTACCAGAACATCAGCCAAAGATCTTATAAACGACTCTATTTTCATGAATTCGGTTGATGTAGGCTGGATATCAACCGGCGTGACTGAGGCCAAAAGAGAAAAACAATTCAATGATTTTAAAATCCCTCCTTTAGATCCGGTCGACGGAGCTGCAAGAATACTTCATCCAATTGATGAGGTAATTAATGGAAATAAATCCCTGTATGGCGCATTATTGAAAGATTATAAAGTTGTTGACTGGTAATATTTATCCACAAACAAAAAAGTGTCCTTCATTTTCACGAGAGGCGTTATGGGTGGACAACGGTGCAGAAGTCGAACCATTTTATAGACGTATTGAACAAAATAGGCATTTTTTTCGAGATTTTAGAGGAATGGACTTGACTCATACATCTTTATTTCAATATAACGTTTATATATATTGCTATAAATAATTCTTTCCTGACCATCAAGTAAACTTAATTACATGTACCAGATACCCAATATTGAGGACAAAACAAAAGCTCTTTATATTTATCTAAAAAATAATGAATCGGATAATGAAGGTGATTCATGGTACTATCACCATAATCCTACTATTGTTTCATATATAAATAACTTATCAAAAATTGATTGTGAAAAATTGATTTCTCAAATTTCGGATTGGGAAGAAAGCATGCTCTACAACTTAGCTGATTCATTTCTTCATATATCAAATCCAAATTTAGATGGATATTATTTATACGGAAAGATCTTTCTTAAAATAACAAATGTTGAAATGGGTGAGTATCTTGTTCAAAACAGCCATTTGCTGCGTTCTATAGCAAAGGGAAGCCAACCAATTAAATTCTACTTAGACTTAGAGAAAAAAATTGCCTTATTAAATGACAGCAATGCACTTGAGCTAGTTAGACTTAAAATTGATGAAGAAACAAATGACTTGAATAAATACAAGTTGAAGTAAATTCTGATATTTAGTTTGCTTATTGCACCGTCGTTGCAAAAAAACAAAAAACGCCCCTCATTTTCATGAGAGGCTTAATGGTGGAATACGGTACAAATCCCGAACTCTTTTATATCTGATTTAAAGCGTCTTGCGGATTTCCAATCGATAATATAAGTTTCGCAACCGGATTATGTCCATTTGGAATAACTATCAACTTCGATAACAGCATCAGCGAATGCCTGCGGAGCTTCCTGGGGCAGATTGTGTCCGACACCTCCATCGATGATCTGGTTCTTATATCTGCCTGAGAATTTACTTGTGTAAACGCTCGGCGGTGGATGCGGCGCCCCGTTTGCATCGCCTTCAAGGGTGATGGTAGGCACCGTGATGACCGGGCCTTGGGCCAGTTTTTGCTCCAGATCGTCGTATTTTGCGTCGCCCCGCTCCAGGCCTTGCCGCCAGCGATAATTGTGAATGACGATAGCGACGTGGTCCGGGTTATCAAAGGCTTTGGCCGATCGATCGAAAGTGATGTCATCGAAGTTCCATTTCGGCGAAGCGAGCCGCCAGATCAGCTTGGCGAAGTCATGCCGGTATTTTTCGTAGCCGGCTTTGCCACGGTCTGTCGCGAAGTAGAATTGATACCACCATTGGAGTTCGACTGAAGGCGGCAGCGGTAACTTGCCCGCAGCCTGACTGCCGATGAGGTAGCCGCTGACGGATACCAGGGCTTTGCATCGCTGTGGCCAGAGCGCTGCGATGATGTCGGCAGTGCGTGCGCCCCAGTCGAACCCGGCGAGGATGGCTTTTTTGATCTTGAGCGCATCCATTAATGCGATGGTATCTTCGGCGAGCGCAGATGGTTGGCCGTTTCTGAAGGTTTTAGCTGAAAGAAAGCGCGTTGGGCCGTAGCCCCGCAAATAGGGGATAATTACCCGGTAACCCTTTGCCTCCAACAAAGGCGCGACGTCAGCAAAGGCGTGAATATCATAGGGCCAGCCATGCAGAAGAATCACCGGCGGACCATTAGCGGGCCCGGCTTCCGCGTAGCCAACATTCAAAACGCCGGCATTGATCTGCTTAATCGCGTCGAAAGAGATATTTGTTCGCGGTTTGTGTACACTTATATCTGCCGCGTTTGTTTTGTCCGGTTGGGCATCCGCACGACCCATCACGCCGAGTTCAGCAGCAGCAACGGCCATCGCCGCGACACCCAAAAAACGGCGGCGGTCATAGTTAAATTTTTCTGACATAATTTTAATTCTTAGTTGGATTAATATTTAATGAGAGTCAAGAATCAAGATATCCCATTGTCATTTTCCTGGTTCGTGTCTCTTGACTCGTCGCTGTTAGCGCAATGATTTGAATGATGCACGAAGCTCCTCAGCGAAGACTTGCGGTTGCTCCCACGCCGCAAAGTGCCCCCCTTTGTTGAGCTTACTGTAATAGATGAGTTTTGGGTATGCCCGTTCTGTCCAGCTGCGCGGAGCCTGATAAAGCTCATCGGGAAAGGCGCTCACCGCGACAGGGATAGTAACACCCTTTGGATCAAAGAAGGGAAGCTTGCTTTCCCAGTAGAGACGGGCCGAGGAAATAGCTGTACCTGTCAACCAGTAGAGCGTTATGTTGTCAATAATGTCATCCCGGGTCAGGCCTTCAGACTGGCCGTTGAAAACCCGTGTAATGAGTGCGAGACTGACCCCGTCGTGGTCAAGCATCCAGGCGGCCAAGCCAACAGGTGAATCTTCAATCCCGTACAGTGTCTGTGGCCGGTTCGCCATCTCGCCGGCATAGCCCAGGCCGTGTTTATAGAAAAAGTCGAGTTGATCCCAGGCATGTTTCTCATCAGCTGAGAGGCCGGATGGCGGCGGGTTACCGAACTGGAGCGCTTTCGAAACGTCGGCCGGAAGTGTTGCAGGCATGTTTGTATGAATACCAATCAATTCGGGTGGCAGTTGCAGCGCCATTTGTTCGGTAACAGCATTGCCCCAATCACCACCCTGCGCTACAAACCGCGTATATCCCAGGCGTTTCATTAACACGATCCATGCCCGTGCGATGTGCTGCGGATCCCAGCCGATAGTGGTCGGCTTGCCCGAAAAACCATAGCCCGGCAGTGACGGAATAACGACATCAAAAGCATCTTCTATCTTTCCACCATAGGCAACAGGATCGGTGAGTGGGCCGATGATCTTCAATTGTTCGATGATTGAGCCTGGCCAACCATGAGTGATAATCACCGGAAGTGCTTTCGGGTTTTTAGACCGGACATGAACAAAGTGGATGTCAACACCGTCAATATTTGTGATGAACTGCGGGTACGAATTTAGTTTCGCCTCGCACTTGCGCCAATTGTATTCGGTCGCCCAGTAATTCGCGAGCGCCTGGATAGTAGACAACTGCACGCCCTGGGATTGATCGGTAACAGTTTCCTTATCGGGCCAACGGGTTGCCGACACACGCTTGCGGAGGTCGGCGAGTGCTGCTTCAGGAACGTTGATGTGGAAGGAGCGGATAGTCTCCGGGTTTTCGGATTTAGTAGCTGGGGCCGTTTGGGCAAATCCGGGCGCTGTGAGCAGGATGAGGGCTCCGGTACTGCCGGTAATAATTGTACTTGCCATGGTGCGTTTGGTTTTTTTGATTGTTTTCATGGTTTTACGATTTATTGGTGATAAAAACTTATTCGGTTATATGATTTCAGGACGTTTGGCAGCGCCGAATGAACAAGTCATCATTTAAAATCTGCCCCAATAGTCATCGATTTCCACTTTTCCAATTCTGCAGATATGGCAACCTACTTTTCTGAAGCCCTGTTACTCCCCTCAAAGCCAGAGAAGCGAACTCCTGGCGACTCGTTTAGCGCTACAGGTTGAAATTTATTCAGACACGTCGGTGATCATTTTATTTACGATCAGCCAGCGGTTATTTATTTTATGAAACGACAGAAACTCGTCGTAATTAAACTCGTACATTTTAACATGAACTTTGGCAATGGCTATGGAGTTGAGCACATTAACCGAGATGATGGTTCCTTTAAAAGGCTTTCCGGAATCTTTCGGGCTTTGCCGGTTCTTTACTCCGTCAAGGTACTGATCAAGCGTTTTAGCGTAAGGCTGTCCCTTCACGTCTCCGAATAATAAGGTGCCGGGATTATAAATGTTCCGCAAGGTACTAATGTCGCCTTCGTAGATACCTTTGAAGTAATAGTCTTCCAATGCCTGGGTAATTGCTAATGAATCTTGCCGATTGTTTTCCATTTTCGTTGAATTTTGTGCTTTTAATACCCACAAAGTGCAGGACAAAAAAGCAGTTAATAAAACCGTTTTCATATCAATTCAGATTATGCCCGGTAGCGATTCCGCCAATGGCACAGTTAATAAATTCATTCTTAACAATTAAATAAGCCGTTTGGACGATATCGTCTATTTCGCCATCCGGCTCAGCAGGTGCTATCCCTTATTTTGATCAGCGGCATCACGATGCATAGATATGCAGATCACGCTCGGCGCAATTCTATTAGTCCATCCGCTCGGTTAAAAAAGGTATCAATCAGAATGCAGTCAAAAATGTCGTCAAGTCCAGGATGGATAAGGCTGCTCCTGGTTTTTTTGCGATTGAGTTTTGTTGAGGTCATGGTAGTTCCTCCTTAATTTCGGGTTTACCGGAACGGCCCGGTTGCTTATGCAACAATTGAAGATATTAGTGGTTTGTCATTTTTTATTTTTTTCAAACCAAAACCGGTCAGCCCAACCAGAACCGGCAATCTCCTTATTCTGTCATACCCACCACAGCGGACCATAAATACAATAAATGCATCCATGCTTTTTCAAAATATCGTCAACAAAATAATAAATTTGCGTCCGAAGTATGAATCATCATTTTAAAGATCACTGCCATGAAAAGAATTGCGATAAATGGCTTCGGACGTATCGGCCGGGCTTCCCTTAAACTTGCGCTCGAAGACGAAGACCTCGAGGTAGTTGCTATCAATGACCTTATGCATATTGAGAATGCTGCCTACCTGTTTAAATATGACAGCGTCTACGGACGCTATGAAAAAAGTGTGGAAGCAAATGAAAGCGCGCTGCTTATAGGAGAAAAAAGTATTTCCTATTTCTCCATCCGGGACCCGAAAGACCTGCCCTGGAAGCAGATGCAAATCGATATCGTGATTGAAAGCACCGGTTTCTTTACCGCTTTCGCGGACGCCGAAAAACACATTATTGCGGGTGCAAAAATTGTTGTCCTGTCCGGACCAACTAAAAGCCCTGAGATCCCTACGGTAGTGCATGGCGTTAACACCGAAGATGGACAAACCGGAATTTTTTCCTGTGCAAGCTGCACGACAAATAATATCAGCCCCCTCATCGAAATCCTGGGACGAAGGATTGGAATCAGAAAAGCAATACTCAACACCGTGCACGCTTATACTGCTTCACAGTCCTTAGTGGACGCACCGTCAAGGCGGGAGCCCAGGATGGGCAGGGCAGCCGGCGCAAACCTCTCCCCTGCGTCTACAGGCGCAGCGATCGCTACCACGAAGGCCTTACCTCAATATGTGGGCAAATTTGACGGCGTTGCTATTCGCACGCCCGTGCCTATTGGCTCGATGTCCGATATTACTTTCATTGCAGAAAGACCAACCTCACCCGAAGAAATTAATGAAATTTTAAAGCAGGAGGCAGCTAGCGAGCGTTACCGAAAAGTTGTTTCTGTAACCGACGAACCACTGGTTTCCTCAGATATTATCAAAAGCAGCTACGCGGCCATAGTCGATCTGGAACTTACCAGGGTTGTGGATGGTGACCTGGTTAAGGTCATGGCCTGGTATGATAATGAATGGGGCTTCTCTAATCAGATGATCAGGCAGATTGCGCAGCTTGAGATTTAAGCCGAAAATCAGAACATAAAAACGCCCCTCATTTTCATGAGAGGCGTTTGGGTAAATGGTGGGGCTCATTTCGAACCAATTTATAGCAGATTTCGAAACAAATCGAACCAAGAGGGTGCGGATGTGAAAACAGTCATACTCCATAGAAATCTCTTCTTGCGGCCGAAATGATCACCGCTTGTTATCATAAAGAAGGCATAACCCAACAGGTAACAGGCAATTATGATCTGCCGTTCTGCATTACTTGAATTAAGGCCATTTTAATCGCAAGTAAGGCAATATTGATCATGAATCTATTGGCGACAGAAGGCCGTAAGCACGATCATCCATAAAAATCAGCGCGGGTTTCTTAACTTCACCATGATAGCTATTGCCGGATATTTAGTATAAGTGGTTATTTAAAATCTGCTCCGATGGTTGTTGATTTCCATTGTTCCAATTCTGCAGACATGGTGGTCAGTTTGTTTGAAGCACGGTTATAGGCGTCATTCCCGAGAAACAAGTGCATCGGCGGGTCAGGATTCTCAGCCAATTCCATAAATATTTCAGCTGCACGGTCCGGGTTGCCTGGTTGTTGTCCGTTTGCCGACAAGTAACGGTCTTGGGTGTTTTTTACAGCTTCATATCCCTCTATCTTAGACGAGATTCACCGGCTTTTGTATGTTTTAGCACGGGTGCTATCTGGCCGCCCCAGAATAAGATCATATCCCATTTTTCCTGCTCGATGGCGGCTTTTCTTAAATGCGACATGAACTGCGTTAGGAAAATTGCTGCGGGTGGAGTGTATAAAGGTATGTTGATGTCAAAGGCACCGGTTTGCTACATCAGTGTAAAAAAAGATGCTGCGCCTTGGTAAACTTTCGCACCTGAAGTTAACGTTAATAACGTATTAGAGAAAAATGATCCAATTTAAAGCAGTGCTATTTTACATCCTGTTCTTATTTGCAGCGATAAACCATTCTATCGGGCAGGAACGATCTCCTAAAACAGCGGCGCCTGATGTGTCGCCGGCTTTCAAAAATTTACAGGCGCGGTTTGTGAAGATCCCCGATTCCGTGCAGACGAGCGTCTACTGGTACTGGATATCTGATAATATATCAAAAGAGGGTGTTGTCAAAGATCTGGAGGCGATGAAAAAGGTGGGGATCAACAGGGCCTTCATCGGTAATATCGGCTTAAATGACGTTCCTTATGGCAAAGTAAAAATGTTTTCTGAGGAATGGTGGGACATCCTGCACACCGCGCTGAAGACAGCCACACAGTTGAATATCGAGATCGGCATCTTCAACAGCCCGGGCTGGAGCCAGTCCGGCGGCCCTTGGATAAAGCCGGAGATGGCAATGCGTTATCTGACTTCATCACAGGTGATGGTGAAAGGTCCTCTTGTTTTTAACAGGCAACTGGTCAGACCACAGGTAAATTTTCAGGATGTAAAAGTTCTGGCTTACCCGGTAGCCGATGATTATAATGCGGATATTCGTCTTGCTGCACCGAAAATCTCATCGGTTCCGGTACTGGATTCATTGGACAATTTGATGGATAACAATGCGGCGACCGGGATCCATTTAAAGAAAGGTCAGCCTCTCGTCCTTGACATCGCTACGAAAACACCTTACACTGTCCGTAGTATCATGATAGTATCCACCCATCAAGCTGTTTATATCGAAGGCGATATCCAGGCTAAAGTAAATGACGGCTACGTGACGGTAAAACATTTTTCCATTGATCGCAGCAACCCGGAACTCAATACGGGCTTTGCACCCTGGGGGCCGGCAACAATTTCTCTGGCCGCCACAACTTCCGACCGGTTCAGGCTGGTGTTCACCAATATCTCGGCCGATTGCGGCATTGCTGAATTAAAGTTATCAGCAGTGCCGATGGTTGAAAACTATATTGAAAAATCGCTGGCTAAAATGTGGCCGACCCCGCACCCTTTCTGGAAAGATTACCAATGGGCACCGCAACCGGTTGCAAGTCCCGAATATGTGATCGATCCGGCTAAAGTAACCGACATTTCGTCCTATATGGCCGCTGATGGTACGTTGGACTGGAAAGTGCCCGCAGGCACCTGGATCATTGAACGGATCGGCATGACGCCAACCGACGTAACCAACGCCCCCGCTCCTCCGCAAGGGCGCGGCCTTGAAGTCGACAAAATGAGCAGCAAGCATATTGCAGAACATTTTGACGCTTACCTGGGACAAATAATAAAACGCATCGCACCCGAGGACCGCAGGACATGGCGGGTCGCGGTGGAGGACAGCTACGAAACCGGCAGCCAGAACTGGACCGACGACCTGCTAGCTGAATTCAAAGAAAAATATCATTATGATCCCACACCTTACCTTCCTGTTCTCCAGGGAAAAGTAATTGGCAGTGAGGACATGTCCGACCGCTTTCTCTGGGATCTGAGGAGATTGGTTGCCGACGATGTGTCCTTTAAATATGTAGGCGGACTACGCGAGATAAGCCATAGGAATGATCTTACGACCTGGCTCGAAAACTACGGACACTGGGGTTATCCGGGAGAGTTTTTACAATACGGCGGCCAGTCTGATGAGATCGGCGGCGAGTTCTGGAGCGAAGGTGATCTGGGTGATATTGAAAACCGCGCAGCTTCGTCATCAGCACACATATATGGTAAGATTAAGGTATCAGCAGAATCGTTTACTGCAGTGGGTAACCCATGGTCCCGTTATCCCGCAATGTTTAAAAAGCGCGGTGACCGTTTTTTTACAGAGGGCATCAACAATAGTTTACTGCATGTCTATATTCAGCAGCCGGACGATAATACCCGGCCCGGGATTAAGTGCTTGGTTTGGCGTTGAATTTAACAGGCTGAACACCTGGTTTTTTGATATGGATGTTTTGCTAAAATACCTCAAACGCTGTAATATGATGCTTCAGCAGGGTCAATATGTCGCCGATGTCGCTTATTTCATCAGTGAGGATGCACCTAAAATGACAGGAGTAACAAATCCGGAATTGCCGCAGGGCTATTCATTCGATTATATTAACGGCGATATTATCAAAGGTGCTCTGACGGTAAAAGATGGTAAACTCACCCTGCCAAACGGCATAGCCTACAGTATTCTGGTGATGCCTCAGCTTAAAACCATTCGTCCTGAACTATTAGCAAAAATAAAAGAACTCGTACAACAGGGTGCCGTTATTTTAGGGCCAAAACCTGAGCGGTCTCCAAGTTTACAGGGCTATCCGGACGCAGATAAGTCTGTTCAAAATATTGCGGATGACCTTTGGGGTAAAAACGATGGTTTAACCGTTAAGATCAACCATTATGGCAAAGGATTGGTCCTGAGCGGAATGAGTATGCAGGAAGCGCTGGACTTGATTAAGGTCATCCCCGATCTCAGGATCGCCAAAAGTGATTCCATTCTGTTTATCCACCGGCAATTGCAAGAGGGTTCGGTTTATTTTATTTCCAATCAGAAAAATAGCCCGGTTAAGATATCTGCCACGTTCCGCATCACCGGCAAAAAGCCTGAGCTCTGGAATGCGGTGACCGGCTCAACACGTGCTTTGCCGGCTTATCATCAAACAGCGTCGACTACCACGACACCAATACAGCTGGCACCCTATGAAAGCGCATTCGTGATCTTCAGCAGGGAGGGGAATTCAGGTGATACAACTAAAACCAATTACCCGGCGCCGGCAAAAACCATCTTTATCAATAAACCATGGATGGTAAGCTTTGATAAAAATATGCGGGGTCCCATAAAGCCGGTAAAATTTGATACACTGAGCGATTGGTCGAAAAATGCAAATGACAGTATCAGGTATTATTCCGGTACCGCCTGGTATCAAAATAGCTTCAAAATAAAAAATATAGAGAAAGGTGCAAATTATGTAATTGATCTCGGCCTTGCCAGAGCTATTGCTAAAATTTCGGTTAATGGCGTCGAAATGGGTGGCGCCTGGACCCCGCCCTACCAGCTTGATATCACTAGGTCACTTAAACCGGGCGAAAATAAACTGGAAATTAAAATAGTCAATACCTGGGTAAACCGATTGCTCGGTGACGCGCTTTTGCCGGCAGACCAGAGGAAGACGGCTACTTTGTTTGGGCCCGACCCCAGGAATGGCCTGCAATCATCAGGGTTGCTGGGACCAGTCACCATTAAAGTTTATAAATATTAATAACAACACCGGACAACATCATGCCAGCTATAACAAAAGACCGTTTTCGATACCGTGAAAAATGACTATTGAGCTTCAAAATGCATCGTTGCTTAATATTAGACCTACTGCAGAAAAGGCAATACTAAACCTCCAGAATTTGGACATTTTATATTAAGATGCGAGCACAGAAACCAAAAAGTACCTGGTTTGAATGCGTTTTCCTGGAAATTTGGTTTATGACGGCGAGATATGTCGAACACCTTTAGCCAACAAAGTCGCCGAGTTAATGTATATGAAAACAAAGAGCTGCGAACAAAAAAATGGGACAAAGTCTTTAGAAAAGATTTTGTCCCATGAAGGGTAAATGATGGGGCTCGAACCCACGACCCTCGGTACCACAAACCGATGCTCTAACCAACTGAGCTACATCTACCGTGTTGGGAGTGCAAATGTAAATATTTACCGCCTAAAGTCAAGCAGATTTTTAAAATTACAATCGCCTTACCGTTTAATTTACCGCTATGGCCAATAATTGCCGAAATTTGTATCCATGGCAGAGCAATTAATCGAGTTGAATGTGACGGGGATGCACTGTAATAATTGCGCCATATCCGTACATAGATTATTAGAAAAAAAAGGTTTTCGTGATATCCTGGTGGATTTTGCTTCCGAAGAAGTAAAATTTTCAGCAGACAACGAAGCCAAAGTGCAGGACGCGATCAAGGGCATCGAAGGATTAGGCTACAAAGTAATTGAAGATGCAGCCCTGCATAGCGAAAAGTTCTATGACAAGATAGAGAACAAACTCATCTTCTGTACCATATTCACCATCCCTCTTTTATCTTCTATGGTAATACCATGGCACTTTCTGCATCTGCCCATAGTGCAGTTATTGTTATGCTTGCCGGTTTTCGTTGTGGGATGTCTTCATTTTGGTAAAAGCGCCTGGCATTCGGTAAAGGGCGGTGTGCCCAATATGGATGTGCTGATATTTATCGGCTCGTCATCGGCTTTTATTTACAGCATGGTAGGAACATTGGAACATTTGGGGATGCGCTACCAGTTTTATGAAACCTGCGCCACAATTATTACACTCGTACTTTTAGGCAATTTGTTTGAAAAACGCTCGGTAACCCAAACCACTTCAGCAGTAAAAGACCTCGTCAAAATCCAACAGGTAAACGCTATCCGTATCATTAATGGTGAACAGGAAATGATCAGCGCCCGCGACGTGCGCCCCGGTGATACGCTTTTGGTAAATACAGGCGATAAAATACCTGTAGATGGAGAGGTATTATCAGGCAATGCGTCTGTTAATGAATCCATGCTTACCGGGGAAAGTATCCCGGTTGAAAAAGGGAAATATGACACCCTGATCGGCGGGACAATTGTGGAACATGGCAATGTAACCATGATCGCCACCAAAGTGGGTTCCACTACCGTACTCTCACAAATCATCGACTTGATGAAGAAGGCCCAGGCTGCCAAACCACCCGTTCAGAAGTTAGGCGACCAGGTTGCTGCTATATTTGTGCCTGCTGTTATCCTGATTGCAGCAGTAACTTTTGTGCTTACCTATTTCCTGGGTCATGCCGGCATACAGCACCCGTTAATGAACGCGATAGCTGTATTGGTGATCTCCTGCCCCTGCGCCATGGGATTAGCCACGCCTACTGCCGTAATGGTTGGACTTGGTCGTGCAGCCAAAAACGGGATACTAATAAAAGGAGGTGATACGATTGAGGCTGTCACCCAAACCAAATACATTGTATTTGACAAAACAGGGACACTAACCACCGGGAAATTCCACATCAACAAAATAAAAATAGAAAAGGGAATCGATATTGAAGCCGTTCGCGGAACGATAACCGCGATAGAAGAGCGCTCAAACCACCCCATCGCACGTTCGCTGGTAAGCGAATTGAAAAACCTTCCGCAGCAAAAATTGATATTAAAGTCGGTCACCGAGGAAAAAGGATTGGGCATGCGGGCAGAAGACGTGGATGGCAATCACTATTTCCTGGGTTTAGGTAAATCAAATGCAGAAAGCGATTTTAATGTGTCGCTTTATAAAAACCAGGTTTTGCTGGCGGAAATTGAAATTGATGATGAAATAAAGCCACAGGCGGCATCCTTGATCACCTCTTTAAAGCAGATGGGTATTATCCCGGTATTATTAAGCGGTGACAAACAAAACAGGTGCTTGAAAGTAGCCAAAGCCATAGGTATTGACGAAGTACACGGCGAGAAACTACCGGGCGAAAAGTTAACAATGATCGACGTTTACAAAAAGAAGGGACAAACCATCATGGTAGGCGATGGCATAAACGACGCCCCTGCCCTAACTAAGGCCGATGTAGGCATCTCAATGAACGATAGCAGCCAGGTAGCTATACAATCGGCCAGGGTTATATTGCTGAATACCGACCTGTATTCACTCGTTAAGTTCCTGCAAATCAGCAGGCATACGCTGATCACCATCAAACAAAATCTTTTCTGGGCCTTTGCCTACAATATTGTAGCTATCCCGATAGCCGCTTTCGGCTTTTTAAACCCGATGGTGGGCGCTTTTGCCATGGCGTTTTCAGATGTAGTTGTCATCGGAAATTCATTGCGGTTGAAAGCGAAGAAGATCGATTGATTTCAGACCATAGTTGATAGTCCATAGTCCATGGTTATACGCGACAATATATCTCTCAAATATTTATTTAGATATAATGTTTTCTATTTTTGACACGGGTTATGGACTATCAACTATGGTCCATGGACTAAAAAAAGAAATGATCGAAATTTTTACAGACGGTGCATCAAGCGGAAACCCGGGGCCCGGTGGTTATGGAGTAATCCTTCGCTCAGGCAAACATTATAAAGAGCTTTCAGAAGGTTTCCGTAAAACGACCAACAACCGCATGGAATTATTGGCCGTAATAAAAGGCCTCGAAGCGCTCAAAAATTTAAAACAAGACGTTACTATCTACTCTGATTCCAAATATGTGATCGATGCTATCGAGAAACGATGGGTACATGGCTGGCTTCAAAAAGGCTTTGCAGGTAAAAAGAATAAAGATCTCTGGCTGCGTTATCTTGAAGTGAGCAAACTCCACAATATCAAGTTCGTATGGGTACGCGGACATGCCGGTCACCCGGAAAACGAAAGATGTGATGTATTAGCCGTAGCTGCCGGAAAACAAAAAAATCTGCTGATCGACTCTGTATTCGAAATGGAATCGGCGAAGGTCAACTTGTTGTAAGGTTAGAAAGTTGAAATGTTGCAAAGTTTTTAAATCAAACTGATGCAAACCAACATTACAACCTTCCAACATTTCAACTTTCAAACAAAAACTACTGAATCGCCACCAACCCCTCAAAAGTCCGTTTAGTTACTTGTGGTGAAAAACAGGCCATCATTTCTTCCGCCTGCTTTACCATATTTTCCGAACCGATAAAAATAGCTGAACGCTGGTGCAATTCAGTTACCTCAAGGTCCAAAATGCGCTCATACCCATTACTTGCCTTGCCCCCAGCCTGTTCTATCAGGAATGCCATCGGGTTACATTCATAAACCAGTCGTAATTTGCCTTTCGGTGCGCTGGCTGTTATCGGGTAAATAAATATCCCACCTTTGATCAGGTTACGGTGTATATCGGCTACCATTGAACCGATATAGCGCGAAGTATAAGGGCGCCTGGTCTTCTCATCCTCTACCTGGCAGTATTTGATATATTTTTTTACGCCATCCGGAAAATGCACATAATAACCTTCATTAATAGAATAAATGATACCATCAGCAGGTATTTTCATATCCGGATGCGACAAGCAAAACTCTCCTATTGAAGGATCAAGTGTAAAGCCATTCACCCCCTTACCCGTAGTATAAACCAACATGGTTGATGAACCATAGATCACATAACCTGCGGCAACCTGTTCCGTTCCGCGTTGTAGTACATCCTCCTCTAATGTGGCCCTGCCTTTGGTTGATTTCCTTCTGTAGATCGAAAAAATAGTTCCGATACCTACATTGACGTCAATATTAGATGAGCCATCCAATGGGTCAATAGCTACAATATATCTCGCATCTTTTGAAACTTCTGATTCGATGTGGATGATATCATCGTTTTCTTCCGATGCCACAATACAGCATTCGCCGCCGCTTCTTAAAGCAGCGATAAATTGATCGTTGGCATATACGTCCAGTTTCTTCTGGCCCTCGCCCTGGATATTGATTGTACCAGCTTCTCCTAATATATCCGCCAGGCCCGCTTTATTTACCTCGCGGTTCACAATTTTAGCAGCGATACCGATATCTCTCAGCAGCCTCGACAGCTCACCCTTAGCGTACGGAAAGTCTGCTTGTTTCTCAATAATAAATTGGCCTAAGGTTTTGGCGATCTTCATGGACTTAGTGTATTAAATACAATATTATTTCTGCAATTCTATGGCCTCTAAGGTATGGATTTTTTCCTCAGAAATGCAAAATCTAAGCATTGTACGTAATTTATGCCAACCTTGTTTCCCTGCTGCTCCGGGGTTTAAGTGTAAACAACTGATCTTTTTATCATAGATCACTTTCATGATATGGGAGTGTCCGCAAATAAATAATTTTGGAGGGTTAGTGTAAATTTCTTGTCTTATTGACGGGTTATATTTCCCCGGGTAACCACCGATATGCGTCATCCAGACATCCACCTCTTCACATTTAAAACGCAGATGTTCGGGATAATCTAATCTCAACTCTTTTCCGTCAATGTTTCCGTAAACACCGCGCAAAGGTTTAAAGGCTTTCAATTTATCCGCCAGTTCAATCGTACCAAAATCACCGGCATGCCATATCTCGTCGCAGTTTTCAAAGTGCTTAAAAACGGCTTCATCGAGGTAACCGTGGGTATCCGAAAGTAGGCCTATTTTAACCATTTAATATTTGTAGATGATTTTTATTATAAAATATACTACAATCATTACCGATGATACAGTAACATTAGTAGTATATCTTTTCTTACTATTGAAATAGAGCGAAGCAGCAAAAGCGATAAAATATATGATAGATAAAATGATAAAGGGCTTTTCCCATTCGTTAACTCTTTCAATAGGAACTCCGAATGCCTTTAATGAAGGATAACCACGATATAAATCTGTAGCTTGATAAATCAATCTGCCAAAAATAACAAATAAACAAACAGTCAAAATCATCGAAAAGACTTTCATATCAAAAAGCAATAAAGTAAGGTTGCAGCAATTTAGTATATTCTTCCGAATAATTGCCCGCAGATTTATAGATCACCAACTTGCTTATTTCTGTCGAAACTTTTTCGAACCCAAAGCAAGCAATAATCCTGTGTGGCGCCGAATCTTCAAATGATCTGACATTTATTCTTTTTTGCAGACATAAATTGCCCTCCGAAGCGAGATAGAAAACAAAGTCCGCAATAGTTAAAGGTATGATCAGCCAAAAGCTGCCTTCCAGACTTAAATGTGCAACAGCAGTCTTGATCAGCTTTTTAAAAAAATCCTCATCGGTATGCTTTGCTAATTCCTTTTTTGCTTCCGGTGATTTTAACGAATTAATAAAAAACGGCGGGTTTGAAACGATCAGATCATAATTTCTATCCGGATTCGTCGCAAAAAATTCTTCAAAACCCAGCGGATACACATTCAATCGTTGAGAAAAGGGCGAATAGCTAAAATTCGTTTTGGCCGTATTGGCTGCTGTCGTGTCGATCTCAATAGCATCAATTTTGGCATCCACAAATCTTTGCGCCAGCATTAAAGCGATCACGCCCGTACCCGTACCAATATCCAATACAGTTTTAGGGTGATCTGCTATAACCAGTGCACCCAGCAATACCCCGTCAGTATTGATCTTCATGGCGCATCCGCTCTGATCAACATTAAATTGTTTGAACCGGAAAATATCGGGCATGGTTATATCTCGTAAAACTCAATAGGCAAACCATCCGGGTCAGCAAAAAACGTAAAGCGCTTGCCGGTAAATTCATCGACCCGAATAGGTTCAATAAATATATTGTGTGACTGTATATGACGAACGGCTTCGTCAATATCATCCACTTCAAATGCGATATGCCTTAACCCTGCGGCTTCAGGCCGGGATGGCCTGGGCGGCGGGTCAGGAAATGAAAAAAGCTCAATCTGGTATTGTCCTCCAACTTCCAGGTCGAGCTTATATGAATTTCTTTCTTTGCGGTAAACTTCCTGTAGTATCGTTAAACCAATTGCCTCAGTATAAAATCGTTTGGATCTTTCATAATCCGAACAGATGACAGCGATATGATGTACACGGTTTAATTTAAGCATTTATTCGTTTATGAATTATCAGACTTACGAAGTTTTGAAAACTTCGTAAGTCTTTGCCAATAACTTATTCGCCCAAAATCACATGCAATACGTTATCGTAAACTAACTTGATATCGGTAATATGGCCGAATGGTTCTTCGTCAATATGCAAATAACCATCACTCACTGTGCCCAATAAGCTGAATTCCACCTCGCTGGTCGCCATCAGTTCAACAAAACGTTCCTGCTCTTCCGGCGATATACTCACCACTACCCTGCCCTGTGCTTCACCAAATAAGAACGCATCCTTCCGTATCGCGCTGTCTGATTCTATCTCGAAACCAAAGCCATTTGGCATAGCCGACTCTAGCAACGTAATAAACAAACCACCGTCAGACACGTCATGCGCCGACTGTATCACCTGGTGTTTGATCAGTTGTTTGATCACCTGGTGCATATCGTACTCCTTATCCAAATCGAAATACGGAGCTGGTGCTGATAATATTTTATGATACGAAGCCAAATATTGCGATGAAGCAATGTCGTTAACGGACTCACCAATCAAATAGATCAGATCGCCGGGCTGCTTAAAATCAGCCGTCATTAAGGTTGATACATCGTCCAGCACCCCCAGCATACCAATTGTTGGTGTAGGAAACACAGGGCCATCATCCGTTGACTGGTTATAAAAGCTCACATTGCCACCGGTAACAGGGGTTTCAAATTTGGTACACGCCTCGCCCATCCCCTTTATCGCCCCAACAAACTGCCAGTACACTTCTGGCTTGTATGGATTACCAAAATTCAAACAATTGGTGATGGCCACCGGCTCACCACCAGCGCAGGTGATATTACGGGCAGCTTCGGCCACGGCAATAGCGCAACCTTTTTGCGGGTCCGCATATACATAACGCGAATTACAATCGACTGTCAGCGCAATGGCCTTATCCGTGTCCCTTACATGCACTATCGCGGCATCGCAAGGGCGGTTAGTGGTCATGGTTGACGCGCCAACCATTGAATCATATTGCCTGGTAACCCAGCGCTTTGACGCAATGTTAGGATGCGATATCAAGTGCTCTGCCACATCTTTCAGATCGGCGGGCTCTTTTACATCTTCTATCTTGAATTCTTGATTTTTCTTAAAATAGGCAGGTTCGCTGTACTGGCGTTCATAAACAGGTGCACCTCCGCCTAAAACCAGATCATCAGCAGGAACATCAGCAACCAATTCTCCATTCATGTAATATAACAAACGTTTGGTATCAGTTACCTCGCCGATAATGGCGCAATTTAGATCCCATTTATCAAAAACAGCTTCTACTTCTTTTTCTCTTCCTTTATGTACCACGATGAGCATACGTTCCTGAGATTCTGAAAGTAGTATCTCGAAAGGTTTCATATTCTCCTGGCGTGTAGGCACTTTATCCAGGTAAATAACCATACCATGCTCACCCTTTGCCGACATTTCGGAATTGGAGCAGATAATACCCGCTGCACCCATATCCTGCATGCCCACTACAGCGCCAGTTTTGATTACTTCAAGCGTAGCTTCCAATAATAGTTTTTCCTGGAAGGGATCACCCACCTGTACAGCAGGCAAATCATTAACTGAATCTTCTGTAATATCTTTGGATGCGAAAGCCGCACCATGTATACCGTCTTTACCAGTTGCTGAACCCACGATATAAACCGGGTTGCCAACTCCGTAAGAAGTAGCCGAAACTGTTTCACCGGCTTTAACAATACCGGCCGACATGGCGTTTACCAGCGGATTAACATTGTAACACTCATCAAAAAACAGCTCACCGCCTACTGTCGGGATACCGAAAGCATTGCCATAATCGCCGATGCCTTTAACTACTCCCTTGATCAGCCATTTGGTACGATCAAGGCTCAGATCGCCAAAACGCAGGGAATTTAACTGCGCTATCGGCCTTGCTCCCATCGTAAATATATCACGGTTGATACCACCAACACCTGTAGCCGCACCCTGGTAAGGTTCCAAAGCTGAAGGGTGGTTATGTGATTCTATTTTAAAAGCGCAGCCGATGCCATCGCCCAGGTCAACCAGTCCTGCATTCTCTTCGCCTGCTTTGGCCAGCATACGCGGACCGTCCTTAGGCAGGGTCTTTAACCAGGTGATCGAATTTTTATAAGAACAATGTTCGCTCCACATCACCGAGAATATAGAAAGCTCTGTAAAGTTAGGGACACGGCCCAATATCTCTTTTATACGTTCAAATTCTTCGGGTAGTAAGCCTAAATCTTTAGCTGTTTGGGTGGTGGTTAATTCCAGGGTCTCCAAGGTAATTACGTTTTGTTGAAAGGATGTGCAAAGGTAGAAAAAAGAGGCGAAAGGTGAAAGGATAAAGGCGAAGGGTTTACCAACCACGTTCAATTTTCTCTTTATTTTTTCTTATCCTTTCACCTTTTGCCTTTATCCTTTCACCTCTTATTCATTATTCAGCGTCCGGGATCACAAAACTAATAGGGATAGTATATTTCACCCGAACAGGTTGCCCGTTTTGCTTGCCCGGTTTCCAGGCAGGTGCTAATTTTAGTACACGCAATGCCTCTTCATCCAAACCATAGCCCGGCCCCTGCATAACGGTGATATTGGATAAATGCCCATCCCTTTCAATGATAAAACTTAAAAATACTTTTCCGCTTTTACCCGCATCTGATGCCTGGCCTGGATAATGGATATTTTTTTGCAGAAACTTCGACCACGCCGCAGCGCCACCATATGGTTCAGGCAATACTTCTAAACCACCAACGTCAACCGGGTCATTAGTATTTGCCTTCGGTCCGGGATCTATAGGGCCGCCGTCGCTTGTTCCTTTCTTCAATATATTCACGCCAGGTCCTGTGCCTTTGGCTGTTTCCGGACCAATCGTTGATACGATTAGATCAGCTTTTGTTGGCGCATTGGTCGATACCGGATCGGGGCCCATTACCATCGTTGTATATTTTATAGTTGGTGAATGAGGCGCCGGCTGGGTCGTTATATGCTTTACCTGTTTTGGAGTTACAACTCTTTGGCGCAATGTAACTGTG
>Ga0105237_10000368_pt1 | contig 63943 bp, 54 predicted proteins | sample KBSC24metaG_FD_81520 | JGI IMG/M metagenome (GOLD analysis project Ga0105237, IMG submission 81520) | Corn rhizosphere microbial communities from Kellogg Biological Station, Michigan, USA - KBS C2-4 metaG | ecosystem: Host-associated > Plants > Roots > Rhizosphere > Soil | place: Michigan, USA... | reverse complement strand
GTCGGCGGTGCTCCACCGCGCTCCCCTGCGTTGCGTGACGAGCGTCTGGGAAAACCCTTCCGGCGACGGCAGATTCGGCGCCTCCACCCGGTGGCCCAGCTCCTCGACGGCGGACAGGAACGAGGCGGTCGAATTGCACGGACTGCGCTGCGGCGACACCACCAGCGGGCCGTGCTCGATGCGCTTGAAGTACTTCTCGATGCCTGCGAACGACCAGTCCGCGCCGGCCTGCTCGCCCCACTCGTCGTAGTCCGCGGCGAACCCGCGCACCCACATCATGGCGTTCATCGACGATGACCCGCCGAGCGTCTTGCCACGTGGCCAGTAGATCTGCCGGCCGTCGAGCTGCTTCTGCGGCTCGGTCAGGTAGTCCCAGTCGACGGGGCTCCGGAACAGTTTGGAGAAGGCCGCTGGGATGTGGATGAACTTGTCCTTGTCGGGCGGGCCTGCCTCCACGACCGCCACTCGTACTCCCGGCACGGCGCTGAGTCGACTGGCAAGAACCGAGCCAGCCGAGCCGGTGCCCACAACGATGTAGTCCGCGTCCACGTCGCGTGAGTGTATGAGGCCTCGCGCCGCTATGCGGTCAATTCGATGTGCAGCGCGTCGCCGACGGCCGCGTAACGCTCGGGGCTGCACGTCAGCACGATGACCTGCCCGTCACCGCCGACGGCGTCGAACACCTCGCCCATCTTGGTGAGCCGGGCGGCATCGGTGAAGCCAAGGGCATCGTCGATCAGGACGGGCACACCGTCCTCCTTGGCGACCAGCGCCGCACCCGCAAGCCGCGCCACGATGCCGAGTTGCTCCTTGGCGCCGCCCGACAGCGACTCGTACGGCACGGTGCGTCCGGCCAGGGTGCGGCTGCAGATACGCAGTTCGGCGTCGATCTCCACTTCGAAGTCCGCGCCGAACACGATGCGGCCCAACCGTTCCACCTCGGCGCGGAACGGTTCGACATAGCGCAGCCTTGCGTCGTCGCGATGTCGCAGCATCACCGCGCGCAATACGTTCACCGCGTCGGCGCGCCTGCCCAACCTGCCGTGCTCGGCGACGGCGCGCTGGTGTTCGATCTTGGCGGCGTCCAGCTGACCACGACGGCCCTGTGTGCCGTACGCCCGCAGCTGAGCCGTGGTGTCGCGCAGCTGCTCGCCGAGCTCCTCGTGCGCGAGCACCAGTGCGTCGTGGCAGCGGGCGGCTTCGTCGAGCTCTGCTGCGACGGCCGCGGGCGCAACGCCTGCAAGCTCGGTCTGGACGGCCTGCAATCCGGCCCCGACCTCGCTGGCACTCTCGGCTGCGGCGGCCGCCCGGACCGACAGCGCGTCGTCGGCCGCCGACTGTCGCTGCGCGGCGAGCAGCTCGCCGACCCTGGTCAGCTCCGTCTTGGCGGTATTCAGCTGCTCTCGCAGAACCGTCGCGCGCGTGGTTTGGGCCATCGCCGTAGCCGCCGCAGCCGTCGCGGCTTCCCGGTGGACGTCGCACGCGGCGACGACCCGGCGATGCTCGGCCGTCGCCGCCTCGAGCTCGGCCTTCGCCCCGACGGCGTCACCGGGCACCTCGGTGGGCGCTCCCTCGCGCAGCTCGCCGAGGCGTGCCCGCATCCCTGCGACGGAGTGGTCGCCGATCAGAGCCTCGCGGGTGGCCCGCACCCGGTCGCCGGACGCGAGCAGGTCCCGCCGCCGCTGATCGAGCAGCCTGGCGGCGTCCATGTCGGCCGCCCCCGCTCGCTTCAGCTGGGCGGCCAGGTGTGCCCGCGCCGCGTCGAGCAGGGCCTGGGTGTCCGCGGCGGGCTCACCGGGCACGACGCGCACCGTCAGCACTCCAGGCAGCTCGACGTCGGTGGTCCCACCGGCACTCGCCGACCAAATCTGGCCAGCGGTCAGCTGGACGACCTGGCCTGCAATCCGCAGCTCCACGTCGGCCGCCGCCATCAATTCCACACGGGCAGAAGCTGATTCGGCACGCGCGGCGGCCAACTCGACGGCAGCGGCGGCGGTCTCGAGGCCCCGCATCGAGCCGTCCACCATCGCGATCCCCGCGAGGTCGCGGTCGATGCCGAGCAACTCGCGGTCGGCGGCGTCGATCTTGGACAGCTTGGCCGCCAGCCGTTCGGCTTGTTCGTGGTGGGCGATCTGCTCGACGGTGCGCCGCGCGGTGTCGACCCTGATCTGGCACGCGTCGACAGCGGCCTTGGCATCGGCCAAAGCGGCGTCGGCCGCCACCTGCACGTCACGAGCGGTCGCCTCGTCGATGCCTGCCTGCTCGGCGGCGGTCTCCAGATCGGTGATCGTTGCGGTGCGGGCGTCGAGGTCGGTGCACAACCTGCGGCGTTCGTCGAGCGCCGCGACGGCCGCTACCCGCTGCTGTTCGGCGGCATCGGCCAACGCGCGGGCCTGCGCGAGCCGATCGGTCAGCGCTTTGACGGTCTCGGCCACCTTGCGCGCCGCGTCGAGGCGCTTGGCGGCGTTGGCGCGATCGAGCGTCACGCGGGCCAGGCGGTCGGTCAGGTGACCGTGGCGCGTCACCGCATCGTCGACCTCCGCGACGGCGGCCTCACAGTCGGCCACGCTCTGCTCCGCCGCGCGCAACCCGGTGATCGCCGTGCCCCAATCGCCGGTGGGCCGACCGGTCGCCGTGAAGTACTGGCGGAACTCGGCATCGATCCGATCGACGAGTAGCGGCTCTGCCCCCGACAACTCCACCGCCTGGCCTGCGGCGGCGTCGAGCGCACGGGACAACGCGTCGGATCCGGACAGGTCGACCGGTGCGGTGGCCCCCGCCTGCAACACCCGCTGGGCCTGCCAGAGGTCGATGTCGACGGTTTCCTTGAGGATTGCCTGCACTCTGTCGTGCGCCTCGTCGCCGGTGAGTTGTTCGCGCCGTGGTTCGGTGACCGTCAGTTCCGTGACGGGTCGCTTGTGGAAGCGCTTGAAGTACTCGAACCGGTAGGGACCCGTCGAGATCACCGCCGCGATCTCCGCGCCCTCGTCGACGTGCGTGGGCTTGACCTGCTTGACCTCCTTCTTGGCCGAGCGGTCCTTGGAGTGCAGCAGCAGGTCGAGCGCCTCGATCATCGACGACTTGCCGATCTCGTTGGCGCCGCTGATGACCACCACGCCACGGTCGGGAAACTCGATGTCGCGGTGGGCGATTCCGCGGTAGTTGCGCAGGGTCAGACGGTGCAGCTTCACGCGGCGCCCCGGTCCACCAGGCGTAGCAACAGCGCGAGTGCGGCGCGCGCGTCCTCGGCCTGCTCGCCACCGTCACGCGCGGTCGCCACCAACTCGTCGACGGCCGCGGCCGCGAATCCCCCGATGCCGAGGTCGTCGAACTCGCCGTCGGCGGGCACCACGACGACGTCGGTCTGGCTGTCCCACGACGTCAACGCCGCGAAGAGCCGGGTGTGCTTGTCGATGCACGCGTCCAGTTCGGCCTTGTCCGTGACGGTCAACGACCCGGTCAGCGCCAACTGCACGACGGTGCGGTCCTTGTCGGGCATCAGGTCGAGGTTCAGCCCGAGATCGGTGATGTCGCGGCTGTTGTCCACCGTGAACCGCAACGACACGAACCGCCAGCGCCCCACCTTGCGGGCGTCCACTCGCACCGCCCGCCGAGGATCCCGCTCGTCGATGTCGACGACGAGCACGTGCCCCGGGTCGGACTCGATGTGGTCGTAGTTGGTGACCTCCGGCGCACCCGAATACCAGACCCGGCCCGTGGAGCCAACCTCGGTGCGAGAGTGCTTGTCGCCCAACGCCACATAGTGCACCGCGCCCCGGGCCAGCGCGGCCTCCACCGCCGCCAGCCGGATCAGCGACACCTTGTCGCGATCCGGCTCGAAGACGTCGACGCCACCGTGGCCGACGACGATGCGGGTGGCGCCGTCGGCGGGCAGGCCGTCGAGCACGTCACCGACCAGGTCGGTGGTTGGCGCCTTGGAACGCCAAGGGGCAGCGACGATCTCGAGACCCGGCCGCACCTCGTGCACCCCGGCGCGGTCGAGCACCGTCACGTTGTCCGGGCATTCGGCCTGAAACAGCGCACTGGTGTACACCGACGCCGCGTCGAGCGGATCGTGGTTGCCTGGCAGGAGGTAGACCGGAACCGCGATGGCGCGCATGGCCTCGAGCGACTGGCTGACGACGCGCGGGCTGAGCTGGTTGTGCTCGAACACGTCGCCTGCCACGACGACGAACTCGGCCCCTGCTTCGGCGGCCAGCGGCCCGAGGCCCGCGACGGCCTCACGGCGCGCGGCCGAATATCGCGGCTGCGCCTCACCGTTGAGGAAGTAGCGGGTCATGCCGAGCTGCCAATCGGCGGTGTGCACGAAGCGCATCCCGGCGTCCTCCTCGCTCTCGTCTCTGGGTGGCAAGGCGAGTGTAGGTCCGGCCGCCGACAAGTCGGCGGACCTCGACCGGCATGTGGGCGGTCTGGGGCGAGCGAAGCGACGGGAGAAGGCTCTCGGGCGAGCGAAGCGACGGGAGAAGGCTCTCGGGCGAGCGAAGCGACGGGAGAAGGCTCTCGGGCGAGCGAAGCGACGGCAGAAGGCTCGGTCACGTCACTCGCTGCGCGCGGGTACGGTATGCCGCGACCTGACCCACGACGACGTCGACGAGCAGGAACCCGACGAGGCTGATCCCCAGCAGCGGCAGGAACCATCCGACCGCCACCGTGGTGACGACGCCTGCCACGAGGACCGTCGGGTGCAACCGCCGCATACCGCCCCTGGCGGGCGGCCGCCCGAGCGCAAGGTCGGATCCGCGGGTCGGACGTCGCTGCCACCACATCCGATAGCCGCGCACGATCACCGTCACCAAGGCGACGGCGACGCCGAGCAGCAGCAGCTGGTTGAGCCAGCCGAACAGCAGACCCATGTGCATGCGAATGCCCCAGTCGGCCAGCTTGGCCATCACCGAATAGTCGCGGTCGTAGTCCAGCACGCCCGTCACGTTCAGGCTGGACGGGTCGACCGCCGCGGCATTGGTCGTCATTCGGTAGGGCTCGTCGATCTCCGCCACGCCGACGGCCCCTGCGGCGGAGGCGGGCAACGTGATCTCCACGGGAGCGGCCACACCGGCACCGGCCGCGGCCCGCACCACTCCGTCGAGATCGATCGGACCCGTGCTGTCGCCGGGCGTCGTCAGCGCGGTATCCAACTGTGGCCGTTGCCAATTGAACTCCGCCCGCAGCGCGGTCACCGTGGCGCCCGCGTACGTCGACCACGTGATTCCGGTCGCCGACAGGAAGAGCAGCATCGGCAGGATCCAGACACCAACGGCGCCATGCCAGTTCCGCGTCCTGGCCCGGCCCGCGGTCGCACCGTCGATCCGAATCAACCGGCTCGACTTGCCCCGCCTGCGATCACCGCGGACCTTCACCACCCACAGCGTCACGCCGCCGAGCGCCACGACCCACAGCCAAGAGGCGGCCAATTCGCTGTACAGCCTGCCCGGTTCGCCGAGGTGCAGATGCCGGTGCAGCCCGTCGAGCCACGTGCTCAAGGGCATGTAGCCGAACCAGACCGGCTCCTGGCCGAGCACGCGGCCTGTGTGGGGATCGACGAAGACCGCCAGCTCGGTGCTCTCGCCGAGCCCGGGATCGGCGAACGTGACCCGGGTGGAATCCCTTGGCCCCGGAGCGGGGCGCAGTCCCGTCACCGTCAGCTCTGGGACGCGGCCCTGAGCGGCGGCGACCTGTGCCGAAAGCGGAAGCGTTTCGCTCGCCGGCTCGACGGTCAACAGATCGCGGTAGACGAAGCGCTCCATGGTCGGAGCCATCGCGTAGAGGGATCCCGTGATGGCCGCGATCAAGATGAATGGTGCGACGAACACGCCAGCGTAGAAGTGCAGGCGGCGGATCAGGGGTAGGACGGTGCGCAGCGATGAGGTGACCGCCTGCGCAGCGGCGGTATCGGGTTTGGATGGGGATGACGACATGGCGGAGCTTCCTTCGTTCGCAGCCGGGTGACCGTGCGCGTCGAGGCGCAGCACGGCAGAAAGCCGGGCGGCGTGTCGACGCCGTCCGGTCGGGAGTGCCGCGTCAGGCGGCAGCGAACGAAGGTGGCCCGCGGGTTGCGCGGCCGGAGCCGGCGAGGGTTCGTGCGGCAAGGTCCGGAGCCCACCAGAGGATTCCGCGGCGACGGGTCGGGCCTGCGCCGCGAAGGGCGACCAGCACGAGGATCAATTGCCAGAGCACGGCGGCGATCGCGCCAAACAGGCGCTCCGCCGAACAAATCAGCGCGGCCGCACCGAGCGCCGCCAGCGCGTGTGCGGCGACCATCGGCACCGACCAGTGACCGCCGTGCGGGTGCGACGATGCGAGCACCAGCAGGTAGTGGCCGAGCACCTGGCCGGCCGACAGGTAGAGCGCCACGACCGGCAACCGGCGTTGCAGGTCCGCGGGTGACGACACTGGGGCGAGCGAAGCGACGGGGATGACCGACGCGGCACCGATTACCGCCGAGCCGAGCACCAGGAGAACGATCGCAGGCCCGCCTGGCAGCATCCCGCCGCCGAGACCGTGCGCCGCGACGGCGACCGCGCCCGAGATCGCGCCAACCAACACACCGCGCACCCGCGCGGCATCGGTTCTGGCGAGGCCCACCTGCCGGAGCGTACCGGTACCGCTACGTTGACTCCCATGAGCAGGACGCTGCTGTTGCTGAGACATGCGAAGTCGGACTACCCGGCGGGCGTGCCCGACCACGAGCGGCCCCTCGCTGCCCGCGGCACCCGCGAGGCGCCCTTGGCCGGCGACTGGATCCGGGCGAACGCACCCGCCGTCGACGCCGTGCTGTGCTCAACGGCCACGCGTACCCGCCAGACGCTGGCGCGCACCGGGATCGACGCACCGGTGGAGTTCGTCGACCGGCTCTACGACGCCGTGCCAGGCACCGTGATCGACGTGATCAACGGGGTGAGTGCACTGTTCGACACCGACGTCGAGACCCTGCTGGTGATCGGTCACGAACCCACCATGTCCAGTCTGGCGCTCGGCCTGAACAACGACGGTGACGAGGCCGCGGCGCAGGACATCGCGATGAAGTTCCCTACCTCGGCGATCGCCATGCTCGGCGTCACCGAGCCGTGGGATCAGCTCGCCTTGCGTGGGGCGTCGCTGCTCGCATTCCACGTGCCGCGCTGACGGACCCAGCACACGCCCCGGGTCGCTTCGCCGCTACGAGTTGGTGGCGAGCGTCAGCTCCATCAGCTTGATGGCCATGCTGCACGCGTCGATGCCGGGCTGTTGCGGGTTCACCCACCAGCCGACCACGCCGCCGGCGTCGCTGGCCACGCCGCACGCGCCCTTGCCGTCGTTGGGCTTCATCACGATCGACTGCACGCCGGCGATCGACCGATTCTCGACCTGATACTTCAGGTTGTCGGCGACCTTCTTCTCGTTGTCGAGGCTGCCCTGTTCGAACCAGAACCGGGTGATGTCGATCAGGCCGGCGGGGTTGGCGGCCTGCCACCGGCAGATCGCGCCGACGAAGGTGCTCTGGATGTCGAGCGGGTCGGCCCCGACGGTCTTGGCGAGGATGTCCTCGGTCAGCACGTCGCATTCCTTGAGCAGGTTCGGGTACTGCTTCTCGGAGTTCTCGTTGCGCGGGTTGTCCCCTGCGCCTGCCTTGGCCGCGCTGCCTTGCACCGTGCGCGAACAGCCCAACAGCATGGTCAGGACGGCGAGCAACGCCACCACGCCCGCGAGAACCCTGCGGGTTCCGTTGCGCCCGGTCACTTCGCGTTCACGATCGACTGGCGGGTGAGTTCCTTGGCGACGTCGCACGGATCGGGGAACGGTTTCTCGCTGAAGCTGATCGACCACTCGATGAAGTCGTCGTCGTACTGGATGCCGATCTCGCAGAGGCTGGTGCCGAGCACCACGTCGTCGCCCATCGCGATGAATCCACTGTGACCTTCGATGGTGATGTCCTCGACGTTCGCGCGGGAGAGTTCCTCGGTCTTGCGTTCGCGTCCGATCGGGCTGCCGCGGTACCAGGAGAAGGAGAAGTGCGGTCCGAGGATGCCACCGCCTGCCAACCATTGGCAGCCGACCGAGTTGCGAGCCGTGTTGACCAGACCGGTGACCCTGGTCTGTTCGGCGACCGTCTGATCGGTGACCCCGCCGCACTCCGGGAACATCGGGCCGTGCTTGGCGCCTGCAGCCGGGGCGGCCGTTGACGGGACGTCGGGGCCCGACGGCTGATCCGAACCCCCGCACGCGGCGATCAGCGGAATCACCGCGGCCGCCAGCAGAGCAAACTTGGCGGCCGGCCCCTTGGCGTTGCGCCTGCTGCTCAGGTCGCAGCGTCGTCCAATCACGCCCGCAACTGTAGCGGCAGCCGTGGTCGACAACCACCGACATGCGGACTGACCTGGTCGTTCCTTGGCATGTCGAGGAGCGCCGACGCCCGGTATCCGGTCGTTGCCGGTGTGCAAGAGTTACGGGATGCTTTGGGCGCTGCTACGGCAGTACGTGCGGCCCTACCGCTGGCTGCTCACGGTCGTCGCCGGACTCCAGGTGATCAGCACACTCGCCTCGCTCTACCTGCCGACGATCAACGCCCAGATCATCGACGACGGCGTCGCCAAGGGGGACACCGACAGGATCGCGGAGCTGGGCGTCATCATGCTCGGCGTCACCGCCATGCAGGTGGTGTGCGCGGTCGGAGCGGTCCGTTTCGGGTCGCGGGCTGGCATGGGGTTCGGGCGCGATCTGCGGTCGGCGATCTTTCACCACGTGACGGGCTTGTCCGCCGAGGAAACCGCCCGGTTCGGCGCGCCGACGCTGCTCACCCGCACCACCAACGACGTCCAGCAGATCCAGCTGCTGGTGGCCATGACGTGCACGATGTTGATCACCGCGCCGATCATGAGCGTCGGCGGCATCGTGATGGCGGTGCACCAGAATGCCGGCCTGTCTTGGCTGTTGGTGGTCGCCGTGCCGGTGCTCGGCCTGGCGAACTACTGGATCATCGGCCACCTGTTGCCGCTGTTCCGCAACATGCAGCGGCTCATCGACGGCATCAATCGCGTGATGCGCGAACAGTTGTCGGGCATCCGGGTGATCCGGGCGTTCGCGCGCGAGCCACTGGAGCGGGAGCGCTTCGCGAAGGCCAGCCAGGATCTGTCGGACACTGCGTTGTCGGTCGGGCGGTGGCAAGCGTTGATGCTGCCGGTCACGACCCTGGTCATCAATGTGTCCAGCGTCGCGCTGATCTGGTTCGGCGGCAAGCGGATCGACGACGGCGAGATGCGGGTGGGCTCGCTCGTCGCGTTCCTGTCCTACTTCATGCAGATCCTGATGGCCGTGCTGCTGGTGACGATCATCCTGGTGCTGCTGCCACGGGCGGCGGTGTGCGCCGAACGCATCACCGAGGTGCTGTCCACCGTCCCGGCGATCACCAGCCCCGAGCATCCCCGGCGGCCCGAGAAGGTGGCGGGCGAGATCAGGTTCGAGAAGGCGACGTTCCGCTACCCCGGCGCGGACCGCCCAGTGCTACAGGATGTTTCGTTCATCGCCAGGCCAGGAACCACGACCGCGGTGGTCGGCTCGACCGGCTCGGGCAAGTCGACCCTGGTGTCGCTGATCTGCCGGTTGTACGACCTGACAGGCGGCGCGGTGGTGGTCGACGGCGTCGACGTCCGCGACTACGACATCGACCAGCTGTGGTCCGCGATCGGGCTCGTCCCGCAACGCGGTTACCTGTTCTCCGGGACGGTGGCCGAGAACCTGCGCTACGGCAAGGCCGACGCCACCGACGACGAGATGTGGGAAGCGCTGCGGGTGGCGGCCGCCGACGGTTTCGTCTCCGCGCATCCCGAAGGCCTCGACATGCCCGTCGCCCAGGGCGGTATCAACTTCTCGGGCGGCCAGCGCCAACGGCTGGCCATCGCCCGCGCCGTGATCCGCCGCCCCGCGGTCTACCTGTTCGACGACGCCTTCTCGGCGTTGGACGTGCACACCGACGCGCGCGTGCGGGCGGCCCTTCGCGAGGTGTCGGCCGATGCGACGGTGCTCATCGTGTCGCAGCGCATCTCGACGGTCGCCGAAGCCGACCAGGTCGTCGTCATCGACGACGGCGCAGTCGTGGGCACCGGGACGCACGAGTCGCTGCTCGTCGACTGCCCGATCTATGCCGAGTTCGCCGACTCGCAATCGGTGGGTGCGGCATGACGGCGCCGATGGGGCGGCCCATCCGCGGCGCCGTGCAGGCACCGACGGCGAGGTCGCGTGACTTCAAGGGTTCGGCGATCCGGTTGGTGAAACGCCTTACCCCGCAACGCACGATGACGGCGACGGTGCTGCTGCTCGGAGTCGTCGGTATCGCGATCGGCGTGATCGGGCCCCGCATCCTCGGCCACGCCACCGACCTGTTGTTCAACGGCGTCATCGGCCGCGAGTTGCCTGCGGGGCTCACCAAGGAGCAGGCGATCGAGGCTGCCAGAGCCCGAGGCGACAACGCGTTCGCCGACCTGCTGTCCGGGATGAACGTCGTGCCAGGCCGAGGCGTCGACTTCGACGCGGTGGGCCGCACGCTTCTGCTGGCACTCGGGCTGTATCTGATTGCCGCGCTGGTGGTCTGGATTCAGGCCCGGCTGCTCAACGTGGTGGTTCAGCGCACCATGGTGCAGCTTCGCTCCGACGTCGAGGCCAAGATTCACCGGATGCCGTTGTCCTACTTCGACTCGCGGCAGCGCGGCGAGGTGCTCAGCCGCGTGACCAATGACGTCGACAACATCCAGTCGTCGCTGTCGTTGACCATCGCCCAGCTGTTGACGTCGGTGCTGACGGTCGTCGCCGTGCTGGTGATGATGCTGACCATATCGCCACTGTTGACCCTGATCACCGTGCTGACGGTGCCGCTGTCACTGTTGGCGACCCGGTCGATCGCGCAGCGCTCCCAGAAGGAGTTCCTCGCACAGTGGCGCAACACCGGAAGGCTCAACGCGCACATCGAGGAGACCTACAGCGGCTTCACCGTGGTCAAGACGTTCGGACACCGCCGGATCGCCGAGGACAAGTTCGGCACGCTCAACGGCGAGGTCTACGAGGCCAGCTTCAGGGCACAGTTCCTCTCCGGTCTGGTGTCGCCCGCCACGACGTTCATCGGCAACCTCAGCTACGTCGGCGTCGCCGTCGTCGGCGGCATTCAAGTGGCGACCGGACAGATCACCCTCGGCAGCATCCAGGCGTTCATCCAGTACGTGCGCCAGTTCAACCAGCCACTGACGCAGGTGGCGGCGATGTACAACACGCTGCAGTCAGGGATCGCGAGCGCTGAGCGAGTATTCGAGCTGCTCGACGCCGACGAGCAACCGCCCGACCCCGCGACACCCGTGCCCGTGGATCCGCGTGGCCTTGGCCGGGTCGAGTTCGATCACGTCAACTTCGCCTACCGGCCGGGGACGCCCATCATCGAGGACCTGTCGCTGGTGGCCGAGCCGGGCAGCACCGTCGCGATCGTCGGTCCGACGGGTGCGGGCAAGACCACGCTGGTCAACCTGTTGATGCGGTTCTACGAGGTGGATTCGGGCCACATCCTCATCGACGGCGTCGACATCTCGGCGTTGCGGCGCCACGACCTGCGGTCCCGGATCGGCATGGTGCTGCAGGACACCTGGCTGTTCGCGGGCACCATCTACGACAACATCGCCTACGGCAGCCCAGGCGCCACCAGGGCCGAGGTCATCGAGGCAGCCACGGCTGCGCACGTCGACCGTTTCGTGCACACGTTGCCGAAGGGCTACGACACCGTGGTCAGCGACGACGGTGGCAACATCAGCGCAGGCGAGAAGCAGTTGGTCACCATCGCGCGGGCGATCCTGGCCCGTCCGCGGCTGCTCATCCTCGATGAGGCGACCAGCTCGGTGGACACCCGCACGGAATTGTTGATTCAGCAGGCGACGGCCGAATTGCGCCGCGACAGAACCAGTTTCATCATCGCGCACCGGCTGTCGACCATTCGCGACGCCGACGTGATCCTGGTGATGGAGGCGGGCCGCATCGTGGAACGCGGCACCCACGCCGAGCTGCTTGCCCGGCGTGGCGAGTATTGGGCGATGACGCAGGTGTGAGTGGCGCGTCGATTTCTGCGCCAGGGTCGTCACCGGCCGGAGATCACGACCAGTGGGCAGAAGTCGGCGCATTGCACATGCGGGTGCGCAGGGCCATTGGGTGCGGGCGCGTCGGTCCCCCGCCGCCGTTCTCCCCCGATTCGGCGGCACCACCCGCGCCCGCACCTAGGCCCTGCGCTTGTCCGATTCCGGCCGACGCTGTCCCCTCGGCACCTCGCCCGAAATGCTTGACGGAGAGAAAGTACCGAGCGGCGGGTCGACCAGGAATCGGGGAATACCCTTGACTTGTCGTTCCGCTTAGAGCTCGGGGCCTTCGGCGCGCAGGTCATCAACCGTCGACATGGCGTCGCGGAGCTTGGACAGCCACTCGTCGGCGTGCTCGCCGACCAGCCGTACCGACCATGCCAGCGCGTCGGATCGGGACCGCGCCACACCTGCGTCGACAAGCGTGTCGAGCACCTGGCGCTCGGGCTGCTTGAGCCGGGTCATCACCGGCACGGCGATGTGCGTGAACAGGATCCGCTCGTAATCTTCGGTCCCAGTTGTCCCTATCTCAATGCCCCACGCGACCTTGCGCCCGTAGCGACCCTCGGTTTCGTCGGCGATGCGCATCCGCTCCGACCTGGTCTCCTCGCGGAAGCGGGCGGCGCGCCCGGAGGCGTGCGCCGCACTCTCGTCACCGTCCTGATCGGGCAGGCGGCCGATGACGGTGATCTCCTCGCGGTCGACGACCACGGTCGGATCGCCCGCGAACCAGCCCTGCGGAAGTCGGCCCGCGATCCATTCGGCTGCGTCGCCCGCATCGGGCTGCTGTGACTGTTGCCAACCGCCGGAACGACCTGGCCGGCGGCCTTGGGTGTGATGGTGTTGTCTCATGATTACATAATTACACCGTTACAACTGCAAGAGTGCGCACTTCTCCAAGAGCGAACGCCGACGTCAATCGGGGTTCTAGCGGCGCTTCAGTGCTCCGTACATCACGGCGCCCCCGCCCAGCACCAACGCGACGAGGAGCAGACTCGCCCACGCGGCGCTGCCGGTGAGCAACCACACGACGCCGACGACCAACAACGCAGGCGTCGCCAGGAACAACACCATGCCGGGGTGCTGCTTGATGACCGCGACGGCGCTACGCGCTCGCACGGGGTCGATTTCCTTACCCATATGCCCAGGATGCCACTTCCAGACGCCTCCCAGGCGTTTCCCAGTCGGGTTCTGGCGCCCGCCCCTTCGCGGTCTCGATTGCCATATGGTCGAACGAGACGAGTTCGACGTCATTGATTCGACATCGCCATCAATCCGAGGAGCACGAGTGACTGGACCTGGACCTGGCAGCTGGCAACCCGACCCCGAAGGCCGCTTCGAATACCGCTGGTGGGACGGCAGGAACTGGACCGATCAGGTCAGCCACCAGGGCAGGACCGGCACGGCGCCGATGGGCGGCGCCGCCCCACAGGGCGGCGGGCAGCCCGGTGCGCACGAAGCGGCTCCCGCTGGTCAGTACGAGGCACCGTACGGAGGACAGCAGGCGGCGCCTCAGGCCGCTGCCCACGGCGGTGGCGGTGACGGGTTCGCCGGCATCACCGGCGATCTGGTCGACGGACGCTTCAGCGAGAAGGAAGCCAAGCCGATCGCGAACCAGAACTCCAAGATGCTGCGGGTCCGGCTCGGTGAACCGTTCATGGCCCGACAGGGCTCGATGGTGGCCTACCAGGGCAACGTGGACTTCGCCTTCGAGGGTGGCGGCGCAGGGAAGTTCCTCAAGAAGGCACTGACGGGCGAGGGTCTGCCGTTGATGAAGTGCCAAGGGCAGGGCGACGTGTTCCTCGCCGAGCTGGCACACGACGTGCACGTGCTCAACCTCAACAACTCCGGCCTGTCGATCAGCGGCAAGAACGTGCTCGCCTTCTCGGCCAGCCTGGACTGGAACATCGAGCGGGTGAAGGGCGGCAGCATCGCGACCGGAGGCTTGTTCAACACGACGTTGCGCGGCACGGGCTGGGTCGCGCTGACGACGGACGGCCCTCCTGTGGTGCTCAACGCGGCAGAGGCACCGACGTTCGCGGACACCAACGCCGTCGTGGCGTGGTCGGCAGGCCTCCAGACCCAGCTCAAGACCAGTTTCAAGGCGAGCGCCCTGATCGGCAGGGGCTCCGGCGAAGCGCTCCAGGTCTCGTTCCACGGGCAGGGATTCGTCATCGTGCAGCCGTCGGAGGGCATTCAGATCCCGACTGCCTAGAGGGAGCCCGCTACCTATACCCCCTATGGGTATATAGTCGTGTCATGAGCATGGTCTTGGAAGTTCGCGGTATGAGCTGCGGGCACTGCGTGTCGGCCATCACGACAGCCGTGTCGGCGCTGCCCGGCGTCGCAGGAGTCGACGTCGACCTGGGTGCGGGCACGGTGCGCGTGAGCGGTACGCCCGACGCCGTCCAGGTGGCGGCCGCGATCGAAGACGCCGGGTACGACGTCGCATCCGCGGCGTAGCCATGAGCACCCCAGGCACGAGTAACGTCACGCTTGCCGTCGGCGGGATGACCTGCGCGTCGTGCGCTGCGCGAATCGAGAAGCGGCTCAACAAGATCGACGGCGTGCATGCGACCGTCAACTTCGCCACCGAGCAGGCGACGGTCGACTTCGGTGGCGACGTCACGCGCGAGGACTTGGTGGCGGCCGTCGAGGCCACCGGCTACACCGCCACGTTGCCCGCCGCCGCTGCACCCGCCGAGCAGTCCTGGCTGCCCCGGCTGCTGGTGTCGGCCGCCCTGAGCGCACCGGTGCTGGTGCTGTCGATGGTGTCGGCGCTGCACTTCGCGGGCTGGCAGTGGCTGGCCTTCGCCATGACCACGCCCGTGGTGCTGTGGGGTGCATGGCCGTTCCACCGCGCCGCGGCGGCGAACCTGCGGCACCGCGCTGCGACCATGGACACGTTGATCTCGGTCGGCGTGCTCGCGGCGTACCTGTGGTCGACGTGGACGGTGTTCGGCGATCCGTCGGGGCACCTCTACTTCGAGGTCGCCGCCGTCGTGACGACATTCATCCTGGCCGGGCGCTTCTTCGAGTCACGCGCCAAGAAGCAGTCCGGCGCTGCCCTGCGAGCTCTGCTGGACATGGGCGCCAAGGACGTCGCGGTACTGCGCGACGGATCCGAAACCCGAATTCCTGTAGGCGATCTCGCGGTCGGTGACGTCTTCGTAGTGCGGCCCGGCGAGAAGGTTGCGACCGACGGCGTGGTGATCAGCGGCGCGTCGGCCATAGACGTGTCCATGCTGACCGGCGAGTCGGTGCCCGTCGAGGTCGGGCAGGGGGATGACGTCGTCGGGGCATGCGTGAACGTCGGAGGGCTGCTGCACGTTCGGGCCACCAGGGTCGGCTCCGACACCCAGCTGGCCCAGATGGCCAGGCTCGTCGCCGACGCGCAGAGCGGCAAGGCCGAGGTGGCCCGGCTGGCCGACCGCGTTTCGGCGATCTTCGTTCCCATCGTCATCGGGCTGGCACTGCTCACGCTCGCAGGCTGGCTGGTTGCAGGCAGCTCGCCGAGCGCCGCGTTCACCGCTGCCGTCGCGGTGCTCATCATCGCGTGCCCGTGCGCCTTGGGGCTCGCGACGCCGACCGCACTGTTGGTTGGCACCGGGCGCGGTGCGCAGCTCGGGATTCTGATCAAGGGCCCGCAGGTGCTCGAGTCGACGCGCCGCGTCGACACCGTCGTGCTCGACAAGACGGGTACCGTGACGACCGGCCGGATGGCGGTCGTGGCCGTGCATCCCGTCGGCGGCGAAACCTTGCGCCTGGCAGGGGCATTGGAGAGCGGCTCAGAGCATCCGATCGCACGCGCGCTTGCGGCCCACGCCGCCGAGGCCGGACCCCTGCCTGCCGTCGCCGACTTCGCCAACCACGGCGGAATGGGCGTGACGGGCGTGGTCGACGGCCACGCGGTGGCCGCGGGCCGGCTGTCCTGGCTGACCGAGCGAGGATTCGACGCGCCCGCGGACCTGCGCACGGTTGCCGACGACGCCGAGGCGGCGGGACGCACGCCGGTGTGGATCTCGGTGGACGACAAGGTGAGCGCCGTGATCGTGGTCGCCGACACGGTGAAGAACAGTGCAGCCGAGGCGATCTCGAGCCTGCGCAGTCTCGGCCTCACCCCCGTGCTGCTGACCGGCGACAACGAGCGTGCGGCAAGGGCGGTGGCCGATCAGGTGGGCATCGACGACGTCATCGCCGAGGTACTGCCCGCCGACAAGGTCGATCACGTCAAGCGGCTGCAGGACGAGGGCAGGGTGGTCGCGATGGTCGGCGACGGCGTCAACGACGCAGCGGCGCTGGCCCAGGCCGATCTGGGCCTTGCGATGGGAACCGGAACCGACGTCGCGATCGAGGCTTCGGATCTGACGCTCGTCAGTGGCGATCTGCGTGCGGTACCCGACGCCATCCGCCTGTCGCGCGCGACGTTGCGCACCATCAAGGGCAACCTGTTCTGGGCGTTCGCCTACAACGTGGCGGCGATCCCGCTGGCCGCATTCGGCCTGCTGGATCCGATGATCGCAGGCGCCGCAATGGCTTTCAGCTCGGTGTTCGTGGTGACCAACAGCCTGCGGCTGCGCAGGTTCACGCCGTCCGGGGCGAGCGGAGCGACGGGAGAAATGTCGCGCTAGCGGTCACCACTCCTTGAGCACGCGCAGCTTGTTCGCGCTCAGCACGGCCTCGCGCCGGAGCCTGTTCAGCTCGGGGTAGAACGCGTTGTCCTTGTTGCTCGGCTGACCGTTGAGCGGGAGGTCGAAGGCCGCGATCAGCTTCTCCTCGAGATGCCACGGCTCGGGGTGCACCAACCAGGAGACCAGCGCGTTCTCGGCCATCCACTGGTTGAGAATGGCCTCACCGCCCGCGAACGTGCGCCGATCCCCCGAGCCGATCCTGCGCAGCTTGAAGCCGAGCTCGTCGCCGAGCAGCACACCGAGCGTCTTGCGCAGCGTCGAACCCTCCGCGTCGGCCTTGCCACCACCGAAGTGATACCGGATGCGCTTGCGCAGATCCTGGGTGCTCGGCGGCTTTCCGTTCTTGGGTGGCGCGGTCGGGCTGATCCCGACGTAGAGCAGCGTCAGCCCGTCCCGCTTTTCGCACCCCGATGTGTCGATGGCGCCGGGCACCGTGCGGAACCACCAACCCTGCACGCCAGGCATGCTCGGCACGGGTCCCGGATCGGTGAACACCTCGGCCCGCGTAAAGGCCCGAGCGGCAAGGAAATCCGCCTGCCTACTCTTACCGCGTTCCTGTGCCATGCACACTCCGATCGTCGTTGTCGATGGCGAGCCGACCTCAGCCCTTCGGAGCCCGCCTCGCCCTGAACAGCTTCACGTCGTCCGTGATGCCCTTCAGCCGCCGCGCTCCGGCGAACGACCACGCGAACCGGTCGTCGTCACCGATCGCTTCTCGGGTTGCCTCCGACACCAGTATCGTCCCCGGCCGCGCGGTCCCCGTCACCCGGCTGGCGAGGTTGACCGGACTCCCGAACCAGTCGGCTGCCCGGCTGACCGCCATGCCCGTGGCCAATCCCACGCGAACCCTCGGGAAGTCGTCGTCCACCTCGGTGGCGTCGACCAGATCGAGCACCGCATCCAGCATGGCCACCGGATCGGCACTGACCAGCATCACCTCGTCGCCGATGCTCTTGATGTAGCGAACGGGCGGCACCGCCACCTCGCGGGCCATGTTCACCAGGCGGTGCGCCAGCTTCTCGAGCACCTCGGGCGCGACGACCTCACCGAGACGGGTGAACCCCACCAGATCGGCGAATGCGATCGTGACCAGACGCGCTCCAGGCAGGTGCCGTCCCTCGGCGCGCTCGGTGGTGTTGACGGCCTCCGTCTCCACGGCGTGCAACAGCTGCACGCGCAGCATGTCCTCGATCAGCGGGCCGAGCATCGGCGCGACGACCCCGATGAGCGCTTCGGATGCCTTCGCGGTCTCCAGTTCGGTGGCACCAGGCTTGGTCGTCGCCCCAAGCGCGGCGGACCGCATCACGTCGGCGGCCCGGGTCAGACCCTCGGCGAGCACCTGCACGACGAGCACGATCTGGTCCGGGGAGAACCCCAGATCGCGGAACGTCTTCACGTACGCGAACGCGTCGCCGTCGACCCGCGTGAGCATCGTCGCATCGGGGTCCTCCACACGGGGCAGTCCGACGGCGCGTTGCAGTCGTTGCAGCAGCTCGAGGTCGATGCCGTTCTGCTCGCTGACCTCGCGGGCGGACACCAAGGTCCCGTCGTCGCCGAGCGCCCGACGCGACGCCAGCAGCATCGGCGAGAACGAATCGCGGATCCGCTCGACGGTGAAGCCGCTGTCGAGCAGCCACTCGATCAGCTCGGCGCGTTCGGCACGCGCCTTGCCGTCGAGCCCATTGAGCAGCCCGGACGCTTCGATGTCGACGAATTCGGACACACGGTCAACGTATACCGCGCGCCACCACGATCGCCGGAGCCGTCGACGACGGCAGCAACGTGGTCATGTCCTCCGGATGCCGAACGTCGACGACGGCCGCCTCCGGGAACCGGTACGGCTTGCCGAGCACCAGCCCGACGAACTGCCTGCGCAGCCGCGACATCTCTGCACGGACGGTCACCACACGCGACCGATCGCCATACAGATCGTCTGCCAACTCCTGCGCCGAGCGGCCCTGCCGGTGCGTCGCCAGCACGTACAGGATCTCGGCGTGGCGCGGTGAGATGTCGCGCCGCCAGCGGCCGATCTGTCCAACGACGTCGAGACCCGGCGTCGCACCGTCGCGCAGATCCAATGTGATCCTGGACGCCCCCGGGCCGTCCCCGATCTCGTCGACCAGGCGCACCAGCCAGCCGCCCGGCAGTGATTCGACGTCGCACGCACCGAGCGACGGTATCCAGGTGCGCCCGGGTACACCGTTGTCGGGCAACATGATCCGGTTGTGCGGTGGCAGCGAGTCGACGGCGGCGACCCAGCCGTCCTGATCCACCGCGAGGGCGGGGCTGCCGACCCTGGCGAGGATGGGCGCGGCCACGGTGCGCAGTCGGTTGAGCGAGCGGTCGTGCACCTCGCGCAGCTGCGATTCGGCCAGCCGCGCGACGAGGTCGACCAATGCGATGGTGGTGGGGTGCACCGTGGTGGCCGGCCCCGACACGTCGACGATGCCGACCACGTGCCCGGTGCGGGGATCCCTGATCGGCGCGCCCGCGCAGGTCCACGGATGGTGGCTGCGCAGGAAGTGTTCGGCCGAGAACACCTGGACGGCGCGGTGCGATGCCAGCGCGGTGCCGATGGCGTTGGTGCCGACGGCGTTCTCGCTCCAGGTGGCGCCCTCGACGAAGCCGAGCCGGTCCGCGTTGCCGAGCACCCGCGTGGAGCCATACCGCCACAGCACGCGGCCCCGCGCGTCGGCAACGACCAGGATGTTGTCGCCACTCTCGATCACGGAATCCAGGCCGCGGGAGACGTCGTCGAGCACGGAGAACAGCCCGGAGGCATGGCGCAACGAGTCCAGCCCGCTCGTGTCGACGTCCGGCGGGCAATGCCGTTCGGGGTCGATGCCCTTGCCCAGCAACCGGTTCCAGGAATCGGCGATCACGTCGCGTGGACGGGCGGGCCCGCGGTTGCCCGCCATCGTCGCGTCATAGACCTCGGAGAGCAGCATGGCGTAGCTGCGCGGGTCGTCGCCGACCGCGACCGCAGGCTCTGGCCTCTCGGCTCGACTTGGCATTGAGTCGATTGTGCGCTGCATCACATTCGGTGTCACGCCCGGGCGGCGATTGGCGTCACCGGTACACCATGCCGCCGTCGATCAGTCCCGCCTGGCCGGTCATGTAATCGGCGCCGGGACCTGCGAGGTAGGCCACGAACCCTGCCACGTCATCCGGTGTCTCGGCGCGACCGAGCGCGATGGTGGCGGCGAACTTCTCGAACGTCTCGCCCTCCGCTGCGCCGGTGAGTTCGGCGAACCGCTTGTCGATCTCGACCCACATGTCGGTGCCGACGACGCCGGGGCAGTACGCGTTGACGGTGATCCCGTCGGCGGCGTGCTCCTTGGCCGCGGCCTGGGTGAGCGCGCGCACCGCGAACTTGGTGGCGCTGTACGGGCCGAGCATCGCGAACCCCTCGTGCCCCGCGATGGACGATGCATTGATGATCTTGCCGGGGCGGCCCAGTTCCTTGAACTTCGCCACCGCAGCCTGGATGCCCCACAGCACGCCGTCGACGTTGATGGCCCACAGCCTGGCCAGCTCCTGCGGGGTCACCTCGCTGATCGGGCCCACCAGGGCGATACCAGCGTTGTTCACCATCACGTCGAAGCCGCCGAGTGCGGACGCCGCGTGATCGACGGCCGCGAACACCTGGCCCCGATCGGACACGTCGGCCACGAACGTGGTTGCCTTCGAGCCGATTCCGGCGATCTCGTCGGCGACGGCATTGATGCCGTCGGCGGCGACGTCGACGAGTGCGACGTCGGCACCGAGCCGTGCCAGCTCGAGTGCGATGCCGCGTCCGATCCCTCGGCCCGCACCCGTGACGAGCGCGACCCGGTCGAGCAGTGGAGCTTCGATGGATCTCGTCATTTGGGATCCACCAGTACCTTCATCTTGGTTCCGGCGTGCAGCGCCTCGAAGCCTTCGTCGATGACGTCGTCGAGCGCGATCGGCGTCACCCACCCGGTGGTGTCGTACATGCCGCGCGCCATCAGGTCGATGACCGCGGTGAAGTCTGGAGCGGTGTAGCACAGCGAGCCCTGGATGCGAGACTCGTTCATCACCAGGTTCAACAGTGGTGTGATCAAGGGCTTTTCGTAGATCGCGACGCTGACCATGGTGCGGCGGGCACCCACGCACGCCAGCGCCGTCTCCACGGCGGGCGCCACGCCTGCCGCGTCGTACACGGCATCGGCGCCCCGGCCCGCGGTGTGATCGGCGATGAACGCGGGCACGTCGACGCTGGTCGGATCGAGCGTGCTCGCCCCGAGTGCCTCGATCGCCGCGCGTCGGGTCGCCGACGGTTCCACCACGAAGACGTCGTCGATCCCCTTGCCGCGCAACGCGAACCACAGCCCGATGCCGATGGGTCCGGCGCCGAACACCATCGCGGTTCCGTCCCGGTCGGGGTCGCCGAGGGAGGCCGCGTGATACGCCACCGACATGGGCTCCACCAGCGCGCCCAGTTCGAGTGACACGTTGTCGGGCAGGCGGTGCAGCATGTCGGTCGGGACCACCGTGTACTCGGCCATCCCGCCGTCCGACATCAGCCCGTGGAAGCCGATCTGGGCGCAGATGTTGTAGTTGCCCGCCGTGCACGCGGGGCAATGCCCACAGCGGTACAGCGGCATGATGGCCACCCGGTCACCCTCGGCATAGTCGGTCACGCCAGCGCCGACGTCGGTGATGACGCCGGAGAACTCGTGGCCCATCGTCAACGGCATCTGCTGACCGGTCAGGGCGTGGGGCTCGGTGGGGATGAAGATGGGCCCGGCGTAGTACTCGTGCAGGTCGGTGCCGCAGATGCCGTTGAACCCGACCTTCACCTTGACCGTGCCCGCGGTGGGTTCTGGTTCGGGGACGTCGGCGACTTCGAGCTTGTTCGGTCCGTAGTAGACAGCTGCTTTCATACGGCATGTCTATGTGACGGGTGTCACGGGCCGAAAGAGTTGCAGCACGTTGCATCGGGTTCGATGCAACCCGGTGCAACCCTTGCCACCGCCCGGCCGACGGAGTGTCCTGGCTCACATGACCGACACGATTGAAAAGCCGGCGACTGCCGGGCTCTCCCCCCAGGCCCGCGTCGACGCCTGGCTTGCCGACTTCGAAGCCGCGCTGGCCAGCAGGGACGTCGAGCGCGCCGTCGCCAAGTTCGCCGTTGACTCGTTCTGGCGCGACCTGGTCTCCTTCACCTGGAACATCAAGACCCTGGAGGGCCGCGAGGGCATCGCCGACATGCTCACCGAGCGGGCGGTCGCCACCGACGCCGCCGGTTTCAGGACCCGCGAGACGCCGACCGACGACGGGGGCGGTGTCGTCTCCGCGTGGATCGAGTTCGAGACCGCGGTGGGCCGCGGCGTCGGACATCTCAGGCTCAGGAGCGACGCAGGAGCGGACACAGCGTGGACGCTGCTGACCGCGCTGCAGGAACTGAAGGACCACGAAGAGCCCAAGGGCGCGTCGCGCGTGATGGGCGCGGTGCACGGCAGCGATCCCGACACGCGGTCGTGGGCGGAGAAGCGGGAGGACGAAGAGAAGGCGCTGGGCTACAGCACGCAGCCGTACACCCTGGTCGTCGGCGGCGGGCAGGGCGGCATCGCGCTGGGTGCCCGGCTGCGTCAGCTCGGTGTGCCCGCCATCGTCGTCGACCGCCACGAACGCCCCGGTGATCAATGGCGCAAGCGCTACAAGTCGCTGTGCCTGCACGACCCGGTCTGGTACGACCACCTGCCATACCTGCCGTTCCCGCCGAACTGGCCAGTGTTTGCACCCAAGGACAAGATCGGCGACTGGCTCGAGTTCTACACCCGCGTGATGGAGGTGCCCTACTGGTCGAAGACGACGTGCCTCTCGGCGTCCTTCGACGAGGCCGAGCAGCGCTGGACCGTGGAGGTCGACCGCGACGGCGAGCGCGTGACGTTGCGGCCGACGCAACTGGTGTTGGCGACCGGCATGTCCGGCAAGCCAAGCGTGCCAACGTTTCCCGGCCAGGACGTGTTCGCAGGCGATCAGCACCACTCCAGTCGCCATCCTGGGCCGGACGCCTACGTCGGCAAGCGTGCCGTCGTGGTCGGATCCAACAACTCCGCGCACGACATCTGCAAGGCGCTCGTCGAGAACGGCGTCGACGTGACGATGGTGCAGCGGTCCTCGACGCACATCGTCAAGTCGGATTCGTTGATGGATCTCGGTCTCGGGGACCTGTATTCGGAGCGGGCAGTGAACTCGGGAATGACCACGGAGAAGGCCGACCTGACGTTCGCCTCGTTGCCGTACCGCATCATGCACGAGTTCCAGATCCCGATCTACGACGCAATCCGCGAGCGGGACAAGGACTTCTACGAACGGCTGGCGGCCGCAGGGTTCGAGCTGGACTGGGGCGAGGACAACTCCGGCCTGTTCATGAAGTATCTGCGCCGCGGGTCGGGCTACTACATCGACGTCGGTGCGTCTGACCTGATCGCCGACGGCAGCATCAAGCTGGCCCACGGGCAGGTCGACCACTTGACCGAGGATTCGGTGGTGCTCGCCGACGGGACCGCCCTGCCCGCCGACGTCGTGGTCTACGCGACGGGGTACGGCTCGATGAACGGCTGGGCGGCCGACCTGATCGGGCAGGACGTCGCCGACAAGGTCGGCAAGGTGTGGGGCCTGGGATCCGACACGCTGAAGGACCCCGGCCCATGGGAGGGCGAGCAGCGCAACATGTGGAAGCCCACCCGGCAGGACAACCTGTGGTTCCACGGCGGCAACCTGCACCAGTCGCGGCACTATTCGCTCTACCTGGCGCTGCAGCTCAAGGCGCGCTACGAAGGCATCCCCACTCCGGTGTACGGGTTGGCCGAGGTGCATCATTTGAGTTGATGACCGAACCGATGCGCGAGGGCCTGGCACCCGTGGTTGGCGACGGCGCGCGGGTTCTGATCCTCGGCTCGTTCCCCAGCGAGCGGTCCCTCGAGTCCGGTGAGTACTACGCCAACCGGCGCAATCAGTTCTGGCCGCTGCTCGGGGCCGTGTTGGGCTTCGACCCCGACCTGCCGTATGAGGGGCGGGTCGAGGCGGTAACGCAGCACGGCGTCGCACTGTGGGACGTCGTGCACAGTTGCCGACGGGTGGGCAGCATGGACGCCAAGATCGACCGGAAGTCCTTGGTGGTGAACGACTTCCGTCCACTGTTGGCCGCGCACCCCGGCGTCGAACGGGTCTTCGTCAACGGTCTGACGGCCTTCGAGTTGTTCGAACGCCACGTCGAGACTGCGCTACCCGCCGTGCGGCTGCCGTCGAGCAGCGGCGCGCTGCCCATGACATTCGAGGACAAACTCGACCGGTGGCGCGAGGTCGGCTAGTCGGCGTCGCGGAGCTGTTAACATTCGACCGTCGTTGGAGGGTCCAGCAGGTCTAGTACCTGCAACTGGTCGCCAGAGAACAGCTCGAGGCGGGACATCCAGCGGAAAGCAACGATTCCGATGACGTCGCTCTCCATTCGCATCCGGTCCGCAATCCTCTCGGCAGCCGGGGTCGCGGTGCTAGTCACAGGCTGTTCGACCGACGAACCCCCGGCGCCCATGCCCCCGTCGACTGCGACGTCGGCGAACTCCGCGCTGCGTCTGCCCGATCCCCATGCTGGCTTCGACTACCAGCTCGGCGGCGGCTACGCCCCACCGCCCGGTGTCACCACCGTGGGGCGTGACCGCACTGACAAGCCCGCAGGCATTGGCTATGACATCTGTTACGTCAACGGATTTCAAACACAGCCGGCCGACTCGAAGGAATTCGCGCGCCAGCATCCCGATCTGCTGGTCCAGCACGAGGGCAAGCCGCTGATCGACCCCGACTGGCCCGACGAACACCTCTACGACACCTCTACCGACGCCAAACGGGTAGCGCTTGCGGCCATCGTCAAACCGTGGATCGACGGCTGCAAGTCCTCCGGCTTCGACGCCGTCGAGATCGACAACCTGGACTCCTACACCCGTTCCGGGGACGCGCTCACCGTCGACGACAACATCGCCATGGCAACCATCTTCGCCACGCTGGCGCACGATGCGGGGTTGGCCATCGCACAGAAGAACACGGTCGAGGAGTCCAAGAGGCTGCGCGCCGCCGGTTATGACTTCGCGGTGACCGAATCGTGCATCGAGTACGACGAATGCGCGGGCTACACGGAGCAGTACCCCGTCGTCCTGGACATCGAATACACCGACGAGCTCGGCAAGGGCGCGTTCCCTGGCGCGTGCAACAGCACCAACCGTGCACCCGTCATGATCATGCGTGACCACTATCTGGTGACACCGGGGCACGCGGACTACTTCTACCAAGGCTGCCCCGCATAGCGGTGCAATTCGTCACCCGCGGCACTGTTTTGGGCATGGCCACAATCGCTCAGAAATCTTGATCAGTTCGTGCAAGTCACTGACAACTCTCACCGCCATCACCAACATCGCAGGCGACGTCCCCGCAGCCAGCCGGGTGTTGGAGAGGAACTGCTACCAATGGATCGACGTTCATTCATGTACACAGGGGGCTTCGCTGCAGCGGGCATCGCACTATCCAGCTGCGGGAGTAGCGACGGTCCACAGCCGGCCCCATCCACGCCAACGATCGCGGCGCCAAAGAACTTCCAAGACAGGGACTTCGGTCCCCCACCCATCTCCGACCGGCTCAACCAAGGCCCGTTTCCGCAGTACGGTTCGGGCGCGGTCGTGCCCGACAGCGACGTCGTGATGGCCACGGTGACCCACCGGGGACCCAACCCCGGCTTCGGCAAGGGCCTGATCACCTACATCGTCGCCGACCAGGGCCTCGACGAAATCCACGCGGCTGACAAGATGGCCGAGATCGACCGGCTGGTGGCGTTTCCGTTGGGCGACAAGATCTATCTGCGACCCACGTGGCGCGAAATTCAACCAGTGCCAGGGCCGTTGCGCTTCCCTGACTACTGGCATCGCGCCTTCGACGCGGCCCAATCACACGGCAAGCGCGTCAGCTTCCGCATCCAGTTACGCGCGCCCGACTACGCTGAAGAGGCGCTGCCGGACTTCGTGCTGCAGCGCATTCCGATGGTCAAGCTGACCGGGTACACCGGTGACGACCGTTGGGGCGCGAGGCCGTATTACGAACCGTGCTACGACGATCCGTTCTTCCAGGACGCGTGGCGCGACATGGTCGACCAACTGGCGGCGACCTACGACGGCCATCCGCTGGTCGAGACCGTCGATGCGTTCATGTACGGCTTCTGGGGCGAGGGGCACACCTGGCCGTTCGAGAACAACCCGTTTCCCAGCTTCGACGTCGCCCAAAGGACGTGGGTGGACATGTTCGACCACCAACGCGATCTGTGGAAGAAGACGCCGCTGGTGGTCAACACCCAGCCGGACTTCAGTCGAGTCGGAAACGATGCGCTCGTCGACAGCGCGGTCCGCTCGTTCAACTGGCTGCGGACCGACACGGTCTTCATCGAGAACACCCAGATCGACGAGATCTCCAATCGGCCGCCGTGGACGGGCGCGATGCTGGAAGTAGGGGTCAAACCGGACCTGCCGCCGCCGTCGAAGAATCCCGACGACATCAGCCGCGTCGAGAACACCATGCGACACGTACTCGATGTCGGCCCAAACTACTGGTCGCTGTGGAACTTTCACGGTATCTCGGTGGAGAACCTGACGCGCTACACCGAGCGCTTCCCCGACGTGCTCGACGACATCAAGTCGCGCATCGGCTACCGCGTGCGGCCCACCCTGATCTGGGCTTACCAGAAGGACGATCGTCCCGGCCTGGTGGTGGGGTTGATCAACGACGGGGTCGCAGCGGTGCCTGGTGCGTTGCGCATCAGCGTCGAAGACACCGCGGGCAAGCATCTGGCCGGCGGCAGCCTCGACCCCGGGTATCCGCTGCCAGGCAAGATCCGGCAGGCGCAGCTGTCACTGCCGCCAGGAACGGACTGGCGTGGGCTGCGGTTGCGCGCCGAACTGGAGGTCAAGGGTGTCCGTTACCCGGTCACGTGGGCATGTACGCCCAGGCCCAATCAGGACGGAACTCTGACGCTGCGCCCCAATCTGGAGTCCTAGAGTGTCATTGCCCGGCTAGCCGACCGGCGGCCTGCGGTGCGCCCATGGTCGGGCGGACTCGATCTGCGTGCCAAGCGATAGCAGCGTCACCTCGTCGAACGGCCTTCCGACGATCTGGATCGACGTCGGAATCCCGTTGCCGTCCAATCCCCATGGCACGACCGCAGCCGGCTGACCCGTCACGTTGAACATCGCCTGGAACGGCACGCGCGACGCCACCAGCGCCAGCGTCGAGATGGCGCCACGACGTTGGTAGGCACCGACGCGTGACGGTCCGAGAGCGGTGCCCGGCGTGATGAGCACGTCGACGTCGTCGAAGATCGAGGTCACGCGCGCGGTGACGTCGGCCTCCGCGGTGCTCATCGCGGACACCCACCGATCCGACACCAGACCGCCGATCCTGGCGAACGCACGGGTACGGCGGTCGAGGCGCCCGGGCCGCGGCAGCGCCGCGACGTCGTCGTGAACGCCACGGAAGTAGCGTGGCAGCGCCTGCCCGTACACCCCGCTCGGCGGGTAGTCGGGATCGCGTTCGACGACGTCGTGGCCCAGTTCCCGCAGGAGTGCGCCCGCCTCCGCGACGGCGGCTCGCTGTGCCTTCCCCACACGAGCGATCAGCGGGGGTGGCACCTTGGTACTCAACGCGATTCGCAGCCTGCCCGGTGCGCGTGCCGCCGCGGCGACGAAACCGCCGTCGGGCGCATCGGTGGCCGTCACGTCGAGGAACAGCGCGGCGTCCTCGACGGTCCGCGCGAGCGGGCCGTTGACGCTCAGCCCGCACCACGCCCCGTCGTGCGGTGCCAGCGGCACCCGATCGCGTTGCGGCTTGATGCCGAATAGCCCGCCCCACGTCGACGGGATGCGGATCGAGCCCATGCCGTCGGAGCCCAGCGCCAGCGCGGCGAGGCCCGCCGCCATGGCGGCTCCGCTGCCACCGCTGCTACCGCCCGGCGCGAACTCGGTGTTCCACGGGTTGCGCGTCGACCCGAAGGTCAACGTCTCGGTGAACGGCCAGATCATCAGCTCGGGAACCGTGGTCTTGCCGACGATCACGGCGCCAGCCTCACGCAACCGGCGTACCACCTCGGCGTCCTGGGTGCGGGCGGGCCCGTGTGCGCTGGTCCCGTAGGTAGTGACCTCACCGGCGACGTCGACGTCGTCCTTGATCGCGATCGGCACGCCCAGCAGCGGCAGCCGCTCCCCCGCGTTCAGCCGATCCTGCGCTGCCGCCGCCTCCCGGCGCGCCGAGTCGGTGAGAACGACTCGGTAGGAACGCAATTCGGGGTCCAGTCGGGTGATGCGGTCCAGATAGACGTCAAGCAGCGCAGGCGCCGTGACGGTGCCTGCGGCAAGCATGCGCGCCTGCTCGGCAGCACCGGCATAGGCGAGATCACGAGGGTCCATTCAAACCATTCTGCTCGCCGTATCTGGTCGCGTACTCAACGGGCGTGCAGCCGAGCATCGACCGGAAGTCGTTGATGAAGTGTGCCTGGTCGTACCAGCCCAGCCGGACCGCGAGGTCGGCGAAGTCGAGCGACGGATCCGTCTCGATCTCCAGCGCCGCGTGCTGCAACCGGTAGCGGCACAGCACCCACTTCACCGGAACGCCGACATAGCGGCGGAAGACTCGCTGCGTAGTGCGCACACTCCACGGTGAATGCGTCATGACCTGTTCGACGCGGTGCAGCCCATCGTCGTCGCGGATCCGATCCACCAGCCCGGTCAACGCGGCATAGGTCGAGTCGCGCCCTTGTGAACCCCCGGCGATGGCGTCGTCGAGTCGGGCAGATGCCGATTGCACGTCGTCGTCGAGAAGAAGTGGTGCACTGAACAATTCGTCGTCGACGGGTTGTACCCGTCCCGTCAGTGGAGCGACGTCCCTGTCGAAGCGCGCAGCGAACCCGCCCGGCCGGAATCGCGCCCCGACGACGGCGCCGCGCTGGCTGATGGTGGTGCGGAACACGCGCTCGACCACGCCGTGCACCAACGTGTTCGGCAGCGGAAAGCCATGGCGCGGCCCATCACTGCCCCACTCGTGGGTGAGGTGCAACGATGGAAACGTGATGACCGCGCTTTCGAACGGCGCCTGTCCGCGCAGATCCCAGCTGACCGACCAAAAGTGTTCGACGAACTCCGCGGTGGCATCCGACGGCGCCCATCGAGCGAGGTCGAACGCCGACGTGGTACCCGCTCGGCCGACGAGCCCGCGCATCGGGGACTCTGTCGCGTTTTTCCAAGCTTGCACCACAACACCCTACGAAAATCGGGAGGCATGAGCGTCAAACCCATTCCGGAGGGCTACACCAGCCTGACCCCATTCCTGTGCATCGACGGTGCAGCCGAGGCGATCGACTTCTACGTCGAGGTGTTCGGCGCCAAACTCATCGAGCGGATGGACGGCAGGGACGGCATCGTCGCGCACGCCGAATTGGACTTCGGCAACGGCAGGCTGCAGGTGTCCGATCCCCAGGAGGCGTACCAGCTGGCCGCACCGGAGCGCGGGGAGTCCGTCACGCACTCCGTCGCGCTGTACTGCCCGGACGTGGACGACGTCGTCGCGCGCGCCGAGAATGCGGGAGCGACGATCCGAGAGCCCGCGCAGACCTTCGTCACCGGTGACCGCTTCGCGTCGATCCTCGATCCGTTCGGTCAGCGCTGGGCGGTGATGACGCGCGTCGAGGACGTCGCTCCCGAGGAGCGCGACCGCCGGATGGCGGAGTGGGCCAGCCAGAACGTCTAATCAGCGAGCCGCCGGACGCGGAACAGCTTCACCTCGTCGGTGACGCCCTTGAGGCGCCTGGCGCCGATCGGCGCCCAGTCGAGACCCCGCATGCCGCCGACGGCGTCGCGCGTGGACTCGGCGGCAAGGACGGCGCCGGGCCTGGCCGCGCCCGTCACGCGGCTCGCCAGGTTCACGGGACTGCCGAACCAGTCGCCTGCCCGGCTGACCGCACATCCGGTGGCAATGCCAATCCGCAACGGCGGCAGGTCGTTTGCGATCGCGGCTTCGGAGAGGTCGAGTGCAGCCTGCAAGAGTGGCGCTGGCTGGAAGCAGACGAGCATCACCGCGTCACCGATCGACTTGACGAACCGCACGGGGTTGGTCGCCGCGTCGTGGGCAAGTTCGGCGAGCATGCTGGCGACGTGCTCCAGCTCTTCGGGCGGCAGCGATTCGCCAAGCGTGGTGAAGCCGGCGAGGTCGGCGAAGCACACGGTGACCATGCGCGCCCCCGGCAGTCCTCCAGCGGCGCGCTCGGTGGCGTTGACCGCCTCGATCGCGAACGACTGTCGCAGCTGCAGGCGAATCAGGTCCTCCATCATCGGACCGAGCATCGGGTCGGCCCTGAGGGCGAGCGCCTCCGACGCTTCGGCGATCTCGACCTCGGTGGCCCCAGGCAGCAGGACCATCTTCAGCGCCGACTCTCGCAGGATCGCGGCGGCGTGGCCGAGGCTCTCGGTCATGACCCGAGTGACCGTAACCGCGTCCTCGGGTGGGATGCCAAGCTCCAGAAGGAATTTCGCGCCGGTCGCGGCTTCTGCGTCTGCGCGCAGCAGCACGGCCGCGTCGGGATCCTCGATCCGCGGCAGGCCCATGGAACGGTGCAGCCGCTGAAGCAGTTCGAGCTCGATTCCGGTTTCCTCGCAGACTTCACGCGCGGACACGTAGTCCCCGTCGTCGCCGAGCACCCGGTTGGCAGCCAACATCAGCGGGGCGGCGACCGACCCGAGGATGTGGTCGAGGTCGAAACCCCTGGCGAGCAGCCACGCGATGAGGTCGGCACGCTCCTGACGCGCCTGCCCTTCGAGGCCGTCTAGCAGGCCCAACGCTTCGATGTCGACGTCCGCTGCCACATGCTCAATCTAGGCCTCGACGGGCGCGGGGCCCACCCTTCGCGCACCGTCGAGGAACAGGTCCACGACGGCGTCCGTGGCCGCCTCGGGTGTGATGGTGCCGGACACCGTGAGCCACAGCGAGCGCTCGAGCAGGGCGGTGAACATCTCGAACAACACGTCGGCGGGCGGGTCGGCGCGCAGCACGCCTTCGCGCACACCGCGATCGATCACGTCGCGGACGGGCCGGATCACCCGCTCCTTGTCGACCGAGTCGGGATGTTCCTCGCCCTGGTTGATGAAGGCGGCGTACTTGGCGCCGGTACGCATGAAGACGCTGATCAACCTCGCGATCGCGCGTTCGACGGTGAGCTCGCCGAGGTTCGCGGCCTCGATGCCCTCGGTCATTTCGGCGATGCCGGCCTGTTGTGCGCCCTGCAACAACGAATCGCGCGTCGGGAAGTGGCGGTACAGCGTGGCGCGACCGAGGCCAGCCTCGTCGGCGATGTCGGCCATCGACGCATCGGGTCGCCGCCCGAGCACCCGCGCAGCGGCTTCGAGGATCACCGCGCGAGTCCGTTCGATGGTTCCGTCGGCCTTCGTCACACGCCGATATTAGCGTCTCGCTACGAGACACCATTGTCTCGTATCGATGTATGCTCGTCTCGTGGCCACTCGGGAGCTTGGACATACTGGTATTCACGTCTCGCCCATCGGGCTCGGCACCATGCAGTTCTCCGGCGCGGGGCTGATTTCGGCCTTCTTTCGCCCGCTCCCCCAATCGCAGGTCGACGTGATCGTCAAGACCGCGGTCGCCGGCGGCATCAACTGGTTCGACACCGCCGAGGCATACGGGCGCGGCAAGTCCGAGCGTCGCCTCAGCAGCGGCCTCGAGAACGCGGGCATCAAGCCGGGCGACGCCACCGTCGCCACCAAGTGGGCTCCGCTGCTGCGCACCGCGAAGAGCATCGAGCGCACCATCGGCGACAGAGAAGTCGCGCTCGACCCCTTCACCATCGACCTGCACCAGATCCACACGGGCTACGGCAGCTTCTCGCCGGTGCGCACCGAGGTGGAGGCGATGGCGCGGCTGGTGGAGGCCTGCGACATCCGATCCGTCGGGGTCAGCAACTTCTCGGCGAGGCAGATGGAGATCGCACACGAGACCCTGGCCGCACGCGGAATTCCGTTGGCCACCAACCAGGTTCAGATCAACCTGTTGCATCGCAAGATCGAGACCAACGGCGTGCTCGAGACGGCGCGGCGGCTTGGCGTCACGCTGATCGCCTACTCGCCGTTGGCCAGCGGGATGCTCACCGGCAAGTTCCACGACGACCGCTCCCTGGTGGCCGAGCTGCCGCGGGCGCGACGGCTGATGACCGGCATCAACGACAAGCGGCTGGACCGCACTACTCCGCTGATCGACGGCATGCGCGAGGTCGCGGCCGCGCACGACGCGACGATCAGCCAGATCGCCCTGGCCTGGCTGATCACCTACTACGGCGACACCGTCGTCGCGATCCCCGGCGCGTCGAAACCGCACCACGCCAAGGAGGCCGCGGGCGCCATGGACATCACGCTGACCGAGCAGGAGACCCAGCGGCTCGCCGAGCTGTCCACGGCCGTCACCGGCTAACCTGGCGAAGGTGTCCTGCGTCTTCTGCGCCATAGTCGCCGGCGAAGCCCCAGCCATTCGCATCTACGAGGACGACGACTACCTGGCCATCCTCGACATCCGCCCCATCGTCCGCGGGCACACCCTGGTGATCCCGAAGAAGCACACCGTCGACCTGACCGACACCCCCGCGGACACCATCGCCGACCTGGTGCGGATCGGGCAGCGCATCGCCCAGGCGGCGCGGGCATCCGAGCTCAAGGCCGACGGCAACAACATCGCCATCAACGACGGCAAGGCCGCGTTTCAAAGCGTCTTCCACATCCACCTGCACGTGGCACCGCGGAAGTCCGGTGACAAGCTGTCCTTTGCCAAGGGGTTGGTGGTGAGGCGCGATCCGGAACGGGAGGAAACCGGACGCATCCTGCGCGAGGCACTGGCCAATATCGACGCAACCAAGGAGTGATGTCATGAGCAACATGCCGCTGTGGGAGCGCTACATCGGTGTCCCCTTGCTGGGGCTGCACGACAAGATCTACAAGAAGACCGAAGGCCGAATCGGACACCGCATCCCCGGTGCTCCGCCCAGCCTGCTGCTGCACACCGTCGGCGCGAAGACCGGACTGCAGCGGACGAACACGCTGAGCTACGCCGAGGACGGCGGCTCGTACCTGGTGGTCGCGTCCAAGGCCGGCGACCCGAAGGCCCCGGGCTGGTATCACAACTTGAAGGCCACCCCGAAGGTCGAGATCAACATCGGGCCGAAGCGGATGCCTGCCACGGCCAGGATCATCGGGGCCGACGACCCGGACTACCCGAGGGTGTGGAAGTTGGTCAACGACAACAACTCCAACCGCTACGACGGTTACCAGAAGCGGACGACGCGGCCGATTCCGGTCATCGCGCTTCTGCCAAATTGACGGCTCGCCGTCGTGCCAAATTGACGGCTCGCCGTCGCCCCCTAGAAAAGCTCCTTCGCGAGCAGTTCCAGTGTCCGCTCGCGGGCAGGCGCAGTCGTCGGATCGACGCCGCGGTAGGCGGACGCGACGGGGTTGACCATGACCTCGTCGACGCCGAAGTGCTCGGCAAGGTCGCGTACCTGGTCGGCCGCCTCGGTCGGTGACCCGATGATGGCGCGGGCGATGCCCGCGTCCACGATGGCCTGCTGCTGGTGGGTCAGCTCGATGCCGCGCGCATCCTCGACCAGGTCGAGCGCTCGCAGCGGCTGGCCCGTGCGCAGCCACGCCATCATGTGCAGGTTGGGCAGCATCAGCTCTTCGGCCTCGGCGCGGGTCGGCGCCACCGACGCGTTGACGGTCATGAACGTGGTGGGTTCGCTCGCCAGATCGCTTGGCTTGAACTCGCCGCGGTATACGGCAAGCGCCTCCTCGGTGCCCTGACCCGAGAAGTGGTGAGCGAACACGTACGGCAGACCCTTCGCGGCGGCGAGATGCGCGGAGTAGAGCGACGAGCCGAGCAGCCACAGCCGTGGCTCGCTGGCGGCTGCTGGCGTCGCCTTCAGAACGTAGTTCTGGTTCATCAGGTTTCGGCCCCGCAGCGATACCTGCACGCCCGTCGCGCTCATCAAGGCAGCGACGTCGTCGAGGTACTGGGGGAAGTTCTCGATGTCGGTGTCGTCACGGCCCGCGGCGCCGCGCAGCGCCATCGAGGTGACGGGGTCCGAGCCGGGCGCCCGGCCGATGCCGAGGTCAACCCGACCGGGTGCCGCGGCCTCGAGCAGTGCGAACTGCTCGGCGACCGCCAGGGGTGCGTGGTTGGGCAGCATCACGCCGCCAGAGCCGAGGCGAAGCTGGTGGGTCTGCGCGGCCAGATAGGCGATCACGACGGGCGGGCTGGTGGCAGCCACGGCAGGCATGTTGTGGTGTTCGGCCACCCAGAAGCGGGTGTAACCCAGCGCGTCGGCGGTCTGCGCCAGCCCTACGGTCGCTGCCAGCGCATCCGAGGTGGTCTGGTCGCTGCGGACGGGGAGGAGGTCAAGGACGGAGAGTCGCACGCCAAAACCAACGCGATCGATGCGCCATACGTTCCCCTCCCCTGCGATTTCGGCGTGCTCCGTAATGCTCAGCGTGACTGAGCACGCCGAAATCACACGTGGGCGACGGCTTTGGCCTGCTCGAAGACGTCGTCGAGCATCGCCGGTGTGAGCCTGCCCGTGAAGGTGTTCTGCTGGCTGGGGTGATAACAGCCGATCAGCTCGACGTCGCCCACCGTGGCGCGTGCCAGGTGCCCGAACTTCGGCTGGGGAACCGGCACGACACCCCCGCCGGCACGGATCATGTCGAGCGCTGCCCGCCAGGCAAACCCGCCGAGCACCACGATCACCCGCACGCCGGGACCGATCAGCCGCCATTCGGCGTCGAGCCACGGCGCACACGTCGACCGCTCCGCAGGAGACGGCGCGTTGTCCGGAGGCGCACATCGCACTGCGGCCACGATGCGAGTGTCGTTGAGCGCCAACCCGTCTGCGGCGTCCACGCTCAACGGCGAGGTGGCCAGCCCTGCCCGGTACAGCGCGGCGAACAGGAAGTCACCGGAGCGGTCGCCGGTGAACACCCGGCCCGTCCGGTTCGCACCGTGCGCCGCCGGCGCAAGACCGAGCACCAGGATGCCGGGCCGCGCCGCACCGAAACCGGAGATGGGCCTGCCCCAGTACGGCTCGGCGGCGAAGGAGCGGCGCTTCTCGACGGCGACGCGCTCGCGCCAGTCGACGAGTCGTGGGCAGGCCCGGCACACGCTGATCTCAGCATCCAGATCGTCGAGCGCGCTGGTGCGCTTGGCCTCCGACCGCACCCGGGCCGCCGTCGTCGCGACCACGGTGTCGGGCGTAGCCGGATCGCCCGGCCAGCCCGCCCCTGCGGGTACCGGCGAGTCGAAGAGCTCGCCCGTACGGGGATGCGGCAACGTCACGCCACCACTGTGCACGCCAGGTAAATCCGTCGCGGCCTTGGCATGCCCGCTGTTAGATTCAGCCCCGATAACCCATGACTCACACCAAGCGCGGTCCGGCGTATCTCATCCTTTTGGCCGCGCTGATGGCAGGCGCGGGCAACGGCATCTCGATGATCGCCTTTCCCTGGCTGGTGCTGCAGCGCAACGGATCCGCACTCGACGCCTCGGTCGTCGCGTTGGCAGGGACGCTGCCACTCCTGGTGGCCACCCTCATCGCGGGTGCGGCGGTCGACTATCTCGGCAGGCGACGGGTGTCGATGATCTCCGACGCGCTGTCCGGCCTGTCCGTCGCCGCGGTGCCCATCATTGCGCTGACCTTCGGTGTGGACTCGGTCAACGTCGCGGTGCTGGCCGCCCTTGCCGCCCTCGGCGCCTTCTTCGACCCCGCCGGGATGACGGCCCGCGAGACGATGCTGCCCGAGGCGGCCAAGCGGGCGGGCTGGTCTCTGGACCACGCGAACAGTGTGTACGAGGCGACGTTCAACCTGTCCTACATCGTGGGCCCGGGTATCGGCGGCCTGCTCATCACCACCCTCGGCGGCGTCAACACCATGTGGGTGACCGCGGGGGCCTTCGTGCTCTCCATATGCGCGATCGGCGTGCTGCGCCTCGAGGGTGCGGGCAAGCCGGACCGCGACGCGCTGCCCGACGGCGTGTGGTCGGGGGTGATCGAGGGGCTGTCGTTCGTGTGGAACATGAAGGTGTTGCGCACGCTGGCCCTGATCGACCTGGCCATGACGGGTTTGTACATGCCCATGGAATCGGTCCTCTTTCCCAAGTACTTCACCGACCGCAACGAGCCCGCGCAGCTGGGCTGGGTGCTCATGGCGCTTTCGGTCGGCGGCCTGGTGGGCGCACTGGGATACGCCGTGACGTCGAGGTACGTGAAGCGACGCACGACGATGCTCATCGCGGTGCTGACGCTTGGCGTGGCGATGACGATCATCGCGTTCCTTCCGCCGCTACCGGTGATCCTGGCCTTGAGCGCCGTCGTCGGCTTCGCCTACGGCCCGACCTCGCCGATCTACAACTACGTCATGCAGACTCGCGCGCCTTCGCACCTGCGTGGCCGGGTGGTGGGCGTGATGGGCTCGCTGACCTACGCCGCGGGGCCACTCGGCCTCATCCTCGCCGGTCCGCTGGCCGATGCGGCCGGCCTCAAGACGACGTTCCTCGCACTGTCGTTGCCGATGTTGGTGATGGGTCTGATCGCGCTGGGCCTGCCGTCGTTGCGCGACCTCGACCGCCCGGTGGAGCAGGCGTGAATCCACGGGACATGCGCGCCTCGCTGCGGTCATTGCCCGTACTGACCGGCGACGCGCCCGACTTCGATCCGCACCACGACGATCCGGTGTCGATGTTCGTCGACTGGTTGGGCACCGCGGTGCGTGCCGGGGTTCCGGAGCCTCATGCGATGACGCTGTCCACCGTCGACGCGGCGGGAGCGCCAGATGCCCGGGTGCTCATCTTGAAGGACGTCGACGCGACAGGGTGGCACTTCGCGGTGAGCGCGATCAGCAAGAAGGGCGCGGATCTCGCCGCGAACCCCGTTGCCGCGCTGACGTTCTACTGGCCACAGCTGGTCCGCCAGGTCCGAGTACGGGGCGCCGTGGTGGCGGATCCCAAAGCGGTTGCGTCGGCCGACTTCCTCGCCAGATCGATCGGTGCGCGGGCCATGGTGTTGTTGCGCAAACAGAGCGAGCCGTTCTCGGACGACGACGATCTGGACCGCGCGTTGACAGGGCCCCGCGCCGCTCTCGACGCCGACCCCGCTCTGGTTCCCGATGATTGGGTCTCGTACGCCGTCGTTCCGGATCGTGTCGAGTTCTGGCAGGGCGATCCCGAGCGGCGCCATCAACGTTTGCTCTACACCGCCCCGGATGGGGAGTGGAGCAAGCACGTGCTCTGGCCCTGATCGGCACTCGAGACGCCGGGTTTTCGACTGTATGCAATGCGGGTAACCGGGACGCATTCGTGCCCTACGTCACAATCGAGGTCAGCCCGTGTACCAGCAAGTTCTCGATCCGGTCGCCAATTCTCTGGCCTGGAGCGCCGCGGTTGCGGCCCTACCGCTGCTCCTACTGTTCGTCCTACTCGGCGCGCTGAAGGTGACCGCCTGGGTAGCGTCGCTGATATCGCTGGCCGTGAGCATCGTGATCGCCGTCGCGGTCTACGGAATGCCCATAGGCCAGACCCTGCTGGCCGGAACCGAGGGCGCCGCATTCGGCTTCTTCCCGATCCTGTGGATCGTCATCAACGCGATCTGGGTCTACCAAATGACCGTCGAGACAGGGCATTTCGACGTACTCCGCCGATCGTTCAGCCAAGTGAGCGATGACCAACGAATCCAGTCCATCCTCATCGCATTCTCCTTCGGCGCGCTGATCGAAGCGCTCGCCGGCTTCGGCACCCCGGTCGCGGTGACGTCGGTGATGCTGATGGCGCTCGGCTTCAGACCGCTCAAGGCGGCCGTGCTCGCGCTGGTGGCCAACACCGCGCCCGTCGCGTTCGGCGCCATGGCCACTCCCATCATCACGCTGGGCAAGGTGACCGCGTTGTCCCCCGACACGCTCGGCGCCATGGTCGGTCGGCAGACCCCGCTGCTTGCGCTGTTCGTCCCGTTGGCACTGGTGGCGATCGTCGACGGCCGCCGCGGCATCCGCGAGACCTGGCCCGCAGCAGTGGTCTGCGGCCTGGTGTTCGCCGTCGCGCAGTACGCCACCTCGAACTTCGTGTCGGTGCCACTGGCCGACGTCGTCGCGTCGTTGGTCTCCGCAGCAGCGGTGGTTCTCCTGGTCCGGGTCTGGCAGCCCAAGCACGCCTACAGCGAGCCCGCCACGGTCGGAGGACCCTCCGGCGGAAGCGGGTCGGGCGCCGAACTCGGCACGGACGACCACGAAGACACCCGGGCCGACGTCGTCCGGGCCTACGCGCCGTACGGGATCATCATCGGGATCTTCGTGATCTGCCAGATCCCCGCGGTGAAGAAACTGCTCGACGCGGCGACGTTCGCGGGCAACTGGCCAGGCCTGCACGTCGTCGAAGCCGACGGCGACCCGTCCACGTTGACCAAGTTCACGCTCAACCTGCTCACCACTCCTGGCACCCAGATGCTGGTGGCGGGCGTCCTCACGATGGTCGCGCTGCGGCTCTCGGTGCCGCGGGCACTCAAGGCGTACGGGACGACGCTGCGTCAACTCCGCTGGGCGATCCTGACCGTGATGGCCGTGCTCGCACTGGCTTTCGTGATGAATCTGTCCGGGCAGACGATCACCCTCGGCACCTGGATGGCCGCCGCGGGCGGGGCGTTCGCGGTGCTGTCCCCGATCCTCGGCTGGCTCGGCGTCGCGGTCACCGGCTCCGACACCTCGTCCAATTCGCTGTTCGGCGCGCTGCAGGTCGCCGCCGCGAATCAGGCCGGGCTCTCGGACGTCCTGATGGCCGCGTCCAACAGCTCCGGCGGCGTGCTCGGCAAGATGGTCTCGCCGCAGAACCTCGCCATCGCGGCCGCGGCGGTCGGCCTCGACGGCAAGGAGGGCGACATCTTCCGCCGGGTCATTCTGTGGAGCCTGGGGTTCCTGGTCCTGCTGTGCGTCCTGTCCGGACTGCAGGCCTCGCCCGTGCTGTCGTGGATGGTGCCGTGACACATCTGGCTGGTGCCGTGACAGACCTCGTAGCATCAACAGGTGGTTGCAGACATGCTGGCTGAGCTCATCGCCGAACTGCCGGAAGGCACGGTCGTCACCGATCCCGACATCGTCGCGTCGTATCGGCAGGACCGCGCCGCCGACCCGGACGCAGGCACCGCGATCGCCGTAGTCAGGCCGCGTCGCACCGAGGAGGTGCAGACGGTGCTGCGGTGGGCCACCGCGCACGCGGTGCCGGTAGTGCCGCGTGGCGCCGGCACGGGGCTCTCCGGCGGCGCCACCGCCGTGGACGGCGGCATCGTGCTGTCCACCGAGCGGATGCGCGACATCGCCGTCGACCCAGTGACCCGCACGGCCGTGACGCAGCCGGGCCTCTTCAACGCAGAGGTGAAGAAGGCCGTCGCCGAGTACGGGCTGTGGTACCCGCCCGACCCGTCGTCGTACGAGATCTGCAGCATCGGCGGCAACATCGCGACCAACGCGGGTGGCCTGTGCTGCGTGAAGTACGGCGTGACGACCGACTACGTGCTGGGCATGCAGGTGGTCCTCGCCGACGGCACCGCAGTGCGGCTCGGCGGCCCACGACTGAAAGACGTTGCGGGACTGAGCTTGACCAAGTTGTTCGTGGGCAGCGAGGGCACCCTCGGCGTGGTCACCGAGGTGACGTTGCGGCTGCTCCCTCCGCAGCACCGGGGCTGCACGGTGGTGGCGTCGTTCGACTCCGTCGCGGCCGCCGCCGACGCCGTGGTCACGATCACCGGCAAGATCCGGCCGTCGATGCTGGAGTTCATGGACTCGGTGGCGATCAACGCCGTCGAGGACAAGCTGAAGATGGGCCTCGACCGCAAGGCCGCCGCGATGATGGTGGCCGCGTCCGACGACCGTGGGCCCGCAGGCGTCGAGGACACCGAGTACATGGCACGCGTTTTCACCGAACACGGTGCGACAGAGGTGTACTCGACCGACGACCCCGACGAGGGCGAGGCCTTCGTCGCGGCGCGGCGATTCGCCATCCCCGCGGTCGAGGCCAAGGGATCACTGCTGCTCGAGGACGTCGGGGTGCCGTTGCCGGCGTTGGCCGACTTGGTGTCCGGGGTGGAGAAGATCGCCGAGCGACACCGGGTGATGATCTCGGTGATCGCGCACGCCGGTGACGGAAATACCCACCCGCTGATCGTGTTCGACCCCACCAACCACGACGAGGCCGAGCGCGCCCAACTCGCGTTCGGTGAGATCATGGATCTGGCGGTCGGCCTCGGCGGCACGATCACGGGCGAGCACGGTGTCGGCCGGCTCAAACGGCCATGGCTCGCAGGCTATCTGGGCCCCGAGGCGATGGAGCTCAACCGGCGGATCAAGCGGGCATTGGACCCGGACAACATCCTCAACCCCGGCGCCGCGATCTAGTCCAGACACCAACACGCCCTCTCCCAGCTGCGGGGAGGGCGTGTCCGTGTCTTGGTCAGTTCATGTGCCCAGGGCCGTGATGGCCCTGCCAGCCCGGGACCTGCGTCGGCGCAGGCGTGGCGTAGTCGTCCGGGTAGTACTGGTAGCCCGGGCCGACCGGTGCGGTGGTGGTTGGAGCGGCGGGATCGGCGTTGGCCATGCCGGCCAGGCTGAACGCCGCAGCGCCGATGAAGCCTCCGGCCAGTGCAGCGAGCACGCAGTAGTACCCGAAATTTCGTGTGGTGCTGGTCATTTCATCAATCCCTTTGTGTGAGGCCGGATTGTTCCGGCGATGAAATGACCATGCCTTGGTTGGGGCGCGCCGTATGTCGGGCGAACGGTGGATGAGGGGGATGAAAGTTCTGTCCCCCGATCGGCGGACACGACGGCCATTGGGTGCATTCCCACGTTGAGATAGCGGTGGCGGCGAAGGCAACTCGCACTTCCACGCCGTGAGCGCTATCTCAACGCGCGCTCGCGGGAGGGGGTGGGCGCTCGTTAGGACACTGCGCCGTCAGGTGTTTCGACGGGAGCGACCTTCGGCCAGGGTTGCGGCACCGGACGTGGGCGTACGCGCTGCGGCCACCAGAACCAGCGCCCGAGCAGGGCGGCCAGCGACGGTGTCATGAGCGACCGCACGACCAATGTGTCGAAGAGCAGTCCGAGGCCGATGGTGGTGCCGACCTGACCGATGACGATCAAGTTGCTGACCGCCATGGACGCCATCGTGAAGGCGAACACCAAGCCCGCAGTGGTGACGACCGATCCCGTGCCTGCCATCGCGCGGATCATTCCCGTGTGCAACCCGGCGTGGATCTCCTCCTTCATACGGGAGACCAGGAGCAGGTTGTAGTCGGCGCCGACCGCGAGCAGCACGATCACCGCCATCGGCAAGACCATCCAGTGCAACGGCAGCCCGATGAGGTGTTGCCAGATCAGCACCGAAAGGCCAAACGAGGCACCCAAACTCAGCACCACCGTGCCGACGATGACGGCTGCGGCCGCGATGGCCCTGGTAAGCACCACCATGATGAGGAAGATCAGGATCAGCGCGGCGACGGCCGCGATGAGCAGGTCGTAGTCCGCGCCCTGCTGCATGTCCTTGTACATGGCCGCGCTGCCGCCGACGTAGACCGTCGACCCCTCCAGCGGGGTGCCCTTGATGGCGTCCGCCGCCGCGACCCGGATCGGCTCGATGTGCGACGTGCCCTCCTCGCTCAACGGATCACCCTGGTGAAACACGGTGAACCGCACGGCATGACCGTCTGGCGAGAGGAACAGCTTGATGCCGCGCTTGAAGTCGGCCGTCTCGAACGCCTCCGGCGGCAGGTAGAACGTGTCGTCGTTCCTTGCGGCATCGAAGGCCTGACCCATTGCGGTGGAGTCGTTCTGGGTGGCCATGTTCTGGTCCTGCTGCGCCTTCTGCGCCTGATACTGGTTGAGCATGATCTGCTTCTGGTTCTTCATCGACTGAATCATCGACGGCATCAAGGCAGCCAGCTGCGGTGTCAGGTCGGCCAGACGCTCAAGGTCCGGGACGAGATCCTCGAAGTCATCCGACATCGTGCTGATGCCGTCGAGGGCATCGAAGATCGACCGCACCGACCAGCACACCGGGATGTCGAAGCAGTGTGGCTCCCAATAGAAGTAGTTACGCATCGGCCGGAAGAAGTCGTCGAAGTTGGCGAGGTCGTCGCGCGTTTCCTGCAGGTGTCCCGACGTCGTCTTCATCTTGTCGGCCATCCGCCGCGTGACGTCAGCCATCTGCAGGGTGATGCCCTGCATCTTCTCCATCGAGTCGATGGTCGCCTGCATCTCGTCGGCCTGCTTCAAGATGTTGGCCAGCACGATCTGCTGATAGTCGTTGTTCATCAGCTGACCAGTGCCGCCCTGGCCGACCGTGTAGGCCAGCGAGGCGTGTTCGATCGGCTTGCCGTCGGGACGTGTGATCGTCTGTACCTGAGCGACTCCGTGCACCCGGACCATCGCCTTGGCGATCTTGTCGATGATCAAGAAGTCGGCCGGATTGCGCAGGTCGTGATCGGCCTCCACCATCACCAGTTCGGGGTTCATCTTGGCGTCGGAGAAGTGCCGATCAGCCGCTGCCATACCGACATTCGCCGGCACGTCCTTGGGCAGGAAGATCCGGTCGTTGTACGTGGTGTGGTAGCCGGGCAGGGTCAGGAGGCCGACCAGGGCCAGCACCAGCGCCATGACCAAGACCGCACCGGGCCAGCGCACCGTGGCCGCGCCGACCCGCCGCCACCCGCGGGCGCGCTCCATGCGCTTGGGCTCCAACACCTTGCCGAACCGCGTGACGACCGAAATCAGCGCGGGGCCAAGGGTGAGCGCAGCAGCCACCACGATCGTCATGCCGATCGACAAGGGGATGCCCATGGTCTGGAAGTACGGCAACCGGGTGAAGTGCAGGCACAGCGTCGCCCCGGCGATGGTGAGACCAGAGGCCAGCACGACGTGGGCAGTGCCCTGAAACATCGTGTAGTAGGCCGATTCTCGGTCCTCGCCTGATCTTCGCGCTTCCTGGTAGCGGCCGATCAGGAAGATCGCGTAGTCGGTGGCGGCGGCGATCGCCAGCGTCACCACCATGTTGGTCGAGAACGTGGTCAACCCGAACACGCCGTGATATCCGAGGAAGGCGACGATGCCGCGGGCCGAGAGCAAGCCGACCACCACCATGGACATCGTGATGACAACCGTGACGACGGACCGGTAGACGAGCAGCAGCATGATGATGATGACTGCGAAGGTCAGCCCTTCGATCATCTTCATGCTCGCGTCGCCCACGACGTTCTGATCGGTGGTCGTCGCCGCTGGGCCCGTCACGTAAGCCGTCACGCCCATCGGCGCCTTCGTGTTCGCCACGATGTCGCGGACGGCTTGCACCGAGTCGTTGGCCAGCGTCTCGCCTTGGTCACCGGAGATGTACACCTGCACGTAAGCGGCCTTGCCGTCGATGCTTTGGGCACCGGCGGCGGTCAAGGTATCGCCCCAGAAGTCCTGGACGTGCTGAATGTGCGTGGTGTCCGCGCGCAGTTTTCGGACCATCTCGTCGTAGAACGTGTGCGCGTCTGCGCCAAGCGGATCGTCGCCCTCGAGCACGATCATCACCGAGCTGCTGGTGTTGTACTCCTTGAACACCTCGCCGACGCGCTTCGTCGCGATCAATGCGGGCGCGTCGTTGGGGCTCATCGATACCGCCCGCAGCTTGCCCACCTCTTCGAGCTGCGGCACGGTGGTGTTCAGGATCGCGACGATCGCGATCCACACCAGAACGATCGGGATCGCGAAGGCGCGGATGGACCTGGCCAGCCGCGGACGGGCCGCGTGGCGCGCCGCAGGCATGGCATCGGTCGGGGCGTCGTCGACCGTGCCGTCGGTCCCGCCCCCCAGCCCAGAAGTGCTCATGCCGCCTTCACCAAGCAGTACGTCGCGGGATTCACGCCTTCAGCCGTCCTCTCGTCCTTCACTACGTCATCGACGACGACGCGGCAGCCGATCGATTGGCCATCGCTTGATTGATCAACGCCCTGGGCGAGGAGGTTCGGCATGACCGACGGCACCGTCGTCTCGAGCCTCAGAGACCACGGCAGGCTCACCTCCCCCGTGCGCTGCGGCAACCCGTTGAGGTCGGTGTAGTTGATGACCGCGGTCGACCCCGACCCAAACACCTCGTAGGTCACCACCTTTGGATTGAACTTCTGGGCGGTATCCGATCCCACCGGTGTGACCACGGCACCGTCGGAGCCGAACACCGACCGCAGATAGGTCACGCTGACGGCGCCGATCGCCATGGCCACGACGACCAGGACGGGTAGCCACGCGCGCTTGAGCACCGTGATCACGACGGCCGCGCCTGGGGCGAAAGATTCAGGCGCACCAGGCGCTCGGGGACGGCAGTCAAAGTCGAGCCTTTCCACGTGGAACCCGCGGACAGTCGGTGCGGTCCGATCTAGGTAGCTAACCTAAACGGCATAAGTGGATAGAGTCAATCCACTTATGACGCCGATCACTTACACTGCGATACGTGACCGCCGACAACGAATCCGGCAGGGCGCTTCGCAGTGACGCCGAGCGCAATCGGCAGCGCGTGCTGACGGCCGCCAGGGAATTGTTCGCGACGAAGGGACTGGAGGCCACGCTCAACGACGTGGCCCATCACGCCAATGTCGGCGTCGGCACGGTCTATCGCAGGTTCGCCACCAAGGACGAACTCATGGAGGCGGTGTTCGAGGACGGCATCGACCAGATCGCCACCTTGGCGGAATCAGCACTGCAGCAGGATGATTCATGGGCCGGCTTCGTCTGGTTCGTGGAGCAAGTCTGCGAACTGACCGCAACCGACCGCGGGCTTCGCGAGATGGTCTACAGCAAGGCCTACGGCGGCTACCGCGTCGAGTGCGCACGCGAGCGGCTGGACCCGCCCGTCACGACACTGGTCGAGCGAGCCAGGGCCGACGGTCACCTGCGCTCCGACATCGAACCAACGGACATGCCGATCATCAGCCTGCTGGCCGGCACCGTCAGCGAGTGGGCAGGTCACGTCGAACCCGAACTGTGGCGTCGCTACGTGGCACTGCTCCTCGACGGCATGCGCCGTCACGACGGCCAGAGCCGGTTCGCCGTCAGCGCGCTGAACGACGAGCAGATGGACGCGGCCATGCAGGGGTGGCTGCCTGCGGGTTGACAACTATGCCCCTTTGTCGTACTTATAAGACATGTCATCTGTTTTGTCTCATGACGTACCCGCTCGGTTTCAGCTGGCCGGAGCACAGACGTGGTCGAACCCCTGGCCGATGTACAGAGCACTCCGCGACCACGACCCCGTCCACCGCGTCATCCCGCAGGACGAACCCGAGGACGACTACTACGTGCTGTCCCGGCACGCGGACATCTTCGCCGCGGCCCGCGACCACCAGACGTTCTCGTCCGCCGACGGCCTGACGGTCAACTACGGCGAGCTCGACCTGATCGGCCTTGCCGACAACCCGCCGATGGTGATGCAGGATCCCCCCGTGCACACCGAGTTCCGCAAGCTGGTGTCCCGCGGCTTCACCCCGCGCCAGGTCGAGTCCGTCGAACCGAAGGTCCGCGAGTACGTCATAGAACGAATCGAGCGCATCAAGGCCAACGGCAGTGGCGACATCGTCGCCGAGCTGTTCAAACCGCTGCCGTCGATGGTCGTCGCGCACTATCTCGGCGTGCCGGAGGGCGACCGCGACCAGTTCGACGGCTGGACCGAGGCGATCGTTGCCGCCAACACGGCAGAGGGCGGCATCGGCGGCGCACTCGCGACGCTCGGCGACGCCCTCGGCGGAATGATGGCCTACTTCACCGAGCTCATCGAGCGGCGTCGCGCCGAACCCGAGGACGATACCGTCTCGCATCTGGTCGCCGCGGGCGTCGGCGCAGACGGCGACATCGCAGGGGTGCTGTCGATCTTGGCCTTCACCTTCACGATGGTCACCGGCGGCAACGACACCACCACCGGCATGCTGGGCGGCACCGTGCAGCTCTTGCACCAGCGACCCGACCAGCGTCGGCTGCTCGCCGAGAATCCTGATCTGATAAGCGATTCCGTCGACGAGTTTCTTCGGCTCATCGCCCCCGTGCAGATGCTTGGCCGCACCGTCACCCGCGACGTGACGATCGGCGACACCACCATTCCCGCGGGCCGACGCGTGATGTTCCTGTACGGGTCCGGCAACCGCGACGAGCGTCAGTACGGTGCCGATGCGGGCGAACTGGACGTCACGCGCAAGCCGCGAAACATCCTGTCCTTCAGCCACGGCGCGCATCACTGCCTCGGTGCGGCCGCCGCTCGGATGCAGTCCCGCGTTGCGCTGACCGAGCTAATGTCGCGAATTCCCGAGTTCGAGGTCGACGAAGACGCAATCGTCTGGGCCGGTGGGAGTTACGTGCGCCGGCCGCTGTCGGTTCCGTTTAGAGTCATGTAATGGCGGGTGACTGGCTGGCGGCGCGGCGCACCGAGGTGGCCGCCGACCGAATCCTCGACGCCGCTGAGGACCTGTTCACTCGACACGATGCCGCGACGGTCGGGATGAACGAGATCGCCAGGGCGGCAGGGTGTTCCCGTGCGACGGTGTATCGCTACTTCGAGAACCGGGACGCGCTGCACACCGCCTATGTGCACCGCGAGGCGTATCGGGTGTTCAGCGAGATGGGCAAGCGCATCGCGGGCATCGCCGATCCGCGCGAGCGACTCCTCGAAGGCGTGGTCGCATCGTTGCGCAGCGTCCGCGAAAGTCCGGCGCTGTCATCGTGGTTCGCCTCGGCCCAGCGCCCGATCGGCGGCGAGATGGCCGAACGCTCGGAGGTCATCAAGGCGTTGACGGAGGCCTTCCTCGGCTCCCTCGGGATCGATGACGTCGAGCAGCGGGCGCGCTGGCTGGTCCGCGTCATGATCTCGCTGCTGGTGTTCCCCGGTCACGACGACGCCGACGAGCGCGTCATGCTGGAGGAGTTCGTGCTGCCGATGGTTGCACCGACGCTTGGCGACGCTCCGCGGTGACCTACTGCCGAGCCATCGCCACCCGGAAGCGTTCGTCGGGATGGATGTAGTGGTCGGCATCCTTGGCGTCGTCTCCCAGGTCGATTCGGACCCAGTCGATCTTGCCGGTGAACCTGCTGGTGTGGGCGGTGTAGTCCGGGCTCACCGTCGTGCCGGTCTCGCGGCCGACGTCGGTGGTCTCATCGGCCGAGAAGATGAAGCCCTGGGTCTGGTCGACGCGGCCGCTGCCGACTTCCTTGCCGTCGTAGTAGAGCTTCACGTTGCCGCCCTTGCCCATGCCGCCGCCGTCGTACTCGAACTCCATCCGCACCTGGGTGGTGCCGGACGGAACGGGTTCAGTCGCCTCGATGTCAAAGGACTTGATGCCGAGCACGTTGTAGTGGAACTTGGCACGACCGTTGTTGGCGTACAGACTCCACCCGCCGAACCGGCCCCCCTGGGCGATGATCACGCCCTCGGCACCTTCTGCGGGCACGTCCACTTCGGATGTGACGGCGAACGACTTGTTCTTGATGTCGACGACGCTGTTCTCCGACAGCCGGCCCATGTTCCCGAACAGCAGCTGGCTGTTGCCCTTGATCAGTGACGGCCGGCCGGCCGTCGTGGGGTTGATGCGCTCGATCTGCCGATCGTCGAGCGGCAGCACGTTGTACTTGACCGCCTCGATCAGCCAAAGGCGTTGCAGCTCATGCAATTTCTCCGGATTTGCCTTCGACAGGTCATTGGCCTGCGTCCAATCGCTATTGCCGTCGTAGAGCTCCCATACGTCGTCGTCGAACGCAGGCATGGCCGCGCCGCCCATGGCCCACGGTGTGCGGTGCTTGGTCACCGCGCTCCAGCCCTTGTGATAAATGCCGCGGTTGCAGAACATCTCGAAGTACTGCGTCTGGTGTCGTTCGGGCGCATCGGCGTCGTTGAAGCTGTAGAGCATGCTCGTCCCCTCATAGGGGCTCTGCATCACTCCGTTGACCATGGTTGGCGCAGGGATGCCGGCCGCCTCCAAAACCGTTGGTGCCAAATCGATGACGTGGCTGAACTGGTTGCGGTGGCCGCCCTTGTCTGTGATTCCCTTGGGCCAGTGCACGATGGTGCCGTTGCGGGTGCCGCCCCAGTGCGACGCCACCTGCTTGGTCCACTGATACGGCGAGTCCATCGCCCACGCCCAGCCGACGGCGTAGTGGCCGTAGGAGCCTTCGCCGCCGAACTCGTCGATCTTGGACATCAGGAATTCGGGTGTCTCGATGTCGGCCATCCCGTTGAAGTTCGCCATCTCATTGAAAGCACCCTGCAGCGTGCCCTCCGCAGATGCTCCGTTGTCACCGACGATGAGGTAGACCAAGGTGTCGTCGAGCACTGGTTCGAGCGCATCGAGCAACCGGCCGACGTGATGGTCGGTGTGCTCCATGAAGGCGGCATAGACCTCCATCTGGCGTTCGAGCGCCGGCTTGAGCGCAGGGTCCATGTCGTCCCAAGCCGGGATCTCCGGGTCGCGCGGGGTGAGCACGGCGTCCGATGGGATGACGCCCAGTTCCTTCTGGCGTTCGAACGTGAGCTCGCGCTGGCGATCCCAGCCGTGGGCGAACTTGCCCTTGTACTTCTCGATCCACTCCGGGGGCACGTGGTGCGGGGCGTGGGTGGCACCAGGCGCGAAGTACATGAAGAACGGCTTGTCGGGCAGGAGTGCCTTCTGCTGGCGCGCCCAGTTGATCGCCTTGTCGGTCAGGTCCTCGGTGAGGTGGTAACCCTCCGCCGGCGTCTTGGGCGGTTCGATCGGCGTGGTGCCCTCGTAGAGGGCCGGGTCCCACTGGTTGTTCTCCCCGCCGATGAACCCGTAGAAGTACTCGAACCCGCCGCCGCCGGTCGGCCAGGCGGTGAACGGTCCAGCCGGACTGGTCTGCCATACCGGCACCTCGTGGCACTTGCCGAACTGCGCCGTCGAATAACCGTTGAGCTTCAGGGTCAAGGCCAGCGGCGCCTTGGTGTTGGGCAAGACCGAGGTGTATCCGGGTGCAGCAGTCGCGGTTTCGGTGATGTTGCCCATGCCCACCGAGTGATGGTTGCGACCGGTCAGCAGCGCCTGGCGCGTCGGTGAGCACAATGCCGTGGTGTGAAACCGGTTGTACTTCAATCCACCCGAGGCCAGCTTCTCGAAGTTCGGCGTCTGGCACGGGCCGCCGAACGCGCTACTGGCGCCGAATCCGACGTCGTCGATCAGGATGACGAGCACGTTGGGCGCCGTGGCTGGCGGGCGAACGTCCTTGATCGGCGGATAGCTGGTATCCGGGTCCTTCGCGTCGTACGTCGTCAACCCGACATACGCCACGTCCGGAATGGGGAGGATGTCACGCCGTACCGTCGGCGCTTGATCGGGAGAACTCACTGACGTCCGCTCGCTGAAGTAATCGCCGCACACCGGGCGATCTCGGGCCACTCTGCTCGAGCCCGAGGGCCCAAACACTATGCGGCGCTAGGACCCTTCGCAGCGTTTTGACGCGCGCGCAACAACTGTTCGGCCGTCGGTAAACCGCCGGTTCAGGCCACCCAATACGCCTGGGCCTTGATCGACTTGCGCGGAATCTTGTAGTCCTCGCGCAAGATCTTGGCCACCGCGCGGGTGGTGCGGTTGTCGCTGGCCACCCAGCCGAAGTGGTCGGCCGCGTCGAAGGCGGATGCGCCGACGGTCTCCACCAGTGCCCTGCCTTCCTTCTTGCGGTCCACCCACGTCACCGCGTCCGTGCCGACGGGAAGCTCGCGGTCGTCGTCGTGTGCGGACTCGAGGAAGACCTTGGTCGGGATATCGCCGATGGCATCGAGCAGCGAGTTGATGGCGGGCAGCGATGCGGCGTCGCCCACGATGACGTACCCCGCAGGCGCGGGCTCGGGCAGCGTGAAGTTGCTGCCGAGCACCGTCACCTCGAGGGTGTCGCCTGCCTCGGCCTGCGACGCCCACCGGGTGGCCAACCCGTCGTGCATGGCGAAGTCGATGTCCACGGTGCCCGCGGCCGGGTCGGCGTTGACCAGCGTGTAGCCGCGCTGGTGAGACTTCACCTGTTTCGTGCTCCTCGCGTCCGCGGCGCCGTCGGGGAACCAGCCGCGCACCCACATCGTCGGATGCAACGCCCTGCCGGTGAGCAGTTCCTTGCCTTCGAAGTGCAGGCGCAGGTAGTTCGGCGTGAGCTCGGTGCGACCCGTCACCGTCAGCTCGTAGTCGCCGCCCCGCCACAACTTGACGAGTGCGCCGGAGAATCCGCGCGACGGCTTCTGGTCGGGCATGGTTCAAACCTCTCGAGTCGACTTAGGGCAGCATAACCAAATTTTGCCCGGCCATGAGAGGTCCGTCAGCTGGCCGAGTCCACTGCCGCCAGGATGTCAGGCACCTCGCTGCGGGTCGTGTAGTTGGGGTGCACGTCGATCCAGCGGATCACACCACCGGCATCGACGACCACCGTCGTGGGCATCGGCAGGGTCACACCGCCGTCGGCATTGTGCTCGGCCACGTCCAGTCCGAGCTTCTGCTGCGCAACGGAAGCTCCCGCGGTCGACTGGGTCAGAATGCCCAGCGCCGCGGCGAGCTGGTTGCCGGGGTCGGACACCACCGCGTAGGTCAATCGGTTGGTTTCCGCGATGCTCAGCGATCCGTCGGGCTTCTGCGGGCTGACCGCGATCAAGGCGACGCCCCGGTCCGCGAGCGCGGGCGCCAATTCGGCCTCGTACGTACGCAACGCGATGTTGCAGAACGGGCACCACGCGCCCCGATAGAACACCACCACTGCCGGCCGCCCGGCGCGCACCCCTGCCAACGACGTCGCAACGCCGCGGACGTCCAACAGATCACCGTCGGGCATCGACGCACCTGGCGCACTCACCCCGGTGGGCACGCCTGCCTCGTCCAGCTCGGCCTGCTCCACGGCGAACGCGTCAGCGACGTCCGCAGGCATGGCAGTCGCAGGTCCGGCCAGGAATGCCTGCGCCTGCTGTCCGATGCTGGGTGTCTGAGTCGTCATGGGATCGCCTTCCGATGGAATGGATTGTTCACTCCAGAAAAGCACTGATTTTTTGGATTGTCTACTCCAGAATCGGTAGGCTCGGTGAATGGTCACCGCGAAGGGGCGTGCCACCCGGGACAGGATCGTGTCCGCCGCCGCCAACCTGATGTGCACCCGTGGCGTCGCCGCCACCAGCACCGAAGACGTCCAGGTTGCGGCGAACGTCAGCTCGTCGCAGATCTATCACTACTTCGGCGACAAGCGGTCGCTCACCCGGGCCGTCATCGAGCACCAGACCGATGCCATCGTCGGGACCCACGAAACGCTGCTGGCCCGCCTCGACACCGTTGACGCCTTGCGGACCTGGGCCGAGTACATCGTCACGCTGCAGCGCAAGGGTGGTTACCGTGGCGGCTGCCCACTCGGCACGCTGGCAAGCGAACTCGCCGAGAACGACGCCGATGCGCGCGAAGGCCTCGCCGCCGGCTACCGGCGCTGGAACCTGGCGATTCGCACCGGCCTGGCGGCTATGGCGGATCGCGGCGAGTTGGTGGCAGGCACCGATGTCGACAGGCTGGCGATCGCGCTGCTGACAGCACTGCAGGGTGGTCTTCTGATGAGCAAGACGCTACGCGACGGCGAACCCCTCGAAACTGCCCTCGGCACCATGCTCGATCACATCGAATCGTTCACGGCCGCAGGCCATTCGCCTAAGTCTTGACCCTGGTGAACCGGTGCAGCAGCCATGCCAGTGGCACCGTCACCAGCAGCGTGACCACGAACAACGACATCGTCGAGCCCGTGTAGATCGGGAAGTGCAGCACCTCGACCATCACCAATTCCATCGTGACCAGATGGATCAGGAAGATCTCATAGGAGATCTCGCCGAGGAACACCATCGGCCGGCTCGCCATCACCTTGGCGTACCAACCGCGGTTGCCGAGCGCCAGCGGTGCGACGGTCAGCGTGGCAATGACGGCGTAGAACACGGCCTTCGCCAAACCCTCGCGCAGTTCGAACGGCGACGTCGTCGGCGCTCCGGCGATCGGCGTCGAGGCGATTAGAAAGCAGACGATTGCCAGCGGGATGCACACGACTGCGTAGGCCACAACGCCGGTCTCCCGCAACACCGCGAGCATCATGCCGCCGATGAACCACGCCAGATACGTCGGCAGCCACAACCGCGCGCCGTCGGGCAGCCAATCGGTGACGTGGAACAGCACCAGATAGGCCGGCGTGATGCACGCCAGCACGGTCAGACCGATCATCAAGCGCGCAGGACGAAACTGCCTGCGGCACAGCACCACCAGAAGAAGCCAGGCGAGGCCCGGCAACGCCACGTAGAACGACACCTCCACGGCGAGGCTCCACATCTGGGTCAGGCCCTGATGCAGGTAGGAGAACAGGTAGTCGTGGGTGTAGATCTGGGTCAGGGTGAGGTTGCGGAGCAGGCCGACCCAGGTGTGGCCGGGATTCGGTCCCGCAGTGCGGAAGTGGTACAGCACATAGGCTGCAAGCACCGTGATGACGTAGGCGGGCATGATGCGCCGCACCCGGTGCCAGGCGTAGCGTCGCACCGAAGGCCAATCCCTATCCTCGGCCGTGGCACGCACCCACGGACTGAACAACAGGAAGCCGGACAACACGAAGAAGATCGGCACCCCGATCTCCATGCGCGAGTAGATCAGTCCGACGTAGCCGTTGTTGTACTTACCGGTGGTGTAAGCCGCGTGCGTGAGCACGACCAGGATCGCGGCGACGGCACGGATGCCGGTGAGCGAATCCACTCGACCGGCCGACACCGATTCCAGCCCGCCCGTTGGGTCGAGCCCCTGGCGCAACGTCACTTCGGCTTATGGCGCGCCTTGGACCCACGATCGGGTTCCAGCTTGATCGGAACACCCTGAATGCGGGTGTGCTCAAGGGCTTTCAACGTTTGGTGCGACAACTTCGCAGGAAGCTCGACGAGCGAGTAGTCCAGCTTGATGGAGATGTGGCCGAAGTCGCTGCGGTGCAGCCCGCCCTCGTTGGCGATCGCTCCGACGATGGCTCCTGGAGCGACCTTGTGCTTCTTGCCGACCGCAATGCGGTAGGTCGACAGATCGCTGCGCCGCTCGCGTTGCTTGCGCGGACCCTCGTCGCGCCCTGGACGATCCTCGCGGCGGCGCGGGTCCGGCGGCGGTTCGCTCATCAGGAACTCTTCGCCGTTGCGGCTCTGCACGGCCAACGCGGCGGCGATGTCGGTCATCGGCACGTCGTTGTCGCGCTCGTAGTCCTGAATGAGCTTGCGGAACAACTCGATTCCCGGCGAGTTCAGCATCTCGGTGATCGAGTCGCGGAACTTCTCCACGCGCTGGGCATTGACGTCGTCGATCGTCGGGAGCCTGGACTCGACGAGCTTCTGGCGGGTGACCCGCTCGATCGAATTGAGCAGATGCCGCTCACGGGGCGTGACGAACAGCAGCGCGGTGCCCGACCGTCCGGCGCGGCCCGTGCGCCCGATGCGGTGCACGTACGACTCCGGGTCGTGCGGGATGTCGTAGTTCAGCACGTGCGAGATGCGATCCACGTCGAGTCCGCGTGCCGCGACATCGGTGGCGATCAGGATGTCGAGCTTGCCGTCCTTGAGGTTGGAGATGGTGCGCTCGCGCACGGCCTGCGGAATGTCACCGTTGATGGCCATCGCGGAAAACCCACGCGCCCTCAGCTTTTCGGCGACTTCCTCGGTGGCCTGCTTGGTCCTGACGAAGACGATCATCGCCTCGAACGGCTCGACCTCGAGCAGCCTGGTCAGCGCGTCCATCTTGCGCGGCCCCGCGACCTGGATGTAGCGCTGCGTGATGTTGTCGGCAGTCGCGGTCTTGGACTCGACCTTCACCTGGACGGGGTCGTGCAGATACTTGCTGGTGATCTTGCGGATCGCGGGCGGCATGGTCGCCGAGAACAGGGCTACCTGCTTGTACTCGGGAGTGCCCTCGAGGATCCGCTCGACGTCCTCGGCGAAGCCCATCTGCAGCATCTCGTCGGCTTCGTCGAGCACCAGGTAGTCGAGGTGGGACAGATCCAGGCTGCCCTTCTCGAGGTGATCGATGACACGGCCGGGAGTGCCGACCACCACCTGGGCGCCGCGCTTGAGCCCGGCGAGCTGCGGACCGTAGGCGGAGCCGCCGTAGATCGGCAGCACGTTCACCGGCAGGTGCGCGCCGTACCGGCTGAACGCCTCGGCGACCTGCAGCGCCAGCTCGCGCGTCGGGGCCAGCACCAGCGCCTGCGTGGTGCGGCTGGACGTGTCGATCTTGGACAGGATCGGGATCGCGAACGCCGCCGTCTTGCCCGTTCCGGTCTGCGCGAGTCCGACGACGTCGGATCCCGCCAGCATCGGCGGGATGGTGGCGGCCTGGATGGCCGAAGGGGACTCATATCCGACGTCGGCGACGGCCTGCAGCACCGCTGGGTGAATCTGCAGGTCGGCAAAGGTCGGCGCGACGTCGTGCGCGTCGGTGTCGGGCGAGGTCATCGAGGTAGGAGTCTACGGGTACATCGCGACCTGATCTGCCGAGCGGCGGGCGTACGGGTACCGTGCCCTGTTGTGAAGTGGGTCGCGATCCTTGCGGCGGCGTTCGTGCTTGCCGGATGCGGGGCCAGCGACTCCACCGTCTCCAAGACACCAGAGCCCTCGGTCATCGAGACCGCTACGTCCTCGACGCAGGCCCAGGAACCGACCGTGGCCGCGGGTCCAGGAGCGCCCCCGGCACCAGCCGATCCGTGTGCGGTGAACCTGGCCGCACCCGAGATCGCCAAGGCGGTATCGGACCTTCCGCGTGACCCGCGCAGCAATCAGCCGTGGAGCCCCGAGCCGCTGGCAGGCAACTACAACGAGTGCGCACCGCTGTCGGTCGTGATCGTGAAGGCCAACACCAACGCCGGGAACGCGAACACCCGCGCGGTGATGTTCCACCTCGGCAAGTTCATTCCGACCGGTGTTCCCGACACCTACGGGTTCAACGGCATCGACGAGACGGTCACCACCGGCGACACCGTCGCGCTGATGTACGCCAGCGGCACCAGCGGGCTGAAGAGCGTGGTGCGGTTCCACTGGAACGGCAACGGCGTGGAACTCATCGGCAACACCGGCTAGCACCCGAGGTGATCCGTCGGCCCACTGACCTACAGTGGCGGACGTGTTCCTGACATCCGAGGGAGCCGACGGCAAGGTCATCTACAGCGCCTCGGATCTCGCCGCCGCAGCACGGTGCGAGTACGCCCTCCTTCGGGCGTTCGACGCGAAACTCGGGCGCGGCCCCAAGGTCTCGGTGGAGGACGAACTCCTCGCCCGCACTGCGACTCTCGGCGATGAACACGAACGCCGTCAGCTCGACGATCTGCGCGCCGAGTTCGGCGGTGACGTCACGATCATCGGCAGGCCGCCATACACCGACGCCGGTCTGCGAGCTGCCTTCGACCAGACCATGCGCGCCGTCGAGCGCCGCTCCCCCGTCATCTACCAGGCCGCGATGTACGACGGCCGCTTCGCAGGCTTCGCGGACTTCCTCGTGCTCTCGCACACCGAGGCAGGCGATCGATACCGGTTGCGGGACACCAAGCTCGCGCGCTCGGTGAAGGTCGAGGCGCTGCTGCAGCTCGCCGCCTACGCCGACACCCTCGCCACGCACGGCGTCCCGGTGGCCGACGAGGTGGAGCTGGTTCTCGGCGACGGCGCCGTCGCGAGCTACCGGGTCGACGAGCTGCTCCCGGTCTACCTGCCGCGCCGCGCCGCGCTGCAGGGGCTACTGGACGGCCACCTCGCCGGCGGGGCCGCGGTGTCGTGGGAGGACAACCGGGTGCGGGCCTGCTTCCGCTGTCCCGAGTGCGAGGTCCGTGTCCGCGAACACGACGACCTACTGCTGGTGGCGGGCATGCGGGTGAGCCAACGCGCACGCCTGATCGACGCGGGGGTCACCACGCTGCACGACCTGGCCGACCACGCAGGCCAGGTGCCGGAACTGTCCGCGCGCACGGTGAATGCGCTCACCGCGCAGGCCCGGCTCCAGGTCACCGACCGGGTGGACGGCAAACCACCGTATGAAGTGCTCGACGCCCAGCCCCTCATGGTGCTGCCGGACGCGAACAAGGGCGACCTGTTCTTCGACTTCGAGGGCGACCCACTGTGGACCGTGGACGGCCGCGAGTGGGGACTCGAGTACCTGTGGGGCGTACTGACCTCTGGCGACGAGTTCACCCCGTACTGGGCCCACGACCGGGCCAGCGAGCGCCAAGCCCTCGTCGACTTCCTGGCCATGGTGCGCAAACGGCTCAAGAAATACCCCGGCATGCACGTCTACCACTACGCGGCGTACGAGAAGAGCACGCTGCTGCGGCTGGCCGGGCGGTACGGCGTCGGCGAGCACGACGTCGACGAAATGCTCCGAAACGGTGTCCTCGTCGACCTGTATCCGTTGGTGCGCAAGAGCATTCGGGTCGGCACCGAGAGCTACAGCATCAAGTATCTCGAACCGCTCTACATGGGCAACGAGCTGCGCAGCGGCGAGGTCACCACGGCGACCGACTCCATCACGCAGTACGCCCGGTTCTGCGCGCTCCGCGATGAAGAACGCGCCGACGACGCCGCGATCGTGCTCAAGGAGATCGAGGACTACAACCGCTACGACTGCCGGTCCACGCGCAGGCTGCGGGACTGGCTGGTCGCACGGGCCATCGAATCGGGCGTCCCGCCGCGCGGCCCGATGCCGGTGGCCGACGGCGCGCAGGCCGAACCATCCGACGAACTCGAACGCCGACTGCTCAAGTTCGCGGGCGACGGCATCGACGAGCGCACCGCCGAGCAGACGGCCGTCGCGATGGTGGCCGCCGCACGTGGCTTCCACAAGCGCGAGGACAAGCCCTTCTGGTGGGGCCACTTCGACCGGGTCAACAACCCCGTCGACGAATGGGCCGACAACAGCGACGTCTTCATCGCCGAGCGGACCGAGGTCGTCGCCGACTGGCACCAACCGCCGAGGGCGCGCAAGCCGCAGCGGCACGTCCGATTGATCGGTGAGATCGCGACGGGCGAGCTGAGCAGGAACATGTACGCGCTCTACGAGCCACCCGCACCAGAGGGCCTCGCCGACGATCCCGACCGGCGCGCGTTCGGCACCGTCGAGGTGCTCGAGTGCGACAACCCGGAGGCACCGACCGACGTCGTCGTCGTCGAGAAACAGCCCAAGGACGGCGACGTCTTCGACCAACGCCCGTTCGCCCTGACGCCGGGTCCGCCGATCAACACCAAGCCACTGCAGGAGTCCATCGCGGCCACCGCCGCCCTGGTCGCGGCAGGCTTGCCAGCGCTGCCGCCCGACGCCGTCACCGACGTCCTCCTGCGCAGGGCGCCACGCACCATCAGCGGCAGTCCGCTCCCCCGCGGCGACGACGTCGCCGACGACATCACGAGGGCACTGCTCGACCTGGATTCCTCCTACCTCGCGGTGCACGGGCCGCCAGGCACCGGCAAGACGTTCACCACGGCCAAGGTCATCTCCCGGCTCGTCAACGAGCACGGGTGGCGGGTGGGTGTGGTCGCACAGTCACACGCCGTGGTCGAGAACCTGTTCGCCGACGTAATCCGCGCAGGCGTCGACGGGGCGCTGGTGGCCAAGAAACTCAACACCGAATGCCGCGGCTGGACCGAGATCACCAATCCCGAGTTCGCCGGTTTCATCGCCGAGCACGACGGCTGCGTCGTCGGTGGCACGGCGTGGGACTTCGCCAACGACAACAAGATTCCGCGTCTTGCGCTGGACCTGCTGGTCGTCGAGGAGGCCGGCCAGTTCAACCTGGCCAACACCATCGCGGTGGCATCGTCGGCCAGGAACCTGATGCTGCTTGGCGACCCGCAACAGCTGCCGCAGGTCAGTCAGGGCACGCACCCGGAGCCGGTGAACGAGTCCGCCCTCGGCTGGCTGGTCGAAGGCCACCACATCCTGCCTGCCGACCGCGGCTACTTCCTGCACTGCTCGTTCCGGATGCACCCAGCGGTGTGCGGGCCGGTGTCGCGGTTGTCGTATGACGGGCGGCTGCAGTCCGACGGTGCGGTCAGCAGAGCCCGCCACCTCGAGGGCGTGGCGCCGGGCGTGAGCGTGCTTGCCGTCGAACACGACGGCAACTCGACCGACAGCCCCGAGGAGGCCGACGCGATCGTCGCCGAGATCGGCCGCCTGCTCGGCACGCCGTGGACCGACGAGGCGGGCACCCGGCCACTGGAGCAGAAGGACGTCCTGATCGTCACGCCGTACAACGCACAGGTGGTGACGCTGCGGCGCAGGCTCGACGCCGCCGATCTGCCGGACGTCGAGGTGGGCACCGTCGACAAGTTCCAGGGCAGGCAGGCGGCGGTCGTGTTCGTGTCGATGACGGCGTCGTCGGCCGATGACGTGCCGCGCGGAATCTCGTTCCTGCTCAACCGCAACCGCCTCAACGTCGCGGTGAGCAGAGCCAAATACGCGGCCGTCATCGTCCGCTCGACGCTGCTGACCGAGTACCTGCCGTCGACGCCGCAGGGCCTGATCGACCTCGGTGCGTTCCTGGCGCTCACTGCGTGTGATACACCCTCCGAGTGACGCCAACCCTGATCGACCAGCTGGCTGCGATCGTCGGAGCCAGTCACGTCAGCACCGACCCCGACGTGCTCGACGGTCGCAGCGTCGACCACACCGGTCGCTACCGGGGCCATGCGGGCGCACTGGTGCGGCCCGGCTCCGACGAGGACGTCGCCGCCGTCTTGCGGGTCTGCCGCGACGCAGGCGTCTACGTGACGGTGCAGGGCGGTAGGACGTCACTGGTGGCCGGCACGGTGCCCGAACACGACGACGTGCTGCTGTCCACCGAACGGCTCATGGACATCGGTGAGGTCGACGTCGTCGAGCGGCGCGTGCGCGCAGGAGCCGGCGCCACGCTTGCCGCCGTGCAGCGTGCGGCCACGGCAGCGGGTCTGGTGTTCGGGGTCGACCTGGCGGCACGGGATTCGGCGACCGTCGGCGGCATGGCCTCGACCAACGCAGGCGGCCTGCGCACCGTGCGCTACGGCAACATGGGCGAACAGGTACTGGGGCTGGACGTCGCGATGCCGGACGGCTCACTGGTGCGCAGGCACAGCGAGGTCCGCAGCGACAACACCGGTTATGACCTGGCGTCGTTGTTCGTCGGCGCCGAGGGCACGCTCGGCGTCATCACCGGACTCGACCTGCGGCTGCATCCCACCCCCGCCCACCGCGTCACCGCCGTCGCGGGGTTCGCCGACCTCGGCGCGCTGATCGAGATCGGCCGCGAGTTCCGCGACGCCGACGGCATCGCCGCCCTCGAGCTGATCGACGCACGGGCCAGCGCACTGACGGCCGAGCACCTCGGCATCGGCGCACCGGTCGACGGCGCTTGGCAGCTGCTCATCGAATTGGCGGGCGACACCGACCAGACCGAGCGACTGGCCGACGCACTCGAAAACGCCGACATGGCAGGCGAACCCGCGGTCGGCGTCGACGTCAACGCCCAGCAGCGCCTCTGGCAGGTCCGCGAGGCGGTCGCGGAGGTGCTCGGCCGCTACGGCCCGCCACTGAAGTTCGACGTCTCCCTTCCGCTGTCGAAGATCGAGGGCTTCGCGGCCGCCGCCACGGAGCTCGTCGCCGGGTACGCGCCCGACGCGATCCCGGTGTTGTTCGGTCACGTCGGCGAAGGCAACCTGCATCTCAACCTGGTGAGATGCGCGCTCGACGGCGACCGCGAGAAGGCGCTGTACTCCGCGATGATGGCGCTGATCGCGAACTCTGGAGGCAACGTCAGCTCCGAGCACGGCGTCGGCAGCCGCAAGCGCGACTACCTGTCGATGGCACGCACCGACGCCGACATCGCCGCCATGCGCGCGGTGAAGGCGGCGTTCGATCCTGGCGGCTACCTCAACCCCGCGGTGCTGTTCAGCTGACTCAGTCGCGGAACCGCATCGAGTGCTTGCCGTAGGTGCCTGCGTCGTCGTCATTGCCGCGGGCGTGCCTGCCCGAGCGGTCGGGCATCGGCGGTGGCACCTGGAAGTGCTGCTCGTGGTCGACGTGAAAACCGTTGTGGGCGAACCCGATCGGCTCGGGGGCCGGTGGCGGTGTCGGTGGCGGTGCATCGTCGAGCAGATCGTCGAGCATGCTTCGCCACGGCGCAGCCTCTGGCTCGACGGAGGCCTCGGCCTGCTCGTCGTCCAGCAGGCTGTGCCACGTCTCGACGGGACCGCCGTGCCAGGTGTCGGCGGGCGCGTGCAGCGGATGCTCGACGTGCACGTGCAGAACTTCGGTATCGCTGTCGTCCGCCGGGAACGCCTCGGCGACGGGTGGCGCAGCGATCGGGGCGGGCGCTGCGCGCGGGGCTTCGGGAACGACGGGGCGACGGGGCGCGGGATGCGGTTCGTCCCAGTCGATCGTGTACTCGACGTAGTCGTCGTCATCGGGGAAGTAGTCGGGCACGGCGGGTTGCGCGGCACGGCCAGGGGCGGCCCGGAACGGAGTCCGGAGCGAGGCGGTGAGCGACTCGAGATCGTCGAGGCCGTCGTCGACGTGCGCGCGGGCCGAGCGGTCGCCGAATCCGTGCAGGAACATCGCGGCGACGACGCCGAACAGTGCGACGAACGCAGGCAGCAGCAGTGCCTGCGACAGAGCGGCCGCGAACGGCTCGTGCAGGTACGGGGGCAGCTTGGTGACCGATCCCTCGGCGGCCGGACGCACGCCACCGCCCGGCATCTCGGCGCTGATCCGCGACGTCATGAAGGCGGCCATGCTCGCGCTGCCCAGCACGCCGCCGACCTGCCGGGTGGCGTTGTAGACGCCGGAGCCAGCGCCGGCGAGCGCGTCGGGAAGGTGGCGGGTGGCGGTCGCGGCCAGCGGCGACCAGATGAACGCCATGCCGATGCCCATCGCGATGAACGGCAGCACCAGCCGCCAGATCGGCGTCGTCGGCGTCATCTCGATCGACAGCCACGTCAGCGCGATCGCCAGCAGCGCGAAACCGCCCCCGACGATCGGCGTCGGATGCTCGCGGTCGACGAGCTTGCCGACGAACGGCGCAAGCACACCCGTCGCGATGGCCATCGGCGCCATCAACAACGCCGCCCGGACCGGTGACAACCCGCACACCGCCTGCGCATAGAACATGACGGGCACCACCATCGCCGTCACCGCGAAGCCGATCACCGCGATGCCGACGTTCGAGAGGCTGAAGTCGTTGTCGCGGAAGATGTTCAGCGGGATCAGGGGTTCGCGGGGGTTGACCGCCTGCCAATAGATGAAGCCCGCCATGCACGCCGCGCCCGCGACGATCATGGCCCAGATCCACAGCGCCCAGTCGTGTGACTGGCCCTCCTGCAGTGCGAACACGACGAGGAACATCCCGATGCCGGACAGCACCACACCGATGACGTCGAAGCCGTGCTTCTCGGTGGGCAGGGCGGGCACCAGGAAGTAGGCCAGACCGATGCCGATGATGCCGATCGGCACGTTGACGATGAAGATCCACTGCCAGCCGAGCCCATCGACGAGGACGCCGCCTGCCAGCGGTCCGACCAGGGTCGCGACACCTGCGGTGGCGCCCCACACGCTCAGCGCGACGCCGCGGCGCTCTGGCGGGAAGATCCTGGTGATCGTCGACAGCGTCTGCGGGGTCAGCAGCGCCGCGCCGAACCCCTGCAAGACGCGCGCCGCGATGAGCATCTCGATGCTGCCGGAGAGGCCGCACCAGAGTGAGGCGGCGGTGAACACGGCCAGCCCGACGAGGTAGAGGTTCTTCGGCCCGAACCGGTCACCGAGCCTGCCCGCCAACAGCAGCGGCACCGCGTAGGCCAGCAGGTAGGCGCTGGTCACCCAGATCACCGCGTCGAAGTCGGCGTGGAGGTGGTCCATGATCGACGGATTGGCGACCGAGACGATCGTCGCGTCGACCAGGATCATGAAGAAGCCGACCAGAAGCGCCCACAACGCGTTCCACGGATCGGGTGCCTCGGCGTTCTGGTGGGCTGATCCGTCGAACGCCCGCTGGCCCAGCTTCGCTCGCCCCTGGCCGGCCATCACCGCTCCCGGGTCGGCGCGCGACCCGGTACGTCCCGCGCCGTGGCGATGCGGGACGCGTGCGGAGGAACCAGTTGGGGAAGCACTGTCTGCAATATCCACTCGGCCATGCGTAAAGAAGGTGTCTAGCCGACGCTACGGATCGACCCCAATCCGGACAACCCCAACCCCCGCCCCTGGGGATCCTCGGCGTCACGCCGCGTCTGCGACCAGCCCAACCTCGACGGCATCGTCGTCGCCTCGGTCCTTCACACCGACCACGAGCAGCGCCAACAGCGCGACCACGACGCCTGCCGTCATGACCACGGCGAGCGCCAGTTCATCGTTGCCGAGCACGCCGACCAGCGGTGCCACCGCTGCGCCGAGGCCGAACTGTCCGGCACCCAGCAGCGCCGCCGCCGTCCCTGCCGCCTCCTGATGCCGAGACAACGCCAGGGCCGGAGCATTGGGAATGACAAGGCCCATGGCCGCCAGGATCGCCCACACCGGCACGACGAACGCGGGCAGCCCACCGACCCCGGCCGCAGCCAGCCCGACGAACGTGGCCCCGAGCAGCGCGGACGCCGTCAGTGCCCACACCACGATGGTCGCGGGGGTGAACCGCCGCAGCAGGACCACGTTGAGCTGCGTCGTGCCGATGAGCGCCACCGCGCCCGCTCCGAAGACCAGCGCGAACTCCTGCTGGTCCAGGCCGTAGCGGCCCTGCAGCACGAACGACGCGCCCGCGATGTAGGCGAACAGTCCCGACATGCCGAGCGCGGCGACCAGCACGAGGACGACGAACCGCTTGTCGCGGAACATGCTGCCGTAGGTGTTGAGAATGCCCACTACCTTCAACGGCCTGCGGTGTGACTTGGGCAGCGTCTCCGGAAGCGCAAGCACGGCGAGCAGCAGCAACAGGCCTGCCAGTACCACCAGCACGGCGAACACCCAGTGCCACGACGCCTTCAGCAGCACCGCGGCGCCCAGCGACGGCGCCACCACGGGAGCCACGCCGAGGACGAGCATCAGCCGGGACATCACGGTCGCGGCCGCGCTGTCGGTGAACAGGTCGCCGACGATCGCGATGGCCACCACCATCGCGGCTGCCGCACCGACGCCTTGCAGGCTCCTGGCCACGCCGAGCACGACGATGTTCGGCGAGATGAGGCACAGCACGGAGGCGATCATGTGCAGCACGATCCCCGCCATCAGCGGGCGGCGGCGGCCCAGCGAATCCGACAACGGACCGACGATCAGCTGTCCCAGCGCCAGCCCGGCCAACGTGCCGGTCAGCGTCAGCTGCGCCACCGATGACGACACCGATAGTTCGTCGGCGATGCGAGGCAGCGCGGGCAAATACATGTCGATCGTCAGCGGGCCCAGCGCGACCAACAGCCCAAGAACCACGATCATCCGGGTCCTACTTGGCTTCGGAGCGGCTTGCGCGTGCGTATCCACGTCTTCGGCGCTCCTAAGGTCCACGTTGGGCGATGATGCCATGAAAGTGATTAGCACCGCGTATCAATATTTTCTTCCCGAGGGGCACCGTGGCTACCGAACGTGACCGCCGTCACCGCCGGGCACCCCGGGGCCACCGGCGTTCGTTGTGCAAGCAGTAACCTGGCAATCAGCAGGTACGCCACAGGGAGGCCCAACGAATGAGCGCTCGTTCCAGCGCCAAGAGCCGAGTTCCAGCGGTCAAGGATTCAGACGACCACCCGAGTGTGGCCGCCAGGGCACTGTCGCAAATCATCGAACGCGGGGCGCGCGTGCAGGCCCCTGCCGTCACGGCCTACGTCGAACGACTCCGCGAGCACAACCCGGACGCGACGCCCGCCGAGATCGTTGCCAAGCTCGAGAAGCACTATCTCGCCGCGGTGATGGCCAGCGGCGCGGCCGTATCGCCGAACGTGGTGCGGCACTTTCTCATGCGGCTGCGGCGATCCATGCCCGATGAGATGAGCCAGGCC